>Ga0193753_10001565_pt1 | contig 19368 bp, 17 predicted proteins | sample H1c2metaG_FD_144925 | JGI IMG/M metagenome (GOLD analysis project Ga0193753, IMG submission 144925) | Soil microbial communities from a riparian zone of the East river system, Colorado, United States - H1c2 | ecosystem: Environmental > Terrestrial > Soil > Riparian zone | place: USA: East...
GGCCGTTTTGATTTTCAGCATCTGTCCTATTTCTTCATGAGAATAGCCTTCCATCACATAGAGATTGAAAATCATGCGATAGCCGACGGGCAAATAACTGATCTGTTTGAGTATTTCTTCAGCGTCCAAATCAGAAATGATATCCGGAACTGAAGTTTGAATCTCATGATGACTTTCTGAGAGTTCCGAAAATCTGACTTTCCGGACCTGTAAAATTTGCAGGCAGGAACGAACGGTAATTCTTTTAATCCAGCCCTCAAAGGAGCCGGTGCCCTGATATTGATTTATGTATTTAAATATCCTGATAAAAGCCTCCTGCAGCATGTCCTCCGCCTCAGCCTGGTCATCGCCATAACGGCGACAAATGGTCATCAGGACACCAGCATATTTTCGAAAGAGAGCATGCTGTGCTGCCGTACTTTTATTTAAACAACCCTGAATGATTTCTCCTTCCGTCAAATCCTGCTTTTTATGGCCAACAGATATAAGATAGTTATGAAAGTCGAAACGTTGCCTGGAGACTTGACTTTTTATACCCATCCATACCGGATGGCCTTACCGACCAGTTCGCCGGTATTGCTGAGTTGCTTTTTGCGGAGCATATTTTTTCGGTGTGTATCAACGGTCTGTTTGCTTATGTTCAAAACCTGACTGATTTCCTTACTCAATTTCCCTTCTATTAAAAGCAACAGCACCTGCCTTTCACGCCTGGTCAGTTCCTCTTTACTTTCAATGAATATGTTTTTCGACGCAACATCAAAATAGGATGGTTCACCATCCATCCCGATAAAAGATAATACCGGCTTGCCCTCCTGTTTCAGATAGGTTATATCTGAATGCACACTCAGCGTTCTTAAAAATCTGCCATTCTGATCGTGTTCCAATAATACCCCCTGGTAAAGTATCCGCACATAGTCACCATTTTTCTTCCTGAACCGGATATCGTAACGCACTTTATATTTCATCAGTTTTTCAACAGGCAATTGGGAAAAAAAATCAATCATGCTGCTTCCAATGGCTAAGAACCATGAGCGGTCCTCAGGATGGATCTGGTCATTCATAAAACCAATTTCAAATTCCGATGGGAGATAACCCATAACCGCTTCGATCTCCTTACTCACAAACTCCATTTTCAACGTATGATGGTTGATAATAAAATAATACGAATCTCCCAGGAGAAAAAAACTAAAAAACTTTTTGTAGTAGTCGGCATCAAACTGCAATTGACTTGGTATTGAATCCGTACCAAGCCATTTCATCATTTTGCTGAATTCATAGTTGAAAGGTTCCTGTTTCATAAGCAGTTTTATGGGCTGAATATTAGGTGTCAATATTTACTTAATCGTTCAAACAGGGAAACAGGAAACATCAGATTAAAAACACTACCTACAAATCGGTATTTTTCACGGGTAAAATCAAAGTTACATTTAAACTCAATTTTAGTGTTCTCCTTACATATTACGCGTAACGTCTTCTGAGCTTTATTCTTCCCATCCGCCCTATCTAATCGATACTACCCCCATCCCACTGAAATTCATGGAATTACGTGAGGATGAAGCGACGGTTCCCGGCTCTCTTTAGTGACCATTACCTTGTTCTGTAACCTAATCTTTTTCTCAATCACCTTTTTTAAACCATTTTATGAAAAAAAATTTTACCCTGGTAGCCGGAATAATCTCCGTGCTGACCGTTTTACTTTTCGCGATTTCCTGCAGGAAAGAAGGCCCCGGGTTCTGTGCCTGTAATCCCAACGACATTGTTATTACCCAATCCGTATTCGCCACCGGCTTAAATAATCCGCGTGGTTTGAAATTTGGGCCCGATGGAAATCTTTATGTCGCTGAAGGTGGCGTCGGCGGTGCAGACTCTTCAATCGGTTTATGCGACCAGGTGCCGGGTGCAGGTCCTTATACCGGTAGCGATACGGGGGCCAGGATATCCCGGATCGATCGCTGGGGTACACGCACAACCTTCGTGGATAAAATTCCATCCAGTCAAACAGCAGCAACTATCGGAGGTTTTGTTAGTGGTGTAGCGGATATCGCGTTCATCGGTAACACACTATATGGCCTCTTAACCAGTGCAGGCTGTTCTCATGCGGTACCTGACTTTCCAAATGGCGTTTTCAGGGTAAACAAGGATAGAACATGGACGCTGATAAACGATCTGAGCACTTTTTACAAGAATCATCCGGTTCAAAATCCAAATCCCAATGATTTTGAACCTGATGGAACACCTTATAGCATGATCAGTCTGGGTGACCGTCTGTTTTCCATTGAGCCCAATCACGGCGAACTGGATGAGATGTCGTTAAACGGGAATATCCAGCGGATCGTCGATATTTCATCAATAGAAGGACATATCGTTCCGACCGCCATGACCTTTCACGATGGAAATTTCTATGTGGGTAATTTATATATTTTCCCCGCCGGCGTCGGCAATTCGGCTATCTATAAGATTACACCCCAGGGACATATTACTACCTATGCCACCGGTTTCAGCATGGTACTGGGTGTTCAGTTTGATGCGTTGGGCGGACTGTACGTATTGGAAAGTACAACCGGAAATGATTTCCCTACCCCGGGCACCGGTGATGTTATACGAATAGATCCGGACGGAACCCGGATGACCATTGCTTCCAAGCTGAACCTGGCATCTGCCATGACATTCGGCCCGGATGGAAAATTATATATCTCAGACTGGGGCTTCGGCGGTGCACCTGGCATGGGCCAGATCGTTCAGGTCGATTTAACCTGCGCAAGATCCCATGGCTTTAAAAAGAATATTGGCAACGTTAACTGATACGGAATTCCTGTCCTGACAACCGTTAAAAACCCTGCGCTGCGGGGTTTTTTCTTTTATTATTAATTGTAACTTAGAAAATCTCCTTTCAGCATTGCTGAGCTCCTCATTTTCATTTTCCGCACCCAATAGAATCTCCCTGTCAAGACTGCATTATTTCATTAATTATCAAAACAACATGATCATGAAAAAATTTCTGCTTTTGGTTTTCCTATCGGTTGCATTTTTTAGCTGTGGCAGCGGACCAAAACAAGAAGAGCCCAAAACCGACAGCACCGCGAAAAAGGAACCGCTTGTTTATCCTTTTACTGCAAAATATTCTTTGAACTGGCAGCCAGGCGATGAAAAAAATGCCGTCCTGGCTCTGACAGCATTCAAGAAATACATTGACGGTGATGTAAAGGGATGTTTCGAATACTTTGCTGATTCCATTGAGTTCTTCGGCGACAAGTTTCACTTCGCCGGAAAGAAGGATAGTCTGATGGCGATGTTTATTCCCATGCGGGCGGAAATGGCTTCCATGTCTGTTCAGCCAGACACCTGGCTCACCGCTTACTATCCGGATAAAAATGAAACCTGGGTCACTGTATGGTCAACCCAAAAATGGACAGACAAAAAAGGGAAAACGGATTCTGTTTATTTAGCGGATGATATATTAATAAAAGATGGTAAAATATATGAGGTTGATGAAAAGCAGCGCCAGTTCCCCGTTCCTAAGATGAAGAAAATGTAGTGAGTCTATGTAGAAACGAACCCGCAGACATTTGCGGGTTCGTTTTCTAAAAAAATTATGAACCAGGTCAGTTCGCCTGCCTGTCAAATTCGTGCAAAATTTCCACTTCATTTTCTTTACTTACTCTGACGATTCGGATGGTGGATTTGTCCTGCAGGTAGAAGATGTATTCAACGCCTTCGATGTTATCTACTTCCTCAACCAGGAAAATGTCAAAGTCAAAGAATAATGATCTGACTGCTGCCCGGATATCGCGGGGGCATTTATATTCATCATAGGTTATCAATGACTGTTGCCATCCTCCGCCTTTATCATAGATAACCCGGTCCCCATAACCATCCCTTACAAAATAGGCCTCATAACCACCCTTCGGGATAGCAAACCACAAAACATTCTCTACTTTATCAAATCTGTTCACAAAATCCCTGACAACCCGGATATCGACTTCGTTTCTGGTCAATAGATTGACCCCGGCTAAATCATGATTTTTCAGTATGCTCAAACTATGAATGGAAGGCATAAAGTTCATTTTGTAGACAGGCTCCATATTTTTTTGAGAATTCTGTGCATATGTATAATCGCCCGCCACCGTATTGAAAGTGCATCCGAGGATTAACGCAAAGAGAGTCTGTTTCATGTTGGTAAGGTTTAAGGGTGATTAAATTCTTAATCGTATTTCCCGGAATGAAAGGAACAGATAATACAGAATTTTGTAAGAGATTAGAGAAATCGCAGTTGTACCTTCAGTGATCGTTTTGAATCTAAATTTTGACCTATGCCTTTAATTGAACAAAACCAGAGCTTTGAACTTTCCAGGGATATTACCCCTGAGATCACAAAGGGTATGATGGGAGTCATACTGGAAATCCTGGAACCTGACAAATCTTTTGAGGTTGAATTTCCGCGCGAAGACGGCAGCAATTATGGAAATAAAACTTTTACAATTGGTGTCGACGATATCCTGGTGGAGTCTTTGACATAGTTCTGGCTCCTGATCATGATCACATTATTTTGATAACCTGATCATTTGTCCCGGAAATGCAGGAATGTCATCATTGGTTTTGGGCTCCTTGTCGAGCGACAATTGAACCAAAACGAGTTGCTCATTGGCGATTCCATAGGCCATCAACTGATGACCCGTGCCCTGGTCGGTCTTATAACTTATTTTGTATCCTTTCACGGGGTTGCCAAGCAGATAACAGGTGACTGGTTCCTTTTTAAACTTTTTCATTTGTCCGGCCATTTGGTTTATTGTCTCGTCGGGCTTTGTTTGAAAGTTTTGAGGGGTCAGATACATCCAGGTCATGGAATAATCATCACATTTCACCTGGTATTCAGATGGGGATGTACATCCGGCTGGTATTTTATATTTTATAAAACAGAAACTGATTGTATCTCCTTTACCTGGCATCTGCGCGGAGGAAGTGGTTGCAATGAAAAGGAATGAAAAGAATAAAAACTGTTTCATAAATCATTTTATGGTTCTAACCTGGTTCATAAAATTACATCTGACATCGACAAGCGCCGCTTAAAATCACCGGTCCTTCATTTCATGAGTTGTTCATAAGCATATTCGAAAGGCTCAGAACTTACTTTGAACCAGCCCCGGAAAGGAAAATCCAACACGATGATCAGAAAAACGAGCGCTCCGATCAGGGCGCCCAGTAAGCCGTTCATGAGTACATGTAAAGATCTGTTCTTTACGACGAATAGCCAGGAGAGAACTAAATTGATCAGCGCGCCAAAGAAGACAACCCACCAGATCATCACCTGCACACCCCTGGTCACATTTTGAATCCGGAACCTTCGCAATAATACATAATCGTTAAAACTGTGCAGTGCGGAAGCATGGAGCACCTGTTGTCCCACCGTTGCGGGTTCATAGACATATAACATCTTTTGAAAGTTGTTCATATGGTCCACACCGCCGATTGGAATGATGCCTTCCGACTGCAACGGCCAGGCTTCATCAATCACATACCGGGTATATAACCTCAGCTCTGTTTCCATTCTGTTCCTTACGGGTTCCGGGTAACTGGCGATATCCCGGTATAACTCACTGAGCGTTGCCGCCTCTTCTTCCACCTTTGTATTTACATGAATATAATTGTCCCACACACCCACAGCGATCAAGCCAAGTGTGATGCCATATACTACGCCGGTAGCTGCTATATAATAGCTGATCACTTCATTCTGTGCAGGTGGTTTTCCCAACCATCTTTCTACATACTTCCTGATCAGGAGAAAACCGGCAATTGAAAAAGCGGCAAAGAAAAGGATGACCAGTATAAAGAAAATAAATGATGGAAGAAAATACAACCAGGAGATATTCATGTCTTAGATGGCCGGATGAATAAACCGGCTCCCTAATATAAGAAAAATACATAAGAGCTGGAGACGAAGAAATGGAATGATTTACTTTACAATATAGGTTTCTGTATGTATAACCCGCTCTTCGAATTCGAGCAATATACCTTCGTCCTCAGGATAGTAAACGCCTTTTTCGTAATCTTCGCCCGCGAACGCTTTGACGGAAGGGATATCCACCCATTCCGTAACTGTCCAGAAATGATAGCAGTCGGTAACTTTTTCGCGCCAGACTTTCACAGACAGGTTGCCGGGTGTCAGCCCATACTCCTCGGTTCCTTTGTTGAGTAAAAACCGAAGGTACCATTCGCCATTTTCATATGATGTTCGGCCATGCCAGATCCTTGTGATCATAAAAATCGCAGCGGTTGATTATATTTTCAGAGATTGACTGGTTCGGTGAAATATTTCTTCACGAATTTCTGTTGCTCGTGGATGTCCATCTTGTCGGCAGTCTTGATCACAATCTTTATCTGATCGAATCGATGATCTGCTCTTAAGAAATTCAGCAGTTCCGATTTTGCATTGGTCGGGCCAAATAATAACACGAAATTATAATTGGCAATCAGTTTGCCCAGTTCTTTGTAATATCCCGATTGCTGATGTTGTTCTTTATTGTGCATCGAATGCTCACTTTTCTCCAGGCTTTCCTTCTTTTCCGTTTGCGTAAAATCGGAAGTGATGGTTCTCGTAATGTTTTCATCCCCGGGATACTCGATGGCATGTGCCGAAGCGTGATCCATCCAGATCGCCACTTTCTTTTCTGTTGTCATGTTATTACTATTTAAGATAATGATAGAACACCTGAACGGAAGATTGGTTTATAATTATTAATTATCAATTATTAATGCTGATAATTCTGTCACCGGATTTTCCTGGAGCGCTGGCCTGCTAAGTATTATCCCTTAGCCCAATGCCTGCAAAAATCGTCCCACGGGAAAACAGGAATTCTATATCCCGCGCGGATTTTCGAGAACAACCAATATTCTTCACCAATTGATATTTTGTTCAATAATATCCCTCAGCGCCTCTTTTTGAATACCCAGATCATCTTCGTCATGCTGATCAATGAAAGATTGTAATTCTTCCTTTGTGAAAACAGGACTAATCAAGGGACCAAATTCAGCTTCCTGAATAAGCGCTGACAGGATCTCCTTATACATTCCATATTTCCCGAACATCATTTCTTCTGAACCCCGATCGTCCGACCAAAATTCATAGTTCCGAACAAATCTGGCTTCAATATTTGTGTAAAACCATTCTCTGGCTTCCTGGTCCTCTCCCCAGGAGCTCGTATGATCCCTGAATTTCCATAAAAAGCCGTTTTTAAAATCTGACACCGTTAAAAGATTTTCATGAAAGATGGGTATGCCCCAACTTTCCCGGTAGGCTTCGAATAAATCTTCTGCTTCCAGGCCCTGACATTGAAGCCTGATCAGGGTTCCCCTGGCCTTTACTGAATCGGTATCAGAAGATTCGAGATAACCGGCGTAGAAGAGAAGATCTTCAATGGAATTACTCTTCACAGCTTTCAGCAGCTGGTCGAAGCGGTCCGTAAATTGCAGGATCGGCGATTGGTTAGCATTGATATGATCAAAGTACTTCTTTCTATCTGTCATGAATGGGAATTTATGAAGTACTTGATTGAGCGATATAGTTTGTAATATTCAGTATGTAATTTAAATGAATTAGTGTTTCCATATGATAAAACGAATCATACCATCTTCCCAGCGAAGCCATTCCTGTGATCGGCCCTGGTACCTGGCATTTTGATATGCTGTTTTCAACTGAATGATCTAATAAGTCAGTAAAGCTGTTTACAAATTGATCTGAACCGTCAGGTAATAACCGCGGGCATCCGAAGGCACGATACCCGGGCCCGGATAGCTGTCCGCGCGGCGGGTAAAATATTTCGCGTCAGCCAGGTTATTGACGGACCCGTAAAAACCGACATATTTGTTTAACTGATATTGCAGGGTGAAATCCATCACAGAATAGGAAGGCACGATACCATCAATGGCATTGGCGGTAAAGGTCGCATTGGTGGCATCTGAAAATTGCTCGCCGGTATATGCATACTGATAGCTGGCTCCCCATTTCTTCCTCCGGAAACTAATGCCTGTTTTGAAAACGATATTCGGAACAAACTCCACCCGCCGGCCCTCAATGGAAGCGTCCTTGCTGTTTACATATTTGGCACTCAGTAAAGAGAAGTTGGAAAATATGGCGACACTGGTGGGCGACTGTGTTCCTTTCATGAGTTTCCATACATCGAGCTCAACATAGGACTCGAGACCGTAGTTTCGTGTGGCTGCCACATTCGTACGATAGTTGTAAATGATAAAATTCACGGGATCGGTGGTCAGGATACTGCCGATCTTATTATCATAGTGGATCATGAATAAACTCAGGTCGAAATTAAATATTCCGGTACTTTTACGGATACCGATATCGGCTGAATATCCTTTTTCATCCTGCAGGTTGCTGTCAACTTTCAGATTCGGATTCAACGTACGCAGATCATTGAAGTTGATGGCTTTGTAGTTCTGTGAAAAATTCGCATATACCTGGAGTGCCTGCGTGAAATTATAGGTAACACCGATCCCCCCCAGCAGAAACTGTCTCGTATTACTTTTATTATCAATTATTTTTTCGGGACTGATGGGATTTCCGGCCAGGTCAAAAACAACATTGGTATAATTACCCTGGGCCTTTGTGCTGATACGTTCGTAGCGGACCCCAGGAATGACACTGAGTTTTGGCGTGATCCGAAAAATATTTTCAGCAAATAATGCTTCATTATTCTCCGGAAAAATATAATCAGAATAACGGAGCGAATCGGCTATGCTCGTTGTGTTGAATTGAAAATCTCCCTTCGTTCCGGCGGAACTGTTATTACCATAGCCCTGCTGCCGGTTAGTATGACCGTTATAGTAACGGAAGCCCGTCAGCAATGTTGAACCAAGATCACCAAGCTTGTAGTTAAACAACAGCCTGCTCTCATTGCCCCAGTTATGATAGCGATCGATATACAAATTTCTGTCAGAACCATCATCCGCGCGATTTATATACGTGAGTATGCCCAGCGCTTCCCGACTGGCCTGTAGTCCAAAAAACCGGGTGTTGAATGTGAGCTGACTGCTGATTTTATAATCCAGCAGAACAGCCCCCAGATTCCAGTTCACTTTAAACCAGTTCCTTGCACGTACAGATTGTTGCGGGTCTTCTGCAAAATCAGCATCCGTTAGCCCACCCGGTTGATGTTCCAGGTAATCCATATGTGTGTATTGAATACTTACAGAGAGGCGCGGATTAAAATGATATGTAGTCGCAACATAGGCGGTATTGCTGTTGAATTCTGCATTGGGTCTCCATCCATCTCCGGATTTATGCTGACCGAAAACATAATAATTCAATTTCCCATCGGTCCCCCCGGCACTTACAGAGGCATTAAAAAATTTCCAGGAACCACCTGTGACGCGCGCCGTCACAGCCAGTGGATCATCGGCGGGGCCACTGTTCATTTTGAAGTTGATCATACCACCGAACTGCGTGCCATATTGTAAAGAAGCCGCACCCCGCACAATTTCAATCCGCTCAACCGCTTCAGTGGGTGGTGTATAATAACTCTCGGGATATCCCAGCGCGTCGGCACTAATATCATATCCATTCTGACGCGTATTGAAATTAGATACACGGTTGGGGCTTAATCCCCTTCCACCAATGGCCAGCTGAATACCGGCTCCGTCATTCTCCCATATATTCAGTCCGGCTACTTTGGCATAGACCTGTCTTGGATTGTTGGTTGATTTATTCCCAATCAGATCATTCAGCACAACCACTTCCGTTTTCTTTCCTGCATAAATGGATGTTCCCTCTACATCGTGTAATCGCGTCACCCCCGAATGCATTTTGGCAAGTAATTGAATCGTTACGCTGTCAAGGTTTTTGGAATCTATGGAGAGCTGCACCCGTATATGCAGATTATCATTTGTGATGACAGCTTTTTGTACAACAGTAAAAAATCCGATCGAGCTGATCTGAATTTTATATTCAGCAGGCAGCAGGTCAGCAAATGCGAAATCACCGTTCTCATCTGTAACGGTCGTATGGTTTGTATTCTGGATAGATATCGTTGCACCCGGTACGGGCTGATGCCCGCTGAGAACAATGCCGGATAATTGGAATCGTTGCGCCTGACAGATAAAAACGGCCAGCAGGAAAGGCAGCATCATGACTGTTTTCATTTTGCACCTCCGTTTTTATATGGTAAGATCCATTTCCTGGCAGCAAACCAGGATTCTTTTTCATCGGCGAGATTCACCGAGCTGTCAATATAAAGCTGACTGCCCGTACCATTCAGGGAAACATAACTCTCCACTGTAACCTGTGGATCAGAGAATCCCTTCGCCAGGTATTGTTGTTTCAAAATATGTGCATACTGCAGAATCATGTCAGGCTGTGTCTCTACCATTCTCTCCTGGTAGGAAGTCAGGAAATCAGCATTGTTCACCTGGAATTTTCTACCGTGTTCACCATCCCTCACATAGAAAAAACAGGTGCCACTTTTTTCCATCAGCATCACTCGCCAGGAAAAACGATATCCCTGTTCGGTCCAGAGTAAATTGCCGGGATAGCACAGATACCGGAAAGGAACCATTAACTGTATTAAAAAATAACAGCCCAGTAAAATCAAACCGGTGTGTTGCAGATTTTTATTAACAGGTAAATATTGTTCAACCATGGCAGGCTCTTCTTCCTTTGCAAATATTTTTCTGATTTGCCGGATCAGTTTCAGGTGGAATCCTTCCGAAAAATAAATCAGCGTGGCGCTCATCATCAGCCAGGGAAACATGCCGATCTGGAAAAGAATCGCCGTCAGCAAATGAAAAATAATAACGAGGAAATATCCAAACCGGCGGCTGGATTTATTTAATAGAATAAAAGGGATCGTCAGGTCAAACAGCGCGCTGGCCCAGCTGAACAGGTATGCGGTCCATTCATATTTTAAAAGCGGGCCGAGCACAGGAATATTTGCTTTTGCCGGGAGCCAGATTTTCAATGGCATGGCGCGGATCAGCCATTCATTCGTGAGCTTGGACAAACCCGCGCAGCAATAAATAATCAGGAGCTGATATTTGAAAATCAGAATGGTCCAGGATGGTACTTGTGTTACCGCTAATCTTGGTTTTCTCAAAACATCGAGGGAGAAATAGCGGTTCGCCGGAACCCATATCAGCAGAAAGGAACAAATGGTTACGAGATAGTAATGATTTAAATAATAGGTTTTATCCAGCAATTCGGCGTAGCAGAAAATAAGGAAAAATAAAACAGTAGCGATCCTGTAATACAAGCCTAGACAAATAAACAAGGCTGCGATGGCCATGAGGCTATACAGCAGATACATGACCGCAGGGGACATGGGCGCCAGCCATTCAAAACCAAAAAAAGGAAAATGAAATTTCGGGTGAATATAAAAATCATCAACCCATCCTTTGGCAATGAAACGGCAACAGCTGAAAAACAATACAGCTCCGAAGGCCATTCTGAAAACGGCGAGCGGAGCTATATTCCGGTAACGGGTCAGGTATTTAATCGCCGTCATCGTCCTGGAAGGAGATTTTAATTCCCAGCGCCGAAGATAGATCTACTTTCAGCAGTACGGTTGTTTTGCGGATCTCTGTATACGCATCGGTGATAGCCGTCGAGTTGTTTATGATGCCGGTAGAAAGCGGTTCCGGTAAGGACTGGATCTTCGTCAGCAATACCGTCAACTCTGCTTTGATGACATCGTTCAATGGCTGCCCATTATTAACAGCTGATGTAGCTGCTACTTTATCATCCAAACCTCCGAGATAGATGTTCTGATATGTCTGCACTTGCTTAATCAGTAGCTGATCCGAAAGGCCACTGTAATATCCTTCCACCTTGGTGGGCGATTTCGGCAGAACCGAAGGTCCGTACAAACCGATGGGAATACCAACTTTAAAATTCTGCAGGTTGACATCAAAATCCTGCACATAAGCATTTACCATCAGGCTGAGCGAACTGCCCGCATCCACGCCCGTTGCATTGATAAATGTTTTTAAATAATTTCCTTCGGAAGCAGACCAAGCATTGGAAACAGCGGCCGCTTTTGTTTTAAGAGAAGCCGACAGGACCGCGAGATATTGTTTGGCACCCGCTGCATTCGCATCCGTGGTAAACCGGGCAAGCGTTGTCACAGTTCCGTTCGCGAAGAGCAGATAATCCAATGCCGGAAACCCCTGCGCAGCATAGTTACCCAAACCGTCGATCGCATAGACTGCACCGTTCACATTGTTCCTGATAGTAACCGTATCGGTTGGAAAGGAATTGATGAAATGCGTGGTGAGAAATAAATCTGTGGCCGGACCAAATTCAAATTCACTGGTAGCCGCCCAGGAAATATACGCTGTTTTAAAGGCTGTTTGTACATCGGTCAATGTGCCCGATGATGGATTTGAATTGAAGACAGTCACGGCAGCATCCAGTGAGGCTGTGTTTGTCGACAGTTGCTGATAAGCGGGCAAAATAATATTTGTACCCAGGTTAGTCAGTGTAGCATCTGGTGTACCGGAGGGTGGACCAGGAGGTGATGGCTTGTCACTTGATTTACTACAGGAAAAAAATACCAGGGCCAGGCAGAGAATGCCAACGGCTGCTTTCAGAAAAATATTTTTGCTTTTCATACTCAATTATAAATTCGATTTGACAGCGTCCCAACCGTAAATGGAACTGATCTTATCCTGGATCGCCTGGATGCCGGCGGGAGTGATCGTGTAAAAATTCGTCCCAAAGAGAGCCAGCACCGCCTGGTAATCGGCATCACTGATTTTTTTATGTTGATTTAAGCCAAGCGCCGTCCAGAACCCAAAGGATTCTGAAAGGTTCCCGCATACAGCAGCAGCACCATTGGGCAGGTTTCCCTTCGCCTCATTCGTTTCGTGTAAAGCCGCAGCAGCTTCCATGGTTTCAAAAAATGGAATGATAATATTTGCCTGTGTAACAGCGGTTGCACTGTCATTGTTCGCCAGCGCCGCCCTGCCCTTCAGGAATGCATTCAGTAAAGTCGGATTGGAATTGATGCCTGTCAGGGTAACAACTGGTTTGATAATACCTGAATCGATCTGGCTGGTATAAGAACCCCAGTATTTTACACCGGTTCTGTTCGCCGGAAAATTTCCTGGTACACACCAGAGATAAAATGCATTGTCCCAGGCATGTTGTTTAGCCGTTATGCCGTTGGTGGTACTATTCAACGAGTCACCTAAAAACACATCGGTAATCAAATGTCCGATCACAGCACCCATGACGGTCTTTGTAAAATACTGGCGCCAGTAAATACCATTGGCGCTGAGCAGTGTTTTACGATCACTCACACCGGCAACACCATTGGAAGCGGGCAAACCGGTCTGGCTGTCCATTCCGATGCTGTCGAGAATTTTCTGAATCAACACCTGACCGGTGGTGACCGTACTATTCCGTAACTGGAGCCCGGAACTATTTAAATTGATTGTGTTACTGTTGAAGGTTGTGTCCCTGAAATAACCACCCGAGTTTGCATACATCAGGTTTAACTGCGTGGAGCTAACCGCGTTACCGTTATTTGCATTATTGATAAGGGCCTCCATTTGTCCGATCATCGACAGGTAGGTCTTGGCCGTCAGTGAATCGGCATTTGCAAATTGATATGTGTCAGGAACGGTATATGTTGGCGGACCCGGATTATTGTTATTATTATCTTTTTTGCAGGCAGTAAAAAATAAAAGTCCTGCCGTCATTCCCAAACCAATCAGCCTAAGGAGAAAATGCTTCATTTCAATCAGATTAATGTTTTGCACAATGGTACCCCGGCCGGTCATATTAAGAGCCCGCAATCGGGAAAATCTGTTACGCAATCGGGAAAACTAATAAACCTTCTCAATAAGCCCATATATCTGAAACAAAATCAACGTGTTATATTTGTGGACCTTAAATGCGTTCCCATGTTAAAAAGAATCGTTTGGCTGCTCATCCCGGTTCTGGCAGCCTCCTGTACATTGCCGGCGCAAGATCGTCAAAAACAGAAGACTGATTCCGTTTCCGTTCTTGTTCAAAAAAAATTTAACGAAAAGGATGTGGCCGGGCTCTATGGGCTAACGGGTGATGCGTTTAAAAAAGCGCTCAGTTACGAAACTCTTTTATCCTTCTGTAATAATAATTTATTCCCCCTGGGTGAAATAAAGGAACTGCATTTTGAAAAAGAAGCGAATGGCATTTGTAAATACAAATCGGTATTTAGTACGGTAAGCCTGAGTTTATTTCTTGGATTGGATAAAACCGATAAGATAGAAACCTTTTTGTTTAAGCCCTATGTGGATGAGAAAGCAAAAAAGAATACGAAAGCCCCAACATCGAACCCGATGGTATCCCAGCTGGATAAGGAAGTGGATTCAGCCGCTCAAACTTATATAACCCTGCTGCCAACTACGGGTCTTAGCATCGGGATTTTAGTAAACGGAAAAACCTATTACTATGGATATGGAGAAACCGCCAGAGGAAATAACCAACTGCCCAATGAACATAGTATTTATGAAATCGGATCGATCTCAAAAACTTTTACTGCCACATTGCTCGCAGTAGCTGTAGAAAAAGGAAAAGTAAAACTTGATGATCCCGTCAGTAAATATTTTCCCGATTCAATACCAACCCTGGAATACCAGGGAGCGCCCGTTACTTTAAAAACTTTGTCCAACCACAGCTCCGGCATTCCCCGAATGCCAGATAATTTTCATCCGGCCGACAACTATAATCCTTACAAGGATTATAGCGACCGGGACCTCTATAGTTTTTATAAGAGTTTCAAACTAGGCCGCAAACCGGGGGCAGAATACGAGTATTCAAATCTGGCTGCCGCTACGCTGGGTATTATCCTGGAAAAAGTTTATAAAAAAACTTATCAGGATCTTGTTGTTGAAATAATCTGCGATCCGCTGGGCATGAATGAAACCAGAGAATTCATCCGGAAAGATGATTCCATCCGTTTCGTAAAAGGATACAACGAAGAAGGGAACTACAATTCACAGTGGGATTTCGACGCAATGGCTGCCGCAGGATCCATTCGGTCCTCAACTTCAGACATGTTACTGTATGCAAACGCGCAATGGGGAAAGGGACCAGCGGCACTTGAAAAAGCCATTCAGTTAACACATGAAAAAACATTTTCAAATGGCGCCGTCAATACAGCATTGGGATGGCACTATATAAAACCCGGAAAAGACGAAGTGATTTTTCATAACGGCGGGACGGGCGGTTTCAGAACTTACCTTGCCATCAACCTGGAAAAGAAATTCGCCGTGGTGGTCTTGTCCAATACGGCGATCAGCGTAGATGAAATGGGCAATGCCCTTATGAAATGGCTGGAGCAAAATCTTTAGTTATTGATTTGTTATTGCGCTATTGAATCACATGAAATCCCGGCAGAGAAATAAATTGATCTGAATCAGTAAAAAATCACCCTTTTATTGATTTTCTGTAACTTCCTAAAGAAATGCCGGGGAATGCAGGAGATTCTTAAATACCTGATTGTAGATGATGTTGAAATCGACAGCCTCGCAATAGAAGCGCTTGCTTCAGGTTATTCTTTTCTAAAAAGAGTGGCCACCTGCCAGCATGCGCTGGAGGCCATCGAACTGATCCCCATTTTAAAACCGGACATATTATTTGCGGATATTGAAATGCCCGGCGCCAGCGGACTCGAGTTGGTACGTCACCTGGCGGGAACAGTACCCGTACCGGTATTTGTTACTTCTCATCCTGAATTCGCACTGGAAGGATATGACATAGAGGCCTTCGATTATTTACTAAAACCCATAAATCCTGACCGGTTTGATCGCTGTGTTTCCAGGATCCGCGCATTTTATGAGCTGCGTTCGAAATCGTTTGCCTTCGACAAAGAACATCAGTCAGAATATATTGTCATCAAGCAGGGATATGATAAATACAAAATATCGATGCACGATATTTTATACCTGGAAGCCATGAAGGATTATACCCGGATGGTTACATCAACCGGTCAATACCTTGTATTGGGAACTTTCGCCGGCATGCATGATCAGTTGCCTCCGGACCGGTTCATCCGGATTCACCGGAGTTATATTGTAAACCAGCACAAAATCGAATCCGTCGCAGGAAACAAAGTGTTTATTTCCAGTCACGAACTGCCTGTCGGTAAATCTTATAAATACGTATTGGAAGGAATCCTTTAATTTTTATCATTCATGAAAAGAGGCATGCGTTTTTTTATTTCCCTCCTGCTTCTTTTCATTTCGGCCATGAACCGCTCCTATGCACAGGAACCGGATTTATCAAAAATGCATGATGACAAAGAAAAGATCCGGGCAATGCTCGACTATTGTGAGTCCCTGCGGCTAAATACGGGCGTCAATCCAAATAATTCCTTCCTGCTGCAACGAGCTGCTCTGAAGGGAATTTCAATAACACCTGCTGACGATGCAACGGATCTGGCCAGGTTTAATTTTTACTGTGCCTTTGGGTGTTACTACCAGGTGAAATTTGACAGCGCCCAATATTATTTTTATCAGAGTCTCCATGCAGCACAAAAAGCAAAATCAGCCGAATTTATTTCCAGCGCCTGTGTGGCCCTGATCCCCGTGAATTTCCAACTAAGGCAGCAGGATAGGGTAGATAGTTGCAAAGACATTCTTCAATCCATACTGGATACGACGCACAATAAGAAAATATTGCAGGACGGGTATTCCGCCATGGGAAGTTATTATCAGCAAAAAGCTTATTATAGTACATCAGAAGATTATCTGATCAAAAGCCTCGAGCTTAGAAAAACGAAAGTAGATACAACAACCGATGTTAAATTGAAGTCTGACTATGCGATTCAGTGTTACATACTTTCAAAGGAATATGGAAATACAGACGTACTGAATAAAAGCCTGGCTATTTTGAAAGAAGGATTACCCTTCTCAGGGTATTCGCCGGTTGTGCATATCAGATACCTGAGTTCTTTTACAGAAATATATTCGATGCTCGGAAATATCGATTCTGCACTCTACTACGAAAGAACACTCGAAGAAACAACAAAGAACAGTCCCGTCGTTCTTTCAGAGTTGGTTAGCGCCAACCTGAATATCGCAAAATATTATATCGAACATCAAATGGCCGGCAAAGCGCTCCCCTATATTACAAGGGCCGATACGCTGGCGGTCAGGAGTAAGTCGCCCATCCTGATATTTCAGGCGGCGCTTTGGAAAGGAAGATACCAGGAACAAAACGGAAACTATGCCGGAGCCATCGCCTCTCTTAATCAGTCTCTGCCATTGGCAAAACAATTAAATAAAGAACAATATGCGGAAGGACTTAAATATATGGCCGAGGCTGAAAAGGGAGCCGGTAATGCAAACGAGGCCTACAGGTATTTTGCATTGTATTCTGATCAGTCCGACAGTCTGATCAAGGAAAAGATTTCTCAAAACCTGGCGGATCAGGAGACAAGATACGAGACCAATAAAAAAGAACTGCATATTGCCTCCCTGAGTAAAGAGAATAAACTGGAGTTATTGGAATTACAAGAGGCGTCCAGGACGAGATTATTCCTGATCCTCGCACTGGTTGCATTGGGTATCATTGCGCTCCTCCTTTATTTCATTTACAGAAATAAGGAAAGCAGTAATCAGGTGCTCAATGAACGCAACTATCAGCTCGATCTGCTGAATCAAAAACTGGAAGTAGCGAATAATACCAAGACAAAATTATTCAGCATCATCGGGCACGATCTGCGGTCGCCCATCAGCCAGGTTGTTCAATTATTGCATATCCGGAAAAAGGATGCCACACAGATGACAGAAGATGCCAGACAAAAGCATGAAAATAAAATACAGGAGGCTTCTGAAAATGTACTGGACACCATGGAGGACCTGCTGTTATGGAGCAAGAGTCAGATGCAGCAATTCACGCCGGAATTTAGAATGGTTGACATTACTGCCGTTTTAGCAAAGGAAATCGCACTACTGGATCCGCTGGCAAAAAATAAACTGATTACTGTGCATTCACATGTTGAACCGCGGTTTCTGCAGAAAACGGATGAAAATTTTATCACCGTGATCATCCGGAACCTGCTTCAAAATGCCATCCGGTACAGTGACCCAAATTCAACCGTGGAGATCAGCAATGAGGCAGGAAAACTTGTGATCAGTAATCAGAGCTCCATACCGGCTGATAAACTCAATGATCAGTTAAACAACCGTGAGGTAAACAGCAGGAGCGTCGGCCTGGGATTACAAATTGTCCAGGATCTCGCGGCAGCCATCCGGGTTAACATACAGTTTCATCGACAGAATACGGATCGAATCCTTTCTACTATTGATTGGAACGTTTAATCTGTGATTTTCAGCCAGACTTTTTCCGACGATTCATATTATCATTTCATCGATTGACTAAAGAAACGAACAGTTGCTGATTCATCTTTATGTCTTCACGCTGGCTCCATGTCTCACCTGAATTTTAAATATTTCAAATTTTTATTCCTGATGGTATCCATCATACTATTCCTTGCGGCCGTCATCTTATTCATTCAATTTTTAAGAGCATAAAAGATTGGTCGATTCTAGGAATCCTTTCGTCGATTAATCAGTCATTGCGTTTTGCGGTGGATTAATTTAGCAGCTGCCATTAACCATTAAACCCTACTCTTTTTTAAGCCTCCGGCTGTCACATTGTCTTCTCCGGAATGACAGCAAATGACCGTACTTCCCCGCCGTTGAACTGCTCCAAAGTCCTTTTTTTGGAAACCCGCCTGAAAGAAAAATCCTGGCCCGGCGGGCTATAAACCTGATTTATAGGATGTCAGAAGGGCCTTTCCAAAGGGCCCTTTCCCGTCTCGTACCGGGAAAAATAAGGGACCTCAATCAACTATAACATACTATCATTCAGCACTTTATAAAGCGGCAGGGGGTTAGCATGTATAGGGTATGCAGAAATATACGTCCATAAAAAATGCTTTGATTACCTGTACCATGTTGTTTGCGGTGATTCCCGCAGTTGACGGCGGAACATTCAAACATTATTTAGAGGTAATGGATAAGGCGCCCATGAACAAACATGTAAAACAGTTTGTGAAGACCTATATCCAGGAAAACAGCAAAAATCTATACAATATTAAACAGAGAAGTAGCTCTCCTTTTATCATTATAGACTCGGTACTCACGCGTTTTGGTCTTCCAAAGCAGTTAAAATATCTCGCTGTTGTTGAGTCCGAATTAAAAACCAAGGCTGTTTCCAGAGTGGGTGCCGTTGGTCCCTGGCAGCTGATGCCTGCCACTGCGCGTATCCTCGGATTGAAAGTGAATGCGCATCATGATGAGAGAAAAAACTATTATAAGAGTACCAAAGCTGCGGCAAGATATCTGAAAGACCTGCATAATGTGTACGGAGAC
>Ga0193753_10001566_pt1 | contig 19357 bp, 24 predicted proteins | sample H1c2metaG_FD_144925 | JGI IMG/M metagenome (GOLD analysis project Ga0193753, IMG submission 144925) | Soil microbial communities from a riparian zone of the East river system, Colorado, United States - H1c2 | ecosystem: Environmental > Terrestrial > Soil > Riparian zone | place: USA: East...
TTTTGTGGTCGCTGGCGCCGCTGATTGCCTTTGCCGCGCAGATGCAGGCTAGGGTAGGGGCAGCGGCTGTGCTGACGCTGATGGTGGGCCTGTGTCCGCTGGTGGTGTTTGCGGCTGGGCTGCGAAAGGGAACGTTTCGGCCATCGCGGTTTGACCTGGCATGTGGCGGAGCCTCGCTGGTGGCGCTGGTGCTGTGGCAGCTGACCGGCAGCGGTGCCCTGGCTGTAGCGCTTAGTATTGTGGCCGACGGCTTGGCCGCCACACCCACGCTGCTAAAAGCCTACAAAGACCCCAAATCCGAGAGTCCGTTTCTGTTCATGCTCTTTGCGCTCAGCGCTGTCATTACCCTGCTGACTGTCAAGGCCTGGAGTCTGGAAACCAGTGGCTTTTCCCTGTATATCTTCACCCTCTATGCCGTGCTCTATGCTCTGGTAAAGTTCGAATTAGGAATTCGGACCAAACAAAATCCCTTAGCCCAAACAGAAATTTCAGAGTGAGTCTAGCCGGTGCCAGTAAACCAATGCAGGAGTATGGTTCCGTACTTTTCTTTGAGTGCAGGTGATGTATTGAGACTGTGCGGCGCGCCTTTCATTAGGTGCAAGGTCAGCTGTGCAGCATCAGGTACGGCGTTTGCAAAGCTTTCGACCGTCTTGGGGTGCACAATCTCGTCCTTCTCGGATTGGACAATGAGTACTCGACCCTTAAAGGTATGGAGTGCGTCCAGGGCGTAGGTGGTTCCGGACGGCCGTTCGGCTGCCAAACCTTCGGCGTCCAACTTGTCGGATATGATCAGTTGTTTTTCATCAAAACTCTCATCGGGATAGTTGGCCGGTACCCGCAGGGCCAGGCTTTTGACCGGGCGGCGGGCGGCCACCATGCAGGCCATGTATGAGCCAAAGCTTGAGCCGACCACGCTGATTGATGTGACATTCTCTAGCTCTGCCAGCTTGTCGTAGGCGGCCAGGCAGTCGTTCAGATAATCTTTGCGGGTGAGCGTGGCGATATCGCCCTCGCTCGTGCCCATGCCTCTCAGATCAAAGGTCAGGCAGGTGTAGCCCGCCGTGGTAAGCTGCTGGGCATATGCTTTGGGGTTTTCTTTATTGCTGCGCCAGCCGTGTATAAAAAGCACACCTTCGCCATTTGGCGCGTCAGGCGCAAAAAGTTCCGTGGCTATCTGTTGTCCGTCGACCGTTATCTGGCTGGCTTGCATGGAGCAAGTATAGCAAAGCCAGCTGGTGTTTTAGCGTAGTTATTCGGTAGCCGCGGGGTGATTGAGGTCGAGCAATTTTACAAGCCCCCAGCCAAGCAGTACGTATACTGCGGCTGCAACCAGTATGGACGGTTCAAATACAGACTCCACATTGCCTGCTTCGGGTGTGGTTACGCCAAAGATGTTGTCAAAGGGCGCGGTCAGAATGCCGGTGATGGTGTAGACAAAGTCAACAAAGCCACTGGCCGGATTGGCTCCAAACAGCTTCAGGACAAACCTAAATGCCAGCAAAATCTCGATAAATCCTACCAGGTACCACACGGCATTTGTCGCAGTGGATTTGCTGTCACCGCTCACTTCGGTGTTGACCTTCTTGGTCTCTTGCTGAACGTCGGCTCCCGTGTCGGTTACACCTTCGTCCTGGCTGGTCGTAACTGTCTTTTTGATCTCTGCCATATGCCCTACCCTCCATTACCACTATTACCCTTACTATACGCCTAGCGTTGCCATTGCATACACTACGAACAGTTGTACCAGATGTACTTGGCAGATTTCAGCGGTATATGTATCACTTGACGTGGCAGGTTACGTATACTTTTTATCCACTAGCGTACTTCTAAAGCTTTGACAATAGCTTAAGATTATGGGTTGACTGCGTATTGCCTGTAATGTTATTATATGCGTAGACAACGACCATAGTTGTCTCCGCTTAAAACCTTCGGCCGTAGTTTTTATGCTACACCGCGGAGGGTTTTTTGTTTTATGGACACTCTCTCTTAAACACTGACATGAAATCTAGGCGGCCAGTCCTTTTGTTTTGCTTAACTTGGACACAAAACTCAACACTGTCTTTTGTAACGCCATAAAACCTATGCAATAAGACAGATGGACTATTCTTCTCAATAATAGTTTCGGGTTCGTAACGAGAATTGCGCATTAAATCAATAGCGGCACTGTAAAGTTTCAACCTCTCTGTTCTCACTTTGCGACCTTTTTGCATGGTGTGCTCCCAAAATAGAGACAGAAATACCTTACTTTTATTGAAGTAGGCAGATCTAGCGTAAGGCTGTCGTTTAGTCAAAACTATAACTTTTTTGTGCTCCCTGCGTGCAATAGCCTGAACTTCGTCATACGACGTACCCGCCAACAAGGAGGCCTTAGATTTATAAGCTCTCATCGAGTGTATTATATCACCTCTGTTAGCGCTTATGCTTAACTTCGGTAGTTACTTGCTGTGAGGGTATAGTCGCCTCAAGCTAAATGCTTATCTTGGAGGACCAAGTGCATCTTCAAACGCTTTTCATGAAGTTTATTTTGTGCTGCTGAGGCAGATCCAGTTGCCGGCCGGGTCTTTGAACCACGCGGCGTCACCCATCTTAGGGTCGCTCAGGATGCCGTCATCGTTCGTGCCAGCAACTTTTTCGATGGCAATGCCCTTGGTCTTTAGCTCATCGACCGCGTCTTTGACGTTGTCGACTTCTATGCCAAAGACTGTTGAGTCCCAAGCTTTATGATCTTCTTTGGTGTATACGTTAAAGCGCGTGCCCGCACCGCTCTCGAACATTACATCATAGGGAGTCTCTCGCTTGATCGTAAAACCGAGCTTATCCACGTAAAAACTTTTTGCCGCTGCCATATCGTCAACGCTGAAATTGGCGTGCGTTGTGTTTTGTCCGATCATTTGGATTCCCCTGCTTAGTTATGCCTTTAGTATACGCCTTACAAAGACTGGCTCACTGGGCCAAATAAATATACCTAAACCTGTAGTTATGTCTTTTTATTGAGCTTCTGGCCAATCCACACAATGCACCCTACCAGCGAAGAGAAGAAAGACGCCAGTATCACCATGCCTAGGTATGAATCAGCTTCAACCTGGCAGTACCACTCACTGCTACCTATGTATGGACAGGTTCTTAGCTTTACATACAGCGCATGTAGGAGAATGAGCATCAACCCGAATAGCAGCGTGGTCACAGCAATCGCAGCAGGGCTCCGTATCCTCTGCTTTTGAATGAGCTTACCGCCTGGAATGATAACTGCCGAAGCTATGACTATGAGAACTGCTAACGCCGAGGTAGCTTTTAAGAATAGTACAACCATACGCGGAGGGCTCTCATCAATATTGAACACACCGACCAGGATATAGATACCCAATAGTATTGCGAACAAATAGATATTAGAAACAATAAACGCTCTGGTTAGGTAGGTTTCTATTTTTTTCATGCTTGAAGTATAGCAAAAGAAGCCGGTGAAGGGCTCTTTGGTTGCGTCGCAAGAAAGAGCTGTATTCCTAGTAAGGGGTACATCTCCCTACCTTTCTAGCTTTAGTTCAAAAACCTAATAGAATCTAGCAGCTTATTAAACGCATCCATGTCTTGAGCGGCCGACCAATCTTCTGCCGGATATTGATGATAATACTTTTCGCGAAACGTCACGAGTACGCTTGAGCCAGTATGCGTAATCAGATAGTTGTGGTCTATATAGTTTTCTGCATCGCCGTTAAACGTCACCCTAACATATTTAGCACTATAGCCGTTGATAGTCTTGAGTTCCGGCTCGTGCTTATTGTCCGTCCAGTTTTGCTCTATGGTCTTTGCGAGTGTATCTGTCCTATCCGCTTGTATCTGTACTCCATATCCGTGCATGTCGGCTTTACTGGGTGGAGCAATTGTCACACTTCGGGAAACTTTGGTATAGTCTTTTGGCTCTCCCTCACAGCAATCAGCTTCCTCTTTAGCGGCCCAAGCACTTGGATAACTTAAAGAGTAAAGTTTTGCCGAATCGGTATACGATTTCATTTCGGTTACTTGCTTGGCCGTACCAGAATTTGAATCCTTGCTAGTGTCGCGTTGCATAAAATACCAACCCGCTCCAACTACAAGTCCTAACACTACAAGAGCAAGTAAAACCTCAATGACGCCAAAACCTTTTTTATTCATATTCTATATGGTATCAAGCACTCTCTTACTCGGTCAATCTGGTCCATAAAGTCAGCGATTGGTCTCGTCCTGGCAAGTGCGTTCAGCAAAAGGTGCATACCAAAACAGAAACTCCCTCAGCAGAGGGAGTTTAAGCATAAGCTTCTTGGGGCCAAGTTGCCCGTAGGTGGAACACCTTTTCCTAACCTACTCCTCATGTATGAAAAGCTACGGAAGTTGGCTAAGAATAATCACTTTTACGCCTAAAACTGCAACCCCAATCTCCTAAGATCTTCTCCTAGCCGCGCCGCAGACACAAATTGGAAGCCCTGTATGTCAGCTTTTTGAGCAGCCTCTACATGCTTACTATTGTCATCGATAAAAATGGTTTCCTGTGGCTTCACCCCCAACTTCCGAAGAGTATAGGTAAATATCTCCGGGCTCGGTTTAACGAGATTTACCTCGCTGGAGATAATTATTTCGTCGAAGTATTTTTCAAGGTTATTGTCTTTAATAATGCCGCGTAGTAATCCGAGCGGCGAGTTAGAGAGAACAGCTATAGCGTAGTGTTTTTTGAGTGCAGTAATAAGCTGTAGCGTGTCGTGGTGTATCTTTGCGGTGGCATCGAAATCTTTTCGAGTGACTCTTGAACCAAATAGCTTGCTTAATCTTTCATAAAACTCTTCATTTGATATGTCGCCTACATCTTGAAGTCGAGAAATTTCAAGATAATCCCCTTCTTTCTTCAGTCCGTGCGATGCAAGCCAGGCTTCATAAGCATCTGTACGTATAACGCCGAAGAAATCAAATATAATGGCTTTTATCATGTTCGTACTATAGCAAACAGAAAATTCTTCAAACCTGGAGGGTCATGCTGTCCGTAGGTGGACACTTTTAACAATAGCCTATTGCTCATATACCAGAAGCTGCAACAGTTGGGCCACGGCTTCTAGTGGCTTAGGCGTGAGCAATGACTGACAGTACAATTACAAATGAAATGCAGTACAGGCTTTCGTAAAGAAACGTATGTTTTCGAAATCTCTTACTTACCAATAGAATAGCCAGGGCTATTACGAGAGTAAGGAAAATATATATCGAGACTTTGGCAGCACTATTTAGATTACTGCCTTGGAATAGCAGTACTAGTATTGCAAAAAGCATAGCTATCGCTACTAGGCTAGCCGTGATCCCGTGAATTTTCTTACTAGTGCCTTTAGTAGATGGTGCCCAGACAAGTATCAGCTCACAGATTGCAGAGAGGAGCAGTAGATAATAAAAGTAATCCGCCATACTCGTTAATGGGCCAACCCAAAACCATAGAAAAGCATTATATAGCGGGGAAAATAGCGTCGCAACTATAGAAAAAATCAGACTTGAGCTTTTTGAATAGGCTACGGTCTTGCTGACAGTCCCCAGCAGGGAACCGGTTTGACGATAATGAGTAATTAACAGAATAGCTAGCATTATAGAAATTGCACCAACACTTACTAAGTCAAAGTATTGCCAACTACTTACAGGATGGGCGGGAATCATTGCTACATTTTAACAAACCGAATAAAGTACGGCCGAACCTCGTTCAATAGTCCGCAGGGCTCAACACGCAAAAACCCGACCGCAAGGGTCGGGACTTAGCGTGGAGGGCCCAGTGGGACTCGAACCCACGACACCCTGCTTAAAAGGCAGGTGCTCTAACCAGCTGAGCTATGGGCCCACACGTATGCGGGCGGAGCAATTAACTTCTTACATTATCCGTATTTTGGCCGAAAAGTCAATCTGTTGTCCCCTGTTTTGGGTGCGACAAGCCGGGCAGAGGATGCTACTATTGCAACCATGTGGCAGGATACCGTTATTGCTGTGTGCCAGCTGGCCTTTGTGCCGGCTATGATCCCGACCTTGCGGGGCAAGGACAAGCCTGCGTTTTCTACTAGCGTGCTCAATGCTGTGATTGTGACTATCATCGCCAGCACTTTGGCCACGCTGCATCTGTGGTGGGCTGTTTCCACGGCACTACTCATCGCACTCATCTGGGTCATACTTGCTGTCCAGAAATACCGTATAGACAGAAATAAATGATATAATAACAGATAACGAACTTAGAACATAAGGAGTTTTGGCCGCATGTCAGGACACAGCAAATGGTCTACTATCAAACGCCAGAAGGGCGCCAAAGACGCGGCTCGCGGGGCTGTATTTACCAAGCTCGGTAACGCTATTGCCATTGCCGCCCGCGCCGGTGACGATCCTACCATGAACTTTGCATTGCGTTTGGCGATAGATAAGGCCAAGGCTGCCAACATGCCGCTGGCCAACATTCAGCGTTCGATTGACCGTGGTTCCGGCAAGCTGGGTGGCGAGCAAATTCAGGAAGTGATGTACGAGGGCTATGGCCCTGGCGGCGTAGCCATCCTAGTGGAGTGCGCCACAGACAACCTCAACCGCACCTATCCGGAGGTAAAGCTGGCCTTCTCCAAACACGGCGGCAACATTGCAGAAAAAGGCGCGGTGGCGTTTCAGTTTGACCGCAGGGGTATGATTCGCGTAGTTGGGTCCGGCGATGATGTATTGCTGCAGGCCCTGGACGCTGGTGCGCAAGACGTGCAGGAAGAAGGCGAAGAATCAGTGGTCTACACCGATCCCAAAGAGCTTGCCAAAGTCCGCGATGCCCTCCAGTCTGCTGGCCTCAAAGTAGAAGAGGCTGAGCTGACCTATGTGCCCAACAACACCGTGGCTGTGAATGATGCTGCCACTGCTGGCAAAATCATGCGCCTCATGGATGCTTTGGATGACTGTGATGATGTCACTGCTACGCATGTGAACTTTGATATTCCTGAAGAGCTTTTGGCTAGTTGATAAATGCCTTGTGGCAGTGAAGGGTGAGTTCGATTCTCCTTGGGCTCACCATACGGGACTAATCATTTTCAGAGAAGAAGGAAGTTTCCAGAAAATATTCCTTCTTTTCTTTTTGCCCGCATTTTTGGTGATCCGCATCTGTTATTTCGAGTTCGATTCCCTTAGGGTGGCAAAGTAACTTATACTGCGTGCCATGGAAGAGCTTCGGAAGAGACAATGAACGAACAGCGTAGGCTTAACTCTCTATTCGAAAGTGATGTGTATATGGCAGCCTTGCCTGTGGCTCATCGTATAAATGGCAAGAATAATATCATTGGCTCCGCATCATATATCATGCCTGGAGTCTTTCTGACCGCAAAGCATCTTGTAGATGAATGGTTTGCTCAAGGTTTACTTAGCGAGGAGCAAATGCCGCAAGCTACCAATGAAGACTTTGGTATAGATTTGCTTCACTTGTTGAAAGATAAAGAACTCATAGTTTGGCGCATAAGAAAGATCCACTATATTCCAGATAGTGACTTAGCTCTCATGATAGCTCAGGCGGTGGATGGCGACCGGGCCAAGGAACTCCTAGGACTTAATCTAAATGTTCAGCTCGATGTACACATTCCGAAAATTGGTGAAAACGTGATGAGCCTAGGCTATCCAAATACAATAAGTATTCCCGAAACAGGACGTCATCAACTTAGGATTTTAGAGAGCAGAGGTGTCGTAGAGGATATTCATCTTAAGGGCGCTGGACTCATCAAATCTGCCTGCATCCAGACCAATCTTATAGTTGATGGAGGCATGAGCGGTGGTCCTGTGTTTAACAAGTATGGCAGGCTGTGTGGCATAAATTCTTCAGGTATCCCTCCTACGGATGAAAGTTCAGACTACACGTCATTTGCTTCTGTGATATTTAAGATATTCCACACAGAAATTGAAATGCCCCTAGAGAGTGAAACTTTAACCAGAATATCTTTAGCTGAACTTGCTCGTCAAGGATATATCACAGTGACTGGGATGGATCATTTTAAGTCTGAGGGCGAAAACATTTTATGGCACGCAGTGAGCGATGAATGCAGTGAATGTCCAGGTGAAGGCTGATGCTAATCCAAAGGTCAAAGTAGAGGTAGAAGTTAAAGAAGTGTGCCAGGACTTGATAACGGGTAATGCTAGTGCTATTCTGACCATATGGCTTTTGAAGAATACAGAAGGAAAGATTCGTTCACTAGGGACTCAGTACCTAAGATTAGTATTCGCAAGGAGCATATCGGTTTTAACGCTAACTTCGTCAAAACAGCAGAGCTGCAGAATTTCAGCAAAGTTAAATTATTGGTTGATCGAGAAGATTTTAGGGTCGGCTTTAGGTTTGGCAACGAGAACGACTCGAATGCCCTAGCTCTCTTTTCTGATAATCCAACACATACTACCAAGGCTATTAGCGCGTCACAGATCTTTAAAGAATATCCATTCATCAGAAGTATTTCCCAGCTTCAGGATACGCTTGCTAGACAGTTTGAGATCAAGCAAGATCATCAACACAAAGGTCTTTGGATCGCCCAGCTCTGTCCCGCATTTGAGCATACCGCAAGCAGCATGTCGGATTTGAAGAATTTACGAGGTATCTACAGGTATAGGAGAGATAGCGGCGAAGTAGTCTACATCGGCAGAGGCAGCATCCATTCTAGACTAAGTGCCGTAGGCCGCAAAGAATGGGATTTTGATGTGATTGAATATTCGGTGATAGAGGACCCTATCGAGCAAGCCAAATGGGAATCATACTGGCTAAATCGATTTGTAGAAAGAGAGGGTAAGCTCCCTATCCACAACAAACTGAAGGGGCTTGGTTAGCGGAATGGGTACATTGCCTAAGCTCAAACAGCTTTATGACAATGCCAAGAAGCACTATCGAAAAGGAGAACTATTCAATAGCGATTTTGCGGTATACGAAATCCAGCTTTTCGATGGCCTCTTTGGGAAGGCCAAGCAACGCGCAGAACATGACGTGCAGTTTAGCGCCTTCCAAAACATTCTCTCAGACTGGCTAGACCATTCTCGAGAATTTGACGCCAGTCATGTTGCTCGTGAAGTCCGAGATAGAGTTAACAAAGAGGGCTGGCAAAAGTACCATGTGATTTTCGGCGTCCCCGTAAAAATGAAACATACTACAGACTTTCCCTTCAAACGCACCATGAAGATTGATGATGTTGCCTTTTCTAGGAAAAGCTACTCTGCGATTAGAAAAATTGATGGGGGCATATATGAAAAAGAACTCCGGGATGCATATAAAAAGGAGCGCTATAGTGAGCTAGATGTTAGCAGAATATTAGTTAAGTATTATGTGTTTTTTGAAGCTCAAACACGCGCACCGAGGGAACAGGTAGCTGTCAATAAGATCCATGATGCCTTTGAGCTATTTACAGCCAGTGCAACCATGGCGCAGGAAAGATTTAAGACGGTCCGCTATTACCTATCGCCAGGAATTAAAAGCAGGAAACCGATCCTCAACCCCTATGCGCTATACGTAAGAGGCAGTCACCCCAATACTGGTGTCTATGTTGCTTCTGGAAGATCCATAGAGCTACCAGAAGCTAGTATTGAATTCACAAAAGATAAGCACAAAGTGCTCGTCTACAAGAAGTTTCTCCATATACTGAAGAAAGACAAGCCTTTGCCAATAGAAGAAAGAATAAAAGAGGTTTCCCGGGAGTTTGACAAAGCCCTAAGCGTTACCGATCCCCACCTGAGAGCGCTAAGCTTGTGGCGTTGCCTCGAGTATGCAACGAGAAAAAAAGATCGCAGCACCCGAAAGCAGGAAGATATTATTTCTATAATTGCCAGTTGGCGACCAGACGAGCCATGGAAAGAGCAAGGCAAGCTGATCCTAAAGTCACGCAATCAGTTCGTCCATGAGGGCAAAGAGTTTACTTATCATACACGAGATTATTATTTAGGTTGGCTTCAGGAGTATGTGAGCGCCAACCTGGCTTTGCTAATATGGATGAGGGAGCATAGTATCGGCAAAACCTTACAAGGAATAGATGACTTTTTTGATATGTATCCGCGTTCGGGGGCGGCCCTAGAAGTTGCGTCAATAATGCTTAGAGCCAAAAGGAAGCTCGCTAGTTAGCCTTTGGTTGAGCGCGAGTAGGCTAGGATATGGGGTGTTCCAGTTTTGGGTCAGATGGTTCACCAAGCATAAGCATAATTGACGGTTTCTCACATGGAGAAGCTGTTTTGCTATACTGGCAAAATGAATGAGTCCAATAACCGCATACAACTTGAGCTGCATGTCGATGACTTTGAGTCTATCAAACGGTACTACACTGCTCTTGGCTTCAGGATCGCCTGGGAAAGACCGCCTGAGGGCTTCAAGGGCTACTTGGTGCTTGATATGTCAGGTAATACGTTATGTTTCTGGGCTGGCAATCAGCATGTGTATGAGCAACCGCACTTCAAGCAGTTCCCCAAGAATACGCCAAGAGGCTATGGCGTCGAGGTTGTAGTCGTTGTTGATGACATTCAGGGCTATTATAAAACCGTAAAAGACGTTGCCAATGTCGTAGAGCCGCTAATCGAGCAACCTTGGGGCTTATGGGACTTTCGTGCGTGCGACCCAGCCGGCTACTACCTACGCTTCACATCTGACCATGACATTCTCGACCCTAGTAACGCCGTAGAGTAGTGGTAGGTTCACGTAGCGTTAGGAATAGATGAATACCCCTGTACCAGCCAGTACGTTATACCAATGCAATATCTCACGGATAAGGTTTCAATTCGATTCAATAAGGGACACCAAAGTAGACATTGTTTTGACTATAAATCGTTAATTTAATCAATAAGTAGGTAATATTAACGGATTATTGACATTTAAGCGTTAATAGATTATACTTAGAACATGATTAGCGCCTACAATAAAAGTCGTATCAGAGAGCTCAAGAAGGAATTTGAACGGCTTAAGGCCGGTAAAGAGTCGCTATTGATCATGATCGCTGAGGCGGAAGTGCCCGAGCTTGTCTATAACTCCAACGCGATTGAAAATTCGACCCTGACTCTTCAGGAAACTGAACGCATTTTGCTGGAGCTCGAAGTAGCTCGTAACGTGAGTGTGCGAGAATTATTTGAGGCAAAGAACCTGGCACGAGTGACAGAATACACTCGAAACAAAGAAGACCTAAAACTCGATAAAGACACAATACTACTTCTGCACCGCATGCTTATTGGCGGTATTGATGACGCTATTGCTGGCAGGTTTCGTAAATCTCATGAATATGTACGTGTTGGTAGCCATATAGCTCCAGCGCCTGAGCATATTGAGCAGCTACTAGATAATTTACTTGCTGATTACGAGAGCTCGCATGATGAGTACTTCTTGGATCGAATCTCTCGTTTCCATTTGGAATTTGAGCGTATTCATCCTTTCGTGGATGGCAACGGTCGTATTGGTCGAGTACTCATAGACCTACAGCTCATGCTCTACGGATACCCTTCGGCTATCATTCGCAATAAGGGTAAGAGTGATTATTACTATCCGGCGTTTCAAGCCTACCAAGACGATAAGTCTACCGATAAACTTGATGATCTGCTGACTCTGGCACTCATGGAATCACTCCACAAGCGCCTTGCATATTTAACGAGTGTAGAAATCATTAGGTTGACGGAATATGCAAAACAAGAAGATGAGTCATCAAACACGTTGCTGAACGCCGCTCGACGGCAAACGATCCCAGCTTTCAGGGAGAAAGGCATCTGGAAGATCGGAAAGTAATTTCAAACTGTGAGGACTAGTAAATCCTTTGCTTACTATTACAGTGCTAATGGTTAGCTGCCACACCTTCTTAATCAATGTAACAATTGGACGGAAGACACCCTCTGGGTTGATCGGTGAGTGGCTGTCATTATCAATGTGATGGAAGCTTTAGGTTAGTTTTCTTCACCCGCAAGGAATTTCTCCCATACATTGTCGCCGATTTTAGCTTGCCCTAGCTTATCTTTGTTGGTTGTTTTGAATACGAGGCCTTCTTCCTGTACGTCCTGCAGGTAACGCTTTAAGAAACGTTTGGTTCGTCGCTCTAAGGTCGGGCTTTCGCAGACCAGTAGGATAGTGGGGAGGTCAAACATATTTTCTTGCCATGAACCCTCTTCGATGTATTCCACGTAGAATTTGATTCGATTGCGATACACGAAGAAGGGTACGGTATCCTCTACGTATTCGAGAAAATATTCCCGAGTATCATCGCTGTCCACAAAGAGGCTGCCGCATACATCAGGCAGTGGTTGCGGTAAAAAGTCATACCAATGACCGTTTTCGGGATCATCCTCATAGTCGTAATCAAATGCGCCCGTTACATGGCTCTTGGTCAGGAATTCGAGCTCATCATCGTACAATCGCTTGAGTTCCATGTATACGTCGCCTAGTCCCATTTGATGACGAATGAAGCGCTCGGACGCGGTCTTATCTTTGTATATATTATGCAACACCTGTTTATCAACGCTGGTGCCGTATTGTTTCAGCATCTTCATGCCTGGGGGGAGAAGATAGTGCGAGGCAAATTTACCGCTTAAGCGGTCCTTGCTACTAAAGTTTCGACCAATAAGGCCCTTGGCAAGAAGTGTAGTTAGTCGTTGTTGTGCTTGCTGGAGATGTTGCTTACCTAGTAATGCTTGAACATGTTTTGTGCTTACGAACCGAAATCCGTATATCAGTTTTAATATTTCTAGTTGTTGTTTTGTAGTACGTCCCGCGCTTCTAGTCGACTTATTATTTGTTGGCGTGATATGCTTTGGAACATTCATGGTAAATCCTATTTACTAAGACCCACCCGTTAGATTACTTCCTGTTATATATACGTGTAAGAGAAAAGTAAGTAAAGAAGAAAATTGTAGTAGTCTCTACTTTATTTATAAAGAAAAAGGAGAGTAAATTTTGCGCATTTTACTCTGTTAGGTGGTTACATTAATAAAGTATAGGGTGAATGATTAACGTCTTTATCGGACATAGAGAAAGGACGGGCACTATCCACCCTTCTGGCCTCATTCATTGCTCGATATACTGGTATCGGCCATAATACGGACATGAGAATTTTAGGCATTGATCCAGGCACGGGCATCTTGGGTTTTGGCGTGATTGACATGGACGCCAAGGGCAAGGTCACCATGCTAGATGCTGGAGTCATCCGTACGCCGGTAAAACAGCCGGATAGCGACCGCCTACTGACCATCTTTGACGAGCTGACAGAAATTATCAAAGACCAGAGGCCGGATGTGATGTCTGTAGAAAAGCTGTTCTTTGCCCAAAACGTCACCACGGCCATGAGCGTTAGCCAGGCCAGGGGCGTAGTGCTGCTGTGCGGCAAGCAACACCAGCTGGAACTGCACGAATATACGCCACAGGAAATCAAAATGGCTCTGACCGGCTACGGTCGCGCCGACAAAAAGCAAATGCAAGAAATGGTGCGCGTGGTGCTGGGGCTCAAAGAAGTGCCAAAGCCAGACGACTGCGCCGACGCCTTGGCTGCTGCCATCTGTCATTCTATGCAGCGCAAGATCTAATTATTAACTTTTAGTTATATTCTGCGCCGCCAATTGGTATGATTAAGCATATGTATAAAATCAAGGGCGTATAACTCGTGGCCCGGCTTCCCGTACCTGGCGCAGACGAAAATGCTTGGGGAGATGTCCTGAATGAGTATTTGCTGCAGTCCCACGGTACCGATGGCAGCATCAAGCCCGCAGCAGTTGCGCTCAGTGGCGATTTGAGCGGAACAGCAGGTAATGCACAGATTGTGGCTGGAGCAGTAGGCGCGAGCGAACTCGCAGCCAATGCCGTGACTACGGCCAAGCTGCAGGACAACGCTGTCACGGCCGGCAAGATTGCCGATGGTGTGATCACGGCGGCCAAGCTGGCGCCCGGAGCGGCTACTGCCAACACCGGATTGCGCTCGCTGCAGATTTTCTATGCGCCACCCAACATTGCCAATGGCCGTTTTGACGACAATTATGCTGCCGCCCTCTTGTCCCGCTATGACGATGTAGTGTTTGGAACAGGCCTGGAAGACCCTGGCAGCCCGTACTACGCCAGCACCACGGCTATTATCCAAAAGGTAGCTGCGCTCTCGGACACGGTGATCTGGGGCTACATAGACTGCGGCGTGACCACTGGCAACCTGCCGCTCGCCACCCTACAAACGCAAATTGACCAATGGATTGCCATTGGTGTCCGCGGAATTTTCTGTGACGTCATTGGCTATGCCTACCAAGTGCCGCGCTCGCGCCAAAATGACATCATCAACTACATCCATAGCAAGGGCGTGGGTGCTATCCTGAATGTCTTTGATCCTGCCGAGGTGCTGGCTCCCACCGTGAACCCCACGTACAACCCAGGTGGTACGCCAACGGCCGCCACTAGCACCGATGTGCTGTTGCTGGAGTCATGGGTGTGCAACAGCGACGCTTACGTAGCACCGCACTACACCACGTTTTCCGATATAAAAACCCGCGGCGACGCCGCCCGGACCTACCGCGACAGTCTGGGTATCAGAATTTTTGCCATCAATATCATCGAACATACCAGCCGTACAGAGAATCAGATCAAGGACTACCGGGACATTTCTGAGGCTCTGGCCCGCATTTGGCGGCTGGACGCGTCGGGCTTGGCAGCTTCGCAGTATTCGGCCACGGGAACCGATGCTGGACTGGTGGCACCCAGGTTTACTTCGTTAAAACCAACGCCGCTGCGAAAGACCGCCCCGTATAGTTTGAATGGCCCTTGGACAGAAGTGGAAGCTCCAGACCTCGGCCTGCTGGTGCACTACGAAACCGGCACGCACACCTGGACCCAGCTCTAGGAAGCGCAGGCCATACTGAGTTCGTTGCGAGTAGCGCTGTCTGAGCGATCTACGGCCAGCTCCAGAGCGCTGGTAATGTCCTGGCGCAAGTCTATGGTGGTAGTCTCGGTACGCGGCGGTTTGCCGGCTTCCAGGTAATGATGCGTCAGTAAAATTTGCGGATGCCCCACGGTGCAATTTTTGAGCCCTTCGTCTACATTTGTCTCCATGGTAGCGTAGGTGTCGGTAGAATTCAGCTCGGTTAGCTTTTGGGCCACGGCCACGGCTATTTCGCGGGAGCTAACTTGCTGTGACCGCTCGCGAACCACATGAAAAATCACTGTGCCAAGCACACCAAACAGAATGGCACCGCAGGCGGCAAAAGCGATGAGTGTAACGGGCTGATAATCACGCGCCCGGAAAAACCGCCGTCGTTTGGACGGAGGCGCTATGATGCCGGGGTCTTTGAGTGGCCCGCGCGTAGCCTCCGGGTAGAGACTGGAAAGTGGCTTTTTGTCTTCCATGCCTAATAAGTATAAGGCGATTATGAGATACTAGTGCCTATGATTGCAACTAAACACAAAGTATTTTGCTCGTTTGCTTTTACGGGCGAAGACGAAGCTACCTTAAACCAGCGAATGCAGCTCATTGTCCAAGCGTTTAAAGATGTCGGTGTGGAGGCATACTGCAACCTATTTGACGCCAGAGTAGACGAATTCACAGCCCCAAAGCAGTTTATGGATGCTGCCCTGGAAGAAATCAATACGTGCGACATAGTCTTTGTGGTCATGGCGTCCGACCGCCGGAGCGAAGGCATGCTGGTAGAAGTAGGCGCCGCCTATGCCTTAGGTAAAAAGATCGTCCTAGCACGGCATCAATCTGCAAATGGGAAAACATATCTGGACAAGCTTGCGGATAAAACCATAGATTGGGAAACCAACGAAGACTTGCAGCATCTCGTCAAGGACTTGGTAGCTTAGATCTCCCTGGTCTTTAGAGGGGTCTTGCTGGCGGTGGAAGATTTTGAATGTGGTCATCTGGCCGGGCAGGCGGATCGGGCTGTTGACTTGGCTTGGGAACAGGGGGCTGTGGAGGAGTGTACGGTGGCTGAGGCATAGGTGACGGAGCGGGCGGTTGCTGCTGCCAAGGTTGTGGCGGACTGTGCTCAATTGCAGGCGTGGTATCTGGGGGTTGTGGCGCCTGCACCTGATGCTCCAAAGCTTTATTGATATCGTTTTGAACGAGTATCATCCATACAAACCCCAAGCCAACGGTGTACAACACTATAAACAAAACATATAACAGCATAGGCTCGGTCCCGTGCGTGACCCGGTACATGCCATGGCTATACTTGTAAAACCACCAGAGCGGAACAATGAAAATGGCCGGAACCGCCACAATTCCCACGAGCAGGACAATGACATTGCCAGCATTGCTGTCACGAGTCGCCAGGCTAAAAACAAAACTCACTAGCAGCAGCATAAACGGCAAGAAAAGAATGGACACCGGGGGAATAGCCTTGGGCTCATTGAGCTGCTTGACCGCGTCCTTCCTAGTGTCGTAGAGCCATACAAGCAGGTATATGCCCAGGGTCAAGATAGTTAGCACACATACAAGAAACAGATTTCGTTTTTTCATTAGTCAATCAGTTAATGTCTTGATGCCAGTGTAGCATGTTGCATATGTCCCAGAAACCGCGGTTTTTATGACAGAGCGGCGGGCTTAAGGTAAAATGAAGCTTATGATTGCGACATTAAATGGCACGGTTGCCGAAAAGCTGTCAGAAGTAGTTGTCCTAGACGTACACGGCGTAGGTTATGGCCTGCTGGTGCCGTTGGAAGATTACGGCAAACTGTCTACTGGCGACAAAGTAAAAGTCTACGTGCACGAACACATCCGCGAAGCCGCGCACGACCTATACGGCTTCACCCAAATTGATACCAAAAGATTGTTTGAACAACTCCTGGACGTAAACGGCGTGGGCCCCAAGATGGCGCTGAACGTCCTGGGCGTAGGTTCGGTAGAAGACGTCCGCCAGGCCATCGCCAGCGGCGACACCAAGCTCATCCAGGCTGCACCCGGCGTGGGCAAGCGCGTAGCCGAACGCGTGGTGGTAGACCTAAAAGACAAAGTGGGGCTGGTAAGCACGGCAGATCCAAACGCCCTGTTTGCGGGCAACGACATGGCCAGCCAGGACGAAGCCATGCAAGCGCTCATGAGCCTGGGCTACACCGTCCAGGACGCGGCCACAGTCTTGTCCGGTATAGATGCCAGCCTAAGTACCGAGGAACGAGTCAAAAAAGCACTGAAGGGAGCGGCATGATAGTCATTACAGGTGCCAGCGATGGTCTGGGCCAAGAGCTGGCAAAATTGTATAAGGCCGAAGGCAAGACAGTAGTGAACGTCTCGCGCCATACAAGCGCGCATGCTGACAAGAACTTTCTGTATGATCTGTCTAAGGGCGATGAAATTATCGCCGCAGCCAAGGATATACTGGCAGAAAGCGAAATACTTGAATCCCTTATAAATTGTGCGGGCGTGTATACCCAGGAACCGCTCGGCTCAATCACAGAAGACGAGATCAAGCGAACCATGGCAACTAATGTTAAGGCACCGATTCTATTAGTTTCAAATCTAATCGAACGGATCAAAAAGGATGGCACGGATATTGTAAATGTATCTTCAGCCATTGGCACCAAAGCCCACGCCGAGCAGGCGGTATATGGAGCTTCCAAATGGGCGCTTCGTGGATTTAGTGCAAATCTACAGGTGGAGCTAAAGGGCTATCCAAGCAGAGTTATTAGTTTTTGTCCCGGTGGCTTCAGGACAAAATTATTTGAAAAAGCAACGGGATTTGATGATGTGAAAGATCCGGCAGAGTGGATGAAACCGGCGGATGTAGCACGTTTTTTGAAACAAACACTTGAACTGCCCAAAAACATGGAAGTCTCGGAAGTAATTTTGAGCCGAAAGGTTGCAAAGTAGCATGGCGATTGAACGAATTGTAAATACCGGTGCAGATGACGAGGTAGAGGAGCAAGAGCTAGAGGTTACCTTGCGCCCGCGTGATTTTGCCAACTACATTGGTCAGCATCGGCTCAAGCAAAACCTGCAGCTGGCTATCTCTGCCGCCAAAAAGCGCGGCGAACCGTTGGATCATGTGCTGCTGCACGGCCCGCCGGGCTTGGGCAAAACCACCATGGCCACAGTAATAGCCAACGAAATGGGCGCCACCATCCGGGTCACCTCCGGCCCAGCCGTAGAGCGGGCAGGGGATTTGGCCAGCCTGCTGACCAACCTCCAGGACGGCGACATTTTGTTTATCGACGAAATCCATCGCCTGCACCGCACCGTAGAAGAAGTGCTGTACAGCGCCATGGAAGATTTCAAACTGGACATCATGCTGGGCAAGGGTCCGAGCGCCCGCAGTCTGCGACTGGATTTGCCCAAATTTACCATCATTGGCGCCACTACTCGCACCGGCTCGCTGGCCGCGCCGTTACGGGACCGCTTTGGCATGATCCACCGCCTGGAGTTTTATACTCCTGCAGAAATCCAGCTGATCATCCAGCGCGCTGCCCAAATCTTGAACGTAAAGATCGACGCCAAAGCGGCAGAAAAGCTAGCCACCCGCGCCCGCCTGACCCCGCGCATTGCCAACCGGCTGCTCAAGCGAGTGCGTGATTATGCCGACGTAAACGGTGACGGCATCATAGACCACGATATTAGCACCAAAGCCCTGAAGCTGTTGGAAGTAGACGACCTCGGCCTGGACCCAGCCGACCGCATGCTGCTAAACGCCATCATAGAAAACTACAATGGCGGCCCAGTGGGCGTGGAAACGCTGGCAGCCCTGACCGCAGAAGAACGCGGCACCATCGAAGATTTTTACGAACCCTATCTGATGCAAATTGGCCTGCTGGAGCGCACCCCACGCGGCCGCAAAGTCACCCCCAAGGCATACACCCACCTGGGAAAACCACATTCTTCCACCGATAGCCAGGCTTCGCTGGTATAATTCGATTGGTTAAGGAGCATTACATGCCGAATCCCAGATCGCCACTCTTGCTAAGAAATAAAGGCAATCCCAGCGAGAAGTTATATACTATACCCACAATGGATCCCGCAAACCTATCCCCCAGCGCCCGCCAGGTCTTCAAGCTAATTGAGTTTGACGAAGAGGAAAAGCTGCTGTTTGAAATCCGCAAACACTGGTTTGGCCTGTTTATCATTTATTTTGTAGGCACCTTTGTTACGGCCGTGCTGTTGGCCGTGGCGCTGGCGGTGGGCGCAGCCCAGAGCGATTCCCTGGTAATGGGCGTTAGCCTTGTAAATCTCCAGCTGCCACTTATCTTGATCTGCTTTCTGCTGGTTATTTTGTCTACCATACTGACAGCTATTGCGGCGTACCTGTACCGCACCAACGTGATTTTGGTGACATCCGAAAAGCTATCGCAGGTGCTCAACCCGGCGCTGTTCAACCGCAAGATTTCCCAGCTGAGCATTGGCGACGCCCAGGACGTGAGCGTGCACCAGCGCGGCCTGTTCCCGCACCTGCTCAATTACGG
>Ga0193753_10001567_pt1 | contig 19348 bp, 15 predicted proteins | sample H1c2metaG_FD_144925 | JGI IMG/M metagenome (GOLD analysis project Ga0193753, IMG submission 144925) | Soil microbial communities from a riparian zone of the East river system, Colorado, United States - H1c2 | ecosystem: Environmental > Terrestrial > Soil > Riparian zone | place: USA: East...
ATCTGGGTGCGAGAGCGTTCTTTCCAACGGACGAGCATCCAACGGTCGAAGGTCATCGAGAGCTGGCATCCGAGTTGCTCGCGCACTAATGCAGGTGGCGCCGAAGCCGCTCGTCAGCGTCGAAGCCTACGCGTCCGGCGTTGTCACGACGCGCCAGGTGCGTCTGTTGTGCCGCGTAGATCCACCCGTTACAGACCTGAAGTATCCTCGCGAATTGCGCGCGGTAACTTAACGATTTTCGAGCAGTTACGAGTTCGCAGCTCCAAAGCGCAAGGATTCATCCAGACGCGACTGGCCTGGATGCAGCGTTGGATGTGTTCGCGACCGAAGTCGCGCTCGGCCATCAAAGCATTGTGCGCACGACAGAACAGGACGATGTTTTTCTCGGTCGGAGGTCCGCCGAAGCCAAATGCTTGGACGTGATGGAACTCGAGACGACTTCGCGCACAACACCGTTCACCGGTTGGACTCACGAAACGGCATTGGCCTCTGTCGCGCACGTACACGCGACGCTTAATCGTATTAGGAATATGTCGTGAGTTCGGCTTCGAAGTCGGAGCGGTGTCCGACGAACGGCGCGGCTTATCGGTTTGCGCGTAGAGTTGCTTTTTGCGTTCGGACACGAGCAGCACGAGCGCGCGTTCGACGAGCACCTCGATATCGCCGTTGGGTAGCTGATTGCGAAACAGGTCTTGGGCCTCCTGCAGCAAATCATGCACGCGTTGGCCCGCGGTGAAGTGAATCTTGTAGCGACCTTCGCTGAGCGGTAGCGCGGGTTCGCGATTGGAAGGGTATGCGACTGGCGAAACGAGCAGCGGCTGTTCGGTCGTTCCTGCGCCTCGATCGACCCCCGAGCGCGCGAGGCAGGTCGGCGCCACGGTCCGAACGGACGGCGTCACGCGCGCGATGAGCGTCGCCTTACCGGCCACGCTTGTCGTGTTCGCCGCGGTCATGGGTTGACCCATTTCACTTCGGCTAAGCACCGTCTGGACATCCGCACGCGGTGCATCTATTGGAGGAGTCGATCCCAACGCAGCGGTTCTGTCGTCAGGGAGCCGCGCCGCCGCATTCTCGCCTTCGGTAAGTACCGCGAAAGCGCCAGGACGCGTCGCATTCGCAGAACGCGCAGTGGGCAACCGGCGCATGGCATCGGGTACGTCGGGCTGAGGACAATATTTTGCGATCAGCAGCTGGATTTCCTGCTTGGTCTTGAGGCACGCCATGTTCAACATCTCGGCGTTCTCCGGCGTGAGCACGGGAGCGAGAAGCTTCATTGCGGTCAGGTGCAGTTCTCCGCGACTCAGCATTTCGAGCGAGGCGGGGAACTTGCGAGCGAAGCGTGCGGCGTGAAGTCGCAGCCCTGCTTCGGAGTCCGACATATGAAGCACGCGAACTGCGTACTCGAACATCGATTCATAGCCGAGGTCTCGATGCAGTCCTCGCGCTTCGATTTCACCCAGGTGCGCGAGCAGTTGAGCGCTCACGCGTCGGTCTTCACGAACGCAATGACGCACGCGCACAACCAGTTCATCGTTAGTCAGTCGTTTAACAATCTCGAGTTCTTCCATGAAACACCCCCAATCAACAAAACAGCTATAACACGGGTGTTTTCAAGCTCCGACGTTGCGCCGTGTGCCGCGAGCACGCGCGGGTTGGCTTGTGCGTCAAAAAAACCAAGAGCGCGGCAAAGACACCCATCTCGAGCGAGCAACAGCGTCTTGCTGCTGAGGGCTGCGGCGGCGTGCGAGAGGACATCCAAAACCTGTCAAGCGCGATCAGGTGCAATCGCAAAAAAATCGACAATCGATCACAACAACGCAACTACGCATCGGCCCGTCCGATGATCAACAGTCAACAAGCGAAGTAGCTCCGCAGCCGTCAGCGGCACAAGTAAGCCGCCGAACATTTCAACACGTTCCAGACCTGACGCTCCCCGCATGCGACGCCGAGCATGACAACGACCCACCCGCGCCACCCGCGTCACGCCGCCCGCGTCACCCGCGCCCAGCGCGCAGCCGTCAGCGGCACAAGTAAGCCGCCGAACATTTCAACACGTTCCAGACCTGAGGTATCCCCGCGAATCTTGGGGCGATTGCCAACGATTTCGATCCTTTAGCGATCGAGGGTTATCAGCGCGCACAGACTCTGATCTTCTTCGTGGTGCCAACCAAACGAGGGAGAAGAACCTGTGCGCTACGTCGAGATACTACAGGGTCTGCTGGAGGTGAATCTCCAGAGTGTCCACCGCCGCAGGAAGGCAGCAGTTTGGAGAGCCGTGCTCGCAGTGATCATCGGTGGCAAGCTTTGTCTGACGGCGCTGGGCCGAGCGTTGCCTGCAGCAACGACCGACAAGCATCGCATCAAGGCGATCGATCGACTGCTGGGCAATCGCCTACTCCATGGCGAGATACCACTGTTCTACAGAGCTCTGGCTGCTTGGCTGCTGCGAAAGACTTGCTGTCCCGTGATCGCAGTCGATTGGACCGGAGTCGGTCCGCATCACTTCGAGCTCAGTGCCAAGCTCTGCGCCGACGGGCGGGCTCTACCTTTATATTCACGGGTGTTTCTGAAAAAGCTTCAGGGCAACAGGGCGGCGCATAGAGCGTTGCTGATGGAGCTCGCGAGCATTCTACCTCCGGGCAGCACTCCCGTCTTCGTGACCGATTCGGGCTTTCACTCCAATTGGTTCGAGGACGTCGTGTGGCACGGCTGGAACTACATCGGCCGCGTTCGAGGAAGTACCCACGCCGCGGTCGATGGTCGTTGGTATAAATTGCGAGGGCTGTATCGTCGAGCAAGCAGTCGAATCAAAGATCTCGGATGGGCACTGCTGCCTTTCAACAAACCTCGAATCCATCGGCTCGTGTTGTCGAAGCGACCGATTCCCAAAGGGCGCTCACGACGGACACGCCGCGGGACGCCTAGTCGAAGTAAGACCGCGCGTGACGCCTCCAAAGCTGCGCGTGAGCCATGGCTGCTCGCGACATCGCTACGAAGCAACGCGAAGTTCGTCGTGCAGACTTATGGATTGCGCATGCAAATCGAGCAATCGTTTCGAGATCGCAAGAGTTTTCGCAACGGCTGGAGCCTGCGTTCGGCCATCACGCGATCGTGCGCCCGGCTGGAGGTGATTCTGTTGCTCGCTTCGCTTGCTGAAGTCGCTGTGACCATCGTTGGCCGCGCCGTTGCGGCCAGTCCACACGCACGCCAGTTTCAAGCAAACACGGTGCGCACACGCCGGGTGTTGTCTTTCTTCTTCTTGGGCTGCCGAGCGGTACGCGCCGGTGCTCCACTCGACTGGTCCTTGCTGCTCACCGCACTCGAAACAACGCGCGAGCCAATCCATCGAAATGCCGTCAACTTCGCACCGATATGAGGGGATCCTTCAGTTCCAGACCGGGTTCGTTTGTTCTGCCGAGTACGGATCCATCTGGTCCAGACTTGAAGGATCCTCGCAAATCGAGATCGGAGCGCAACGATTTGATCGATCGCGCGCGCGCGCCCTAGGCGAACCTGCTGATCAGAGGGGCCCGCATTCGACGGTCAACGCACACCGCGCCGAGTTCCACTGCCCGCTTCAACCTCCGCGCACGGCGAGGCCGAGTGAGCGAAGCGCGGCTGCTGAGTTGTCATCGAGCTCCATGGTCCAAACGCGCCCGCAACCGTTCGGCGCGCAACCACGCTACTGCGCGCAAAGTTTGGCCCACGGCGATTCCCAATCAGGCGTCGCGACGTCCGCATCGCGCGCAGACGCAAGCTCGCCCCTTCGGAGCCCACGACGGCCATCACGGCCACCGATTGGGATGAAGTCCTGGGAGGAAACAACGGCCCACGGCAATTCCCGATCAGGCGTCGCGACGTCCGCGTCGTACGCAGACGCAAGCTCGCCCCTTAGGAGCCCACGACGGCCATCACGGCCACCGATTGGTATGAAGTCCCTTCGGCACTCACACTCGCGCGCGAGCCTGGCCATTGAGTTACGCAGGCACTCCCGCAGTCGTCTCGTGAACGCCGCCGCACGGAACCGGCTAGGTCTGCGCGAGCAACGTGCTGTGCCCACCGAGTTGCTCACTCGATCGCTATGTGTTCGAGGCCTCACGGTATGCTAGGGCTTCGCGCCCGCTCCACGGGTGCGTCACGCATGCCGCTATCTGCTTCGGTTCGAATCATCTCGTTCATCACGCTCGCGCTCGGCATCGCCGTGCTCGCTACGACCATCGGCTTGCGCATCGCGAGTCCCTGGCCACTCGAATGGATGGAAGGAGCTTCGCTCCAGCACGCACTCCGGCTGCTCCACGGCCAGCCGATCTACGCGGCGCCGAGCGCCGAATTCATTCCATTCGTGTATCCGCCACTCGCATACGTCCCAGTCGCGCTTGGCGCGTGGCTCTTCGGACCGAGTCTGTGGGTCGGAAGACTCGTCTCGGTGCTCGCGCTCGCCGGCTCGCTCGCATGCATGTTCGCGACGGTGCGCCGAACGACGAGCTCGGCAGCCATCGGCGGCTGGGCCGCAGGCATCTACGCACTCGGCTTTGGATACACCGGCGCGTTCGGCGACCTAGTCCGCGTCGACAGCATCTTCATGTTGCTCGTGTTACTCGGCATCGAGCGATTGTCCGCTCGCTCGACAGCGACGGGTTTGATCTGGCTCGTCCTCAGCTGCTTCGCCAAGCAGCACGGCCTGCTGTTTCTAGTAGCCGCAGGCGCGGGACTTCTGATCTCGGAGGGACAACCCGTCCGGCGGCAGCTGATGGCGTCGGTGGGCGCATTGCTCGCCGGCACGGCCGCACTCCAAGCCGGAAGTAACGGCTACTACTTGAAGTACACGGGCTCGGTACCTGCCGGTCACGGCATCGTCCCGCACTTGCTGTTGAGCTACGTCGGAGTCGATGTCGCCGTGTACTTGCCGGTGCTGGCGTTGTTCGTCGTCGTTGCTTCGATACGGCGGCTCGATTGGGCGGAGCGGCTCGGCGGTGGATCGAGCGCCCTCGGCTACGGGCTCGTGGTCGCCGGGCTCGCAGCGAGCGCACTCGGCCGCGCGCATCCCGGAGGCGACGACAACGTGCGAATGCCGGGCTTTGCAGTGCTCGTGCTCGCCGCCGCCACGGCCATTCCGGCGTTGCGGGCGGCGGCGCCGGGCAAAGCCTTGCGGGTGCTCGTTTGCATCGCGCTAGCGTTTCAACCACTTCTACTGGTGCAACTACCCGCGGCACATGCACCGGCGGCGCGAACGACCGCGCAGTTCGAGTCGCTAAAAGCTGCGCTGACGCGCTGCGCGAACGGCGACCTCGCGCACGCCGTCGCGCTCGATCACGCGCTGCTGACCGGCCGCCCGTTTCTGCACACGATGGCACTGTCGGACATCCGGCTGAGCGATGACCCGAAGCTGACAGCGGCAGCGACGCAAGCGCTACTCGACGGGCTCACGGCGCCGAACGCACCGACCAGCATCGCGATCTCCTCGATGTTCCCCGAGCTCAGCGAAGCGCTGCAACGTAACTACGACGTGTGCGAACGCCTTCCGCCGCTCCAACTCGCGACGGGCTACGCGCTCGAGGCGACGACGGTCTACACCAAGCGCTGAATCAACCGCCCGCCGGCGGCTTGGTGTGGCGATAGCGCGCGATCTGCGTGGCGGAAGGATTCACACGCAGAATGCCATTATCCGAATCGACCAAGACCGAATCGTCCGGCCGCACCCACGCGAACAAGCCGGAGACGTCACACAGCACCGGAATGTTCGCCGCACGAGCGACACACACACCGAGCGAATCGGGCTCGAGGCGCCCAGCCGAAGCGATCGCGACCGCATTCAAGCTGCTCACAACCAGCGCCACGACCGCAGTCAGCCGCTCCGCGACGATCAAGACCGACCCAGCGCCCGGCAACAAAAACTCGCAAGCCGCCGCAGCGACCAACAAACACAAGCTCTCGACCTCGGTCGCACGCTCTTCGAGCAGAGGATCGGCCTCGCCCGTCACGTAGGTCGCGACCGCGTACTCGCGCGCGACGCGCTTCAAACCCGGCACCAACCCGAGCCGACCGCATTGCTCCTGCATCGTATCGCGCAACCGCTGATCATCGAGCATCAACGTGTGCGAACGCAGCCGGCGCAGCTTGTCGTCGGGCAGCTTCGGCTCGAGCTTCTTGAGCCCGCGACGAATCATCCCCGCGATGTCCTCGAACCCGTGCTGCGCGGCGACCGCAGGATCCGCGATCGCCGAAGCCTGCTCTCGCACCGCTTCCAACGTTCCGAGCATCACCGCACGCCCGAGCGCAACACCCGGAACCTGCGCCATACCAACGAGCCGCGCCGACCGCGGCGCAAACTCCGTCGTCTCTTTGGTGCGCGCTGCCTCGAGCGCGTGACCGAACGTCGTGGCGAGCGCGGTCGCCAGCGCGACCTCCGCTTGCGCGAACGCATTCGCCTCACTCCGCTGCAACACCAACACGCCCGCCGCCGCCCCGCGCACGAGCAGCGGGATCGCGAGGAAGCTCGGGTACTTTTCTTCGCCCAGCTCCGGGATGTACTTGTAGTGACGATCTTCGGCCGCAACCGATGCCGAGATCGGCCGCATCACTTCGGCAGCGGTGCCGGTGATGCCTTCGCCGAGCCGCAACTGAACGTGCCCGACCGCAGAGGCCGGAAAGCCCACGTTCGCGCGCATCACGAGGATGTCGCCTTCTTTGCTCGGCTCCCGCACGTACACGCTCACGATGTCGGCATGCGCGATCACCGCGACCTGCTCGCACATCGTCTTCAGGACTGCCCCGAGCGGCCCTTGCTTTCGAGCTTCCTCGATCAGGCGCAGGATCCCGTCGACGCGCCAGTCGTCGTCCTTGTGGATCCGCATCTTGATTCGCGGGTTTTGGTCGGGGTCAACCATGGCAGGCAAGTGTAGACGCGCTGAGTGAGAGGGCAATGCGCCGACTGGAAGTCGACAGCTGAGAGGGCTAGAACGCCGGGATGAGCCAGGTAGGTCGCATGTTGATTATTGCCGGCCTCGTGATCGCCGGCGCCGGCGCGGTGCTCATGTTGGGAGAACGGCTCGGTCTCGGCAAACTTCCCGGCGATATTTTGTGGAAGCGCAAAAACACGACCATCTCCTTTCCCATCGTGACCAGCCTCGTGGTGAGCGTGGTCTTGACGGTGATCCTGAATCTGATCCTGCGTCGCAAGTGAGTCTGCTGGTTTTCGTTCGCGTGTCTTGCCACAGGAGTGAGCAACGTCACATCCGGCCAGGGACGGCCGCGCCGCCGATGGCGGCGGACGCGGCGTCCCGATCCGCGGGCGACGTGGCGCAGGGGTGTTAGCGTGTCGAACCTCGACCCAGGGCTGTGCAGTACCTGCGAACACCGCCGTGTTCTGTCGTCCGCCCGGGGTTCCAGCTTTTACCTGTGTCAGCTGCACGTCAGCGATCCCCGCTTCCCGAAGTACCCGCGGCTTCCAGTGCGCGTCTGTTCCGGTTGGCGCGCGCAGCCCACAGCGGCCGGCGCAGGCAAAACCAGCGAAGATCCCGAGTCCTAGTGCTCCGCGGGCCCTGAGCCGAGTCAGCGCTCGCGGGCAGACAGCGCGCGCTGGATGTCGTCGAGCACGGCCGGATCGTCGATCGTCGCCGGCATCGTGTATGTCTGGCCGTCCGCGATCTTTTTCATCGTTCCGCGCAAGATCTTTCCGGATCGCGTTTTTGGCAAACGCGGGACGACCAGCGCTTGCTTGAACGCAGCCACCGGCCCGATCTGATCGCGGACTCGCGCCACCACATCGCGCGTGATTTCGCTCGGCGACAGCCGCGCGCCGTCGCGCAACACGAGCAACCCGAGTGGCACTTCACCCTTGAGCTCGTCGGCCACACCGATGACCGCGCACTCGGCCACGTCGGGATGGCTCGCCAACACCTCTTCCATCGCGCCCGTCGACAACCGGTGACCCGCTACGTTGATGATGTCGTCGGTGCGCGCCATCACGAATACGTACCCATCGACGTCCAAGAACCCTGCGTCGGCCGTCTTGTAGTAGCCGGGGTACTCGCTCAGGTACGCATCGAAGTAACGCTGGTCGGCGTTCCACAACGTGGGTGCAGCTCCTGGCGGCAGCGGCAGCTTAGCCACGAGCGAACCAGAGAGCTCCGGTCCGAGCTCTTGGCCTTGCTCATCGAGCACTCGGACGTCCCAACCGGGCACCGCGCGCGTCGGCGAGCCCGGCTTGGTCGGAAGCTGTTCGATGCCGAGGCAGTTGGCGGCGATCGCCCAGCCTGTCTCGGTCTGCCACCAGTGATCGATCACCGGCACGCCAAGCTGGGCTTGCGCCCACGCGAGCGTCGCCGGGTCGGTGCGCTCGCCCGCTAGAAAGAGCGCGCGCAAGCACTTCAAGTCGTACTTCTTCAGCAGCTTGCCGTCGGGATCCTCTTTCTTGATCGCGCGAAACGCGGTCGGGGCGGTGAAGAGTGTGCGCACGCCGTGCTCCGAGACGACGCGCCAAAACGCGCCAGCATCCGGAGTGCCGACCGGCTTGCCCTCGTAGAGCACGGTCGTGTTCCCGTGCAGCAATGGCGCGTAGACGATGTAGCTATGCCCGACGACCCAACCGACGTCGGACGCAGCCCAAAACACTTCGCCCGGCTTTGCGCCGTACACGTTCGACATCGACCAGTGCAGCGCGACCGCGTGCCCACCATTGTCGCGAACCACGCCTTTAGGCTGACCCGTCGTTCCGGAGGTGTAGAGGATGTAGAGCGGATCGGTCGCATCGACCGGTACGCACGGCGCAGGCTCCGCTTTCGATACCGCGTCGTCCCAGTCGACGTCGCGGCCGGCCTTCAGATCCGCTTGCGCCTGCGGGCGCTGCTTGATCAACACGTGGGCCGGCCGGTGCTTCGCGAGGTCGAGCGCGCTATCGAGCAGCGGCTTGTACGCGAGCACGCGTGCGCCTTCGAGGCCGCAGCTGGCTGAGACGATCAGAACAGGCTTGGCGTCGTCGATGCGCGTCGCGAGCTCGGCCGCGGCAAAGCCGCCGAACACCACCGAGTGGATCGCGCCGAGTCGCGCGCACGCGAGCATCGCGACCACGGCCTCGGGGATCATCGGCATGTACAAGACGACGCGATCGCCTTTCGTGACTCCGAGTGCGGCGAGTGCGCCGGCGCAACGGGCCGTGCGATCGAGCAGCTCGCGATAGGTGAGCCGCAGGATCGTGTTGCTGACCGGGCTGTCATAGATCAGCGCGAGTTGTTCGCCGCGACCTTGCGCGACGTGCCGGTCGAGCGCGTTGTGACAAGTGTTCAGCTGAGCGCCGCGGAACCAGCGATAGAAGGGCGCGGCCGACTCGTCGAGCACGTTATCTGTCGGTGGGACGTACCAGTCGATCGCTTCGGCGGCGTTGCGCCAAAAGCGCTCAGGGTCGCGCAGAGAATCGCCGTACACGGTTGCCATGCGCTGATTCATGGGCGTCTTTTAGCCTGTTGCCGCGCGAACGTCGCCGTTTGGGCCGTCGTGACAAAGCCCCTTTGGGGCCGACCCCGCGGGTGAGAGGTCAAGCTGGGGATCACACCCGTTCAGGTGTTCTGAACGCGCACTCGCCAGCGATTCCAGTTCCTCCATCTGCGTGTTTTTGTCAATAATTCCAATGGATTAACGCGGTGTATGAAAGTTGATGTGGGTACTTGTTGAAGTTGACATTGATTTTCAACATCGTCCCGTTACACTTCGGAGTGGGTGTCGCAATCGCCCAAGGGTGCAGCCGGGAAATGATCGTCTGTCATTGTCAGCGTGTGAGTGACCGCGCGATTCGAGCGGCGGTCCGCCAGGGTGCTGGGACTGAAGAGGCAATCGCGGAAGCGTGCGGCGCTGGTGCCTGCTGTGGCGGCTGCGTTCCGGCCGTCACCGAGATCTTGTGCGAGGAGCGCGAGAAAAAGGGTATTCGGCTCCCGATACTGATCACAGCGGCCTGACGCGGTCTGGCACAGGCCGTTTGCGCGAACTCGTTTGGAACACAGCAGGTTCAGCCGCACATGGTAGGCTCCCGGTTTTCGAACCTGGAGACATCATGAAGGGCGATCCTCAGGTGCTCGACGCGTTGGCGGACGTGTTGGCGGCCGAACTTGCGGCAATCAATCAGTACTTCTTGCACTCGAAGATGTGCGGTCATTGGGGCTACGTGCGCCTCGAGAAGAAGAAGCGAGAAGAGTCGATCGAAGAGATGAAGGACGCGGAGGCCATCATGGACCGCATCCTGTACCTCGACGGCATACCAAACATGATGAAGCTGAACCCCGTGAAGGTCGGCGAAGACGCGGTCGAGCAGCACGAGCTCGATCTGGCGCTCGAAGTCGCGGCGGTGGATCGTTTGAACAAAGCGATCGCGCTCTGTGTCTCGAAGGGCGACAACGGCACGCGCGAGCTGCTCGAAGGCATCCTCAAGGGCGAGGAGCACTCGGTCGACTGGCTCGAGTCACAGCTGCACCTGGTCAAGGAGCTCGGCAAAGAGCGCTACCTGGCCGAGCAGATTACCTGACGAGTGTCGACTCCGATCGAGTCGGCGCCGAGTTGGCCGCGCGCGAAGACACGGCTGCCGCTGCATTATGGGCTCGCAGCCGTGTTCGCGGCCTTTTTGCTGGCGCAACTCTTCGGCGCACTCGCCGGTAACATCGCGGATGCGGTCTTGCATCCTGCCGCTCGCGGCGGCGGAGTCGACGTCGCGCACGTCATTCCACCGATGCTCGCTTCGGAGTTTGCGCTGATCTTGGTGTCGCTCGTCACACCTCTGATGGCGAGCATGGCGCTGCGCGAGAGCTTGAATCTCGAGCCGGATCGCCCGCAGGTATTTCTGGCTGCTGCGGTGGGTACGGTGATGCTCGGACCGCTCGGCGATCGGCTGATGACTGAGCTCACGAGGCATTTTCCGAGCTGGACCCTCGGGGTCGTGCCGACTCTCCATGAGCTCGCGTCGCATCTGCCCCTGATCGCGCTGTGGCCGACGTTCGCACTCGTGCCCGGGGTCGCGGAGGAGCTGCTGTTTCGCGGCGTGCTGCAAGGCGCGCTCGGCCGAACGTTTCTCGCTGCGATGATCACCGGTGTTGCGTTCGCCGCCTTTCACGTGGACCCGGTCCACATCGTGGGCGTGTTGCCGCTCGGTTTGTTTTTGTCCTGGGTCGCGTATCGAAGCAGCACGCTCGTGTCGATGTTCGCGCACGTGGCGAACAACTCGCTCGCGGTGTTCAGCATCCACAGTGCGGTGCTCGACGTGGGCTACGGAACTGGACGCGAAGTTCCGGTGTCGTGGCTCGCGGCTAGCTTGCTCATCTGCGCAGCCATGGTTGCGATCATTGCGCAAAGCACGCGCAGGCCTGTCTCGGCCGTGCCCGCGTGACCCCATTTTAGTCGTGCATTCGGCCTGTTTTGTGGCTTCTGCTGTCCCGATTTCCGTGGTTTGCTCGCGCCCATGTTGAACATCGACTTGAGCGGGAAGCGCGCGTTCGTGGCAGGAGTCTCGGACGACGGAGGCTTTGGGTTCGCGATTGCAAAGCACTTGGCGCAGGCAGGGGCGAGCGTGTCGGTCGGTACCTGGCCGCCCACGTACGGCATCTTCACGAAGCTGATTCAGCTCGGAAAGATCAAGAAGTCGCTCGAGTTCCCAGACGGCAGCGAGCTGAAGTTCGAGCACATCTACCCGTTCGATGCCGAGTTCGACACGATGGCGGACGTCCCCACCGAGACGCGTGAAAACCGTCGTTACAAAGAGCATCCGGAGTATTCGATTCAGGGCACTGCGGATCTGTTCGTGAAGCAGTTCGGCGAGAAGCCGCTCGACATCGTCATTCACAGCTTGGCGAACGGCCCCGAGGTCAAGAAGCCGCTGATCCAGACGAGTCGCGCGGGTTACCTCGCTGCGATGTCGGCGAGCAGTTATTCGTTCGTGTCGATGGTACGGAGCTTCGGGCCGCTGCTCCGCCCCAAGGGCGCGTTCTTGAACCTCAGCTTCATGGCGTCCGAGCGCGTGATTCCGGGCTACGGCGGTGGCATGTCGTCGGCGAAGGCGGCGCTCGAGTCGGATACGCGAACACTCTCGTACGAAGCAGGCCGCCTGTACGGCGCGCGCGTGAACTCGATTTCGGCCGGCGCGTGGGCATCGCGTGCGGCGAGTGCGATCGGCTTCATCGAAAAGATGATCCAGTACACCGAGCGAAACTCACCATTGCCGGAGTCGATCGTGCCGGCCGACGTCGGTGCGACGGCAGCCTTTCTGTGCAGTCCGCTCGGCGCAGGCATCACCGGAACCACGATCTACGTGGACAAGGGCTACCACGTGATGGGCATTGCAGCAGACGCGGTGCCGGACGGTTTGTCGAAGTAAGCTCAGGCGGGCGCGTCGATTAGACCCTGACGCTGCAGCTCGAGCTTCGATGTTTCCAACGTCTGACTGCCGGGGCCGAAGGCTGGTTCCGGCAGCTTCGTGATTCCGCCCGGTCTCCCGTCGCGCAACACCACACCCAGCGTTTGGCTGTGCGTGATGATCTCGCAGGCCGGCACGCGACCTCCGCCTCGCTTCGGAATCAACTCGAGCGCGATGATGGCCGCAAACGCATCCGCAAAACTCGCGCTATCCGAGATCGCGGCCGATGCCGCGAGGAGCCGCTCGAGCACCAGCACGCAACCCCGACCCGGAATCTCCGCGAGCACGAGCGCGCTGTGAGCCGCACGCAGCGCAGACTCACACAACTCGTCGTCGCTCGGCTTCCCGAGCACGATCACGTCCGCGTTGGCTTGCAGCGCACTTCGCACGCCGATCGAATACGACGAGCAATGCGCGCCGAGCTCGCGCTGAGACACGCTCGAGATCCGACTGTGATGCAACAGCTCGACCGGGTTTTCGAGCGTGACGATGTGGCGCCGTCGGCGCTCCGCGATCACTTGCACGAGACTCGCGACCGCATTCGATTTGCCGCTGCCTGCCGGGCCGGTGACGATCACGAGCCCGCTCGTCAAATCGGCGAGTCCGGCCAGTGCGGCTGGCAGCTGCAGCTCTGCGAGCTCGAGCGGCGCGTCCAGCACTCGGATCTGCAACGTCGGCCCGAGCCTCGCGAGGGTGCAACGGACGCGCAGCCGTGGATGCGACGGAAAACCGAGGACGCACGAGATCGCGCGCCGCGAGTGTAAGTGAGCCCAGCGATCCGGTCCGAACCAGCCTTCGACCAAGGTCTGCAGCTCGCCGCCCGCGACCGCGCCTTCGCCCGGCAACGGGAGCAGACCATTCGAGCTGCGATACAAAGGCGGGCGACCCGGACCCAAGAGCAGCTCGCTCGCGCCGACGGTGTCGAGCTTCGACACGAATTGTGCCAGCTTCGTCATGTGCCGCTCGCCTCCGCCCGCTCGCGGCGCGCCGCTCGCTGTGCGACTTCAGGCGTGATGATTCGCGCACGTGCGAGCTCGTGCAGCGCTAGTTCCAGCGTTTGCATGCCCGGCACCTGCGAGCCCATCAGTGCTTCGATGCCTTCGAGCTGTTCGTCTGCGATCAGCTGTGCCACCTGCGGCGTACCGACCAGCATCTCGACCGCCGGGATCCGCCCGCGTGCGCTCGAACGCGGCATCAAGTGCTGCGTGTAGACGGCCTTGAGTGCGATCGAGAGCTTGGCGCGTGCGTGCAAGCGTTCTGTCCCGCTGAAGTGCGAGAGCAGTTGAGCGAGCGCAGCCCACGGACTCTCGGCTTGAATCACCGCGATCACCGCGCAACCGGACAGCGCAGCTTGAAGCGCGGACATGATCGCCGACGGCGTGCTCAGCTCCGAGACGGCGATCACGTCTGCGCCGAGGCTCACCGCTTGCTCGATGCACTCCGAGAAGTTGTGCGCATGCAGCGGGACCTCGCGTTGCTCGATCAAGCCGAGTCCCGGTCCGTGCACGATCTCGATCGGCGACTCTGCCGTTGCGACGTACAAGTTGTGCTCGTTCGCGAGCGCGTGTGTGAGCGTCGCGAGCGTCGTGGTCTTGCCCGAGCCGGGCGGGCCACTCACGATGAACAATCCCGAGCGCGCTTCGAGCACGTGGAACAACATGCGCGCGGGCAGCGACAAGTCCTTGGGATCGGCGATGTGCTCCGGCAACGCGCGAAACACGATGTCGAGCCCATGCGCTTGGCGATAGGCGTGCGCGCGAAACCTTCCGACACCCGATAGCTCGTACGAAAAGCGCACCTCGCCGCCGAGCTGCAACTCGTCCCACTGCGCGTCGGTCATGATCTCGGCGATCACTTGTTCGGCTGCGGGCGGCGTCAGCGGCGCATCCGCCGTGAGTGGCCAGAGCGCGCCATCGACGCGCGCGAGAACCGGTGAACCGCTGTGGGCGTGCAGATCGCTCGCGCCGGTTTCGACCGCGAGCGCGAGAAGTTGATCGAGATACCGGCTGTCCGACGGAAACGTGGCCGCTGTCGGCTGCGGAGCGGACGCCGTCGCAGATTCGTTCGCGATCGGCCGCATCGAGGAATTCGGTGCAGGCGAAGGTGTCCACGCGAGCGAGCCTGCACGCGTGCTCAACCCGGGAACCTCGAGGGGCTCGGGCCGCGCTGCAGCTTGGCTCGGTGGAGGCGGGCGAGTCGGGTTGCGCCAGCCTCGATCCGCCGCCGGGCGTAGCGATCCTTCAGGGGGTGCGAGACTGCGGAGCGATTCGCCGGGCGAGCGCTGCAGCTGTGCGCTTCCGTTCAGCAATGCGCCACCCAAGCCGCGTCCCAGGCTCGGCTTCGGGACTTCGAGGTTCGAATTCGCAGGCGGATGGTTCGCGAGCCTACGTGCACGCGATGGAGGCACTTCGGTTCGCTTACCCGTCCGCTCGTCGCGCGTCGGTGGCGCGCTCGGCGGCAGTGAATCTGCACGCAGTGCCCGAGCCTCCGACTCCGCGAACGGATCGAGCGGCGTGTGCTCGAGGTCCGGTACGATCAAGCCCATGCCGATCAAGCTGCGCGGCTCGTGCGGAACGCGCGGCACGGTCGGCTCTCGCTCGAGTCGCGCGCTCGTGTCGTCGTCGCCGCGCCTGGCTGCAGCCGTGCCTAGCGGCGCCGGCGCTGAGGACGCGGGCCTCGCCTGGGCGGGAATTGGCGGTGGGGCTGAGACGCGCGTGCGGCTCTCGGGGCGCAGGCCCGGTTGGCTGTCCCGGGCTGCGGCCACCGCCTGCGCCGAGGCCACGATTGCGCCACCGGTCCCCGAAGCGGTAATCGTGCGGCCTCGGGTTGGAGGTTTGGTCGGGCGCTCCGGCGGCATCGATGCGGAATCGCGGGCCTCACGCCGGCGATCGAGGACTTTTCGCTGCTGGTCGGATACGAGCTGGATCTCGGCATCGGACAACATTCCGAGCGACAGCGCGAGCTCGGGCAGACTGCGCTTTCCTGCGCTCTCGGCTTGGGCTTTCCTGCATGCGCCTAGTTGTTCACGCGTGAGGAGCTCGAGCCGCACGGCGATCTCGCCGAACATCCGGTCGTGGGCGTCCATCCAGACAGATCAGTATACGCGTCTGCGATAGATTGGCTGCGTGGGTGGCTGTGGGTGCCTCGTGCTCGGGACCGTGTGCGCGCGGGTGGGCGTTCGCTTGACAGTTTCCCGTGCATGGACATCTTGGTCGCGCCCTGCGCGGGCACCTGGAGACCTACGCACCATGGCAGATCCATCGAGCGCACACACTCATCGATTCGAGGCCGAAGTCAGCCAAGTGCTGAGCCTCGTCATCAACTCGCTCTACAGCAACAAGGAAGTTTTTCTTCGCGAGCTCATCTCGAACGCCGCCGACGCGCTCGACAAGTTGCGCTTCGAAGCGTTGAGCAATCACGAGCTCGCACCGGCCGGTCACACGCCGCGCATTCGCTTGATCCCGGATGAACAAGCGAAGACGTTGACGATCGCGGACAACGGCATCGGCATGTCGGAAGAGTCGCTGCGCAAGGACCTCGGCACGGTCGCGCGGTCGGGGAGCAAAGAGCTCGTCGAGCGTTTGCGCAAAGCCGACCAGGCTTCGGACTTGAAGCTGATCGGTCAGTTCGGCGTGGGCTTCTACAGCGGCTATCTCGTCGCCGACCGCATCGAAGTGGTCAGCCGCCCCGCCGGTACCGACAAGGCGTTGAAGTGGAGCTCGGATGGTAAGGACTCGTTCACGATCGAGCCGGCGGATCGCGAGGAGATCGGGACGTCCGTCGTGCTGCATCTGAAGCCGGAGCACGAAGAGTTTTCGCGCGAGTGGCGCTTGCGCGAGCTGGTCGAACGTTATTCCGACTTCGTGGCGCAGCCGATCGAGCTGCTCGTGAAGCGCAAAGAGGGCACCGACAAGGACGCTCCCGAGACCTTCAAGTACGAAGCGGTGAACAAAGCGAGCGCGCTCTGGATGCGCTCCGAAAAAGACGTCACCGACGAGCAGTACAACGAGTTCTACAAACATCTGACGCACGACTGGGAGCCGCCGCTCGCGCGCTTGCACTTCCACGTCGAAGGCACGCAGATGTTCTCCGGGCTCTTGTACGTGCCGAAGCGGCCGCCGTTCGATCTCGGCAATCCGGAGTGGAAGCACGGCGTGCGCTTGTACGTGCGGCGCGTGTTCATCATGGACAACTGCGAGGAGCTGATGCCGCGTTGGCTTCGCTTCGTGCGCGGCGTGATCGACTCGGACGACTTGCCGCTGAACGTCTCGCGCGAGCTCCTGCAGGACTCGGCGACGGTGCGCACGATCAAGAAGCAGGTGATCCGGCGTGTGCTCGACTTGCTGAACAAGCTTCAGGCGGACAAGCCGGAGGAGTATCTCGACTTCTGGGCGAAGTTCGGCACTGTGCTCAAGGAGGGCTTGCACTTCGACGCGACGTACGCGGACAAGATTGCGCCGCTCTTGCGCTACGAGTCGAGCCTTGCGAACGGCCTGACGTCGCTGAGCGACTACGTGAAGCGGATGCCGGAAGGGCAGGCGAAGATTTACTACGCCCAAGGGCAGAGCACTTCTCTGCTCGGCGCGAGCCCGCACCTCGAGTCGCTGAAAAAGCGCGGCTACGAAGTGTTGTTCATGACGCACGGCATCGATCAGTGGGCGATCGAAGGCCTGCGCGAGTTCGAAGGCAAGCAGCTCGTCGATGCGATGCAAGAAGGCACGGGCGAGAGCGCGAAGAGCGATGACGCTGATTCGAGCGACGCCGACAAACCTGCCGAGACCGAAGCTGCGAAGGCGATCGAAAGCCTGCTCGCGCGCGCGAAGACGGTGCTCGAGTCGCAAGTGAGCGACGTCCGCGCTTCGGAGCGGTTGACCGATTCGCCGGCGTGTTTGGTAGTCCCGCGCGGTGGGTTGCCGGCGCACATCGAGCGGATGCTCCGCCAGCATCAATCGGACTTGCCCGAGCAGAAGCGCATCCTCGAGTTGAACCCGTCGCATCCGCTCGTGTTGCGGATGAAGGAAGAGTTCGACAAGCAGGCGGACTCGCCACGGCTCATCGAGTGGCTCGAGCTCCTCTACGATCAGGCGCTTTTGATCGAGGGTAGCCCGCTCCCGGATCCGGCCCGGTTTTCGAAGCGCCTGGTGGCGCTGATGCAGTCGTCGCCGTCGGCGGGCGTCTGAGGCGAGGGCGGATGACCGTTTAGTTTCCAAGCCTTCCAGCGTCGTTCCGAGGGGACGGCGCTGGAACGGCTTGACCCGCCCCCGACACGCTGCAATTAAAGCGGGGTGCCGCGGCTTCTGTTTTACGCGTTCCTCGCGATCCTAGCGTCCATGTGGATTCGCCGGTTGAGTGCAAACGCCCGAGCGCAGCAAAGTGGTGGCCCGGCCTCGAAGGGTCAGTCGTTCGTGAAGGGGATGCCGCGCCAGCTGGTATGTGGCGCCTGCGGCAAAGATTACGAGCCCCTAACCCAGGGCTGGCTCTGCCCACATTGCCAGCGTTAGCCGATTTGCTCCGGCTTTTGCCCTGAGAGCGGCTTTCGTCCTCGGTCCGGACGCTGCGCAATACAGGAAGTATTGCTCGGTCCGGCCCTGCGGGGTGGGGGGTCCCCTCGCTCTCAGGGCAAAATCCGAAGCAAATCTCATTCAACGATAGCGCTTCGCTTCCCCGCCACGAGAGAAGCTGGCGAGTGCAGCTGAGAGCGGCAGCGTTAGCCGACTGCCGCTGTTGCCCTGGCGTTCGATGCGTATAATGCGTCTAGCTTCGCCAGATACTTCTGCGTCACGTTTCTACGCTTCAACTTGAAGGTGGGCGTGAGCATGTCGTTGTCCGTCGTGAAGGCGTCGTGGTCGAGCACGAACTCGCGGACCTGCTCGTAGCCCTTCCACTCCTTGCTGTGCGCGTCGATCTCGCGCCGAACCAACGCCTTCGTCCTCGAATCTTCGAGCAACTCGTTCGGCTGCTTCGCGATCCCGAGGCCCGCCGCCCACTTCTGGACCGACGGCAGATCGACGACGATCACCGCCGTGTTGTACGGATGATCGCTGCCGTAGACGAACGCCTGCGCGATGTACGGGCTCAACTGCAACTTCTCTTCCAGCGGCACCGGCGCGACGTATTTCCCGTTGCTGAGCTTGTAGAGCTCCTTCACGCGCCCCGTGATGTAGAGAAATCCGTCGTTGTCGATGCGACCGAGATCACCGGTCCGCAATCCGTGATCCGAAGTCAACGCGTGTTCGGTCTCGGCGGGCTGGTTGTGGTAACCCTGCATGACGCCGGTGCCGTAGACCAGGATCTCCCCTTCGCCGTCGGTCGCTCCGACCGCGTCGCGGTCCAGTTTCAGCTCAAATCCCGGTACGACGCGACCGACCGAACCGGGCCGCCTGCCATGCGTCCCGTTTGCAGTCGCGGCGCCGCTCGTCTCGGTCAGGCCGTACCCCTCGTACACGATGATGCCGAGGTTATCGATGAACTCTGCGACCTCGGGCGCGAGCGCTGCCGCACCGGAGAACGCGAAGCGCAGCTTGCCACCGAACCGCGCGCGCACTTTCGCGAACAGCACTTTGTCTGCCGCCGCCAGCAGCAACATCTCCCGCAAGCTCAGCGATTCACCGCGTTTTTGCCGGCTCTTCAGCCGCATCCCCACCTCGAACAGCTTCCGAATGGCCGCCGGCCGGTCGGCCATCTGCTTGTTCACGCCGTCGTAGATGCGATTCCAAATCCGCGGCACTGCGAACAAGCAGGTGGGCTTCACTTCGCCCAACTGATCGATCAAACGCGTCGTGTCCTCGCAGATCGCGATCGCATCGCCGCGTGACATCAGCGCGTTCAACTCGAGACAGCCTCCGAAGACGTGCGCCCAAGGCAAAAACGCGAGTGAGACTTCGTCCTTGCGCAGCGGCGCGATCTCCAAAACGCCGCACACGTTACTTGCCAAGTTGAAGTGCGTGAGTCGCACGC
>Ga0193753_10001568_pt1 | contig 19345 bp, 17 predicted proteins | sample H1c2metaG_FD_144925 | JGI IMG/M metagenome (GOLD analysis project Ga0193753, IMG submission 144925) | Soil microbial communities from a riparian zone of the East river system, Colorado, United States - H1c2 | ecosystem: Environmental > Terrestrial > Soil > Riparian zone | place: USA: East...
CCTCAGGAGAGTCCCATGTTTGTTCCTCGCACGATGTTGCTCGCCGCTACTACATGTCTGTTAACTGGCACCTCCATCGCTCAAAGCTCGGAAGGTGCAGCCATGGCGGCAGACAGCCATGACAAAGCCTGCATCCAACTCAAAGATGCTAATACCTGGTCATCCAATCTGACAGAGATGAGTGGGGCTGGAACCATAACGACCCTGGCTTCTCTTCTCACGAACCTGTCGGCTACCACAGTGGCATTCAATGGAGTACCGCCGATGAAGCAACCACCGCATGGACCCCTCAGGGGCTGACAACAGGTTCCTCGGGTTCGACCGACTTCTCCATTGCGAGCTGGCACTCAACTGGCAGCGGAAGCGCCGATGAGGGATCGCGCATCTCGATCGTCAATACAACTGACTTCAACAACGCCGCAACCGCTCTGTATCGCAATGTCATTCTCGTCAACCCAACCGGAACAGGCACCTATGAGCCGGTCAACATTCACATTGGTGGATTAGCCCTAGCGGGAAACTATCTCTACGTCGCTGACACCTCCCATGGGTTCCGGGTCTTCGATCTCAATCAGATCAGACAGGTGAGCGGCTCAAACGCTACCTGCTCTGGAGTATTCGGTAAGGTCGGCTCTACTTGGTGCGCGGACGGCTATGCGTTCATGCTTCCCCAGGTCGGTGCGTATACCATGCCTCTGCCCTCAGCAATGGAAACGCCGTCCCCGCCGAGTGCCGGCCGAAGTTCTCCTGGGCTGGAAACGACACAAGGGCCTTCAACGGCGTGAATGCGTTTGTTCTTTCTGGTGAGTACTGCGCATCCCCGACCTCGGGAAACACGGCCGCTGAGAATCAGGCTCGTGAGTGCGAAAACAGCGCGAGCGGAGATGAGTTAGACACCTCTGGCTTGAATGGCAGACTCTACGAGTGGCCGTTAGGAAGTGACAACAAACTTGTGACCTCAAGCGGATACGTCAACCCGGTCGAGGTCTACTACATGAACGAACGCAATGTGCAAGGTATCGGCCCCGATATGACCCAGAACGGCTCCGGCAGCTATACGGCCAACAGCTTCTGGCTGGCCACGACCAAGAGCAGCGGCGAGTTGATGAAAGTATCCACCGGAGCCACTGCTTCACCGGTCTATACCTATTCCGCTTCTCAGATGCCGTATGCCCCTGAAGGACTTCACTCCACTTTCACCAGCGGACATCTTTGGATGGTGACCGAGGGAAAAACGGGCGTGACCGATCCTGCCAGTGGTGGCCGCGTTCTGATCTCCATCGATGTGGCATCCATTGAATAACCACTCTGGCTCAGAGTCCGCCGACTCGACGGTACGAGTTGACAACAAACTAACCTGCTGAGCTAAGATCAAACCGCGGTAGAGAATAGAGGGCCGCCCCGTACTGCGTGAGCTGACTCACGTCTGGGGGCGGCCTTTTTGCGTTAGAACTGGCACTAAGATTGGAAGCAATGGATCCCTATTCGCTTGACGATACACAAGAACCGAAGCAGATCGACTCATCTCTATCGGATCGCTTGGGAATACCGAGACAGCTCCGTTGGGGATTCGTTGGTCTTCTCTTCTTTATGATCGGTGACGGGGTAGAGTCCGGCATCCTTTCGCCGTACCTCATCCATCGCGGCCTATCGCCAACCTCTGTCGCTTGGATATACAGCTTTTACGGAGCCGCCGTTGCCATCGCCGGCTGGCTCTCTGGAGCTCTCTCCGACGTCTGGGGTCCAAGACGCGTGATTAAAATCGGTTTATCTCTTTGGCTCATATTCGAGATTTTGTTTCTTACAGTCGGCCTGAATCAACATAATATCTCCCTGATCTTGATTACGTACTCTCTGCGTGGTCTTGGATACCCCCTCTTCGCCTTCGGCTTCCTCGTCTGGATTACGATCGTCGCCCCACAGGAACGCTTGGCTTCCGCAATGGGTTGGTTCTGGTTCGCGTTTACCGGCGGTCTCCCGACTCTTGGCTCTCTGGTTGCCAGCGTATGCGTGCCAAGGCTAGGGGTCTACATAACCTTCTGGATTGCTACACTGCTGGTTGCAGCAGGGGGTATCGTCCTGCTCGTCGGTGTTAGCGAACCACGCGGCGCGAAGAGATTGGTCCCGCCGCAGGAACGTCCACTACAGTCACTCGTTCGTTCCGTGGCTATCGCCTGGCAGAAACCTAAAACAGGCGTCGCGTGTATTGTCCGCATGATTAATACGGCGCCCGAGTTTGGATTCCTGGTTTTTCTTCCCATCTTTTTTACCCAAACCATGGGCTTACCCATGGTCAAGTGGCTCCATCTCCTCAGCGCCATATTTTTTTCGAATATCGTTTGGAACCTCCTCTTTGGAATCATCGGAGACCGTATTGGCTGGGCTCGTACAGTCGCCTACTTCGGAGGGTTCGGCTGCACTTTGACCACCCTGGCTTTGTACTATGTACCCACTTTCTACCGCAGTTACGAGATGTCCCTGCTTGTCGGCATACTCTACGGCGCTACACTCGCAGGCTACGTGCCCCTATCCGCTCTCATGACCTCCCTGGCACCTGATCACAAAGGTGCTGCACTCTCTCTCCTTAATTTGGGCGCTGGCGCAAGCGTTTGGCTGGGACCCGCAATAGTAGGTATTCTGCTTCGTCCTCTCGGAGTCGTCGGAGTCATGTGGGTCTTCGCCGCGCTGTATCTGTTGAGCGGCACACTCGCGCTTACCTTGAAATTGGCAACTCCAGACAATACCTCAGTGACATTGGAGGAGGCGATCTGATGGCTTGGCTTTCCGTTGATGTAGGAACTTCAGTCGTAAAGTCTGTTGTGTACACAGATGATGGACGTGAATTGGCACTTGCAAGACGAAATACGGAAGTCCTCTCTCCGCAGCCCGGCTTCGCGGAACAGGACATGAATGCTGTCTGGACTGCAGTTGTCGTAACTATTCGCGAAGTATCTCAAAGTCTCCATGAACCTGTGAATGGCATTTCGATCACGGCGCAGGGTGATGGCTGTTGGTTGGTGGATGTCAAGGGAAACCCTACGGGAAATGCGGTGCTTTGGAATGATGGACGGGCGAAAGACGTTATTGATGCCTGGCAGGAATCAGGCATACTTCAGCAGGCGTTTGAGATTAGCGGCTGCATGGGCTTCTCCGGTTTGTCGAACGCGATCCTACGCTGGCTGGAGCAAAACGATCCGAATCGTATCAAACGATCACGTTGGGTCTTGAGCTGCAATGGATGGATATTTTCTAAGCTGACGGGACACTTCGTAGCTGACCACTCCGATGCGTCCAACCCATTTGGTGATGCCAACCGAAGGACGTACTCCGATGATCTTGCCAGGCTCTATCAGCTGCAGGAACATTTGCATTTGCTTCCCGCCCGGCAAGCAAATGCCGAGCTCATCGCGCCTCTTGCTCCAAACGCGGCGCAAGAAATAGGAATTGCTCTCAATACTTCCGTCGTCATGGCACCCTACGATATCGTTACTACGGCATATGGATGCGGGACCGTCCGGCCAGGACAAGCATGTGTCATTCTCGGGACGACAATCTGCACCGAGACGATTACATCCTCCATTGACCTGAAAGCTGCGTATGCGGGGACGACGATCGTACTCGACGACGGTCTCTATCTTCGCGCCATGCCCACTCTCACTGGATGTGAAGCTCTAACGTGGGCCATGAAACTCTTATCCTGCGAAGACCTGCGGGCCCTTGAGTCATTGGCGGCGAGCGCACCTGCAGGCGCGAACGGAGTCTTCTTTTCACCGTATCTCTCTCCAGCTGGCGAACGTGTTCCCTTCCTCGCCCCGCACGCGCGCGGCAGTTTCATTGGTTTACAACTGTCCCACAGTCGCGCAGATCTCGCACGGGCGCTCTACGAAGGACTTGCCTTCGTTGTACGCGAGTGTTTATCAGCAGCTTCAGAAGCGGAACCAGCTGAGATTCGTTTATGTGGCGGAGGTTCACGCAGCAACTTCTTCTGTCAGATCATTGCTGATGTCTGCGGCATCCCAGCCATCCGCACCGATGATAGCGAAGTTGGAGCGCGAGGAGCTTTTCTATTCGCACTTACGGCTACAGGTGTCTACACCACTCTTGAAGAGGCTGCTATGCAGCATCTTCCGTCTTCGCAAACCTTTGAGCCATCCAAAGCAAGTAATGAGACATACATGGAACGTTACCGCCTTTTTCTTGAGCTGCGGAATCTTTCTCATCTCCAATGGAACTTCTTAAAGGAGGATGCTTGAGCCACCCCGTCTATCTCGGAATTGATGTTGGAACTCAAAGCATTCGAGTATTAGCTGCTGATGCTGCCGGGCGTGTTCTCGCTCTAGCGTCTGAACCACTCATCAGCCATCGGGACGGTGTTCGGCATGAGCAACAACCAGAAGATTGGTGGAAGGCAACTTGTCTGTGTTGTCGAAAAGCTACCGAATCTTTAGGTCTCGACTCCAGAAATATTGCTGGGATTGCAGTCGATGCAACTTCGGGGACTCTCCTGATCGCTGATCGCGAATTGAGACCTCTCACAAACGCGCTCATGTATGACGATGCCCGTGCCCAAGTTGAGGCCGAAGCCGTCAATTTGGCGGGCGAGGTTCTCTGGTCTCGTCTGGGTTATCAAATGCAGACCACCTGGGCTCTCCCGAAGCTTCAATGGCTTGCCAAACACACTCATCTCCCAGATGATGCTCGTCTTCTCCACCAGAATGACTTCATCAATGCACGTCTCGCAGGGCGCTATCTAGCGAGCGACACAAGTCATAGCCTGAAAACCGGTTATGACTTTCTTGAACTGCGATGGCCCGCCGATATCTTTTCGGATCTTGACCTCGATCTTTCATTATTTCCGGAAGTCGTATCGCCGGGAATTCTGATCGGCCAGATTTGTTTCGATGCAGCGCAGCAAACCGGTCTACCAATGGACACTCCCATCTATGCCGGGATGACCGATAGCTGTGCGGCACAGATCGCTGCTGGGGCTGTCACTCCAGGCAGTTGGAATTCTGTGCTTGGGACGACGCTGGTACTCAAAGGGGTGACCACGGAACTGCTTCGCGACCCCAAAAAGGTTGTTTACTCCCATCGCTCTTCCGACGGCTACTGGTTGCCTGGGGGCGCCTCGAGCACTGGTGCGGGAATCCTGAGGCGAGAGTTCCCGTCCGCCGATTTGCACACGCTTAATCGCGCGGCAGAGGTAGCTAAACCAACATCCGTCGTGGTCTATCCGCTAGCCGGACGTGGAGAACGTTTTCCTTTTGTCTCACCTCACGCGCTAGGCTTCACACTGGGATCGCCCACCTCTGCAGAAGAACACTATTCCGCGCTCCTTCACGGGATTGCATATCTGGAGCGGCTAGCTCTGGATTATCTGCGTCATTTGGGTGCTTCCATGGAAGGACCATTCTTTTTTACTGGTGGAGCTGCACAAAGCCGTGAATGGAACCAGATCCGTTCAAACGTTCTCGGACGAGAAATATCTGTTCCGGCAACTGTGGAACCTGCTCTGGGCATGGCAATTCTCGTCGCATCTCACCACATGCCATTGCAAGAGGCATGCAACAGAATGGTTAAGATCCATGAGACCATCTCTCCGAATCGGAACTTCGCCAATTATTCCGAGCAATACGATCGCTTTGTTAGTGAGCTCAACAGACGTGGCTGGCTACCTGATGAGATGGTCCCCGTGAAGGTTCCGAGGGGCGTAGAATGATTCGATTGATCTTCGCGCGGCATGGAGAGAGCATCTGGCATGCAGAGAACCGCTATGCGGGTAAAACCGATATTGCTCTTACTCAGCGGGGACTTGATCAGGCTGTAGAACTGGCCAGCTGGGCCAAAGCAGAAAACCTGTCCTCGGTATGGAGTTCTTCGCTTATGAGGGCTCGACTTACCGCTCAACCTGCTGCGGATTTTCTTCAAGTGCCGCTACAGATCGATGCCGGGTTTAACGAACTTGACTTTGGACGAGGTGAAGGACTCACCAACAAAGAGATGCACGAAAGATTTCCGCTCGAACGTGAGGCTTTTCTTCAAAACCCGGTGGAGCACTATCTTCCGGGCGGCGAAGATCCCATCTTCGCCGTGCAGCGTAGCATCACTGCTTTAAATCGTATTCGTGGGCACAGCGAACAGGATGCGAGGGTCCTCCTCGTGGCGCATAGCACTCTCATCCGGCTCATGCTCTGCGAGCTGCTGGGTATTCCACTGCCTCATTACCGCTTAAGATTCCCTCGTTTGGACAATGGCACGATCACAGAGCTCATGCTCGCCGACGAGGGTGCTAGTTTGTTGTCTTTCAATTCACCCTTCCCAGTCCAAAACAGAGCAAACAGAGATCATGTCGAAAAATAAACTTCTTCTCATTGGCGACCACTTCATCAGCGCTGAGCTTATGCGCAGCAAGACTAACCATCTAACCTCGGGTTACACCATACTTGAGGCGTCAACGCCTTTTCCGCTTGAGCCTTTTCGCGATATTGCCGAGGTGCACGAAGCATCTGGTTCCGAAGAACAAATGATCGAAGCCCTTCAGGGTGTGTCGATTTGCATTGCTCACCATGCCCCCCTGACACAGCACGTCCTATCTCATGCTCCCGATCTACGACTCTTCATCGTCTGTCGAGGGGGACCCGTCAACGTCAATCTCAATGCCGCCACAGCCAACGGGGTGACCGTGGGATATACGCCTGGGCGGAATGCGGCCGCGACGGCCGAATACAGTATTGCCATGCTCCTCGCCGCTATCCGAAGCGTTCCACAAACAGACGCTGCCTTACGCAAGGGCCAATGGAAGGGAGACTACACCTGGGAAACCGCCGGCTTTGAATTGGAGTCGTCGACTGTGGGTCTCGTTGGATATGGCGCTGTAGGTCGTCTCGTAGCGCGGGCGCTCCGCGGTTTCGGAGCGAAAATTCTGGTTTACGATCCCTTTGTCACTGATATCGACACTGAGCAGGTGGATCAGGTATCGCTCCAGGAACTGCTTTTGCGCTCCGATGTTATCTCCCTGCATGCACGGGATACACCGGAAACCCGCGGCATGATCGGAGAGAAGGAGATCGCCCTGATGAAGAAAGGCTCCGTCCTTGTGAACTGTGCACGCGGCTCATTACTGGACTACAACGCTCTGGCGAGCGCGCTGCGTTCCAATCATCTCTTTGCCGCAGCAGCTGACGTATTCCCGGATGAGCCTCTTTCTCCAGTCTCGGAGCTCCTGTCCTTCCCAAATTTTGTAGCGACCCCACACGTTGCCGGAGGTACTCGCCAAGCGGCAGAAAAAGCGGCTGGGATTGCTGCAGATGAGCTAGAACGTTACCTCTCCGGAAAGCCGATCCGGTTTTGTGCCAATCCCAGATGACTCTCTGTGAATTCGAAGGGCCCGAGTATCAGGAAAGAACGGGACCTATTCAACAACCGTTAAGGATTGATCAGGTACACTAACGCATACGTTATCTGGAAATGACAAGAAAAACCGTTTTGGGCAATTTAGTACTGCTAACGAGGGCAGATGGCAACCGGCAGTCGGATAGGCGCGTACCACGCGACAGATGAGATGGCGAGGCCGGAGGTTTCTCCTCTTTCCATTTCCGATTTCCTTGTTCATTCTCCCATCATTGCGGCAGTGAACACTGTCGAAATGTTTGAGCCTGCCCTTGAAGCCCCCCCAAAAAGCCTATACCTTCTGGCAGGTAGCCCTATCAGTCTTCCGGAAATGATCAGACGCGCCAAGGATAAGGGAAAAGTCTGTCTCGTCAATATGGATTTTCTGAGCGGCCTCAATCGTGATCGAGATGCCGTGGAGTATTTAGCTCTGCATAAAGTTGAAGGAATCGTCTCGACTCGTTTCGATGTATTGAAGACGGCGCAAGCATTAGGTCTATTCACAATTCAAAGAACGTTTGCCATTGACTCTGCCGCGATAACAGCTTCGATCAAAGTGCTGTCCCAATTCACACCTGACGCCGTCGAAGTGCTTCCCGCCATGGCTGCTCCGAAGGTCGCGAAGCGGATCCGTGCAGTGCGGCCCGGAATGAAAATCATTGGCGGTGGTCTCATCGAGACCGTCCGTGAGATCGAGGAGCTGCTAAATGCGGGAATCGATTCCGTAACAGTCAGCAATCGCCAACTATGGCTGATTTAGCCTATCTGCATCTCCTCTTGTACAGCCCCGCTTTATAGCGTGCGATTGTCTATCGTTTCGAGCGCCACATCTGGCGTTGCACGGCTGATCGCCACCCGGAAGTCGGTAACATTGTGCAGCGAAAAAGCAGGTTGCCCCTTCGGCGCTGTGACGGCGATGAAGTCAGCTCGTTCCACGCTATCGAGATAGAAGGCTGGACGTGGGTCAGGGGCAACAGGCTGCACTTCGGTGTGGCTTACTTCAAGATTTCTGACGTGCCGAAAGAAAAATCCCTGCGCGAGCATAGAACCGAACATGTCAGGCTCAGGATATTTTTTTTCGAACTCAGGAGGCCGAACATCGACACTCTCCTGTGACGCGCCCCCAACGTGTTGTATGTAAATATCGGAGAGCTTAATGTCTTCGATGTTGTGGCCGGGGATACCGCTCTTGATCGAGCTGACCGCGGAAGCAGTATTATAACTCACGAGGTTGCTAATTAGAACGCGGCGAAGCGCTCCGACTTTCGTTCTCTCCGCAGGACCACGAAGGCGCGCTCCCAGCCGGAGAAACAGTGGGCTTGTAACGACGTCTCGCATCGTGATGTTAGAAATCGTAATGTCTTCCAACAATGCCCCATCCACGGTTTCCAACCCCAGCCCCTTACATCCTTCGAAGACGCAGTTCGAGATAGTGATGTTGCGGAAGCCTCCATTGGATTCGGTCCCACACTTGATTCGGCCGGTATACCCAGGGCGCATCCCCGGATCGGTAACGTGGTCAAACTTTTTGAAGCTCCCATCAATGATCGTCCCGAGCTGAGAGGTGCCCGTTACGTAACAGTTGGAGATCATCAGGTTGTCGGTAGAACGGGTATCACCCAATGCGAAGCTCGACTTAGGACAGATGCCGTCATCCCACGGAGAGTTCACGACACAGTTGGTCACGCGCACATTGCGGCAACAATCGATGTCCATACCGTCACGATCGGTATCAATAGTGAGGTTGTCGATGGTGAGGGTATCAACTCCGGTCAACAGCAGTCCGAAATGACCACCTTTGAGGATAGCGAAATCACGTAAAACTACGTTGCGGCAGTTCTTCAGGGCAATGGATTTATTCCCTACGCCAGGCTGCTTCGCAACGAACTGGTAGCCGAGCCTGCCATGAGGAGCCGTACGTCCATTTGAGAGGCCCTTACCTCAAATCAAGCCAGGTCCGACGATCGAACAATTCTCCAGCCCTTCGCCCCAGATAAGTGAGTTGTGCCAGTGATTATGGCCGTAGTCCTGATAGGCATCCCAGGCGTTCGGCTCAGCGGAGTCATAGGTTCCTCCGTTGTAACCTGTGGCTTCGCCGGGCAACGGAGAATCGGCTGCAAGAATCGTAGCACCGGGCTCGAGGCGAAGCTGTATATGACTGCGCAGACGGACCGAAAACGACAGATAGGTTCCGGCGGGAAATATAACTGTGCCTCCCGCCCATAGAAGCTGCGGCATCGATAGCGCGGTTGATAGCCGGGCTGTCGATCGTTTTGCCATCACCTGTCGCGCCATAGGTTCGCACATCCAAAACTGCGATATTGAGGAGTAGAGGCTTTGTTGGACTGCCCGGAGAGCTCCCGGGGCACAAGGCCAGCTACCGATGAAGCCAGTGCAATTCCGGACTGCTTTAATGCCGAACGGCGAGTCGGATCAAAATGCATTGCAGAAATCCTTTCTTGGGTACGAGCCAGAACGAGTGCCGGTGAGCCACTTGAAACAAGCACCTGTGAGTTGCATGTAACAACGGACATCTCACAGGATCATCGAAGAACTTGTGCGGGAGTATCTAAAATTGCAGCGCCGCACCTGAGATTTGGATACAGAGCCTCAAGTGCGACGCTATCAGTCGACTCCACGCTAAAAGAAGAACTTGACGGCACCCTGGAAGACTCGCCCGCCAACCGAAGTGCTAGTGATCTCTCCAAAAGTTCCCGTGAACGTAGGGCCACCATTCTTAACGCCATCGAAAGAGGGATGATTCAACACATTGAAAGCTTCCAGTCGAAGAACGAGATTGTACTTCTCGTGAACGGGGAATATGCGCGAGACCTGGGCGTCATCTTGGAAGTAAACAGGGTTGTAGAAAGAGTTTCTACTGATGTTTCCCTGCGTCCCTGGCACGGTATTCAAGGTGAACGCTGCCTGATTCAGATAAGACCGGTCTGCATAGACAGCCCCTCCAGGATCGGACTTTATCTTCGTATGCTTGTAGGGATTGACGCCGGGTATCAGGTTAGCGCGGTCGCCGCCATTGTCCGTAAACGATTCATCCTGCCCTTCCTCAACGGTAAACGGCGTGCCGCTGACAACCCGGACCAAAGGAGCGAACTCCCAGTTATTAGCGAGATACCCACCGATGCCGTGAAGTGGAAACGCGCTCTTGAGAACCAGGATGACATTTAGGTTGTGCCGAACATCCGAGTCACAGGGGCCATAATCGGCAGCCGGATTATTGGGATTCGAATACTGACTGCCGCTAATGTCGCCGTGGGGATTGGCATTGTTGAGGCACTTAGACCAGGTGTAGTTGGTCTGGAGGTTGAATGTTGAAGAGAGCCGATGCTGCACGGTGATGGTTACGCCGTTGTAATTGGCGTAAGCAGTGTTGGCTTCAAGGAGCGAGCCGTCAGTACCGCCGCTAAAATAATTTCCCTGGGCAGGATTCATCTCGGTGAGCGCAAGACGGGCCTGCTCGTTGTTGTAGCTTCCTATTTTGGTGTTTTGATTAGTGCTGTTGACGGAGCAAGGAGTTCCGACCGGCCCTCCGCCCACAGTGTGTGATGCTACGGCAGCGGGTCCGCTCGTCGCAATGCGTCCGCAACCAGTGCCCCCCGGACCCCATACACCAGGAGTGTAGATTGCCGGACTCAGTGGAATGCCGACCAGTTGATGCTGCGTGCGGTTGCCGGTATAGAAAATCTGGGCCATCCAGCCGCGTGGCAGCTCCTGCTGAATGCTAGCTGTCCATTGCAGGGTATTGGCCATCTTGTAGGGGGCTTGCAACACGATGTATTGACTCTGCTGCGCGAAGGTGGCAGCCGCCGGTGTGGGAAATACAGACTGGGGAAACGGAGAAACGTCGGTGCCGCCTATTTGACCGCAGCCTGCATTGCCCGTACCTCCGACTAACCATGGATCACTGAAGCATAGCTGTGCGGAACTGTTCGGCGAAACCAGATAATTGAATGGAGGGTTTTGCTGGACGCGCTGCTGAACGAAGAAGTTCGGCTGAGTGTACGCATAAGCCACGCCGGCACGAACCACCGTCTTGCCGTTTCCATAAAGATCGTAGGCGACACCGAGGTTCGGATTGAACTCCCAGGGCGTGTTTTTTGTGAAGTTGGACGTAACTCCCGAATCTCCATAGAAAAGCACTCCAGCGGGAGCATTGGGATAAACGGAGCTATGCTGGTTGGCTGCAAACGCTTCCATATTGAATACACTTCCGCGATGAAAGTAGTCATGCGGGAAGTACAGGGGCTGCCAGCGAATGCCGCCCGTCATGGTCAGTCTGGTCGAAGCATGAAAGGTATCCTGCACGTACAGACTGGGAATTGATCCCCGCAGCGCATTCTGCTGGGGATTGCTTTGCTGGAAGCCACTCAGAGCCCCTTGGAGTAAATCCAGGTTCGCGTCGCCTGGCTTTGTTTGTCCGCTCCAGATTCCATTGAAGGTAAAGGCGCCGTTGGCTTGATAGCCGTTGTTGACATTCAGCTGGTTCCGAACGAATGTACCACCGAAAACTATTTGGTGCTTGCCTCGTATCCAGGTCAGGTCGTCGGAGATATCGATTGGAATGTTGTCATTGATCGTAGCGAGCAGGTTGCTGCTGCTGCCGATCGAGTTGCAATGATTGGCCCCTTTGGTTCCGCAGCTGATCGCAATACCGGAGGATACAGCCTGGAAATCCTTGATCCCGAAAGCAGAGGCATTGGGGGTCGCGGGATTGAAGCCTCGACTCAGTTGGCGCCGCACTGCCGTGAAATGCACCGAATTCACGAGGCTGGAACTGAAAACGTGATTTTCGCCGATCGTGATCGTCTGCCACCGGATCTCAGGATTGCCGGATTGGGTCGTCAGCAGGATATTCGTCGGCGAGTAAAAGCTGGGAATTTGGTTGCTATCGAGGAAGTACCGGGCATACAAGTTGTCCTTGTTGCTGATGTTGTAATCGACCCGAGTATCGAACTGGTTATCGGAACTGACGTTCGGAATGGAATACGACACATGGCCGCAATTGGAGGGATCGAGAGCGGGATTTATCGGAGGAAGCTGCTTAATCAGCGCCAGCGATGATGCGTTCCATTGTGGGAGCGGTACCGCGGGGTACCCATGGGCACTGTAGTTGTATTTGTTGTCGGGCAGGAGAGCGCCAGTTATCGGGTCATACAGTTGCACAACCGGTCCGCAGTTGTTCGCTACGCCGGTTCCGCCCGACGCTGTGGGGGCCGGGTCGGTCTGAGAAAAGTCGCCTGCGAGATTTGCGGCGGTGGGCACGTATGCATTTGCATTCGACTTAGCAGAGCTGGTGGAGGTGTGCTGAAATGCAGCAAACGCGAAGAGCTTGTTGCGAATGACCGGGCCACCAAAGGTGCCGCCATATTGGTTCTGGTGCAGCGTATCTTTCGATGTGGAAAAGAAATCCCTCGCATCGATGAAGTTGTTCCGTATGAACTCGAATGCTGATCCGTGATAAATATTCGTACCTGAGCGGGTAACGATGTTTACCAGACCACCCGCCTGATTGCCGTCCTGCGCGCCCAGTACCGCAGTCTCTACGCTAAATTGGCCGATGGCATCAGGGAATGGCAGTGGACCGTTACCGCCACCCATGTAGTCGTTGTTATCACCGCCATCCAGCCGGTAGCTGACAGCATTTCCTATCGCTCCAGCGATTGAGATGTTAGTGGTCTGCGTAGGGTATTTACTTCCGGTTGTATCCGCCACACTATCGCTCTGTGCCCCGCCCGCCAGAGAGATCAAACTCGTCATGGTACGGCCGTTGAGTGGCATCTCGGTCATTTGAGTGCCGTCCACGGTCTGCTTGAAGGACACGTCTTCCGTCTGTAAGGCCATCCCTTCGGCATGAACCTCGATCTTCGTATCCGTGCTGCCAACGGTCATTTTCGGATTGATGGCGATACTGCTGCCGACTTCTAGAATGTTGCCCGCTGACGTGAATGTCTTAAAACCTGGTGCGCTTACCGTCAGTGAATAGTTCCCTACATTAATATTCGGAAACGCATAGCCGCCGGCTGAATTGGTCTTCGTTTTAAGGGAGACGTGGGTCGCAGCCTCAGTTAAGGTGACTGCAGCCTGGGAGACTGCGGCTCCAGAAACATCTACAACTGTTCCTTGAATGCTCCCAGAACCTGTCGTCTGGGCTATTGTCTTCGCTGCGGGCAAGAGGATAACGGAGCAGAAAACAAGCATGCATAGATCGGCTGGGTTCACTTTCCTCAAGCACTTGGTCAAGCAGGCAAGGAAGTTCGCTTTGGTACATTGCGGTCTGCCAAACCGACGACATCCATTTGTCAATCCATTGGTTTCCATCTTGAATCCTCCTGGGAGCTGCCAAACGAGGGCAAATAAAAAAGCCGCCCATTGGCCACGCCTAGAGGCGTGGCTAATGGGCGGCTTCTCTACTCTCCACCGCTTACAATTGCAATTCTAATCGCAGCGCCCCGTGAAGGATCATTAGGAATATTAAGACTCGGGTAATAAACCGTTAGGTTATGTCGAGCTCAAATCTCAGTCCGAAGTACGTAGCCATAATCTGTAATTCGAGGCAACCGAGTGATCTCTATGTCCCATCAAGCTCTTAGCTACTACTCAACTACCTAACCTAATAAATGCGCCCACTCAATCAGGTGTCTCTCCTAAAGCGGCATACAGGCACTCTGCCAACCAACTATCTGTTGTATTAGGCCGATTGTGTTGGCCCGCTCTTTGCGAAAGGCCACCATCACTTCGGCGAAGGCCACCACTGACGCTTAAAACGTGTCCTCACCGATCCCTCGCGAACGGTACACCACTTCTGAGGTACAAGCATCATTTCATCAATGAGTTACGGTTACCTCGGCAGGGTATCGAGACGAGCATTCAGCACAATTCCGGCTGTCGGTAATCGGAAAGGAGTGTGTAGCACTGACCAAAGCCGTCTCTGGCCACCATACTTACTCCTTAGAAACCCATGGCTGAGCTTGTGTTCAGTCCGACGGCCAAGCCGTGGTTGATCGTTACGGAGACGACAGGGCAAGCGAGGGGATGCCCCCCGGCGGTCGTAGAATCCACATCTTAATCGACTGGTCGTAGCTTCGATCCCTACCGCATCTACCACTTATCTCCCAATATCTCAGGCACTCACCGTGTCCGGTTCGTCCCCCTACGTTGCGCTTTCCAAAACTTGACCAAGCTTTTTTCGTTGATTGCGTTGATTGATCGCAATCCGCAGTGGTTCCAGCTCTTGGTGCTGTTACGGCTCCATCGACTTCAGGTCGACGTGCCCCACAACCTACCGCGTGTTCATCAGTTAACAGCTAGGATCCATTTTTGTTCGACCACCGACTAATCGCCCACGTGCCAACATCCCGTTTGCCGACCATCTGCACGGAGTGACGAAATCTTCGTTTCTCAGAACTAATCAAAATGAGAGTGGATTACTCCGGGCTAAAAATTGATTGTCTCTCAGCAGGAACTATGCAGTATTTTCTCGTAATCTAATCCGTATTCCATCGTCAACTCCTAAGTGACAGAGCGGACTTCCGCCGACTGATTGGGCAGGCCGGCGCGCTCCAAGGCCCGCGCATAGTGGCTCTCTCCCAAAGCGCGCCAGCGCGACTCTACTGACAAAAAGATCAAACGCACATCATGCTCTGCAAATCCCTCTTCCAGTAATGCCAAGGCAGCTTCCCGATCACCAGTCCCTAACACTGCAAGCGCCCGGTGCAGCGGCGGCACAGGATTACTCATGTGCCTTTGATGCAATTCTTTGAGCGCTTCCTCAGCGGCGAGCCTTTGTCCTGATGCGGCCAGGGTGTGAATACGAAAGGCCAACGGCTCCGTATTCCCCATGCCGAAACGCTCAGAAAGGAGGAAGGACTCGACTGCATCGGCATAAGTAGCGGAGATGGCGGGAGCCATGCCAGGTGTGTGGTCGGGCGTCGCCTGCATGAGATGAGCTACCCAGAATTGAGGGTTTAACTCCAGCACCTGTTTCAGTGGAAGGAGCGCCTCCTGAGAACGGCCCGCGTTGTAAAGGAAGTGGCCGTGATGGGTTCTCACGATAGGAGAAATTGGATCTAATCGGAGAGCAGCGGCAAGGGTCGTCAGGGCCTCTTCGTGCTCCCCAAGCACGGAATGGATGTGCGCGAGAAACATAGGCGGTGCGCTGTCCCCGGGATTGAGTATTGCTGCCTCGGTGAAGTGGCGTCGCGCCGCATTCCAATCACGCCGATACCAAAAATCAACAAGGCCAAGAGCGATATGTGCATCCGCCTGCGTGGGATCCAACGACAGTGCATCGCCTGCCAGGTTCTGGGCTGCCGGAAAGCAGTCATGCGGCCGTAACATGCTTGTGATCGGCAGCAAGGCATGGCAGAAGGCAAGGCTTGCCATCGCCGGTGCGAATGCAGGATCGATCGCCAAAGCCTCCTGAAAATAACGCATTGCTGCTTGAATGGTCGGCCGCGTACGCTGACCCAAAAGGTGCCGGGCACGAAGATAGCGGTCATGAACCTCGGCATTGATAACCGCTGGCCTTAGCGCTTCGACACCGAGGATGGCGGGTGGCGAGATTTGGAGACCAATCGCGGTCGCTGTTGCGAGCGCGATCTCGGATTGCAATGCGAAGACATCATCCAGGGACCGCTCAAAGTTTTCGCTCCACAGTCCTGTACCGTCCTCAGAGCGTACTAGCTGCACTGCAATCCGCACTCTACCAGCGTGACGTCGCACGCTACCTTCTACCAGATATTGCACATTGAGCTCGCGAGCGATCTTCTGCATTGGCTTGCTGACTGAGCGATAGCGCATAACCGATGTCCGCGCGATAACGCCCATCTGTCCACGCAGGAGCCGCGAGATCGTGTTGATCAACTCTTCCGTGAGTCCATCTGAGAAGTAATCCTGCTCCGGATCGTTGGAAAGGTTAGCCAGGGGCAAGATAGCGAGTCTCTGCTCTTCCTGTTGTGAAATGACAGAGCTAGCACCGCCATCTACGCTCCTATTCACAGCTGCGCGGAGCCGGTAGCCTCTTCCCGGCACGGTCTCGATCAAAGTCGGGTCGCCTATTGCCTGGCGAATCTTCTTGACGGCCGTATACAGTGAGGCCTCTCCATTCACAAATACGTCTGCGCCCCATACGCGCCGAAGTGCTTCGTCGTGAGAGATCACAGCTCCCTGGCTTTCGACCAGCAGGAAGAACAGCTCCAGCGGCTTAGGGTCCAGGCGCACAGCTCTTCCATTGCGCCGCAGAGTGAAGCTGCGACGGTCAAGCTCCAATCCATCCATGGTCCAGGTGTGCTCGCTCATCGGCTACTAAAAACCTTCAGAAAACCTTCAGACCGTAGTCAGGACTTCAAGAAAAGTCTTTGCAACTATAACTTTACAGGGCAACAGGTCGACCGAAAGGACTTTCTGAAATGCGATTTCCATATTGGATGGGAGCACTCACTATGACCATAGCAATAATATCGACTGGGTGCGGAGGGGTTCACGCCGCCCAAGAGGCGCCGCAAACTTCGATCGAGAAGCTACTGGCCGCCGAGCAGGCAGCATGGAATGCCGGCGACAGCGTAGCGTATGCCGACGCTTACTCCGATGACGCGGACTTCATCAACATTCGAGGTCAGGTCTTTGAAGGGAAGGTGGCGGTGGAGCAACAGCACGCCAAGATCTTCGCTGGCCCCTTCAAAGAGAGCGTTATCAGCATCGTCTTGCGGAAGTTCGCCCTGCTTTCAGATCGGGCGGCGCTGGTGGATACGGATCAGACCGTGACGAACTTTAAGGGCTTGCCGCCAGGAATCGTAGCTACAGCTCCGGAGACGCTCGTTACCCACTTCAAGTATTTAGCCATACAGCAGAAGGACGGAACCTGGAAGTTTGCTTCGGGTCAAAATACGTCCCAGCTCCCGAACTAACAGTGACGACTAGAAGTGCCTGTCGAAGCTCGGATGCTGAAGCGGCCTTCGCTCGTTCTGGCAATGTTCGAACGATCTGCTTTTCAGCGGAATAGAGGTCTTTCAGCTCATCGATCAGCCACTCCCGCATGGTCTCTACGCTTACAGTTCACCTAATTATGAAATAGTTAAATGCATTGGTGAAGAGAGCGTTATCAGCACCGTCTTGCGGAAGTTCGCCCTGCTTTCAGATCGGGCGGCGCTGGTGGATACGGATCAGACCGTGACGAACTCTAAGGGCTTGCCGCCAGGAATCGTAGCTACAGCTCCGGAGACGCTCGTTACCCACTTCAAGTATTTAGCCATACAGCAGAAGGACGGAACCTGGAAGTAGCTGACCTACGGATGCTCGCTCGATATCAGGCTCCGTCAACTTGAGGAGGAACGCCGGAGGGATAGGCGGTGGCCGCCGTGTAATCCTCGGTCATTGAGCGATCGTGTCACGACCAGGGCATCCGAGAAATTCGTGGGAATTCAACGAGGAGTGGATTGTCCTCCCTAACTTCCTAACGGTCAGCCAATACGTGATCGTCGCTCCTCTGGCATCCTGGCGCGCCAAGTCTTTAGAGGCCGTACTCGATGGGCCTTTTTCAACAGCATCGAAGGTTTACGCACGAGGCCCTGGCTGAGCCGAGACTGCCGTATTCTGCGGTGCAAAATGAAGGCGAAGAACAGATTTTGACAAATTGGATTCTATCGACTGCCCTCGCAATCGTGAATGGAAGCAATACGCGTTTCCTGATGACAACAAACCGGAAGTGGAACCTGCCCATTCCACACGGCACAATGACGCGTCTCTGACAAATCGCGGAGGAATCATCTGTTCCAGTCTTCAACTGGCTCACGCCATACTAGGTGATGTAGAAAGTGATGACAGCAACGTTGCGCAGCCTTGTCCAACTGCCATCCTAAGAGGAGCATGATTGCCAACAGCAGTAAAGCGGTAAAGCTGTTCATCACTATCTCACGCATGGATAGCTTGGATTGATTGAGGGCTGTCCCACAATGCTGGCAGCATGAATCGCTTTCAACCGTCTGTTCCATCACCGAGTTCTTCGAAGCCTTCATCGTCAAGCCGATACTCATCGTCCTCCTCAAACTCATTGTTCTCGTTGTCTTCGCTGTTACCGTTCAGGACTGCGTACGCCGCTCGTTCGCGCTTATCGCGGCGGACTTCCAACAGCTGTTCCCCGACCGTATGCTTTGGCGAAAAGCAGTATTGAAGGTAGGCCTCGAACAGGGCCTGGTTACGACCGCCGCGCGCCAGAATCTTCGGCAGATGGTTCTTGTATAGAAGCGCCAGAGCTTCAGCGGTGATGTTGTAAGCGCGTCGCTTTCCTTCCGCTGAGATGGTCGCCTGCAACCAGCCCTGCTCGATCCAGCAGTGGACCTCATCAACTGGAACGCGCAGCGCTCGTGCCAGGCTCTCGACAGAGAAGCGATCGCAGCGAATCTCTTTTATGGCCAAATGATTTCGCGCGAGCATGCTGCGAACCGCCCGGGGGGTGCGATTTAGTTTCTTTGCGATTTCCCCAACGGGACGCTTCACGAGTTCTTCGCGCACGAACTCGATCTCCTCTTCTGTCCAACGGCGATGATCAACACCGTTCTTCAGACCATGCTGAATCACAAATCTCCAACACTCTTGCTTCGGTCTCCCGGAGTGTCGTTGAAGCCTAACAACGAGTTGTTCGAGTTTGTTACCGCTGAGGACCTTGGCACGTGCTACGAGCGAGAAGGCTTCTGCGCCCCATCGTGTCGGTTTTATCGAAGCTTGGATGAGCCGTCCCATGGCTGCCCCGCAGAGGTATTGGCGATTGCAAATAATTCCCTACACCTTATAAGCCGCCGAAAACGAGAAAAACGAACAAGTCAATGAGGAAAAATATGCTCATGTGTGGAAATTTCAGAAGAGGTGCGCTATGTTGTCGATACAGATTGGCGCCTAGCAGCTCGATCGCGGTCCCGCCATCAAGCCTACAGCGGATAAGAGT
>Ga0193753_10001569_pt1 | contig 19342 bp, 14 predicted proteins | sample H1c2metaG_FD_144925 | JGI IMG/M metagenome (GOLD analysis project Ga0193753, IMG submission 144925) | Soil microbial communities from a riparian zone of the East river system, Colorado, United States - H1c2 | ecosystem: Environmental > Terrestrial > Soil > Riparian zone | place: USA: East...
CGCGTCGATGTCGCCGAACGGAACCAGCATGACCGGCTCGACCAGCGGCCCGAAGTTGGCCCGGTACTTCTCCTGCCCGGTCACCGCCAAGGTGGCGAAGGTGCGGCCGTGGAACGAGCCGTGGGTGGCGACCAGGAGGGTCCGCTCCGGCGCGCCCATCACGACGCTCTGGTAGCGGCGGGCCAGCTTGAGCGCCGCCTCGTTCGCCTCACCGCCCGAGTTGCAGAAGTAGACCCGGTCGGCGAACGAGCGCTCGACGATGGCCGACGCGGCCAGGATCTGCTGCTCGTTGTAATAGAGGTTGGAGGTGTGGAGGACCCGCCCGGCCTGCTCCGCGATGACCCGGGTCAGCGCCGGGTGGGCGTGGCCGAGCGCGCACACCGCGATGCCGGAGGTCATGTCGAGGAAGCGCGTGCCGTCGGCGTCGAACAGCTCGACGCCCTCGCCGCGGGTGAAGACCACCGGCTGCTGCCGGTAGTTGCGCAGGAGCGTCGCCTCTCCCTGGGCGATGAGCTCTGCGTTGCGACTGTCGTCGATCTCGTTCTTTTCGCTGCGGGTCATCCTGTCTCGCTCTCCGACTTGACGAACTGGGTGCCGACGCCGGCCCGGGTGAAGATCTCGAGCAAGAGGGCGTGCTCGAGCCGACCGTCGATGATGTGGACCTTGCGCACGCCGCGCTCGACCGCGCCGAGCGCGTTCTCGAGCTTCGGGATCATGCCGCCCGAGACCGCGCCGGAGGCGCGCAGGCGGCGCGCGTCGCCGGTGGTGAGCGACGGGATGAGCGAGCCGGCGCCGTCCTTGACCCCCTCGGTGTCGGTCAACAGCACCAGCTTCTCGGCGCCGAGCGCGACCGCGAGGGCGGCGGCGAACGGGTCGGCGTTGACGTTGAGGGTCTGCCCGTCGGCGTCGACCGCGAGCGGCGCGACGATCGGGATGAACCCGGGCAGCAGCCGATCGATGATGGCGCGGTCGATCGCGGCGACCTCGCCGACCAGCCCGAGGCCCACCGGGTCACCCCCGTCGCGGCCGGGAGTCGGCGTCAGCCGGACCGCGCGGGCCAGGCCGCCGTCCTTTCCGGTCAGGCCGACCGCGCGGCCGCCGAGCATCTGGACCAGGCGGACGAGCTCCTTGTTGAGCGAGCCGCCCAGCACCATCTCGACCACCTCGAGGGTCGCGGCGTCGGTCACCCGGATCCCGTCGACGAACCGGGCCGGCAGCCCGAGCCGCTCCAGCATGGCCGAGACCTGCACCCCGCCGCCGTGGACCACCACCATCTGCAGCCCCACCCAGTGGAGCAGGACCAGGTCCTCGGCGAATCGCCGGCGCAGCGCCTGATCGTCGAGCGCGGCGCCGCCGATCTTCACCACCACCGTCTTGCCGCGGAACTCCTTGATGTAGGGCAGCGCCTCCACCAGGACCCGGGCCTTGTCGATGACCTCGCGCAACCCGCGCCAGCATAGCTCATCTGGATCACCATCTCGCGCGGCCGCGGCGGCCGTGGGCGGCGTTCGCTCGTGTGCGTCGACATCGCATTGGCCGAGCGGGCCGGTTCGCGTCAAGATCCGTGGCCGTCCGTGCGCGAAAGGTCCTGTCCGAATGTCGCTGGTGGTCTACTCGGTGCTCGTGGATTCGAACTAGGATGCGCCCGATGTGGTCCAGGGCACGGCGCACCGGCGTCGCGATGGCGGCGCTCGCCGCCGCGGTGGCTGTTTTCGGCCGCGCGCCCGACGCCCACGCCCGCCCTCGCAAGGCCTACTGGATGGTGTCGTTCCTCGGCGGCGCGCTCCTGCCGCTCGGCGAGACCGCCGACGAGCGCGAGCTCGGGCTCGGCGTCGGCATGCGGGTCGGCTACACCACCAGGATCGGCCTGGGCGTGGCGCTGACCGCGCAGTACTCGCCGCTGCCGGTGACGGAGTCGGACGACCCCACCGCCGACGACGTGGTCGACAACAACTTCGTCTCCGCCGCCCTGGTGCCGCGCTACACCCTCGGTCGCGGCGCGCTTCGCCTGTCGATCGGGGCCGGCGGCGGCGTGATGCTGGAGCGGACCACCTCGCGCCCGGCCGGCGACGACATGGCGGAGACCAACACCGTCTCGGTGTTCGCCGCCTCCGGGGTGGGTGAGCTGGGCCTCGAGACCTACCTGTGGGATTCGGGCGGCCTCGTCTTGACCGGCAGCTACCTCCGATCGTTCGGCGAGCGCGAGTCCGAGATCGCCTCGGTTCTCGGCGGCCTCGTGTTCACATTCCGCTGAGCGGAGGCCGCGAGGCGAATTAGCGGGAAAATCGGTTGGAGGGTGTCCTCCCGCCGACCATTATTGCGGTGGATCCGTGGTCCCCCCACCCTCGCATCCCGCGCCGGCTGGACAGGAAGATCCGGAAATTACTGATATTTCCGATCTCCCGGATCTGCCCGACCAGCTCGCCCAGCTGCACGAGGCGATCGCCGCGCGCGACGACCTCATCCGCCTCATCGGCCACGAGCTGCGCAACCCGCTCTCGCCGGTCTACCTGCAGGCCTGCCACCTCATGTCCGAGGTGCAGAAGAAGGGCGAGGACGGCGCGCTGGAGGCCCGGTGGCTGTCCCCGCGGCTCGACCGGCTCATGCGCGGCCTCGAGCGCCTGCTCGATCGCCTGAACCGGCTCATGGATGTGGCCGCGCTCCAGTCTCACGGCGAGATCGCCCTGGTCGAGGACGACGTCGACCTCGTCGCGGTGGTGGCCGACGCGGTCCACGCCTCGGCGGGTGAGGCGGCGGCGGCCGGGGCCGAGATCCGCCTCGGCTTGCCCGACCAGGTGATCGGGCGCTGGGATCGGATCCGGCTCGAGCAGATCACCGGCAGCCTCCTGTCCAACGCCATCCGCTACGGTGGAGGCGCGCCGATCGACATCGGCATCGCAGCGAGCCAGGACACCGCGGTCCTGACCGTGCGCGATCACGGGCCGGGGATCGCGCCGGAGCTGCACGGGCGGATCTTCGATCGCTTCGACCAGGTGAGCCCGCGCCCGAAGCACGGCGGGTTCGGCCTCGGGCTGTGGATGGTGCGGCGGCTGTGCGGCGCGATGAACGGCTCGGTCGCGCTCGACGGCAGCACCGGGCAGGGGGCTGCGTTCGTGGTCACCCTGCCCCGTGGTACTACCGCCGCGAATGAGTGATGAACCGGCAGTGCCCGCTCGGGTCCCGATGGGGATACCGGGTCTGGACCCGATCCTCGAGGGCGGCCTCCTCCGCGGCGGCGTCTACTTCGTCCAGGGACCGCCAGGCGGCGGCAAGACCATCCTCGGCAACCAGGCCTGCTTCGCGCACGCCGCTTCGGGCGGCCAGGCGGTCTACATCACGCTCCTGGCCGAGTCACACGTGAGGATGCTGGCCCACATGCGCCGGATGAGCTTCTTCCGCCCGGAGATGGTGCCGGAGCGGGTCTACTACCTGAGCGCGTTCCGCGTGCTCGAGGGCGAGGGGCTGGCCGGGCTCCTGACCTGTCTGCGCAAGGCGATCACCTCGCGCGCGGCGACGCTGCTGGTCCTCGACGGGCTGCTGTCGGCCGAGGAGGCGTCGGCGTCGCCGGTCGACTACCGCAAGTTCATCCACGAGCTGCAGATCATCGCGTCCATGGTCGGCTGCACCGTCCTGCTCCTGGCCAGCACCGAGCGGCAGCAGGCGTTCCAGCCCGAGCACACCATGGTGGACGGCATCATCGAGCTGGGCGACGAGCTGACCCGGCTGCGCTCGATCCGCTACCTCATCGTGCGCAAGCTGCGCGGCGCCGCCCCGGTGCGCGGCCGCCACACCGTCGAGATCACCGACGACGGCATCCAGGTCCGCCCGCGCTTCGAGACCCGCGCCACCGACGCGCTCCACGCAGACGGCGAGCCGGCCCTGCGCGAGGGGCGCAAGGGGTTCGGGATCGCCGAGCTCGACGGGATGATCGCGGGCGGGCTGCCGATCGATTCGATGACCATGGTGCTCGGCCCGACCGGGGTCGGCAAGACCACGCTCGGCATGCAGTTCCTGGTCGAGGGAGCGCGCCGCGGCGAGCCGGGCCTCTACTTCGGCTTCTTCGAGCAGCCGCGCGCGCTCATCGGCAAGAGCGCCCGGATCGGCCTCGGCCTCGAGCGCGCTCACCAGCAGGGCCTGGTCGAGATCGTCTGGCGGCGCCCGATCGAGGGGATCATCGACGTCCTCGGCCAGGATCTGCTCGATGCGGTGCGGCGGAGCCGGGCCGAGCGCCTCTTCCTCGACGGCATGCAGGGGATCGAGGTCTCGGTCGATCCTCCGGATCGCATGCGCGAGGTGTTCTCCGCGCTGGCCGACGAACTGGCCCGCGAGGGGGTCACGACCATCTACAGCATGGAGACCGCCGACCTGTTCGGCCCACGCATCGAGGTGCCCCAGCGCGGGCTGTCGGCCATCACCCACAACGTCGTGCTGATGCGCCACGTGGAGCTGGACGCGCGGCTGTACCGGCTGCTCTCGATCCTGAAGGTGCGCGACAGCGAGCACGACAACCGGATGCGCGAGTTCCGCATCACCAGCCGCGGCATCGAGATGGCCGACACCTTCGAAGCGGCGCGCGAGCTCCTCTCGGGCACCGCGCACACCGCGCGCGCCGCCGCGCCGCGCGCCCCCAGCCGCCGCAAGGCCCCGGCCCGGCCGAGGTCGCGGCCCAAGACCCGACCACGGAAGAGATGAGCGGGCGAGTCCTCATCGTCGATGACGAGTTCGGGCTCGCCGAGGTCGTCGCGGAGATGCTGTCGGAGCGGGGTCACGACGTGGACATCGCGATCAACGGCGAGTCCGCGCTCGCCCGGATGGCCGAGGCGAGGCCGGATCTGGTCCTGACCGACGTCATGATGCCGATCATGGACGGCCCCGCCCTGCTCGGCCGGATGCGCGCCGATCCCGAGCTCGCCACCATCCCGGTCATCCTGATGACGGCGATCCCGCGCTCGATCCCGGCCAGCGTCACCGGCATGCATCAGGGACTGCTGGTGAAGCCGTTCACGCCGGCCCAGCTGTTCGCCGCGATCGCGGCGCTGCTGGACGTGGGTTGATGTAGGACGGACGAGCGAGGCGGTCCGCCTTGCCTGGCGGTGTGGCGTGGCCTACACACCACTCTCGGCAGGGGAGTCGGTGGGGAGTATCATTCGCCCGATGGAGGTGCCGGGCGTTGTTGGGCTTACGCGGATCGGCGCCGGCGGTTTCGCCGAGGTCTACCGCGGAGTGCTCGGCGAGACCGGCGATCCGGTCGCGGTCAAGGTGTTCGCCCCGGGCACCGAGCAGCGCGTCGATCGCGAGGCCGCCGCGCTGACCGAGGTCGGCGCTCCGCTGGTCCCGCGGCTCTACCGGCGCACCTTCACCCCGGATGGGCGACCCGTTCTCATCATGGAACTTGTTTCCGGGACCACACTCGGCGCGGCCAGTGTCACTCGCGCGAGCCAGGAGGAGAAGCTCGACGCGCTCTGGCGCTCCGCGGTGACGGTCGACCGGCTGCACGACACCGGCTGGATGCACCGCGACCTCAAGCCCGACCACGTCGTCCTCCGCAACGAGCGCGTCACCTTGCTCGACCTCGGCGCGGCGCTCCGCTGCAGCGAGGCCGCGGCGCACGTGGTCGAGGAGCCGGGCGTGGATCCGATGGCGCTGACCGCGGACGGCGCGGCGCTCGGCACGCCGCGCTACATGGCCCCGGAGCAGTGCACCGGCCTGCGCGCCATCGGGCCGGCCGCCGACATCTACTCGCTCGGGGTGATCGCGTTCGAGCTGCTCGCCGCGCGGCCGCCGTTCGTCGGCGAGCCGGCGGTGATCCGCAGCGCGCACATGGCGACCCAGCCGCCCCGCCTGTCGTCGCTGGTCGACGTGCCGCGCGCCGCCGACGAGGTGATGATGCGCTGCCTGGCCAAGGATCCGGCCCTGCGCCACGGCCGCGCCACCGAGTTCGCCGCCGCGCTGACCGCGGCGCTGGCCCAGGGCTCGGACGAGCGCCCGCTGGCGCTTCCGGCCGACTCGAGCCCGCGCCGGATGGCGCTGCTCGCGGTGCGCTCGCGCCGGTCGGTGGTCGACTTCGACCGCGCGCTCGGCCCGCGCGCCATCCTGGCCCGCGCCCAGGGCGACCGGCTCGTCATCGCGCTGCCGGCGCCCGGCCCGACCTCGACCGCGGTCCTGTCCGCGCTGCGCCTGGCCGATCGCCTGCGCGCGGCCCTCGAGGTCGAGGACGCGGTGGTCCACGTGGCGGAGCTGCGGGTCCGCCGGCGCGGCACGCGCCTGGCCTTCGCCGGTCCGGCGCTCGACGACCTCGGCTGGGCCGATCGCCCGCGAGCCGGGCTGGGCTCGCGCGGATCGCTGACCCCGGACGCGGCCGGCGAGCTCGACGCGACCACGCTGGCGATCGTGACCGGCTCGTCGGGCGCGCCGACCACCACGCGCGAGCCGACCCTGGTCGGGCGGAGCCAGGCGCTGGCCGAGGTGGCCAGCGACGCCGCGCGCGGGGCGGGCCTGGTCACCGTGCTCGGCGGGGCCGGCATCGGCAAGACTCGCTTCCTGGCCGAGCTGGCCCGCGAGCTCGACCGGCGCGGGATCGGGCCGGTCGCGCTGGTGTCGGCCCGCGATCTCGCGATCGCGCGCAACGTCCCCCTGGCCGCCGCCCTGGCCGGTGACGGACCGCCGCCCGCGGTGATCCTGGTCGACGACGCCCACGTGGCCGACAGCGCCGCGCTCGACGCGATCGAGCTGGCGAGCCTCGATCGGCCGGCGGCGTGGGTGTGCGTCGCGGCGATGCCGGAGCTGGTGAGCAAGCGGCCGGCCTGGGACGCGCGCGCGCTGCGCGCCGGGCGGTGGACCCTCGACCCGCTCGGGCCGGACGACGCGGCCAGCGTCCTGCACGAGCTGCTCGCCGCCGAGTTCATGCCGGACGCGGTGATGGAGCGCCTGGTCGAGGCCTCCGCGGGCGTGCCGCTCCACCTGGTCGAGCTGGCCCTGACGCTCCACCAGTCGGGCGCGCTGCGCTCGCGCCCCGGCACCGACGGAATCTACGTCGCGGCCGACCACCTGGTCCATCTCTCCTCCACGCCGCTCGGCGAGCGCATGGCCGAGCGCGCGCTGTCGGAGATGCCGCCGTCGAGCGTGCTGTTCGCGCGCCTGTGCGCGGTGCTGGGCGACGACGTCGAGCTGGTCGAGGTCGAGACCGCGCAGCGCGCCGCCGGCGGCGACGAGTGGGTGGACGCCGGGGTCGGTCTGCACCGGCTTTGCGCGGCCGGCGTCCTGACCCAGGTCGGCCCGACCCGCTGGCGCTTCGAGCACCGCATGCTGCGCCAGGGCGTCCTGACCGGCACGCCGGCCGGCGAGCGAGAGATGCTCCACCGCGCCGCGCTCGCGGTCGAGGAGGAGCGCCCCGAGCCGCGCTTCGATCGACTGGCCGAGCACGCCAGCGCGATCGGCGACCGCGAGCGAGCCTGGCGCGCCTACCACGCCCTGGCCACCGCGAGCGCCGAGGCCGGCGACTTCATCGAGGCCGAGCTGGCCTGGACCTCGGCGCTCGGCCACCTCCCGCCCAGCGACCCGCGCCGCGAGCAGGCCCTGGTCGGACGCGGCCACGCCCGACAGAAGCTGCAGGGCTTCGACGAGTCGCTGGTCGATCTCGGATCCGCGCTGGAGCTGGCGCTGTCGCGCGGCGACTTGCGGGCGGCGGCCAACATTCGTCTCGACGAGGCGACGGTGCACGACTGGCGGATGCAGTGGGAGGAGTCGCGCGCCGCGGCTGTCGCCGCCGAGCAGCTGGCCTCGTCGGAGGAGGATCCGGTCCTCGCCGCCCGCGTCGAGCTCGCCCTCGGCCGCTCGGCCTGCCGCATGGAGCAGGTGGTCCCGGCGATCGAGGCCCTGACCGGGGTCGCAGATTCGACCGGGGCCGACGACGAGACTCGCACGATCGCGCTGGTCATGCTCGCGCCGCTCCTGGTCTACGCCGACCGCAACGCCGACGCGGAGGAGCGATTCCAGCAGGTCATCTCGCTCTGCCGGACCAGGGGCGACGACTTCCATCTGGCGGCGGCCCTGCTCAATCGCTCGATGCTCTGGTTTCGACTGGACCGGCTCGACGAGACGGAGGCCGATCTCCGGCGCTCCATCGAGGTCGCGCGCCGCCACGGCGCCTCTCAGCTGGAGCGCTATGCCAACATCAACCTGGCCGAAACGCTCTACTGGGAGGGCCGGCCAGCCGAGGCGCTGGTCCTGGCTGAACGAGCCCTGTCGCTGCAGTCCCGCTTCTCGGGCAGCGACGACATGAGTGACGACGCGCTGCTGGTCGCGCGAATCCAGCTGTCGGGCGGCGATCGCGACGGCGCGACGCGAGCTCGGGCTCGCGCCGGCGCGCCGGAGACGCCAAAGCAGCAGGCCCTGGCCCGGATGGTCGATCTCGTGCTCGCGCGCGCCCCCGCGGCGGAGTGGGACGAGGTCGATCGCGGCACCCCGACCATCTATGCCGAGCTCGGCATCGAGTTCGCCCTCTGGGCGACGCGCTCGGCTCTCGAGGGGGGGGACCGGGACGGCGCTCGCGCATGGCTGAAGCGCGCCCGCGAACGTGCCGGCGATCGTCGCGCGTGGCAGGGGCAGATATCCGACCTGACCACGCATGTAGGCGGAACTTGAGTGGATCCGGAGACCACTGACCCCAGCCCCACTTGTCGACTCCTGGTCGACAGAAACCGTGCAACCCCGCGGGTGTGACCACTGGGACAACCGGCTCACCGTTTGCTTCATTACGCTGTGTGAGAACCTCAAATCGGGAGTGGAAGATGACTGGCCGCGCCGCCCTCGCGCTCACCCTGGCTCTGACCGGTTGCTTTGCCGACATCGGAGCCGACGAAGATCTCACCGACACCGGCTTCATCTCGCCGCTAAATCCCCACGTCATCGCGAACGGGATGCAGCTGTCGCACATCCTCGGCAACGGGATCATGGCGACCGACGCCGGGATGGAGGCGCTGCGCCAGAACTCGCTGAGCAACGAGTCGTTCGACCCGGCGCTGGGCCCGCCGGAGCTGGCCGGTCTCCTTCCCAGCGCGGAGAACCAGGTCTTCATCCGGCACCTGGTCGAGTGCGCGCTCGATCCCACCATGTCGGTCACGTTCCAGGGCATCAAGTACCAGGGCGCGGCGGGGCTGGCTCCCCGGTGGAACAAGGACAAGCCGACCCAGGAGGACCTGGAGGCAGTGTCCGGCTGCATCATCGCCCTCAACAACAGCATCGGGCTCAGCGTCATCCTGTCGCTGCGCGGGATGACCGTCGCCGGCGATCCCCTCTCGATCGACGGCCTGGTCAGGTCCTTCGCCTACGGACCTCAGGTGACCGCCACGCCGCTGCCCAGCTTCTTCGCCAGCTGCAGCCCGTTCGAGACCGGCGCCGGGCGCAACTGCGGCTGGCTCGAGGACCAGGCGTTCGTCGGGACGTGCACCAAGGGCCACACCGTTCACGTCGGCGCCGGCGCCCGCGTGGGTGACTGCGGCAGCCCGCTCGGCTTCTCGAACGGCAACACGGTGCTGCGCGCCTGCAAGGGCCTCCGGGGCTGTGACGTGGGAAGCGCCGACCACCTGAAGTCGGCCGACAACACCTGCGGGACGGCGCCGGCGGTGAAGTTCACCTGCCCGGCCGACGGCACCTTCAACGTCATGCTGGCCGGGGTCAAGCAGGGGACGCCCTTCTCCGGCGAGATGGAGGCCGACTCCGACGCGGCGTTCGAGTTCCCGACCAAGGCCCCCACCGTGTTCCCGTACATCGAGGGCGCCTTCTACGGCGACATCACCGACCCGAAGAAGCGCAACCCGAACGTGCGGGTGGTGCTCGAGGGCGGCAGGAACGGGCCGGTGATCGTGGTCGGCAAGGGCGACAAGAAGCACACCGGGCTGGGCGATCCGGTCGTGTTCCCGTTCGACGGCGCGTTTGGATGCTTCGACCCGGCCTGGTCGGACATCGACGCGTACGCGACCGGCCGCTTCTGCGTGACGGTCTCGGTCCAGCCCGAAGGCGGCGGCGCCTTCCAGCCGCAGAAGTTCTGCCTGGCCCAGAACGTGGGCCCCTGCAACGTGGTCCCGGTCGATGACCCGAACAACGTCTGCCAGAGGCTGGATCAGGATCCCGTGCAGGGCGACTTCGACCACGACGACTGCCTCGGCCTCGACGGGAACCTCTACAAGTACCCGTTCACCGTCTTCCTGCACGAGCCCTGCGACCTCATCAAGAAGAAGGGCGGCAAGGACGACGCGAGCCAGGAGGGGCAGGCGGCATGCAAACGCAAGTAGGGCGCGGCCTGCGCAAGCGGCGCGACCGCGACCGGCTGCCCGGCGGCACCATCGTCGGGCCGTACGCGGTCGAGGAGGCGGTGGCCGAGGGCGGGTTCGCGTCGCTCTACCGCGCGGTCCGGCTGTCCGACGAGCGCCCGGTCGCGCTCAAGGTGCTGCACCGCGACCTGGCCGCCTCGCCGCGGGTCCAGGCCCGCTTCCGCCGGGAGGCGGAGGCGATCCGCCGGCTCGACCACCCGCGCATCGTGTCGGTGCTCGATCACGGCACCCTCAGCGACGGGCGGCCGTTCCTGGTCATGGAGTGGGTCGAGGGGCGCCCGCTGGCCGACGAGCTGTCGGCGCGCGGCCGGCTGCCCTGGCCCGAGGTGGTGGAGCTGGTCTCGCAGATCGCCGACGCGCTCGAGTCGGCCCACGCGTGCGGCGTGGTCCACCGCGACCTCAAGGCCGAGAACGTGATCGTGTCCGGCCAGAGCCCGCGCCTGTCGGCCGTGCTGGTGGATTTCGGGCTGGCCAAGATCCTGGCCGACGACGGCGGCGACGTGCTCACCACCGCGTCGCCGATGGGCACCCCGCTGTCCATGGCGCCGGAGCAGATCCTCGGCCAGCTGGTCGACACCCGGGTGGACGTCTACGCGCTCGGGGTGCTGCTGTTCCAGATGGCGTCGGGGCGCCCGCCGTTCTCCCTGCCCGACCTGGCCGCGCTGCTCGAGGCCCACCTGCACGCGCCGCCGCCGCGCCTCAGCGACATCATCCCCGCCTCGCCGGAGGTGGACGAGGTGGTGACCAGCTGCCTGGCCAAGGATCCGCGCCAGCGCCCGGCCTCGCCCGCCCTGGTGGCCGCGTCGCTCCGGCGCGCGGTCGGCACCAGGACCACCGCGCCGGCCAGCGAGGCGGTCGACGAGCTGTGCGCCGCGGTCTACGTGGTCGCCTGTCCGCCCGAGGGGGGAGGCTCCAGCGAGACCCTCGACCGGCTCGACGATCTGGTCGAGGCGGCCCGCACCCAGCTGCTCGCCGCCGGTCTCATGATCACCTGGGAGATCGGCAACGCGCTCCTGGCGGTGGCGCCGGCCAACCAGCCGTCGCAGCGGCGCTACGTGCTCGAGTGTGCGCGCGCGCTGGTCGGCCCGGAGCTGGCGGTGTTCGTCCACGCGGACCGGGCCCGCCTGGTCGGTGGGCGCTGCGTCGGCGGGCCGCTGTGCCACATCGCCGACTGGACCGACCCGCGCCCGATCCCGGGGCGAGTCGCCGCCACCCGCGCGATCCTCGACCAGCTCGACCGGCGCGGGCCGGAGCCGCTGGCCGAGAGCCACCCCTGATCGATCGAGTCCGGCGCTGCCGCCGCGCCGCTCGCCCCGGTCAGCGAGTGGCGAGGCCGTGGCGGCGGAGCAGGCGGTAGAAGTAGGTCCGGTCGATGCCGGCCGCCGCCGCCGCCTCCGCCACCCGGCCGCCATGCCGCTCGAGCAGCGCGGCCAGGTAGGTGCGCTCGAAGTCGGCGATCGCGCGGCTGCGCGCGTCGGAGAAGGCCAGCGCCGCGTCGATCGGAGCCGGCGCGCTCGGCGCGGTCCCTTCCTGCATCGGCAGGTCGTCGAACACCAGGCTGCGCTCGAGGTAGTTGCGCAGCTCGCGGATGTTGCCGCGCCAGGCGAACCGGGTCAGCCGCGCCACCATCGCGTCGTCGAGCAGGCTGGCCAGGCGGTCGGGCGCCGCGCCCAGCCGGGTCAAGAGCTCGGTCGCGAGCAGCGGGATGTCCTCGGGCCGGCGGCGGAGCGGCGGCAGCTCGACGCGGACCACCGCCAGGCGGAAGTAGAGGTCGGGGCGGAACCGGCTGGCGTTGATCTCCGAGCGCAGGTCGCGGTTGGTCGCCGCGATGAGGCGCACGTCGACCGGGATCGCGCCGCTGCCGCCGATGCGGCGCACGCTGCGGTTCTCCAGCACCCCGAGCAGCTTGGGCTGGAGCTCGCCGGGCAATTCGCCGATCTCGTCGAGGAACAAGGTTCCGCCGGACGCCTCCTCGAACGCGCCGATCCGGCGCGAGTCGGCGCCGGTGTACGCGCCGCGCTCGTGGCCGAACAGCTCGCTCTCGAGCAGGTTGGGCGGGATCGCGCCGCAGTCGACCATCACGAACGGCCCTGACCCGCGCGGGCTGGCCTGGTGCAGCGAGCGCGCCGCCGCGGTCTTGCCGGTGCCGGTCTCGCCCTCGAGCAGCACGGTCGCGTTGGTCGGGGCCAGCCGCTCGAGGTAGGCGAACACCTCGCGCATGGCGGTCGACTCGCCGATGAGCTCGCCGAACCGGCGCGACTCCGACAGCACCAGCCGCCCCGCGGTCGGCGCGAAGTCGAACCGGATCGCGGTGCGCCCGAGGCGCAGCACGGTGCCCGAGCGCAGGTAGCCCTCGACGATGCGGACCCCGTCGACCACGGTGCCGTTCAGGCTGCCGGTGTCGCGCACGTGGGCGCCGTCCTCGCCCAGACGGATCTCGCAGTGGAAGCGCGACACGGTCGGATCCGCCACCACCAGCGAGCAGAGCGCGTGCGACCCGATGGTCGCGACCTGACCGTCGGACTGGTAGCGGGCGCCGCTCGCGGAGCCCTCGATCACGGCGAGCTCGAAGCGCTGGATGGCGTCTGCGCGCGCTCCGATGTCTCGATCCGGGATGGTCTGGCTTGGCGGGCCCGGGTCGTGCGGCATCTCGGAAGTTCTTAGCATACCAGGTCCAGATCCGGGCTGGATTGAGCCCGACAAGACGCCGGCGCGGCCGCGCGCGGCCCCCGGGGGGTCGTGGGCCTGGGCCTCGGCACGGGCCGCGTTCATTGCGCAGGCGATGCTACGGCCGGAACGGCTGCTCGTCCTCGCCGCGGACCGGGTTGGCCAGCCGGCGCGCCACCGCCTGCTGCTCCTCCTCGTTCAGCCGGCGGACGTAGACCCCGGCGGCCTCGATCGCGCGCGACCCGAAGAACCCCTCCGACACCGCGTACTCCACCTCGATGACCATGTAGGGCTCGTCGCCGATCCACATGAGCTCGTGCTTGCGCGGGATGCCGACCCACGAGCTCAACGTGAACTTGTCTCGGGTGCCGTCCGGGTTGAGGACGACCAGCGTGATGCGATCGGTCGCGGTCATGGGCGCCCCTCTGCCAGCCCGCGCCGGCTACCTCACTCGTTCCTCGCCGCCCGGGCCGAGCCCCAGGAGGCGCAGCGCTTCCGGATCCGGGGGGCGCACGGTCAGCTTGTCCGCACCGATTCCGACGCGCTCGCGCTGATAGATGAGATCGGCCACCGCGGCGTAGGCCGCCTTCTCGAACGCGCGCACCGACGCGACGTTCTCGCCGCCGATGAGGGCCCACGCGCGGTACACGTCGCTGGCCCTCAGCTCGCGGGCCAGGAACTCCAGCATCGACGGGGCCACCGCGCGCCCGCGCGCTTGCGGCGCCACGAACACGTCGTGGATGTAGGCCTCGGTGGTCAGGAGGTCGAGCGAGCGGCCCAGCTCCGGCACCCAAACCTCGTTGCGGGCGCACCAGGTGACGCCGGCCGGCTTCTCGTTCAGGCGGGCCAGCACCACCTTGTCGGCGCGCTGCCACTTCTGTCGCGCGTACTCGAGATCGAGATCGAGGCTCTCGACCAGGAGATCGCGCTCGGCCTGGCCGAGCGCGTCGAAGTCAGCCTCGCGAAACAGGCTGCAGGTGAGCCCGGGCGCCGGCGTGATCCCGCGCGTCCACAGCTCGCCGCGGTACAGGTGAAGGCGCTGGAAGCCGACCACGGTCTCGGCCGCGGTGCGGATCTTGGCCCACGCCGCGCGCGCTCCGGCCGCCGCGGCGCCGGGCGCATCGCGCGCCGCCTCGACTCGCCGCCGCACGGCCCCGTAGGTGCGGGCCAGCGCGGCCGAGCGAGACGCGCCGTAGATCCGCACGCGCAGGGCCCGCTGGCGCACCGACGGCAGCTCGGGCAGCTGGACCTCGTAAGCGCCGGTCACCACGTCGAGCGCGACCATGCCGCGGGCGACCGCGGCGCGGGTCTCGGCCTCGATCAACCGGGCCGCCGCGCCCGGGCGCTCGGGGTCGACCGCGGTCGCCAGGATCACGGCGCGGTCGCCGTCGTCGATGACCAGGCCGGCCGCGATCGCCTCGTTGTCGCCGTCGTCCACCCGGGTGAGGCGCGCCAGCCCCGCGGTGCCGAGCTCGACGGTGATCTGCTCGAGGAAGTGCGACGCCTCCTGATCGGCCAGCGGGCTGGCCTCCTCGCGATCCGCCCACTCGAGGCGCGAGAGCCGGCGCAGCGCGGCCAGCCCCTTGCGCAGCGACTGCACCTCGTGGGCGTAGTGGCGGATGCGCGGGTCGGTCTCCTCGCCCATCACGCCCCCCGACTCCATCCCCGGCGCGGTCAGGGCCAGGCGCCGCGCCCCGCCCGCCTCGGCGCTCTCGAAGGTGAAGCCGGACGTGCTGAGCTGGTTGGTCATGAACGCCCGCACCCGCGACGGCTCCTGCAGCGGCTGGAGATCGATGACGTCCCACTCGGCGGCGGTGGCGGTGAGGTCGGCGGCGAGCTGGTTGCCGAAGTCCTCCTCGAACCCCGGCTCGACCAGGAGGTCGAGCGCCGGCGGGCGCGGCCCGGCGTCGCCGAGCAGCCGGACCTCCTTCAGCTTGAGGCGAGGCCCGCGCCGGCCGACCCGGGTATAGAACGGGGCCAGCCCGACCAGGCGGTCGCCCTCGAACGCGGCGACCACGTGGAGCTCGGCGGCCAGCACGCGCTGGTAGGCCTGCCACCAGGGCAAGAGCCAGACCGGGCTGCGAAACAGCGATGCGCCCCCCGCGCTCCGGGCGACCAGCTCGTCCCACTGCGGGGCGAGCGCCTTCAGACCGGCAAGCGCGGTGATGGTCCTGAGCTCGACGCTCACGGGCGAACCCTACCGTATCTCAGGCGCGGCGGCGCAGGACCGCGGCGAAGAATCCGTCCGTCCCGTGCCGGTGGGGCAGTAGCTCGAGAAAGCGCCCGCTGGCGTCGACGATCGGGGCGGCGCGCGCCGATCCCCACACGTCCTTCGGAGGAACCAGCTCCAGCCCCGACCGCTCGGCCAGGAGTCGCTCGATCACCCCCTCGTTCTCCGCTCGCAGCGCGGTGCAGGTGGCATAGACCAGGCGACCGCCGGGCTTGACCAGCTCGAGCGCGCGGCGGGTGATCGCGAGCTGGAGCGCGGGCATTCGCTCCAGGTCGGCCGGCACCAGGCGCCAGCGCGCCTCCGGGTTGCGGCGCAGCGCGCCGATGCCGGTGCACGGCGCGTCGACCAGCACGCGCTCACTCCCGCCCTCGAGGCTGGCCAGCGCCGGCGGGGTGGCCGCATCCGGCTCGGGTGGCAAGGTGATGGTCTGGATGTTGCTCGCCGCGGCGCGGCGCGCGCGCCGGCGCAGCTCGGTCAGCTTGCGCGGATCGACGTCGCACGCGACCACGCGGCCGCGGCTGGCCAGGATCGCGGCCAGGGCCAGGGTCTTGCCGCCCGCGCCGGCGCAGTAGTCGATGACCCGGCTGCGCGGCGGCGGCGCGACCAGCTCGGCGATGAGCTGGCTGCCCTCGTCCTGCGCCTCGAACAGGCCGCGCTTGAAGGCGCCGGTCGCGAACAGGTTGGTGCGGTCGTCGACCACGACCGCGGCGGTGGCGAGCTCGCCGCGGTGCGCGGCGATCCCCTCGGCGGCGAGATCGGCGACCAGCGCGGCGCCGTCGCCGGCCAGGAGGTTGGCCCGCACGGTCATCGGCGCGCGCTGGTTGAGCGACGCGGCCAGGAGCTCGGCGACCTCGGCGCCGCGCTCGGCGACCAGGATCTGGGCCAGCCAGTCGGGCAGCGAGTGAATGCGCGCGACGCGGCGCACCGGATCGCGCTCGCGGGCCAGCTCGGCGTCGATGCCGGCCACCCGCTGCCAGTCGATCGCGCGCGCATGCCGCGCCGCGTCTTCCGGGGCCAGCCCGCCTTCGAGCACCAGGTAGGCCAGGAGCCGCTCGCGATCCGGGGCTGGCCCGCCCGGTCGCAGGCCACCCGCGGCGAGCGCCTCGTCGACCCGGCGCAGGTGACGGATCATCCCGTACAGCGTCTCGGCGGCGAAGCGACGCTCATCGGAGCGCAGCCGGCGCTCGCGGCGGAACGCCTCGGCCAGTCGATCCGAGGCGAAGCCCCAGTCGATGCGGGTTCGCTGCCACAGGTCGAGCACCAGTCGACCGAGCGGTCCCACCGACGCTGCCTCGGCTGCGAGCTGACCTTGCGCTTTGTCCGCTTCCGTCATTGAATTCGCACATGACCACGAAGCCCGCGTCCACGACCGGGGAGATGACGGCAGTGACCGGTGACCGGTCGCTCAAGCAGCGCGGCAACCTGTTCGACGTCGCCAGCCAGCAGGTCGAGAAGGCCGAGCAGGCGATCAAGCTGGATCCGGCGGTGAGCCAGATCCTGGCCCAGCCGAAAAACGAGCTCATGATCAACTTCCCGGTCCGCCTGGACAACGGGACGTTTCAGATCTTCAAGGGCTACCGGGTCCAGCACAACAACCTGCTCGGTCCATACAAGGGGGGCATACGCTACCACCAGGAGGCCAACCTCGACGAGATGAAGGCGCTTGCCTCGTGGATGACGTACAAGTGCGCGCTGCACGACATCCCCTACGGCGGGGCCAAGGGCGGCATCAAGTTCGACCCGCACAACCACAGCCAGGGCGAGCTGGAGCGCATCACGCGCCGCTTCACCCACGCGCTCGGCAACAACATCGGCCCCGAGTGGGACATCCCGGCCCCCGACGTCGGCACCAACGAGCAGACCATGGTGTGGATGGCCGACACGTACATGAACGTGGTCGGCTACCACGATCGCAACGAGGTGATGCGGGTGGTGACCGGCAAGAGCATCGCCTCGGGCGGGTCATACGGGCGCCGCGAGGCCACCGGCCAGGGCCTGGTCCACTGCATCAACCAGTGGGCCACCGACCGCAACTTCAAGCTCGACGGCTGCACGTTCACCGTGCAGGGGTTCGGCAACGTCGGCTCGCACGCGGCCCGGCTCCTGTCCAAGATGGGCGCGGTCATGGTCGGGGTCGGCGACTACAAGGGCTACCTGGCCAACCCGGAGGGCATGAACCCGCACAAGCTCGCCGAGTACGTGACCAAGACCGGCTCGGTGGCCGACTACCGCGGCGGCACCACGATCACCCGCGACCAGTTCTTCGCGCTCGAGTGCGACATCTTCGTGCCGGCCGCGCTCGAGCTGGAGATCGGCCCGGGCGAGGCGGAGGTCATGCGCTGCAAGCTGGTCGCCGAGGGCGCCAACGGCCCGACCTACCCGCGCGCCGAGGAGATCCTGCTGAAGCGCGGGATCGACGTCATCCCCGACATCCTGGCCAACTCCGGCGGCGTGGTCGTCTCGTACTACGAGTGGCTGCAGAACAAGCGGTCGGAGCGGTGGGAGTACGCCGACGTCATGGCGCGGCTCGAGCGCAAGATGATCCAGACCTACGGCGCCGTCCGCGTGTTCGCCGCCCAGAAGGGCTTCGACACGCGAACCGCGGCGTACGCCATCGCGCTCAACCGGCTGCAGCAGAGCTACCGCGAGCGCGGCATCTTCCCCTAGGCGACCCCTAGGCGCTCAGGCGCGCAGGCCGGCGAAGTCGACCGGGACGTACTCGAGGACCAGGTGGCTCGACTGGTGCCCGGCGGGCAGCGCGGCGCGGTGGTGAGTGAGCTCGCGCCCGTGATAGAGGACGGCGTCGCCGATCGCGAGGTCGGCCGCCGCCTCGCCGGCGGGGCCGGTGAAGCGGAGCGGCCAGCCGGTCACCGCCGCCGGCGCCGGTGAATAGTCGAGCTGCAGCGAGATGCTGAGCTCGGCCTGGTCGCGGTCGGTGTGCGGGGCGAGCTCGGCGCCGTCCACGTACGAGAAGAAGTACGAGAAGGTCGGGTCGACCTGGCGGGCGGTCACCGCCGCCATGAGCGGGGTGAGCCGGGCCTGCACGAATCGGCCGACCGGATCGTTGTAGCTCGAGTAGCGCCGATCGCTCTGGCGGTCCCCCAGGCGGACCAGGCCGTCGGCCAGGAGCGCCGCGTAGTAGCGGCGGAGCGCGGCCAGCTCGGCCGGGTGGAGGACCGCGCGCGCGATCGCGTGGCGGTGGGCGGCGAACGACTCGCGCAGCCGCCCGAAGCGCGCCAGCGGATCACGGCGCGGCGCGCCGCGCGGCACCAGGGCACCGATCGAGGCCAGGGCGGCGTGAAGCGCGGCGGGGATCGGCGGCGGCGGCTGACCGGCGACGAAGCGCTCGAGGAGCGCGGCGGCGTCCGACTCGACCCAGAACGGCGCGACCAGCTGACCGGGCTCGCCGACCCATAGCGCCGGACCGGGCGCGAAGCAGCCGAGCAGGCCGTCCTGGTCGCCGAAGTCGGCCGGCCAGCTCACCCCCGGATGGAGGGCGAACGACGGCTGGAAGAGGAGGTCGTCCGCGACGATCCAGTCGGCATCGCGCGGCGCCGCGCCGGCGCCGGACACGCCGGCGTCGGGGAGCGGCACGGCGAAGCGCGGCCACTCGTAGATCCGATCGTCCGGGACCAGAAAGCCGATCTCGACCAGGGCCGGCGCGATCGGCGCGTCGGCGTCGAGCTCGAGCTCGCCGCTCTCCTCGATGACGGCGAGGAAGAAGCCGAACAGCGCCGGATCGCGATCGGCGGTGAGATCGCGGACGACCAGGCCGCGGCCGCGCACCGGGCACTTGATGGTGATGACCTCGACCGCGCCCGGATCGATCGGCAGCGCCTCGGGCGGCGGATGGACGTGGATGTCCGCGAACGGGTTCATGGTGAGGCGCGACTCAGCCATGGCGCGGGCCCGCGATCGGAGCGGCAGCCGGGATGCGGCGCGCGCCCGGATCGACCAGGAGGTCGGCGATCGCCCCGGCGATGAGCGCCTCGTGGGCCGCGCCGAGGAACGAGAACGAGCCGGCCGCGTTCAGCTCGAGGAACACGTGGCGACCGCCGGGCGTGACGATGAGATCGAAGGCGCCGTAGTTGAGCTCGAGGTGATCGAGCATCGC
>Ga0193753_10001570_pt1 | contig 19322 bp, 19 predicted proteins | sample H1c2metaG_FD_144925 | JGI IMG/M metagenome (GOLD analysis project Ga0193753, IMG submission 144925) | Soil microbial communities from a riparian zone of the East river system, Colorado, United States - H1c2 | ecosystem: Environmental > Terrestrial > Soil > Riparian zone | place: USA: East...
CGGGCCCCGCGGTCAGCCGGCCATGGACGTTGCCCCGGCCCACGGGTTGTTCCAGATATTCGAACAGGTTCGAGAGATACAGGTTGTCCTCGTACAGGCCGCTGATGGCCGACAACGCAGCGCTCACGGCCGCCTGTCCCTGGCGGAACAGCATCAGGTACATGGTCATTTGACCGACCGTCATGGCGCCGAGCACGGTTTCGACGGCGATCCACACATAACCGCCGTACAGCGTGGCCGTTCCCAAAAGCCCCAGGCCAAATCCCCAGCCGTCGCGGCGCAGGGTCAGATCGCGATCCTCGCGATACAGGCGGGTGAAAATGTCCCGGTAACGATCCAGAAATCGGGGCCCCAAATCGAACAGCTTCACTTCCTTGGCATAGTCCTCGCGCGCCAGGACGGATTCCAAATAGATCTGCATGCGCGACTCGGGCGCGCGCCAGCGAAACAGCCTGAAGGCCTCGCCCGAGAACTTGGCTTCCGCGAGGAATGCCGGCAGACCGGCCAGGATCAAGAGCAGCACGGCCCACGGCGAGAAGCGATACAGCAGTCCACCGAAGGAGATCAGCGACACCGCATTCTGGCCCAGTCCGAAGGTGCGCATCACGAGGCTCAACGGCCGGCTGGAGGCTTCGCGCCGCGCGCGCGTCAGCTTGTCGTAGAACTCCGAGTCCTCGAATTGGGTCAAGTCGAGCGTGAGCGCTTTTTCCAAGATCATGACGTTGACGCGCTGACCCAGCTGCGCGCGCAGCAGCGACTGCGCCAGCGAAATGCCCCGCTGCGCCATGGCGGTGGCGGCAACCAGCAGCGCCTCCAGGGCGACGTAGCGCACCACGTCGGTGAGGTAAGTCGTGCCGGTGCGACGGTGCAAATCCGCGGCGTGAATGACGGCATCGACAATCTGCGCGCCGACATAGGCAACGCCCGCCGGCAGTGCGCCGGCCGCCAACGTGAGCACCCCCAGCGTGATGCTCAAGGCCTTGTTCGTGCTCCAAACCAAGGATAGAGCACGGCTGCTGTATTCGAATACGCCGGCTGGGCTGATTTTGGGTTGGGCGCTGATGAAATGTCCCCGCGGTCTATAATAGACGCTCGCAACCCACTGGTATGGCGGAGTAGCCGTGAAATTCAAGTCCTTGCTCGATCGGTGGAAGAAAACCGCTGCGCCGGCGAGGACCGCGAAAGAGTACGCCGTGCGCCTGCCGCTGGACGATGCGGCGAGACTGCAGGCCCTGGCAGATCTCTATCCGGGGCAGCCGATCGAGGAAATCGTGACGGACCTGCTCGGCGCCGGCTTGGACGAGATTGCCGCCGCCATCCCCTATGAGCGCGGCCCGAAGGTCATTTCGCGCGACGACCAGGGCGACCCGGTGTATGAGGACATCGGGCTGACTCCCCGATTCGTGGAATTGACCCGCAAATACAAGAAAAAGCTGGAAACCACCGCGAAAAAATAGCGATTGGCAGGCGATTCTTGACGCTGGCCGCTCCAGGCGGCGATACTGCCCGCATGTCGACCGCACGCACTCTTCGCAACACCTGGTGGTGGCGCTCCCCTTAAGGAGTGGGCTGGTCGTTTAGTTTTCGTTTTTACCGTTCTCCAGAGCCCATCTCCGCGACAAGTGGTGATGGGTTTTTTATTGTCTGAAAGAGTTGTGAATGAAATCGCCTTTTGACATTGCAGCCGATCTCGATACGCCGGTTTCGGCGTATTTGAAGCTTGCGCCGTTCCGGCCCCGATTCCTGCTGGAGAGCGTCGAAGGCGGCGAACGTCTGGCGCGCTATTCCTTCATCGGCTTCGGCGATTGCCTCGAGGTCAAGATTGACGCCGCCGGAGTGAATGTCGGCGGAACGAAGTCGGCGCGACCCAAGGACAAGCAGGAATTCTTGGGCGTGCTGCGCGATGCATTGCTGCGCGCTCCGAGCCCCAGCCCAAAAATCCCGGGTGTCCCCTTGCTGGGCGGCCTGGTGGGATACACGGCGTACGACGCCGTCCGCTATTTCGAGCGGCTGCCGCATCGAAGCCTCGACGCCACCCAAACGCCGCACGCTCACTACGTGGCGCCGCGTTCGCTGCTGGTGTTCGATCATTTGACGCGCGGTGTCGCACTGCTTCATGACGGCAGCGAAGATGAGCGGCAAGGCTTGAGGCGCGAGGTGATTCAAGCACTGCGGGGCGCGGTGCCCACGCCGCTCGCGCCGGGGATGTTTTCCAAGGCGTCGCCGTCGTTGACGGAAGAGGCGCACGCGGTCCGCGTGAGGCGCGCGCAGGAATACATTGCGTCCGGCGATGTCTACCAGCTGGTGCTCGCGTCCCGGTTCGAGGGACGCCATACCCTCGCGCCGTTCGAGGCTTACCGCGCACTGCGCCTGTTGAATCCGTCGCCCTACATGTTCTTCTGCGAGCTCGGCGATATCACCGTCGTTGGATCCTCGCCGGAAGCCTTGGTGAAGTGCCATGCGGGGCAGGCGCAATTGCGGCCCATTGCCGGATCACGGCCCCGCGGCACCGATGAGGCGAGCGACGCGGCGCTTGAAGCCGAGCTGCGCGGCGATCCGAAGGAAAATGCCGAGCACGTGATGCTGGTGGATCTCGCGCGCAACGATTTGGGACGCGTCGCGGTTGCGGGTTCGGTGTCGGTGGATCCTTATCGCGTGATCGAGCGCTACAGCCACATCATGCACATCGTCAGCGGAGTGAAGGGACGTCTGGCGCCGGGCCAGGATGCGTTCGATCTGTTCGCCGCCACCTTTCCCGCCGGCACGCTGGTCGGCGCTCCGAAGGTGCGTGCCATGCAGCTCATCGACGAACTCGAGCCGGTGGGCCGCGAGCTGTACGGCGGGACCGTGGGCTATTTCGGCCGGCACGGCGACATGGATCAGGCGATCACGATCCGCACGCTGGTCTTTCGCGGCGATACCTACAGCTACCAAGCGGGGGGCGGTATCGTCGCCGACAGTCACCCAAAAGCCGAATATGACGAGTTGATGGCCAAGAGCGCCGTGCTGCGGCGGGCGCTCGAGCTCGCGGCCGAGGGTCTTTAGGATGTCCGCACGCGTACTGCTGATCGACAACTATGATTCCTTCACCTACAACCTGGTGCAGGCGTTTCTGACGCTGGGAGCCGAAGTCGATGTTTGGCGCAACGATGCAATCAGCGTGGAACAGGCGCTCGCTCAAAACCACACGCACTTGGTTATTTCACCCGGACCGGGCACACCGAAGGACGCGGGCGTTTCCATGCAAATGATCGCCGCATTCGCCGGACGCATCCCGATATTCGGCGTCTGTCTCGGTCATCAATCCTTGGTCGAGGTGTTCGGCGGCAAGGTGGTTCGCGCCGGCCGACTGATGCATGGCAAGGTCTCGCCGGTGCTGCACGATGGCAAAGGACTGTACGCCGGCATGCGCCAGAGTTTCGAGGCGGGCCGCTATCATTCGTTGATCGCGGAGCCGGGCAGCATTCCGGCCGTGCTCGAGGTGACCGCGCGAACCGCCGAGGGGGAGATCATGGGCGTGCGCCACCGATCCCTGAAGATCGAGGGCGTGCAGTTTCATCCTGAGAGCGTACTCACGCCGGACGGTCCGATACTCATGGGCAATTTTCTGAAGACCTGATGTGAACACTCCTCGCCAGATTCTGGAACAGCTGCTTGCGCCGCAAAACATGAGCGAAGAGCAGGCCGCGTCGCTATTGCGTCAATTGACGGCGCCGGATTTATCGCCCGTCATGGCCGGTGCGCTGCTCGCGGCACTGCGCGCCAAGGGCGTCACGGCCGACGAGGTACGCGGGTTCGCGGGCGCCATGCGCGCATTGGCGGTCAAGCCCGCGCTGCCGGAAGGCATAGATGCCATCGATATCGTCGGCACCGGCGGCGACGGCTCCGGCAGCTTGAATCTGTCCACCGGCGCGGCATTGCTCGCGGCCGCTTGCGGATTGCCCGTCGTCAAGCACGGCAATCGATCGATCTCGAGCCGATGCGGCAGCGCCGACCTGATCGAGGCCATCGGCTTCACGCTGCCGCTGGATGAAAATCGGGCGGCCGAATGTTTGGTCGCCACCGGCTTCACTTTTCTGTTCGCCCCATACTTTCATCCCGCCATGAAGGCGCTCGCGCCCATCCGCGCCGCGCTCGGCGTGCGCACCGTATTCAACTTGCTCGGGCCATTGACCAACCCCGCGGCGCCGCGCTACCTGCTGGTCGGCGCCTACGACGCACCGACCGCCGAACTGATGGCCGGCACCCTTGCCGGCATGCGCATCGAGCGCGGCTGGGTGGTGCACGGCGCTTCCGGATGGGATGAAGCGACGCCCATCGGGTCCTTCGTGGCCTTCGACGTGCGGGACGGCCAGGTCACACGCCGCGAGATCAATCCGGAAGAATTGGGGATTGCGCGCTGCTCGCCGCGCGAGCTGGCCGGCGGCGACGCCAAGACCAATCTGAAGGCCTTGATCGATGTGTTCGAAGGCCGCGACATCGGACCGCATTTCGATACCCTGGTCCTGCAATGCGGACTCGCCCTGATGATTTCAGGGCGCGCACAGTCCATCGCAGGCGGCATTGCGCTGGCGCGAGCCGTCGTCGACAGCGGCAAGGCCTTGGCCTGGCTGCAACGGTTGCGGGCATTTGCGCTGCATTCCGAACAGGCCGCGCAGCAGGCCGCGCCATGAGCGGCTTCCTGGACGAGATGGCCCGCTCGAGCGCGGCGCGCGCCGGCCAAGCGATGGCGCTCGAGCCGCTTGACGCGCTTGAGAAGCGTGCGCGAGCTGTGCCGCCTGGGCCCCCGCTGCGCTTGTCGGCTGCCGGATTCGACGTGATCGCGGAGCTCAAGTTGCGCTCGCCGGCCGCAGGGCAGCTGGGTTCGCAAAGCGATGACTGGCTGTGGCGCGTGAAGAAATATGCACAGGGCGGCGCAGCGGCCGTATCGGTGTTGACCGAGCCGTCGCGTTTCGACGGATCGCTCGAACATCTGAAACAGGCGTGCTCCGCGCTGGCGCCATTCGACGTGCCGGCCATGCGCAAGGATTTTTTGGTGGATCCCTACCAGGTGCTGGAGGCGCGGGCGGCGGGGGCCGGCGGCGTGCTGGTGATCGTCAGAATGTTGTCGCAGGCGCAGATGATGGACCTGCTCGACGCGTCCGCCGAACACCGGCTATTCGTGCTGCTGGAGGCGTTCGACGGCGCCGACCTGGCTGCGGCCCGCGAAGTGCTTGCCGCGCGCAGCGGGCGCCCCACCGCGCGCGGCGACAATATTCTGGTCGGCATCAACAGCCGCGATTTGCAGACCCTCAAAGTGGTGCCGGAACGATTCGACGTCCTGGCCCCCGAGCTGCCCCGCGACCGGCCGGCGGTGGCCGAAAGCGGTGTTGCCTGCGCCGCGGATGCGCTGCGCATGATGCGATTGGGTTTCAGGCTGGCATTGATCGGCACGGCGCTCATGAGCCGCGACGATCCCGCGCAGTTGCTGCGTGAAATATTGGCAACGACACGGACAGCTTGAGGCTAAATGGCTACACTCCCCGCCATGTGGATCAAGATATGCGGAATCACCGGTGCGGATGCGGTCAGCGCGGCAGCAGATGCCAACGTCGATGCGATTGGCTTCGTCTTTGCGCCGAGCCCGCGCCAAGTCACGCCCGGACAGGCCGCGCAGCTCGCGGCGCTGGCGCCGCCGGGCATATTGCGCATCGCTGTCGCGCAGCATCCCTTGCAGATGAAGGTCGATGAGATTTGCCGAATCCTCAAGCCGGATTATTTTCAGACCGATGTCGAGGACTTGCGCGAGTTGAAGATTCCGGCGCACATCAAGGTGCTCCCCGTCGTGCGCTTCGGCCGCAAGACACCGAATCCCCTGCCCGGACGCATGCTGTTCGAAGGTCCGTCGAGCGGTATCGGCGAGCTCGCCGACTGGGGCCGCGCCGCGGAACTCGCGCGCCAGACTGAAGTGATTTTGGCGGGCGGGCTGTCCGCGCAGAACGTGGCCGAAGCCATTCAGGCCGTGCGGCCGTTCGGCGTGGACGTGAGCAGCGGCGTCGAATCCGAGCCCGGCGTCAAGGATCCGGCGAAGATTCACGAGTTCGTGCGCGCTGCGCGTGCCGCCGCCGCGCAGATGGAGAGGGAATCATGAGTTCACCGCTGCGCGCCGCCGCCGCGCCCGAGAGCCTTCCTGACGCCAAGGGCCGTTTCGGCGCCTTCGGCGGCCGCTACGTGCCCGAAACGCTCGTGCCGGCGCTCGACCGGCTGCAGGCCGGCATCGACCGCTACCTGCATCAGTCCGATTTTCAAGCCGAGTTCATGCATGAGCTCAAGACCTGGGTCGGGCGGCCGACGGCGCTGTCTCACGCACCGGCTCTGACCAAGCGCTGGGGCGCGCAGGTGTACCTGAAGCGGGAGGATCTCGCGCACACCGGTGCGCACAAGATCAACAACGCCATCGGCCAAACGCTGCTGGCAAAGCGCTTGGGCGCCAAGCGCATCATTGCCGAAACCGGCGCCGGTCAACATGGCGTCGCGAGCGCGGCGGCGGCTGCGCGGCTGGGCATGCCCTGCACTGTGTACATGGGGGCGGTCGACGTCGAGCGTCAGGCGCCCAATGTGGATCGCATGAAGTTGCTGGGCGCAACGGTGGTGCCGGTGACGGGCGGAGATCAAACACTGCGCGCCGCCATCGATGAAGCGCTGCGCGACTGGGTGTCCGACCCTGACGGCACTTACTATTCCATAGGCTCCGCGGTGGGGCCGCATCCCTATCCTTACCTGGTGCGCGAGCTGCAGTCGGTGATCGGCCGCGAGGCGCGCGCGCAAATGCTGGAAGCCACGGGCGCGCTGCCCGATGTCGCGGTCGCTTGCGTCGGCGGCGGTTCGAATGCCATCGGTTTGTTCCATCCGTTCCTGGGCGATGCCTCCGTTCAACTGCTCGGCGTGGAGGCCGGCGGGCGGGGTGCGGGCCTGGGCGACAACGCCGCGTCGCTGACCTTGGGTACGCCCGGTGTTTTGCAGGGCAGCTATACGCTGATTCTGCAGGACGCCTTCGGTCAGGTGCGCGAAACGCATTCGGTGTCCGCGGGGCTCGACTACTCCGGCGTCGGCCCGGAACACGCCTACTTGATGAAGACCGGGCGCGTGACCTACGAGTCGGCGACCGATGCGGAGTCGTTGGACGCGCTCGCCGAGTGCGCCAAGTACGAAGGCATTTTGCCGGCCATCGAGAGCGCACATGCATTTTTCGGCGCACGACGCTTCGCGAAGAAAAATCCGGGGGCGCACATTCTCATTGGCTGCTCGGGAAGGGGCGACAAGGACATGCCCATTTTACAGAACACGCTGCTGAAAGCGCTGCCCTGATGAGAGCGAGGCCAGGGGATCTGCGCAAATGATCGCGCCGAGCGAACGCATCTCCGCGGCGATCCAAGCGGTCGTCGCTCGGGGTCGAACCGCACTTGTGGGCTATCTGACCGCGGGGTTTCCGAACCGCCGCCAGTTCAAGGACCATCTCGCCGCCGTTGCCGGCGCTTGCGACGTCGTGGAAATCGGCGTGCCCTTCAGCGATCCGATGGCCGACGGCACGACCGTTCAGCGCGCGAGCTTCGCCGCTTTGGCGGATGGTGTCACGCTGCCGTGGATTCTCGACGAATTGCGCTCCATCGAGCCGCGTCACAGCGCTCCTATTCTTTTGATGAGTTATTTGAATCCGCTGCTGGCGTTTGGAATGGAGCAGTTGCCGCGCGCCGCCGCGCAGGCGGGCGTGGCGGGCTTCATCGTGCCGGACTTGCCGTTCGAGGAGAGCGGCGAATTGCTCCAAGCGCTCGACGCCGAAGGCTTGGCGCTCGTGCAGATGGTGACGCCGGTGACGCCGCCCGAGCGCCTGGCGATGCTGTGCCGTGGGGCCAAGGGTTTCGTGTACGCCGTGACCATGACCGGCACGACCGGAAAATCCGCCGACGGCAGATTCGCCGATGTGCCGACCGACGTGCTCGAGTACATGGATCGCGTCAAGCAGCTTGCCACGGTTCCGGTCTGCGCCGGTTTCGGCATTCGCTCCGCCCGGCAAGTTGCGCGTCTTGCCCCGCATGTGGACGGCGTGGTCGTCGGCTCCGCGCTGGTTGAGGTACTGGAGCGCGGCGAGAACGTCGGAGCTTTTCTAAAGAGCTTGCGCTAAGCGGCGCTGAGCGGCCTCAAAGGAAAAGCGTGAAGCGAGTCTATCGTGCCGCATCCCTCCTGCAGGTTGCGCATGCACGCAACGTGCTGATCGCCGCTGGCATCGACGCTGAGCTGCGCAATCAGTATCTGGCGGGCGCGCTTGGAGACCTGCCCATGCTCGAGACCTGGCCGCAGCTCTGGGTCGACGATGCGCTGGAAGCAGCCGCGCTGCGCGCGCTCAAGACCGCGGAGGCCGCACCAACGGGTGCGCCCTGGACCTGTGCGCAGTGCGGCGAGGAACTCGAACCGCAATTTACGACCTGCTGGCGCTGCGGTGCGACCTCATCGAGTGCATAGCGATCGACTGCACAGCGTGTGCCAGGTGTGATTTACGCCTCGGAGTCGGCTCGAAGGCACTCTGGGACCGTCCAATGCAGGTTTAATATTCAAGTGGTTGCAAGCGCGTGTCAGACAAACACTGACATGACTCAGCGTGAATTCCGAGCCGAGGTTCAGCCCTCAGCCCTGGCGACGAAAAGCTGCACAGGTTACAAATTGTCGCGTGTGACGTGTAACGATTACACGAGCGCGACCAGCAGGAGATTTGTAATGAATAGCGTCAGTTATGGCCTTCCCGACCGTCCCGCAGCGCCGCCGATGGCCCTCATGGGCGCCTTGGGGAATTCTCTCTTATTGGGAAATTCCGTCGCGATGCAGGAAGTGTTTCGCCTGATCGAACGGGTGGGCCCCACCGAGGCCAGCGTGCTTCTGACCGGCGAGAGCGGCTCCGGCAAGGAACTCGCCGCGCAAATGATCCATGAATGCAGTCCGCGCCGCGGCAAGCCGTTCATCGCCGTCAATTGCGGCGCGATTCCCGCGGGTCTCATCGAGGCCGAATTGTTCGGCTACGAAAAGGGCAGCTTCACGGGCGCGGTGCGCGCGCATGCGGGCGTGTTCGAACGCGCCAACGGCGGTACGCTGCTGCTCGACGAAGTGACCGAAATGCCCCTGGACATGCAGACGCGGCTGCTGCGCGTGCTCGAATCCCGCAAGTTCTACCGGGTCGGGGCGAATATCGAATACAACTGCGACGTGCGGGTCATCGCCGCCACCAACCGCTGCCCCCTGACCGCGGTGCAAGCGGGTCAGCTGCGCGAGGATCTGCTCTACAGGCTCGCCGTGTTCCCGATCGATCTGCCGCCGCTGCGCAATCGCGGCGATGACGTCGAGCTGCTCGCGAATCACTTCTTGTCGGAACTCAATGCGCAATCGACCACGCAGAAACGCCTGTCGGCGCACGCGCGCATGACGCTAAAGCAGCATTCCTGGCCGGGCAATGTGCGCGAATTGAAAAACTGCATCGAACGCGCCTTCATTCTCGGCGACACCGTGCTGGAATTGGCGCCCCTCATCCAGAACAGCGCGCGCAGCGAAGTCGCCGAGCAGTCGCCGAACGGCGGAATCGCGGGCCGGGATCGCCTGGAGATTCGAGTCGGATCGCGCATCTATGATATGGAACGTTCGCTGATCGAGGCCACCCTGGATTACTTCAAGGGCAACAAGCGCCGCGCGGCCGATGCGCTGGGCTGCAGCCTGAAGACGCTGTATAACAAGCTCAACGGATATTCGCAAAGGCAGGAATGCGCGAATTCCTAAATGCGCGCTTTTTGAGGGGAATGTAACGTGTCAAGAGTACTGATCGCAGACGATCATGCGGTAGTCCGAGCCGGGTTCAAGCAATTCCTAGAGGCCGATTCGACCATCAATGCGGTGGGCGAAGCAGCCAGCGGCAACGAGACCTTGGACGCGCTGCGCGAATCGGAATGGGATCTGGTGCTCCTCGACATTCACATGCCCGACCGCAGCGGGCTCGACATCCTGCGCCACATCCAGACCGGCCATCCCAACGTCAGGGTGCTGGTCATGAGCGGCCTGCCGGAGCAGCAATACGCCGTCAACGTACTGCGCGCCGGCGCCAGCGGCTATCTATCCAAGGACAGCGCACCGGAAGAATTGATGAAGGCGGTTCGCACCGTGTTGTCCGGGCGTCGCTACGTCAGCGCCGCACTCGCCGAAATCCTGGTGGCGGATTTGGACGGCGATCCGGACAAGCCGCTGCACGCGCGCCTCTCGACCCGCGAATTTCAAATCTTCTGCAAGCTGGCGGCCGGGCGTGGTGTATCGGACATCGCCAACGAACTCAGCTTGAGCGTGAAGACCGTCAGCACCTATCGCAGCCGGATACTGGAGAAGATGAGCTTTACCGCCAATGCGGACATCACCTCCTACGCATTGCGCAACGGTCTGATTCAATAAGCAGCTTGCCGTGAACACTTTCCACTTCAACGCGCGGCTCTCCAGGGCGACATGTTAATGGTGCGTTCGCTCCGGGTCCTGCTGGTCGAAGATTCCAAGGTATTGACCGAGCGTCTGACCGAGGCCATCAAACAGATCTCTGACGTGGAATTGATCGGCACGGCGGACAGCGAGTCGGCCGCGCTGGCGGCGGTCAAGCGCGATGCGGTGGACGTGATCATTCTCGATCTGCATTTGAAGCAGGGCACCGGATTCGGCGTGATGCGCGCGCTGGCCACCACGCAGCAAAAGCCCCGCATCATCGTGCTCACCAACTACGACCTGCCCGAATACAAGAACGCGGCGATTGCGCTCGGCGCGACGCACTTCCTGGACAAGGCCCGCGACTATGGCCGTCTCCCGGAAGTGCTGCACGAAATCTGCGAAGCGCACCTCTCGAAACACTGAGTTTCGCGGCCTTTTTCCGCGCATAGCGCTGTCGTGGTCCGTCCCACATCGGCGTAATGTCTACCATCGCGCCGGGAAATATCTACACCAACCCTGACTGAGTTTTTCGCCGCCGCGGCAAATGCGCGAATCGCGCACGCGGCGCGTCGTATTGCGCCTGGCACGCATGTTGCTCCTCTATTTTTCAGGCAACACACATTATGCGGAGGGGATATGCAGCGGAAATCACCAGGATTTATGAAGGGCGCGGGCCTTGGCGCGATGATGGCGCTGATAGGCGCCGGCTGCGTGACCACACCGCCGCCCAACGAACAGCTCGCAGTCGCGAAGTCTTCGGTGCAGCGCGCCGAGCAAGCCGGCGCATCCGAGTTCGCACCGGTGGAAATGGCCGCCGCGCGCGACAAGCTGGCGCGCGCCGAAAGAGCCGCGACTGACCACGATGCACGGCCCGCAACGCAATTGGCAGAGCAAGCGAACGCGGATGCGCAGCTGGCGGAGGCGATGGCGCAGGAGCAACGCTCCCGCAAGGCGGCGATGGAGGCGGATGCCAATCTGCAGGCGCTGCGGCAGGAATCGCTGCGCAGCTCCCAACCCAATCAATGAGGATGTCAGTCATGAATACAAAATTACTCACTGGGATCGGCTTGGCGCTGGCCTTGGGCGCCTGCGCCACCATGCCGGAGACGAATCCGGCGCTCGAGAGTGCGCGCGCGGCCGTGCAGACGGCTGAGACGGATCCGAACGTCGCCAAGTACGCGCCGCTCGATTTGGACCGCGCGAAGAAGGACTTGGGTGCCGCTGAACAGGCAGCGCTCGACCATCGCGACGCGGACGTCGCGCAGGCGGCGTATCTTGCCGCGCAGAATGCGCGCATTGCCCAGGCCCATGGAGCCGCCAAGGCGGATGATGCGCGTGTGGCGGCGGGTCAGAGCGAACGCGATCGCATCATGCTGGCGTCGCGCACGCGCGAAGCGCAGAACGCCAAGGCCGCAGCCGCGAACTCGGCCGCCGTTGCGGAAACGGCGCTGAATCAGCGCGACCAGGCCAACGAAGAGACGGCGCGCGTACAGGCTGAACTCGACGCCATGAAGGCAACCCCGACCTCGCGCGGCTTGGTGATGACCCTGGGCGACGTGATGTTCGATACGGGCAGAGCGGAGCTCAAATCGGGCGCCTCGCGCAAAATGGAACAGGTGGCGCAGTTCCTGACGGAGCATCCGGATCGGCGCGTGCAGGTCGAAGGCTTCACCGACAGTGTCGGCAGCGACTCGTATAACGAGGATCTCTCGCAGCGGCGCGCCGATGCCGTCAAGGCGGCACTGGTCAGCCGGGGTGTGGATCCCGGGCGGATCGGCACCGAGGGCTACGGCAAAGCGTATCCGGTTGCCAGCAACAACGACTCGGGCGGCCGGCAGTTGAATCGGCGCGTGGAAGTTGTGATCGGCAACCGGGGTGGTTCGGCGATCGCCCCGCGTTCGGGACTGTAGCGGACCTTAAGCCTGGCGGGCGGCAACCTTGGAGGCGAGCGCCTCGCCTCCCTCGGCAACGGGCAGCGGCGGCAACATTCTCGCCATGGGAATGCGCGCGGTGATCACGGTGCCCCCCGACTCGGGGCAGCGGATATCCCACACGCCGCCGAGTCCTGCGATGCGATGGCGCATCGAAGACAGCCCGTGCGACGTGGCGTTGGCCAGGCGCGTGCTTGGAATGCCTTTGCCGTCATCGGATATCTTCAAGTTGAAGGATTCTCCTTCAATGGAAAGGAACAGGTCCGCCGACTTCGCCTCAGAGTGCTTCAGGATATTGGTCAGCGCTTCTTGTGCGATGCGGAACACGCCGATGGCGGCGTCGGGACTGAATTTGAGATCCGATTCGGGGATGGTCTCGGTGCAGCGCAGACCGGTACGGCGGCAGGTTTCCTTGAACTGCCATCGCAGCGCCGTGAACAATCCCATATTGTCGAGCAGCGTGGGCCGCAGTTCCTCGACCACGCGGCGTTTCAGATCCACGCCGGCGCTCAAGGATTCGTGGATGCGTTTGAAACGTTGCTCGATGGCCGGGTCGGAGTTGGGCAGCCGCTGTTGAAGCCAGGACAGATCCATGCGGGCAGCCACCAGGAGCCCGCCCAATTCATCATGCAGCTCGCGCGACAGCGCCGACTTTTCCTGCTCCGACACTCCCTGCAGGTGCGTCGAGAGCGCGGCCAGCTCGCGAGTTCGCGCTTCGACCTGCTGCTCGAGTTCCAATTTTTGATTGTGCAGGGCGGCGGCCTGGCGGGTGCGGCGGCGCATGTCGCCGTAAACCAGGCGGATCGCCAACAGCACCAGACCAATATTCAATACGGCGCCCGCTGCCGACACCCATCGCGACAGACGGTAGTCGGTCTGCCATTCGGCATTGGCCTTCGCCGACTCGGCGGTCTCTTCGCTGCGCATGGTTGCAACAATGGCGACGATGGCGTCCATCGTGCGCTTGCCGACGTCCGTCCCCAGCACGCTGGCCGCCGCCGTTACGCCGCGCTTCTTGAACAGGGCGATGCCGTCTTCCAGTTCCCCGAGCTCCTTGCCCGTCAGAACCCGCAGCTGATGAAACTCCCTGCTGGTTTCGTCGCCGCCGTAGGCGTCATGCAGCCGATCGAGTGCGTGGCCGACCTGGGTCACTGCCTCGGCGTACGGGGCGAGATAGCTCGTTTCTCCCGTCAGCAAGTAGCCGCGCTGCGCGGATTCGGCATCGGTAATGAGGCCGGCGAACTCGTTGAGCGCCTGTTCCCGAAGCTGCGCGCGATGGACGCGCTCATTGGTCAGGTTGAGACGGGCTTGACCGGCGGCGGCGAGAAAAAAAAGACCGATGAGGAAGCCGATCAGCAAGATGGGCGGCAGGGCGATATACCACCGTCCGACCTCACCCAGCTCCTCGCCCAGGATTTTCATGTAAAGTGCCTGCGTTGCAGGCGATCAGTCTAACATGTGAGCCTAATCCTACAGGCGGGCCAGAGACGAACCGATGGTTCCGCACTGCGGGCAGCCGCACAGTAGCCGGTGCGGTTTGCGCAACGGGGACCGCTGACCAACCCACTCGAGGAGGATGAAATGGAAGCGAATTTTGACAACACGGCAGACGCGGCGCGGGCCACCGGTCGCCGTGTGAAGAATGATTTGGGCGACGGGATCAACGATATCAAGAACGCTGCTTCCGGCGAGATCAAAAATCTGATCTCGGATGTCGAAGATCTCATGGCACGCATCGCTGACCTGAAAGACGCCGATGTCGTACGCGTACGCAGCAAGGTGCAGCGGGCGGTTGACGCCACCAAGCAAAGTCTCTCCGACAGCGCGGACTCGATCCGGCGCCAGGCGCAGAACGTTGCCAGCACAGCGGATGACTATGTTCGTGAAAGCCCGTGGCAGGCAATCGGCATCGCGGCCCTGGTCGGCGCAGTGGTGGGCATCCTGGCGACGCGGCGTTCTTAAAGGCTACACGCGTGCGCGGGTTATGGTCACTGCCGAGAGCCGCCCCTGCGCTGATGCGCCATATCGGCGCCTATGTGGAATTGGCCGGACTGGACCTCGCGCGCACGCAGCGCGAAATCATGGCGCAAGTCGTGGCCTCCGCCGTCGTCGCGATCTGCGCGTTGTTTGCGGTGTTCCTGATCTGCCTCGGCGTCATCGCCTATACCTGGGACACGCCTTATCGCCTGGCGGCCATCGCCTGGATGGCCGGCGGCTTCATCGTCGTGGCCGTTGCCGCCGCGCTGTATCGCGCGCGCGCGGCGCGCGAACGCTCTCCGATGCTCGCCGACGTGCATCGTGAATGGCAGGAAGATCGGGTGCTCCTCGAGCGGATCTTATCCGCCGACGGGGAATGAGGGTGGCCGACCGCGACGCCGCTGCCAGAGATCTGATACGCACCCGGCTCGCGCAATCTCGCGAAGAATTACGCGTGCTGCTCGATCCGCCTCCCCAGGCCGACGGCAGCCCGGCATCGGCGAATGGTCACGCCGGTTTTCCGCGCAGCCGCACCATGCAGATGCTCATGAGCAGCCGCGGCTTGGGCACGCTGGGTGCGCTTGCCGGCGGATTGCTCCTCGCCCGGCCGGCGCTTGCCCTGAGGCTTTTGCGGTTCGTGCCCGCCGGCGGCGTGGCGAAAATACTCATGGCGAAAGCGCTGGGCGCGCTGAAGTCCAAGCCGCCGAACGCACCTTGAGTTCAAGGCTGGCTAGCCCAGAGTGATTTCGCCGTAGTGGTAGCGGCCATCGTCCGTGAGGTTGATCTCGCAGGCCGCGCTGCCCAAGTCCTTGCCGTCGAGCGTTGCCTGCGCGATGCCGCGGTTTACGCCGCGCGGATTTTTCACGGTGATGCGGTAGCGCGAGGAGCCGTGCTTGTAGGTGAATTCGAATCCTGCCCAGCCGCGCGGAATACAGGGGTCGACGATGAGCGTGCCGCCCCGCAGCTTAATGCCCAAAATGCCTTCCGCGGCGGCGCGATACATCCAGCCTGCCGAGCCCGTGTACCAGGTCCATCCGCCGCGCCCGACGTGCGGTGCAGCCGAGTAGACATCCGCGCAGACAACGTAGGGTTCCACTTTGTAGCGATGAATGCTCGCGCGGGTGCTGGAATGGTTGATGGGATTGAGCAGCGAGAATAATTCTCCCGCCCGGTCGCCGTCGCCCAGCAGTGCAAAGGCCAGGGTCGTCCACATCGCAGCATGCGTGTATTGACCGCCGTTCTCGCGCAATCCGGGAGGATAGGCCTTGATATAGCCCGGATCCTTCGCGCTGTGATCGAACGGCGGCGTGAACAGTTTCACCAAGCCGTCGCTGCGGCTGACCAGCTGGCTGTTGACGGCGGACATGGCGCGCAGCGCCCGGCTGCGCTCGGCGGCGCCGGAAATAACCGCCCAGGATTGGGCCACGGAGTCGATGCGGCACTCATCGCTTTCGACCGACCCTAAAACAGTGCCGTCGTCGTAGTAGCCGCGCCGATACCAATCACCATCCCATGCTTCGCGCTCGATGGCCTGCGCCAGCGCAAACGCGTGCTTGCGCCAGACATCGGCGCTGCCTACCGCGCCGCGTGCCGCGGCGATCGGCGCGAAGCGCATCAGCGCGGCATGCAGGAACCAGGCGAGCCACACGCTCTCGCCGCGGCCCGCGATGCCGACGCGGTTCATGCCGTCGTTCCAGTCGCCCGTACCGAACAGCGGCAGGCCATGCGAACCCAGACTTAAGCTGGAGTCGAGCGCGCGAACGCAGTGTTCGAACAGCGGCGCCGTGCCTTCCTGCGCCGGTGCGGAGAAATGTTCATTCGTGCCCGGCGGCAGCGGTCCGCCGCTAAGAAAGGACACCGGCTCGTCGAGTACACCCAGATCGCCGCTGACTTCGAGATAATGGGCAACCACGAAGGCCAGCCACACGCGGTCATCGGACACCCGCGTCTTGATTCCCTGACCCGAGGTGGGAAGCCACCAGTGCTGCACATCCCCCGCCGCATATTGCTGCGAGGCGGCTCTTAAAATGTGCTCGCGCGCGGTCGCGGGCGAGGATACGCACAGCGCCATGACGTCCTGCAGCTGATCGCGATAGCCATAGGCCCCGCTCGACTGATAAAAGGCCGTGCGCCCCCACACCCGGCAGCTCAGGGTCTGATACAGCAGCCAGCCGTTGATCAAGATGTCCATGGAGCGATCCGGCGTCTTGACCTGGATGACCCCCAAGGTGCGATCCCAAAAGTCCGTCACGCCCTTGAAAACCGCGTCGAGATTCTCGTTGCGATAGCGCTCGATCAGGGCGAGCGCAGCGCCGGCGGAACTCTCCTCGCCGAGCAGCAGCGTCAGCTCAACGGCCTCGCCTGCACGCAAGCTGATTTTGGTTTGCATCGCGCCGCAGGGATCCAGGCCTCCACCCACGCGGTTGGAGAGATTTTGGGGTCCCAACAGCGCCGCCGGTTCGGCCAGGGAACCGTGGCGTCCGATGAACTCCGAGCGATCGGCGGTGCAGCTTTGCTGCCGCCCTGCCATATCCAGGAAGGCGACGCGCGATTTGAAGTCCGACGTCCACGGATTGCGCGCCAGCATCGCGCGTGTCTTCGGATCGATGGCGGTGATGATGAAGGGCGCCGCGCCGTTGTTCTGATTGCCCAGCCTCCAATCCAAGTAGTGCGTGATCGACAACTGCCGCGGCCCATCGGAGGCATTGACGATCTTGAGACGCGAAATCTTGATCGAATCCTCGAGCGGCACGAATTGCGTGAGCGTCAGCGCGATACCGTGAGAGGTGTGTTCGGTACGCGTGTAGCCGAACCCGTGGCGAACCACGTACACGGAGGACCGCTCGCGGATGGGTAAAGGCGTGACGCTCCACAAGTCCCCGGAATCTTCATCCCGGACATAGACGGCTTCGGCAGGCGTGTCGCTGACCGGGTCGTTGGACCAGGGCGTGATCTGGTTTTGCTGCGCATTCAGCGACCAGGTGCTGCCCGCGCCGTCCGCGGAGACCAGGAAGCCGAACTGCGGGTTGGCAATCACGTTGATCCAGGGGGCGGGGGTCCATTGGCCGTCATCCAGCACCACGACGTATTCACGCGCGCCGGCATCAAAGCCGCCCAGGCCGTTGAAGTACTCGAGCGCCGGCACCAAGTGCGGCGCATGCGTGCGCAATTCCTCGCCGCTGTTCTCGCGCCGCAGGCGCGCGGCCCCCCCAACCGTGTCAGGGCACGCACACTGCTCGCGCAGCGAGCTGCGCCCGGTAAACAGCACCCGCGCCGCCGTCTGCAGGAAATCGCAATGTTCCGCCGGCATGGCATCGGCGCGCAGCGCAATCACTTTGCCCTTGCCTTGCCCTTCCTCGCGGCCCTTCGCACCGTTCTGGATGACGGCATCCACCGCCGCCTGCAGCGCGGCCGCCCCGGCGGGGGCGGCTGCATTCAGTATGACCAGATCCGTCGTCAGACATTTTGACTGCCAATAGGCTTGTGCCCGCAACAACTGCTTGACCACATCGGCGCCGCCCGGCTCCTCTATCCGGCACAAAACGATCGGTCGATCGCCCGACACGCCGTACTTCCACAAATCGGACTGACCGAGCTGATTGCCATCGAGCAGCTTGGGGGAGGCACGCAGCGATGCGTCGGAATACAGAATGCGCGAAGCCATCTCCTGGAACAGCTGCGCGTCCTCACTGCTCAGCTTATGGTCCCGCAGCTGGACTTCGGTCTTCGCCCAGGACAGCGTCTTGGCACGCTGAAACGCCGCCTCGCTGCCGAGCTTGTCGACCAGGCTCAAGCCTTGCGCGCGATTGGCGCCGATGCCGGTCCAGAATGCGGCGTGGATGGTTTCGCCCGGATCGATGCGCACGCGCCGGCGCAGCGCCAACACCGGATCGAGCACCGTACCGACCGTGTTGGACAGGGGTCTGGCGTCCATGACGGATACGGCATTGCGCACGTCATGGCCGCGCCCGATGAAGCGGGCCCGGTCGGTTTCGAATTGCAGGCCGCCGACCGCTTCGGCATCCAGAGAAATGAAATGCACCATCCACGGCTGCGCTTGACCCGGCTCGCGGGGCCGGCGGGTCGCCAGCAGCGCGCCGCGTTCGGCGACGTACTCGGTTTGCACGAACATTTTTGAGAACGCCGGATGCGCGGCATCCGCCGCCGGCGGGCTCAACACGACTTCTGCGTACGAGGTGAGCTCGATCTCGCGCACGCCGCTGCCTTCGTTGGTGAGCGACAAATACCGGACTTCCGCATCGTCCTCGCTCGAGACGAAAATCTCCATGACGGTGCGGATGGGACCGTCCTTGCGGCGGATCTCCGCGCGATCCTCGAAGAAGGTAGCTTCGTAGAATTCGGATTCCCGGCCGATGGGTTGATAACCAGCCGACCAGACGTGACCGTTGAATACATCGCGCAAGAAAATGTAGCTGCCCCAGGGATCGCAGGTCGGGTCCTCCCGCCAGCGGGTCAGGGCGAGGTCGCGCCAGCGGCTATACCCCGAGCCCGCCGCGGTCAGCATCAGCGAATAACTGCCGTTCGACAGCAGCAGCGTGCGCGGCGTCGGCTGATACGGAGAGCTGAAACGGCGGGATGAATCTACCGGCATCTTGGGGAGAGTCTACCGGGACTTTGAGGTTGCTGCGGCCGAGTACATCGCGCTTGAAATCTCACGGAGGTAGGGTGCTAATTCCCAACGGCGCAAAATGTGCGCGCAGAGGGCTTCGCAGAGATTACTTTAGCCCCGGATTCTCGCGAAGATGTACCCGACGCAGCGTGGATAGCATGATGTAAATTTCGCGCTCCCGCGATCGGCGCATCGACCCAACAGAACGTAATCCTAGGCCTACAGGTCATGGATTCAACTTCCAAACGGCGAGATTCGCGGCGGCGGCGAATGTCACCCACAAGAAGTACGGCACCAGGATG
>Ga0193753_10001571_pt1 | contig 19316 bp, 17 predicted proteins | sample H1c2metaG_FD_144925 | JGI IMG/M metagenome (GOLD analysis project Ga0193753, IMG submission 144925) | Soil microbial communities from a riparian zone of the East river system, Colorado, United States - H1c2 | ecosystem: Environmental > Terrestrial > Soil > Riparian zone | place: USA: East...
GGCAATTCATATGCGGAAATCGCATCGAATGAACAACTCACGGCGGATGGAAAACATCCAGAAAAACCCTTTGTACTTCTTGCCCAACAGAGTCCTTTCGATTCGACACGCGCACCAGCGGGAAAACATACGGCCTGGGCTTATTGTCATGTGCCGAATGGATCGGTACAAGATATGCGTGCAGCAATAGAAAAACAGGTTGAGCGGTTTGCGCCCGGATTCAGGGAACGCATATTAGCAACTCATACCATGGATACAAAGGAGATGGAAGCCTACAATCCAAATAATGTGGGCGGAACTATAAATGGGGGTGTGCAGGATATCCGGCAACTTTTTACCAGACCGGCGCTCAGGCTTTCACCGTACCGTACCTCGTCAAAGGGTATTTATCTTTGTTCCGCATCTACACCCCCTGGCGGTGGTGTTCATGGAATGTGCGGTTTCCAGGCAGCAAAACGCGTTTTGAGAGATATTTTTGAGTCGTAATATCAAAATAGAACGCTTGATATATCATTCCGATAGGCTGGTCATGCGGGACCTCTTTTTAGGTGACGTGGTGAATGGGCAGATGCATATAGTTACGCGATATTGGAAGAAGATTTTAGAAAAATTCAAACGAAATAAAATGGCCGGGGAAATGAAAATAATACACACGAAAATATGTTTCTGCGTCTTAACGGCCACCTTATTGTTTTTTTCGCAGGCGGATGCCCAGCAAATGGATTCGATCAGAATTCCCGCAATTCCCCGCGGATTATATTGGGAAAACTCAGCAAAAACTTTTTCGGTTAAAGCGAATGAAGTTGTGATCGTCGCCGGAGAAAAGACTGATATGTTCCGGGACCCCAACGTGACGTATAATACCGATAATGCGCCGAAACTTTTATTTGAAGGAGATGAGAATTTTATATTTATTGCATCCATTGAACACGCATTTACGAGCAAATGGGATGGGGGAGCCCTGGTAGTTAAACAGGATAGCCTGCATTGGATAAAATTTTGTTTTGAGAAGGATTATACAGGTGCGAAAAGAGTAGTCAGCGTGGTTACGAATGATATTTCAGATGATTGCAACTCCCTTGAAATGAAATCAAACAAGATTTTTTACAAAGTAGCAAAGGCCGGAAATGTCATTACATTATACTGTTCGGAGAGCGGAGCCAAATGGTTCCTGGTTCGCCATTTGCAATTCGATGCGCGTAAGGGATTTGAATTGGGGTTTTTGGCGCAATCGCCCACCGGAGAACGGTGCGAAGTGAAATTTTCAAATATCAGCTACAAAGTAAAAAAAATTAAAGATCCATATCTGGGCGAATAGAATGTCAGAGATACCGCATCTTGTGAAGAGGTTCATTCAATGGCATCCTGGTTTTCTAAAAAAAATTATGTATTTATGAATGAACAAATAATTTCTCCGGAAGAAGTATTGAAGATCATGTTAAAGAAGGACCGGTTTACGGAATGGCTGGGGCTTCAGATCATCGAATTCGGGAAGGGATACTGCAAATTGCAATACCGCATAACAGAAGATATGATGAATGGATTCGACAGTATTCATGGAGGTGTATTATTTGCGGCAGCTGATTCCGCATTCGCTTTCGCGTGTAACTCCTATGGCCGTCTGACTGTGGCGCTGGATGCTTCCGTTCATTTTACGAAACCGGCTAAAACAGGTGAATTACTGCAAGTAGAGGCTGTAGAAGTTTTTCTGGGGAACAAAATCGGAATCTACGATGTTCGTACAACGAATGAAAAGGATGAATTGGTCGCACTGTTCAAAGGAACGGCTTACCGCACATCAACCGAAGTCAGCTGACGGGATAAGGATTTTCCTGAAACAGATAAATAACTACCGCATCTTTTCAGCCGGCAGAAATTCACTCATCACGGCCTCCCTGGTTAAGGCAGGAGGTAGAATTCCCTGTGACAAAATAAAATCATGAAACCGCATTGGGTTAAATTTTGCACCGAGCGCCTGTTCAGTATCTTTTCTGAGTGATAGCATTTTTGTAAATCCATAAAAATAACTATTGGCCTGACCTGGAGCACGCAGGGTGTAACGTTCAACTTCCTGTTGTGCAAAAGCATGAGAAGAAACCACATCAACCTGCAATTTATTGAGGGCCTGTTGCTGTGTGATCGTGCCGGCTTGTAATTCGGGATCTAAAAATGCCCGGGCTGCGCGCAGTAATCTGTAATCCAGGGAAACGAGTTGCCCTTCAATGGGCATATAAGGTCTTGTAATATATTCCGAATACAATCCCCAGCCTTCCACGTTTGTAGAATTAAACGCGTACAAAACGCGGGCCTGAGAAACACCTTCTTCTACCATTTTATCAAATTGCATTTCATGTCCCGGTCGTACTTCGTGCGCAATAATCGTCCAGGATGCAGCGTCGAATGTAAAATCATCGTACTTATCTAATTTTTCACCCGGGGCAGGCGGCAGATTCAGGGGCAACACGAATACACCCCGCTGGCCGGTATTATTCAGGAATGGCGGAGGAACCATATGGGGTGCGGGTTGTTGGGCTGTTTCGGCAGCCGTGGCGATTTTTATACTTGCAGGGCGGCCTGGCAATGTAACGAGTTGTTGTTTTCTGATAATGTCTTCGATGATCGCCAGGTGAGCTTCATAAAGCGGAAGAATGGAATCGCCTATAATCTGATCTTTTTTCAGGAACTGAATAACCGCACGATAATCACCTGACGGCAGGTTATATTTTTTTGCAATCTGTACAGCCAGGGCTTCATCTGTTCCTGGATATCTGTAAAAGCTGCGTGCGCCATTTTTGCAATCTCGGCCGGTGGAATATCGATTCCATATTCCTCCAGGGCCAGTTTATATTTATCAGGAGGTAATCTGAAATCTGTACGTCCCTTGGGCAGCACATTATCTTTTATCCATTGATCATATTCTTGGAGTTGCTTCCGGATAACAGCGTAGGGTTCTTCCCAGCCGCTTATTTTATATTTTACAAATAACTCCTGAATACCATCCACCATGCTTCCATTGTGCGATAAAATAACTTCCATCTTTTGTTTCGCGGGATATATCATATCCGCTTTTTTCATCTGTTGCATGGTGCGTTCTTTCAGGATGGCCGTCAAAGGCTGGTATCCACTTTGCAAACCTGCGTATTTGCGTAAGCGAATGATCGCCGCTTTACGTCTTTCTACTGGTGTTTGTTCATCCAGCAGGGTTTTCATACCATCGAAAATCGTACTGGAAGGATTGAAAAAGGGCACTTCTTTGTTGAGCTCAAAGTCCTCCTGCCGAAAATTCAGCTCGGTATTATTTGTCAGGATATCCAGATCCTGTCTTATTTTAAGATTCGTTTCCTTTTGCTTTGCATCTTTCAATAAAATCACGGCCTGTTCCTTGTCTTTTCTTGCTGCGTTTATATTGGCCAGTGTTGGCACGCCTATCGGGGTGTCATAAAAAGCCAATCCTTCCTGAGAGCCAAACTCGGGAGAGTATTTTTCATCGATATCAATCAGTATTTTGGTATAGCTGTTCGACTTAATTACCCATTCTTTATTTTCTGAAGTTTTTTGGGAAGGATTTTGTGATTGAGAGGCTATAGAAATAAAGCTGGAAAAAAGGATTACAAAAAGCCGGCGTATATTATTGGACATATATGCGTTTCTTTAGCGGCCGCTAAGATATTTAAATGTTTTGACACCGAAGGGTACGTTCACTCGTATTACTTATCCGGAAATAGAATGAATAATTGGTAATTTAATAGTCAAATCAGGTATTTGAAGCAGATTCTGAGGGATATATTTAAAATACTCAGCCGGAGAGAGACCCAAAAACTTTGGCAACTTACGATAGCGGATGTCTTAATCAGCATTTTGGATATTGTGTTTTTGATCGTTTTGCTGTATGTGATCAATTTTTATACTCAATCCACTGTGCCGGCATCAACAAAATATTTTTCGCTTGCCCTGTTCAATAAACACCCGGTCTTGCTCATCAGTTTATTTTTAATTCTATTTACGATAAAGAACATCCTGGGATCATTCATTTCAAAAGCACAGTATAATTATGTTTACGGTGTTGCATCCCGGATTTCCAGGGATAATTTATTGCAGTATCTGAATGGCCCTTATACCGATTACGTTCATGTGGATTCTTCTGTTATGAACAGACGGATCAGTCAGCAGCCCGTCGAATTCTGTCATTATGTTTTGAACGGTTTTCAACAGATATTCAGTCAGAGCGTCCTGATCCTCATCACCATCATCGCGGTCGTGATTTTCAATCCTTTATTATTGCCGCTTCTAATATTGATTCTTGTACCACCCGTTTTCCTGATTTCAATTTTCATAAAAAGGAAGCTCCATGAAGGCCGCCTGCAGGGAAAGAGAATGAGCGAAAAATCCATGCAGCATTTGCAGGAAGCGCTGGGCGGATACGTGGAAAGCAACCTGAATTCGAAAAATGATTTCTTTACGAACAGGTATCATCGTTTCCAATTAAAGCTCAATCATTATCTTTCTGAGCGATTGATCATACAAAATATGCCAACCCGTTTTATTGAGGTCTTCGCGGTTTTTGGTTTGTTCCTGCTCATCCTATTAAATATACTTACCTCTCATGATCATTCGATCCCGTTAATTACCCTGGGGGCACTCATGGTGGCCGCATATAAAATTATTCCCGGTATCGTTAAAATTACAAATTTGGCGGGCCAGGTTAAAACCTATGCTTATACTGCAAAGGGATTATCGAATGAGGAGGGATCAACATCAGAAACGAACGATATTCCTCAGTCCATTTTTTCTGTTGATTTTGAAAATGTTTATTTCGATTTTGGAGGGAAGAGCGTACTCAAATCATTTTCTCTGAATCTGGAGAAAGGAGATATGATGGGGATATCCGGGAAATCAGGCAGAGGTAAAACGACATTTGTGAATTTACTATTGGGTTTTTTATCAGCCGATAAAGGGGACATTTACATAAATGGTCTGATTGCGGATGTGGCCACGAGAAAGAAATTCTGGAAGAAAATTTCATATGTCAAACAACAACATTTTTTTCTTCACGGATCAGTGGCGGAAAATATTACATTCGAAGAATCTAATTATGACAAGAAAAGACTGAATGATATTCTGGTCATAACCGGTATTGATCAAATGATTCATTTGTTTTCCGATGGACTAAATGCCATCATAACAGAAAACGGGAAAAATTTAAGTGGGGGACAAAGACAGCGTTTTATTTTGGCTCGTGCTTTATATAAGGATTTTGACCTGCTTATTTTAGATGAACCATTTAGTGAGCTGGATAAGGCTGCGGAGACGGAATTATTGAAGCAATTACGTGTGCTGGCAGATATGGGTAAGATCATTCTTTTGATTACGCATAATACGGATGCATTTTCTTTTTGTAATAAGAAAATTCAATTGGATGACATTGAGCAATAAAACACTGATCATTTTGATTCCCGGCTTTCCGGCTAATGAGGGAGACAGTACCTGCCTGCCTTTTCCTCAGGCCTTTGTCAAACATCTCAAATTATTGTATCCGGGGTTGAATATTAAAGTGCTGGCTTTTCAATATCCGTTTTTTGAGGCTGTGTATGAATGGCATGCTGCTGAAGTCCATGCTTTCAACGGAAGAAACAAGGGCGGCTTCCGGCGTTTATTTTTATGGAGAACGATATCGCGGCGCCTTAAAAAAATATTCCGGGAAGAACAGGTATTGGGGATTTTGAGTTTCTGGATGGGAGAGACGGCATTGATAGCCAAATATGCTACAAAGAAATACGACGTGCGATCTTTTACCTGGTTAATGGGTCAGGACGCGAGAAAGAATAACCGGTATGTTTCTATCACAGGCCCGAAGCGTGAATCACTGATCGCACTGTCAGATTTTCTTGCGGATGAATATTACAAAAATTATAAAATAAAGCCTGCTTTTACCATTCCCCCCGGGATTGATGTTGCCTCCTTTCCTGCCAAACCGAGGGAGAGAAAAATTGACATTCTGGGTGTCGGTTCTCTTATTCCGCTAAAGCAATTTGACCAGATTATCAGGCTGGTTGCAGAGCTCGCTGACTCTCATCCGGGTCTCAGGGCAGTTATTTGTGGCGAGGGGCCGGAACGGGAGAAACTGCAACAACTCATTCTTGATTTTCATCTTGGCAGTCAAATTGAATTGCGCGGTGAACTGGATCATGACAGTATATTAGATATCATGGGAAAATCCAGAATACTGGTTCATCCCTCCGCCTATGAAGGATTTGGTGTCGTTTTCTTAGAGGCATTATATGCAGGTGCCCAGGTTGTAAGTTATTGTAAACCGATGCATATCCATTTTAACCACCATCATATCGTCAAAACGCAGGAGGAAATGAAAAAAAAACTGATCGAGTTATTAGATAATAATCGGTTGAATCAGGACCCGGTGCTGGTTTATCCGATCGAAGAAACCTGCAAAAGAATATTATCTCTTTATAATTGATTGATTACGTCTCCCAGACTTTCCGCAATACTCCTGAAACTGAGTTTTTCACGAAAGTATTTTTCGATCCTTTGCCTTTCTTTTTCGATTGGCAGGTTGTTTAGATTTTCAAGTAGTTGGGCCAAAGCTTCGACATCTCCCGGCGGGTATAAATACCCATATCTCCCTTTTTCAGTAATTTTTTCGAATGATGGAATGGCCGTCACAACTGGGATACAACCGCAGGCCATGGCTTCCAATAATGCATAACCACTGCCTTCGGAATGGCTACCGGAGATAAAAAAATTGGCGGCGCTAAACCAATAAGGCAATTCACGATGATCCACTTTCCCAATTAGTTTGACTGCATCTTCCAGTACGATACTTTGAAGAATTTTATTCTTGACTTCCTCCAACAGATCTTCGTCCTGGTAAATCATATATAACCTGGCGTTGGGATGATAGAGACCATATTTTTTAAATGCCTTCAGCACGGTGAGCGGATCCTTATTTTTGTTCAGCCTGCCGACCCATAAAAAATTATGTATTCCGGAAATACCCACTCTGGTCTGGCTTTTCAATTTATCCTTCCTGATAAAGTTTGTTGATGCTTCCAGCACCTCCTTACACTTGTATGGATTTCTTATGATTTTTTTGTTGATCCACGCAGCTGCATTTTTGTAGGAAGTAAAGAGGTACGCATTAATATTCCTGTCAGCTATTTTTTGCAGGATTCCTTTTATTCCTTCAAATGGTTTTTCCCCATGATGCTGAACGATGATTCTGCAGTTTTTTCCCAGCGTCCATTTTAATGATATTAACTGTAACGGGAACACCAGGCCCTCTACCAATACGATGTCGGGATTTTGACTCTTGATATACCGGTGGGTTTTAAATGGGATATGCCAAAATTTATTCCGGCTTCTGAAAAATGCATAGGCCTTCCCGTTGATATACTCGACGCCATTATAATCCAGGTGTTTTACGAAAATAAACTGAATCGATTGTTGTATGAAGTCAGCAAAACCCAGCGAAGGAGCATGTTTTTCCAATACCTGCAGGGGTTTATTGAATTCACTATGATGATGATAAACAATATCCACAACCTTAATCATAGTGAGATTCATTAATCGTTTCGAAAACTTCTACCGGGAAATGGATATCCGGGTGATACTTCCTGATTTCGCCAAGAAGTCCTGGCAAATCGCCCTCCACGAATTTTGTATTTTCATTGATGTTGACCTGATTATACCGGAAGAGATTCATGGGAAGAGCCCTGAACTGGGGAAGTAACGATTTATCAAATAGCCTGATTTGCCCTTTGTGAACAATCAGTAATATGTCTTCCGGATTTGCACTGAATAAGTCGCTGATACCGGATGATTTATTTTTCTTTTTCAGCACAACGATATCTGCATCTTTTTTGGGTTGTAATTTGCCTTTATTTAAATTCCATAATCTGGCCGGCGTATCGGTGATCATACCAAACAACTCATCGTCCGTAACCTGTTGCAATGTGCGTGCAAGCCTTAAATGTTTCCAAATATTCCAACTGCCCGTTAAAGTGGAATCGGATCCAAATACAATGGTTGTGTTTGTTTTCAGATCATGAATCCGTGCATGATGATCCAGTAATATTTTGTTTGATTCAGGACACCATATCAGAGCCTTAAAATGTTTGGCCTGTTCCGGGTTCATAGATACACCGTGCACACCGATTACATTCCGTTTCAGCAGATTATATTTTATCAACTGATCTATTTCATCGGCGGAACGTTGGCTGGTGCCTTCTCCCGTATGGATAACACAATCTTTCCGAATATGTACTGGATTATTCAGTTTCCACTTCCAGTTTTTTTCGTATTCAACTGAATGCAAATTTTGTGTTTCCTGGAATATATCGATCAGTGGGTTTTCGATATCCAGTCTGCTGCCATGATTGACGACTGTTGTAACACCGGTCAGCAGATTTTTATACATTCCCCAGGCCGACCTCAATTTTTTGGGAATTCGTAATATTTCTCTGATATTTTCTTTGTGGGCTTCATGGATATGTTTGCCCCACTCGGTATAGTGATCGTACTTTCTGTTGCCCAACACCGAAAAGCAATTAAAATCAAGATGATCGTGTGAGTTGATGAGCCCGGGAATGGCTATGGCGTCAGTAAAATGTATCTGCAGGGGGTCGGAAGAATGCTCTACCTGGTCGGGTCCAATGCCCATGATTTTTTCTCCGTAAATAGCAATATTTACCGGCTGTTCTGAATGGACGATGGATAAATGATTAAGTAGCACGTTGTTTCCTTAAATGTAATCCATAAATGACAGGCAGGCCTTTAAAACGTTCATAGACGGCAAGTGCGTTTTTTGTCTCATAGTATGATCTCACTTCTTCGTTCACCGTTTTTTCTTCTTCCCGGATCAGCGTGAATCCGGCTTCATAAAAGGTTTTCTTAATTTTTCCGATTGTATGAATATAATTCTTTACTGACAGGCTCCTGCTGCCATGGGTAAAACTCCGTTTGCCGCCATTTGCAAGCAGGGAGGGGTGGAAATCAGTAACGATCAGTTCACCTCCATTTTTCAGAACCCTGGACCATGCTGTGATCGCTTCTTCAATATTTTTGATATGAGCCACGGTAAGAGTCGAAATAATCATATCCATCGAGGAATCCGGTATGGACGTCAACAAGTTATCGGTTGTTTTTTGCGTATGGGCGAAAGGAAATTTATTTTTTAGCTGTGCAAGCATGGAACCTGAAACATCAAAACCAATTACATGAGAGGGGCTTTTTGAATAAATTTTTTGCCAATGCCTGCCGGTACCGCAACCGATGTCTACTACTGCTTTGCCCCTGAGGTCGATATTTTCAATGAGATCCGAAAAGATTCTTTCATCCAGATCAAGCATGAGATTGCCGGGCTGTTTATCGTAATTCGCTGACCAGATTTCATATGCCTGTTCCGGAGCCAGCTCAGATTTTGACAGGCCGGTTTTTTGCAGAAGGTCCTTGAATTTTGTGATCATATTGTTAACATATGTTTGGAGTCTGGCCATTCCTCTCTATGAGTACGGGATTTCATCAGAACGGGTTGTATTTCCGCGATTTAATATCGTTTTCTTGCAACCAGTTTGCGAAGCCCGACGTATCCACAAGTGGAGGGGGGCTGTGCCCCGGGAATTTCTATGACTGGTATTTTATTATTCAATCCGCGAAGTGCCAATGCCAAATATCGTGTACCCAATTCCATCTTGAATATAGCCGCTTCGGTGGAGGGCAAATATCCCTGGGTAATCGTTGACGGAAACAGGGAAATTGATCCGCTGGCAAGGATCATGCAGTGGCTGGAAACGGGCAATTACAAATATGTTGGATTTACGGTGATGCCCGGTCCGCAATTGAAACAGGCGATACCTTTTTCAAAAACAATCAAGGAATATTTCCCCGAGATAAAAATGATCTGGGGCGGATATTTTCCGACGAATCAGTTCAAACCTGTTTTGCAGACGGGTTATGTGGATTTCGTGATCAACGGACCCGGCGATCATTGCTTCCCGCAGCTGATTGATGCCCTGGAAAATAATAAACCCTATGAGCTGATAAAAAACCTGATTTATAAGTCCGGCGACCAGGTTATAAAGACCAGGAAGGAGGACCTGATTGAGCAGGACGCACTGCCGGATCTCCCTTATGATAAACTGGCTGAGTTTTATCCGATGGAAAAATACCTTGGTAAAACCTATCTCGGGAATAAAACGCTAGCCTATCATTCAAGTATCGGTTGTCCATTTACCTGTTCATTTTGTGCTGTTGTTCCAACGTATGAAGCCCGATGGAAAGCAAAATCAGCGCAAAAAGTTTACCGTGATATTAAATACATAAAAGATAAATGGGGCGCCGATGCGATTGAATTTCATGATAATAATTTTTTCGTCTCAGAGAAACGCACAGTGGAATTTGCAAAGCTCATACTGCCGGAAAAAATGAGTTGGTGGGGTATGGCACGTATCGACACGATGCATAAATTTAAAGACGAGTCCCTGGCGCTTATCCGGGAGGCGGGTTGCAGAATCATTTTTTTTGGCGCAGAAAGCGGTAATAACGCCATACTGAAACAAATGGACAAGGGCGGTACACAAAACGGCGATCAGATTGAAGAATTTGCTGCCCGCATGAAAAAATTTGACATCATCCCGGAATACTCGTTCGTATTAGGCATGCCGGCCCCGACGCCTGCGGAAGTTGAAGCGCAGATTGATTTCGAAATCAATTTTATCAAGAAGATAAAACGTATTAATCCCGATACGGAAATTATTTTATATACCTACAGCCCCGTGGCAACGGAAGGCTCTGATCTGTACAATGATGCGCTTTCAAAGGGATTTAAGTTTCCCGAAAAACTGGAAGACTGGATCAGTCCGGCCTGGGAAAATTTTGATCTCCGGAAAAATCCACTGACTCCCTGGCTTACGCCGAACATGATTGATAAAATCAAAAACTTTGAGACGGTATTAAATGGTTATTTCCCGACCAAGACGGATATACGCTTAAATTCGTTCCAAAGGAAGGCCATGCACCTGGTGGCTGGAATCCGGTATAATATCAACGTGCACAAATATCCATACGAAATAAAATTATTACATCGATTGTGGAAATACCGCCAGCCTGAAATACAGGGGTTTTAATAATGGCCATCCAATCACTATATCAAACCTATAACCGGTTTCTTACGTTGCAAACAGATAAGATCAGCAGCCTGCCGATCGTTATCCTGATGCCGCATAGTTCCTGTAACTGCCGTTGTATAATGTGCGATATCTGGAAGGGAAATCATAATCTCAGGCAACTGGATGAATCGGATATCAGGGGCTTGCTACATACTTTTAGAAAATATCAAACCCGGCAAGTGGTTATGTCGGGTGGCGAAGCATTGCTGAACCCTCATTTTTTCAGGTTCTGCGAAATATTAAAAAGCCAGAAGATAAAAATCACCCTGCTTTCCACCGGCCTGACTGTTCAGAAACATGCTGAACTTTTGGTGAAATGGGTGGATGATATCATTGTATCACTGGATGGGGACGAAGAACTACATGACACGATACGAAACATACCGGGGGCGTTTAAGAAATTAAAAGCAGGCATTCAATCCATCCGTTCCATCGACCCGCATTTTCAAATTACGGGAAGATCCGTGATTCATCGCCTCAATTTTCGGCACTGGCGGGAGATCATTCGCGCAGCCCGGGAAATCGGCTTGGATTCCATCAGTTTTTTACCTGCCGATGTTAGTAGTACTGCTTTCAACAGGGAGTTGGTTTGGACTGAAAACCGGCAGCAGGAGATCGTTTTAAAAGAAGCCGAGTTGGAAGAGATGAAAATGATCACAAATTCGATACTGGAAGAATTTAATGACGAATTTAAAAGCAGATATATCGTTGAGTCTCCACAAAAATTCCAAAAGATCTATAATTACTACGCTGCATATTACGGACTCAATCCCTTCCCTTATAAAAAATGCAATGCACCCTGGGTATCTACAGTGATTGAAGCAGACGGAACAGTCAGGCCCTGTTTTTTCCATAAAGCCTATGGGAATATAAAGAACGGATCACTGGATTCGATTATCAATAGCGAATCCGCAGTTGACTTCAGAAAAAAACTGGATATGGATAACGACGAGACCTGCCTGAAATGCGTTTGTTCCCTGAATTTAAGACCATCCGTAAAAATTTAAAAAACATGCGGGAGAGCGGAAAGGGAAATATTGATATCAGGCTAAACCCTCTGCAATTAATTAGCCTGATAGTCCTCATTCAGCTTGTAGTTATTTTTTTTACAACTGATATGATTCTCAGTTTTGATGAGGCCATGTGGCAATACATTGGCCGTAATTGGCTCAGAAACGGATTGGTGCCTTATGCCGGGGGCATCGATAATAAATCGCCCCTGATTTTTTTAATTTTTGGAATATCAGACCGCTTATTTGGTGTTAATTTTTGGTTCCCGCGTTTGTTGGGGATTGCAGTTCAATCTGCGGGTATTTTTCTTCTTTATAGAATTGCCGAAAAGAGGATCAGCCCGAGAGCTGGTTTATTTGCAATTAGTTTATACGGCCTGGCATTGGCCTGGCGAACAACAGGCGGAAAGTATGTGTCATATACAGAAACCTATGCCATTACGTTTATTTTAGCCGCTATTTATTTCAGCATTTCTTTGCGGAGTGATCGGTATAGTTTTTTCGGGGGATTACTGGCAGGTTTTGGATTGGGATTTCGATTTTCAGCCGCATTCGGCATCCTGCCCCTATTCATTTATCATTTTAATAAAAGCCGCAAAACAGGCATTATTTTTTTACTGGGTATTGTGACGGCTACCGGCTTTCTCCTGTTCCTGGGATTATTAGCCGGCATACGACCGAATGATTATTTATTCTATGGATTTACCGACAATTTTGGTTCCGGCAGTCCGACAAGCCATTCCCTGGCCTGGGAAGCGCAAAAGTTTGCAGATGGGTTTTTTTACTCGGAACTCATTTTGTTTTACCCTGCAGTCCTGGCATATTTTTTTATAGTTAGAAAAATGGATTTTTTAAAAGGTTGGCTCATGAGCGAGTTCATAGGTATTGTGATTTTGGGAATATATGCCCGGAATCATTTTAAAGAGCTTCTTCCGGTATTGTCTTTAATGGCAGCATTTGTTATTGATCGGTTAATCGAAAACTATCACATACCTCCCAGGCAGCTTATGTTGGGCATATGGATTTTATTTTTCCCAAAAACATTTGAGCCCCTCTTTGCCATCAAGAAGCTTTTCCTGCCGAGGAATCCTTCATCTGTCAATAACAAGCCTTTCGCAGATGAAGACGAAAATAAAAAAAAAGATATCGGTTTATGGATACGTAATAACACAAATTCAAAGGAAAAGCTGTTTGTGGCAGGATATGGGGCCCAGATACAGGCATATTCGGAAAGACAGTCACCCAGCGTCTATTTTAACGCAACGCAAACCCTTTTCGCAAAGAAGAAGTTGTTTGCAGACCTGATGGCAGATAAACCTGAACTGCTGGTCATTCCATTATCAGACAAATATGCGGGATCTGTGGGTGAAGACATACGGTCCTATGTTCAGGGACTGGCTACGAATTATTATACATTAGACACCTGTTTATATAATTATAATATTTATAAATACAGGGCATCAGTAATTCATTGAAATTTCATTATGTGAAAAAGGTACTGATTACACATTCCTATTTTCTGCGTTTCGATCCGAAACAATGGGCCACCGGTAAACCTTATGCGCCACTGGGCACCCTGTATGCGACTTCTTATCTGAAACAACATCAGTATGAGGTTGCTTTCTTCGATACGATGTTTTCCTTGGGACCTGAGGAGATCATTCCTGTGATCGAAAAGATAAAGCCCGATATTTTCGTAGTGTATGATGACGGCTTCAATTACCTGACGAAAATGTGCCTGGAGAATATGCGTGAAGCGGCTTTTGAGATGATACAATCTGCCAAAAAACGGGGTTGCACGGTCATTGTATCCAGCTCGGATTCTACTGACCGGTTTGAGATGTACCTCAATAAGGGTGCAGATTTCATTTTACTGGGTGAAGCCGAGCTGACCTTGCTCGAATTATCGAACGCACTGGTATCCGGTGCGACAGATTATTTTTCGATTGAGGGTCTCGCTTTTAAACAAAATGATGCCATCGTAAAAACAAAACACCGGAATGTTATAAAGGACCTGGATGCGCTTCCGTTTCCTGCGTGGGATATGATCAGCATGGATCCATACCGGGATATGTGGCTGGCGCACGCGGGATATTTTTCAATGAATATGGGAACTACCCGCGGTTGCCCTTTTAAATGTAACTGGTGTGCCAAACCGATCTATGGGAACCGGTACAATTCAAGGACTCCCAAAAATGTCATTACCGAATTGAAATGGCTGAAAAAGCGGTATGCATTTGATCATATCTGGTTCTGCGATGATATTTTTGGTTTGAAACCCGGCTGGGTACATGAGTTTGCCGATTTAACCCGTGAAGAAGGTTTACAGTTCAAATTCAAAATGCAGGGAAGGGTTGACCTGCTTTTACAGGAAAATAATATTATGGATCTGGCAAGGGCCGGCTGTGATAATATCTGGATGGGTGCCGAGAGCGGTTCCCAGAAAATCCTGGATGCGATGGATAAAGGAACCACCGTTCAACAGATATACGAGGCCACCCGTTTGTTAAAGAAATGCGGGATCAAACCCTCTTTCTTTATACAATTTGGTTATCCCGGCGAAACGAAAGAAGATATCGGGAAAACAATCTCCATGATCAATGAATTGTTACCCTATGAATTGGGGATCTCGGTTTCTTATCCTTTGCCGGGTACTGTGTTTTTTGAAAAGGTAAAAAATGAACTGGTCAATAAAACAAATTGGAAGGATTCTGATGAACTGGCCCTGATGTTCAGTAACACATATCAACCCGCCTTTTATAAACAGTTACACCGATATGTTCATAAGAGTTATCGAAAGCATATCGCCTTTGAAAACTTTAGAAAATTATTGGAGCACCCGTTAAAGATAAAAGCAGCCTGGATAAAAAAAGCTTTATCCGCTGTATATTATTTACCTGCTGCATTTATTGCCAAACAAAAACTTCATCAATTGGAAAAACCTGCCAGATGAATGAGCCGGTAAATCATATCAATGAGCAGCAGGTGGCCCTGGCGTTTACGGGTCAGTCAGCTATTTTTGATCAGTTGTACGCGACCAACGGAATTGTGGCCTATAAGCGGGAAAGGGTCAGGCAGTTCCTTTTGAAATATCTGGATCCTGGGAGCCGTATCCTTGAATTGAATGCAGGAACAGGGGATGATGCTATTTTCCTGGCGAAACAGGGACATCATGTCCACGCGACGGATATTTCTACAGGGATGCAGGCCAAATTAAAGGAGAAAGTTTTGTTCCACGGGATGAATGCTTTCGTGAGTCAGGAACTTTGTTCTTTTACCTCGTTGGAAAACCTGTCAGACAAAGGACCCTTTGATTGCATATTTTCAAATTTTGCAGGGCTGAATTGCACGGGTGATCTGCCGAAGGTTTTAGCCAGTTTCGATTGCCTGTTAAAACCCGGTGGGACAGTTGTGCTGGTCGTTCTTCCGCGATTTTGTCTCTGGGAAACCCTGTTGATGTTGAAGGGCAAATTTAAAACAGCCGGCCGGCGTTTTTTTAGTTCCGGGGGAAGAAAAGCAAAAATTGATGGCGCTTTGTTTACCTGTTGGTATTACTCACCTGGTTTTATCAGCCGCGCTTTAAGCGATCAATTTGAATTGAAGGCATTGGAAGGTCTGTGTACCATTGTCCCGCCTTCCTACATCGAAAGTTTCCCGGAAAAATTCCCCGGTGTATATGGATGGTTATGTAAAATGGAAAACAGGTTGAAGGGAAGATGGCCCTGGAAGTATATCGGAGATTATTATATTATTTCGCTACAGAAAGCTCACAGCGCTTAAATATTTCTGACAGGCCGTTCTCGTAAGACTGAAGTATTTTTTTCTGGAAGATTTCCGGATTGGGTTTTGAAAAATGCTTGCCAACGTGCATACTCATCAGCATGCCTTTGTTGTCTGTTTTATTTGATTGCGTTTTTGCATTCCAGCTTTTTGCTGTCCGGTTCATTAAGAAATTATCCAATGAATCGCCGAATTTATTATTAAGCAATTTTTCTGTAAGCGTTTTAATCCATGACTTTCCAGTATTCTTTACAGGTGGTGTATGAAGAAATTTATTCGGGAAGAAAACACTGGCCCAGCTGTTTGCCTTAAAGAATTGATCGAAAATCCCATTATCCCGCAGTGGTAAAACAGTGACGACTTCCATAGCGGTATATATGTTTTTTTCTATGATCGCCGGATCTTTTTCGTCAACAAAATAGTTCATGCAGAAATGATGCTGCTTATGAACAATAAATGTAAGTTTTTTGAAAATATGTAATAAGGTTCTGGCAATCCACAGCCTGTTTGCCTGGGTAATGATAAAGAAATCAATATCTGACTGTTCGTCTGCGAAATATTTTGACAGGGAACCTGAAACAGCCACACCCCGCACAAAGGGGAAGGAAGATATAATGAAAGCTGCTTTTTCGGCTTTTTTTAACATGGAGATCGCCTTTTCATTACCTCTGAACCGGCGAATGGCCAGTTTAAAGTCATTTTGCAGGCTGTAAAAATCTGCCATTTTATAAACGGCTGAGTCCTTCAGAAGATTTGTCAACGCTTGTTCGAACTCACGATAATCATTGCAATGCCCCAGGAAAAGGAATATCTCGTTCTTTTTTAGGGGATAATCAAACATGTCGAAATAAGCGAGGGTGGCCAGTATGTCTTTTCTGATGTTAAAATATTTCATTTACATATTACTTAACATGCCATGAAGAAGTCCACAATAATAGTACGTCAATTTGCCGGCAAGGTTGCATGTTTTAAAGGATAATAAGGCTGCTTATTCAGGTAACAGGCAAGGAAATAGTATTCATATTGGTTAACAATTTTCTCCCAGGTAAACTCACTCGCGATCATTACATAGTTGTCCTCGATCTGTATTTCATCGGGCAGGTGATTTTCATTGATGATGTTGAAAACATCATGGGCGTTTTTAAACCGAAGGGCATTTCCTTTTGTGATGGCGCCATTAAATACGTTGTCGTGAATGGCAATGGGAGCTTTTGCGGCCATGGCATCCAGCAGGGAGGGATTGGTTCCACCGACACTATGCCCGTGGAAATACAATTTGCAAAAGGCTGTCAGGCTCTGCACCTTAATTTCATTAAACAGTGCGCCCAGAAATATGATTCTGGAATCTGATTTATATTTTGCCTTTAACGATTTACCGTACCGGTTCGTAGTGTTTCCTATTACAACAAACCGGGTTTTGGACTGCGTCATCGTATAACCGTCCAATATCATCTCAATATTATTCTCAGGTTCCATCCGGGCCATTAACAGGTAGTACTGATTTTTTCCCAATTTATATTCTTTCAGCATGTTTTCATCGGCTACCGGGTAAATGCCCGCGCCATACGCGATGTATTTGCATTTAACATTGTATTTATTATCCAGGTATTCTTTGATTACGGGAGAGTCTGCAATGTGAAAGTTGCTCGCCTGCACAGCCCATTTTTCAGCTTTTCGTAAATAGCTTTTTACGGGACCCGGATATTTGCTGCGTTTCCATTCCATGCCATCCATATTTGTAATAGTGATGGCATTTTTGGGATAAAGGAATCCCCAGATGGAACTGCTGGTATATCCAAGCACCAGGACAATATCATATTCTCTTCTGCGTGCATCCAGTATGCAATTCAGATCATAGATAAATTGTCCGGTAGCACCGATCAGGTATTCTGGATCGTAACAGTGAACAATGTGAACGCCATGCCATTTATTTTCCATGTACGGATGTTTACTGGAATTGTATACAGTCACATCATGGCCTTTCTGAACAAGTCCCCTGGATAAATGACCGGCTATATGTTCGAATCCTCCGTAGTTATTAGGCACACCTCTGGTGCCGAGTATGGCAATTCTTAACCCCATTAGTTATTTATTATTTTTTTATATCCTTCTGCAGTGTGCTGACCCGCCAGGTTCCATGTATATGAGTAGGCAATTTTTGACCGGAGTATTTCATCCGATGGCAATGAGCTGGCTTTCTCAATGGCAGCGTAAATACTCTCCGGAGAAGCAGGTGAACAATAAACCGCGTGATTTCCGAAATATTCCTTTGTATCACCTTTATCTGTGATCACGATATTACATCCCATGGCCGCCGCTTCCAGCGAACTGAGGCCCGTTGTCTCAAACCAGCTTGGAAGAACGTGTACTTTTGCTTTTTGATAATAAGCCACCAGTTCTTCCTGCGGAATATGTTCTATAAATTCAACGTTGCGGGATGCGGCGTTACGGCACATCTGGTAATAGCCAGGTTGATTCGGAGCAGGCGCGCCTATGATCAGCAAATGATAGCTCGTATCATTCAGCGCCCGGATCAGATTTAATTGATTTTTAATTCCCTCAATCCTGGCTATGCATATGACGAGCTTCGGATCTTTTTTAGCGTCTTTATTGAATTTGAATAAATTGCAATCCACCGCATTCGGGACCACAATATGGTTTGTTTCGCATCCATAAATTTCCTGTAGCCGGATATATTCGGACGTGGAATTGGGCAACAGCAAACCAGCTTTTTTTATAATCTCATGGATAGATTTTTTCTGCCCCTTCAACGCGTACGAAAGACTCATCAACCGGTCCCTGCCCAAAATCCAACGTGAAATGGCCTTCAGATATTCAATCGTGTCTGCCGGTAAATAGCGGAACAGAATACCCGAAATCCCCTTACGGTGATATTTATCGTATTCGCTGTAATTGATCAGAATCGTAGAGACAACGAAGGGGAGGTTAGTTTTTTTGATATGATATAATATGTCTGCCGGACGTGTGATATTGAAAAAATGCAACAAATGGTAGCTGTTGTATTCAATCTGTTCATTTGTCAATTTGATGTCCACTTTAATACCCTGCATACGGAGTGAACGGGCTGTTTGCAATGCCTGGATCGTATCGCCGCCCTGCACAGTGTATAAAGTAGACCTGACAATCATGGCTACTTTAATTTTTTCCAAATTATACCTGTTTGATAATGATGACCCTTCTTTCATGATTTAAACCGGGCATAAAATGGCCTGCCGTGAACCCTTTATAATTGGTACGCTTTATAGGAAATAGGGTTGCGTTCCGATTAACTGCCGGTTCGCCTGGCCAGCCAGTTTGGCGCATTTACAGTTTTATATTCTTTACA
>Ga0193753_10001572_pt1 | contig 19310 bp, 13 predicted proteins | sample H1c2metaG_FD_144925 | JGI IMG/M metagenome (GOLD analysis project Ga0193753, IMG submission 144925) | Soil microbial communities from a riparian zone of the East river system, Colorado, United States - H1c2 | ecosystem: Environmental > Terrestrial > Soil > Riparian zone | place: USA: East...
CAGGAAAGAAAGGTCAAACCCCTTAAAACTTACCGTATTAGAAAAGCCATAAGTAAATTTCGGTTGTGAGTTGCCCAGGTTATGTTTGTCCACGCTGGTAACAGATGTATGACCATTCAACGCAACATATTTTCTGTCTCCGACTTTTTGTGGAACGCCGGTCAGCAGAGGAACTCCCTTTGCTATGTCATCCGCCGTCAGTAGCCCGTCCGTGGAATAACCCCAGAATGTTCCCAGCGGCAGACCTACCTGTACGATGACCGGCGACTGTTGCCCGGTTGGCGCGGTGGGAGTAAAATTTTGCGTACCGTTACCCAGGCTCAATACTTTATTTTCATTCTTTGCAAAAACGATATTGGCATGCCATACCAAATCTTTACTTCTGATGATATCAGAATTCAAAGAAATTTCAATCCCCTTATTTTCAACACTGCCTACATTTTCAAGAACACTCGCATATCCAGTGTATACAGGGAATGGTACATTCAAAAGCAGGTCCGTAGTTTTTTTGTAATAAGCATCAAACACTACACTGATCCTGTTTTTAAACAGACCCAGATCCAGTCCCGCATCGTATTGGGTAGTCGTTTCCCATTTCAGATCCGGGTTCGCCAATTGAATCGGCGCGATCCCGGTGACCAGTGTATTATTGAAATAATAGTTTGTTGGGCTCAATGAAGCGAGCGAACTATAAGGTGGCACATTGGAATTTCCTGTCTGACCTGCCGAAACCCTGACCTTCAGATTATTTACTGTACTGGCTAATGGAGTGAAAAAATCTTCCTGAGAGGCATTCCAGGAAAGACCGACTGAGGGGAAGTAACCCCATTTGTTGTTAGACCCCAAAACAGAGGCCCCATCAGCTCTTTCCGATATCGTGATATTATATTTATGGAGATAAGAATAACTTACCCTTACCAGAAATGAATTGAGTGTTGAACTATGACTGTTTGAGGATGGCAGAATGGCCGAAGCTCCATATGCCAGATTATTGTAGGCAGTCAGATCATTTGGAAATTTCTGTGCGGAAGCAACTGCCGACTCATCATTTTGAGACTGTGTCGTATATCCGGCCAGCACTGTAAAGAAATGTTTGTCATGAATGGAATGATCATATGTCAATGTGTTTTCATTCAGCCAGGAAGTGGAAGAAACCGTACCGACAGAACCAACTCCCCCGCTGGCATAACCTCCGGAGGTATTGGACGGAGCATAATAGTTCTGTTTGGTATTAAACAGATCAACACCACCAGTCACTTTCAGGGTTAAACCTGAGAGAATTTTATACTCTAAATAAATATTTCCAAGCGTACGGATCAGATTACTTTGATTCGTTGTGGTTGCGATATCCTTAAGCGGATTCGTGGGCGTTGTCAGGTATGGATTATTGGTATTATATGATCCATCCGGATTTTTAATGGGTATGACAGGAACTGTTTGTAACAGAGTTGCCCAGGCACTGGCTGGCGTTATACTGTTGATTGCTGCGCCGGTCAGTCCATTTTGCGCAGACTTACTGACAAAGAGATTGGTTCCGATTTTAAAATTCTCCGAAACGTTTCGCTCATAATTCAGTCTCCCGGAATACCGTATGAAATTTGTGTTCAGCACGATTCCCTGCTGGTTATAATAATTACCGGAAATAAGATATCTTGATTTATCGTCCCCACCTGAAACGGATAATTCATGATTTTGTACCGGGGCCGTTCTGAGTCCTGCCGATTGCCAGTCGGACCCTTTTCCAAAAGCGTTGATGGCCGAATCAGAATAGGTTTTCGCAACCCCGTCGCTGATATTCACATCATTTACCAATGACGCCCATTGAGAGCCGTTTAAAAGCGACAGTTTTTTCGATGCCTGCTGACTTCCATAATATCCGCTATAATTTACTTCATCCGTACCCTTCCTGCCACGACGGGTAGTTATGATGATTACACCGTTTGCGCCTCTTGATCCATAAATGGCAGTTGCAGATGCATCTTTTAAAACTTCAATGGATTCAATGTCATTGGGATTAACGGTAGCCAGGGCATTTACTTTCGATCCGGATGCTGCTCCGGAATTGCTCAACGCATTGTTATTATAACTAATGAATCCGTCGATCACATATAAAGGATCATTTCCGAACGTAATGGAATTGCCCCCACGAATCCGAATGGTAGCGGTACTTCCCGGCTGACCCGAGCTTTGTGTTACTGAAACTCCGGATACACCTCCCTGCAACAGATTGTCAAAAGAAGTTGCGGGAAGATTGAGGAGACCTTTGGGCACCGAAGCGATGGATCCGGTGATATCTGATTTACGCTGTGTACCATATCCCACAACGACGACTTCGCTCAGGCCCTTATTATTATTATCGAGTGTTATTTGTTTAAAACTGTAATCTTCGACAGTTACTTCTCTGGGCTTAAATCCAACATAACTTAGTTCATATACGATTGGAACTGTTTGTGCGGTAACAAATTTGAAGTCCCCCTTTTCATCAGTTAATACCTGATGCGTTGTCCCTTTGATATGCACCACTACTCCGGCCAGTGGATCATTGCTTTTTGCATCGGTAACCCGACCCGTCAGAATAATTTCTTTTGACTGGGCCCCTGAAAGAAATGGCAAACCAGAAAATAAAAAAAGGAAAAGGACAAAGACTGCCATTGCAGATGGCCTGGTTAAAAGATATATATTATATCTTTGAATTTGATTCATGTGAATGATTTAATTGTTCATGTAATCCCGATGAAAATCAGTTGGTGATTGCCGTTACTTCACTGATCTCATCTGCAGCCCGGTAGGGATTTCCCTATCGGGTTTTTATTTACTTCAAATGGAAAGCGTTGCTAATCAGCAACAACAGGGAGGAAATGTCGAGATGGTAAATAATCCGGATTGGGAAAAAATGCTGGATGATTTGCTAAGACAGTTCATTGGTTAAATAATTGGTCATGCTAAAAATTAACGTTGCTGTCACAAATATATGGGAATTCTTATTAGTCTACCAAATTAGTAGGTTTATAATTTAAAAATATTTTTAAGAAGATTTAAGTCTTTAATTAAAACAAAGACATACAGGGAAAGACTAGTGCTGCTATTTTACACAAACCTGATCGGCGAAGTGAATCTTTACAATGGGTCATTACTCGTTTCCACGTCCCAATGAGCCAAAAGGGATTCAAAACGATACTGTTCAGCCTTTTTATAAGATTCCTGATCCGGATACAATTGTTTTTTATAAGGCTCCGTCAAATTCTCATCAAAAGCCAGGGCAACTGTCTTAAATACAACTGTCACTCTGAAATCCCAGCGTGTTTCTTCACCGCTGTGAAAGCGGGGCCTGGAAGCTGTTATGCTAATGATATCTCCTTTTTCCAACGCCTTTTTCAACAACGGGTAGTGATTCGCTTTCCACAAACTGATAAACTCATCGGCATGTCCCCATTTCACTTTATAATAACTTTCAATGGCAAAATAATCTTTAGATGGAGCTGCCATTTGCTGCGAATAACTATTGGATGAAATCAGTAAAACGGGAATAATTAAAACTAACAGAAACTTCATAATCAATGTTTAAAAAAATACACGATCAATCTGGTGAAAATGCTTTCGCAATAAGACTGTGAAAATGATGTATCCCCTGCTCCCGGGTTACAGAATACCTTCCATGATGATAAAACCTGGAACGAACACCTCGCTGTACGGCTTCCACTACTTCTTCATCTTCCATTTCCACTGTATCCAGACCCGAACCCGCACCTTTATTAAACAATTCTTCTTTCCATACATAGGTAAGGAAAGAAACTTTGTTATGGTCAATGGAAATGGGTTGAACGATATTGATACTGAGCCCCCAGGGATAGAAATTAAACATCATATTAGGAAATACGAAGAAATAATAGGCTGCCACTTTCTTTCCATAGTCCGGAGATGAAGCGGGAAGGTCAAATATTTCTTCATCTGTTTTTGCCAGACCAAGCTGGAGATTCGAAAACTCATATATCTCTGTAGTATAATTTCCGAAATCAATGACTGCATTGAGTCCGGCGTGGACAAACGGAATGTGAAATCCTTCCAGGTAGTTTTCGCAATACAATGCCCAATGAGCTTTTACAATATAATCCGTTGATAATTCCGGTCTAAAAACAAATTCATCTATGGAAAGCCAGGACAGCCGGTCCCGCATTGCCTGGAAATATTTTTTTGGATCAGCATTTGCATCCAGGGAGCAAAACAGCAGTGGCCCCCATGTATATAAGGGCAGTTGCTTGAGATCATCCTCCTTTGTTGGAAAACTTTTTACTTCTTTGAATTCGGGCATGGAAAGAAAACTCCCGTCAAGACGGAACTGCCTTCCGTGATAGCGACAGCGAAGGTTTGAAACCTGACAGGCCTGTCCTATTAAAACGGTTCCCCGGTGTGTACATACGTTGGACAAACAACGAACTTTGTCACCCGAATCTTTTACCAGCAGCAGCGGTTCACCCAGATAATTCTCCAGCATCGTGAAAGGATAACAAGTCCCCGGCTTCGATACCAGGTCTTTATCCCCGATGAATTGCCAGCTTTTTGAAAAGATCTTTTCCTTGCCTTCCTCATAGACAGTTGGATCCGTATAAAAATCTGTGTCGAGTGTTTTTGCCTGCGAAATGTCAGGATCTATTTGAAAGCGTCGTTCTTGCAATATTTTAAATTTAAATGATCATTTACGCAGGAGGCGGGAAGCAGGAGGCTTGAGGCCATGCTCCGCGCATCCAGCCTCCTGCTTCAGGCCTTCTTGTATTTCCAGTGTCTTGTCTTTCCTTCTTCCAGCCACTCAATGGTTGTCGCCAGCCTTTTATTTAATGTTTCTTCTGTTTTGGCTTCGCTGATCCATTCAATGTATTCCCGTCGTTGTGAAGGCGGGAAGGCATCGAATGTGGCCAGTGCCTTTTTGTTTTTTTTAAGCGCTGTGGCCAGCGCCTTTGGCAATGGTAGTTCTTTTTTAGGAGCTGTTTTCAGCCTCGTCACTTTCACATTGTTCTTATTCAAGAGGGCGGCTTCCTTAATATATGTCAGAAGAATTTTATCCGAAGGAAGATCTTTTGGGGAAACGAGTTTATTCAGGTGCCCCATCGAATTTTTGTCTGCGAGATGTAGAATCCCGTCCTTGTCTTTTAGCAGGGAGGCTTTCCAAAAACCCATCGAACAATGTTCTTTGAATGCAGCTATGCTGCATAACATGCCACCATATGCTTCGTAATTCGGGAAACTCCACTTGATGGTCTCTTTTGCTTCCGGACAACCCTGGAAGATTATTTTTCGCAGCTTTACAAGAATAGGCTTGGCAAATGGGGCGGCTTTTTCAATATAAGCATCAACCCGGGGATCCATTTCCGGCATGATTTAATATTTTATTCAACAATTTACCTAAAGCATTCAAATTTCTTCCTTAAATTATGCTATTGTCATCTCCACAAACAGAACTTAAAAGAACACTCAGCCCCTTCCTGTTATGGGGCCTGGGCGTGGGCTATGTGATTTCCGGAATGTATTTCGGATGGAACCTGGGACTTGAACAGGGCGGCACCGGAGGATTGGCTATTGCGACATTCTTTATCATTATCCTATACAGCACTTTTACCTTTAGTTATGCTGAGCTCGCTGCAGCCATTCCCAAAGCAGGTGGCGCCTTTGATTATGCCCAGCGTTCCATGGGAAACGATCTGGGGTTTATCGCCGGCATGGCCCAGAATATAGAATTCATTTTTGCACCACCTGCTATTGCTTTTGCCATTGGCGCCTATTTCAATTTATTTTTCCCCCAGGTTCCCATACTCGCAATTGCCATTCTGGCCTACATATTGTTTACTGCGCTGAATATTTATGGAGTAAAGGCCGCCGCAATGTTTGAATTGGTCATTACCCTGCTGGCTGTAGGTGAATTATTATTGTTTACAGGTATCACCCTGCCACATTTTGAAGTAAAAAATATTCAGCGTAATGCCTTTCCGCATGGATGGCAGGGAATCCTCGCAGCCATTCCTTTCGCCATCTGGTTTTTTCTGGGTATCGAAGGTGTTGCCAATACCGCCGAAGAAGTTCTGCGTCCCCAGCGCACCCTTTTATTGGGATTTGGTTCTGCCATCCTTACCCTTGTCATACTGTGTGTGTTCATTTTTTTAAGTTCTATTGGGGTGAATGGTTGGGAAGCCATTGTTTACCGGCCGGATGGGTCCACTTCGGATTCTCCACTCCCCCTGGCACTCGCACAGATTACAGGCAACAACCATCTCTTGTATCATTTGTTAATTACCATCGGTTTATTTGGATTGATCGCTTCCTTTCACGGATTGATTTTAGCAGCGGGCAGATCAACTTACGAGTTTGGAAAAGTGAATTATGCCCCGGCGATCCTTGGGAAAATACATCCAAAGTTTAAAACGCCGTCCAACGCTTTAATAGCTAATATGATGATCGGGATTATCGCCTTGTTAACAGGTAAAACGTCGGAGATCATTACAATCTCTGTTTTTGGTGCCCTGACCCTTTACATTTTATCGATGGTTTCCATGTTGCTTTTAAGAAAAAAAGAACCGGACCTGGATCGCCCGTTCAGGGTACCATTTTACCCCGTTTTCCCAATAACTGCCCTGGTGATTTCCATTGTTTCCATTATTGCGATGACAGTGTACAATTTCACTTTAGCCTTATTTTATATTTTGCTTTTGTTAATGTCCTATACATTTTTTAAACTCATTAAAAAAAGGGGAACCAAATAAAATTCAAAGTATGGATACGAAAGAGATTCTCCAGTACGTAAAAAATCACGCCGCCGGAAAAGTAAAATTAGCCATTACGGATATCGATGGGGTGTTGCGGGGAAAATACATTTCTTCTGAAAAGTTTTTTTCTCTGACAGATTCTGAAACCAGTTTCTGCGATGTGATCTTCGGCTGGGATGCCGCCGATCTGGCTTATGATAACTCGTCCTATACCGGATGGCATACCGGGTATCCTGACGCAGCTGCGCAATTGGACCTGACCAGTTTCAGAAAAATTCCATGGGAGAATGATCTTCCTTTTTTCCTGGGTGAATTGGTTCCAAACATCCTTCAACCGGTGGTCTGTCCGAGGTCTCTTTTGAAAAAAGTATTGGCTGATTCGATATCCGCCGGATTTCTCCCGCTCTTTTCGCAGGAATTTGAATGGTACAATTTTGCCGAAACACCACAAACCATACAGGACAAACAATACAGGAACCTGCAGGCGCTGACCCCCGGCATGTTTGGATATTCCATCCTGAGAGCGGGTTTGCAAAATGATTTTATGACAGATCTCTTTGATCTGCTGACCCGTTTCAGCATACCCATCGAGGGACTGCATACGGAAACCGGTCCGGGTACTTATGAAGCCGCGATCCATTATTCCGCGCTCATCGAAGCGGGCGACCGGGCAGTGTTGTTCAAAACGGCCGTTAAGGAGATTGCTTACAAACACGGTATCATGGCTACTTTTATGGCCAAGGTGAATGAACATCTGCCCGGTTGCGGCGGCCATATACACCAGAGTTTGTGGGATGCAGACAGAAAAAAGAATCTTTTTTATGATGAAAAAGATGATTCAAAAATCAGCGAAATCATGAAGCATTATATTGCCGGACAACTCCTGCTGATTCCGCACATGCTGCCCTTGTTCGCTCCGACCATCAACAGTTACAAAAGATTGGTGGAGGGTGCCTGGGCGCCAACCACCCTCACCTGGGGGATTGATAACCGCACTGTTGCGCTTCGCGTGCTGTGTGGCGGTCAATCATCTTCCAGGCTCGAGACGCGCGTTATCGGAGCGGATGTGAATCCTTATCTGGCAATGGCCGGAGTGCTTGCTGCCGGACTTTATGGAATAAAAAATAAATTACCCTTGAAACAGGCTGCTACGACGGGCAATGGTTACCTGGATCAAAGTCATGGCCGGCTTCCATCAACTCTGGCAGAAGCCACGAAAGCGATGAAAGAATCTGTGATTGCAAGGGAAATATTGGGAGACAGTTTTGTGGATCATTTCACGCGCACCCGTGAATGGGAATGGAGACAGCATTTGAAATCAGTGACAGACTGGGAATTTAAAAGGTATTTTGAAATCATTTAGAATTTATAATGAATTATAACAAAATAGTTCAATACAATTTTCCAACCATCATCCGCTTTGGTCCCGGGTCTGTAAAGGAGCTGGGAGATTATTTATTGAAAAATGGATTGAGCCGGCCGCTGATCGTGACCGATCCGACCGTCGCACAATTGCATTTTCTCAGGGAGATTGTAAAGGACCTTCAGGTCCGGAATATTTCCGTGGAGACATTTTATGATATCCATAAAAATCCGGTGAAATCAGATGTTTATAAGGGTGCGGAAGTATTCGATGAAGAGGAAAGGGATTCCATTATCGGTATCGGTGGCGGAGCCGCTTTGGATGTCTCCAGGGCTATAACACTGCGCATATATCACCGCGAAGATTTATTCAAATATGATGATCTGAAAGGCGGAGACATATTTGTCACCAATGATGTGCCGCATTTTATTACCATTCCGACTACGGCGGGTACAGGCAGTGAAGTAGGCAGAAGCGCGATCATCTCAGACGATGAAACCCATCAGAAAAAAATTCTCTTCTCACCCAAACTGCTGGCAAGAATTGTTTTCGCAGATCCACTGCTCACGATGGAATTGCCATCCTTTGTTACTGCCGCTACGGGTATGGATGCGCTCACGCATAATATGGAAGCCTTCCTGGTGAATATGTTTCACCCCATGTGTGACGGCATTGCGCTGCAGGCAATTTCATTAATTCAAGCTTCGTTGGTTAAAGCAGTAAATCAACCCGACCTGGAGTCGAGAAGTAATATGCTGATCGCTTCCCTGATGGGTGCGGTTGCATTTCAAAAGGGCCTGGGCGTTGTGCATTCGCTCGCACATCCGCTTTCTTCCCTGCTGGATACACATCACGGACTGGCCAATGCCATTAATATTCCCTATGGAATGGAATTCAATATAGAAGGATTTGAATCGAAATTTAAACAGATAGCAAAAGCATTGAATCTGCAGCAGGAATCGGGAGAGGCTGTGGTCAAATATCTGTTTGAATTAAATGAGAAAATAAATATTCCGCGAAAACTCAGCAGCATTGGTGTGAAACAGGAGCATATTGAAACATTATCTGATCTGGCCCTGGCAGATTTTGCGCACCCGAATAATCCGAAACCGGTTAGCAGGGATGATTTTAAAAAATTATATTTGAAAGCTCTTTAGCGAAAAAATTGCCTGTATCATGCAAATCATCAATCCGGCGACCGGGGAAGTGATCCGTGAAATAACGGAAGACAATCGGGAAACACTCAGCGCAAAATTTCAATTGTTGAAAAACGCGCGTCCAGGATGGTCAGCGCTGGAAATAAAAAAAAGGGTAAAAATCCTGCATGATTTTTCAACCGGTTTAGAAAACCAGATTGAAATACTGGCTGCCATACTAACATCTGAAATAGGTAAACCCCTGCAGCAAAGCAGGAATGAAATCAACGGCGCCAGAACACGCATCCAATGGCTTACGACAAATGCTGAAAAATATCTGGGGGATGAGGTAATGACAAAAACTTCCGACCTGACAGAAAAAATTTCTTATGACCCCCTGGGAGTGATATGTAATATCTCCGCCTGGAATTATCCCTGGCTGGTCGGCGTGAATGTTTTCGTAACGGCTTTACTGGCTGGCAATACCGTGATGTATAAACCTTCTGAATATGCTGTCCTTACCGGTTTTGAAATTGAACGGATGTTGAAACAGTCCGGCGTACCGGAAGACGTATTTCAATTAGCAGTGGGTGCGAAGAAAGTGGGAGAACTTTTACTAGATCTTCCATTCGACGGGTATTTCTTTACAGGATCATATAGGACCGGGAAATATATTTATGAAAAATGCGCATCCAAAATGGTACCCTGCCAGTTGGAAATGGGCGGTAAGGATCCTTTGTATGTAGCCAATGATATTGTTGATGTAAAGCAGGTTGCCGAAGCAACGGCGGATGGAGCATTTTATAATAATGGACAGAGTTGTTGCTCAGTTGAACGCATTTATGTTCAGCAGGAAATTTATGATGCGTATCTCCGGGAATTTGTGGATACAGTAAAATCCTGGAGAATCGGAGAACCGACAGAAGCCGGGATTTATTTTGGTCCACTGACCAGGAAAGCACAACTGGAAGTATTGGAAAAGCAGATCAGTGATGCCGTTGCGAAAGGTGCGCGAATTTTAACAGGAGGAAAGCGCATCCGGGGAAAAGGATATTTTTTTGAACCCACCGTCCTGGCTGACGTAACACAGGATATGCTCGTAATGACGGAAGAATCTTTCGGTCCCATTATCGGCATTATGAAAGTGAAGGACGATACAGAAGCCGTAGAGCTGATGGCCGATACAGAATATGGTTTAACGGCCGCCATATACAGCAGCGACAAACAAAGAGCCGAGAAAATGATCAGGCAATTCAATACCGGTTCCGGATATTGGAATTGTTGTGACCGTGTATCTGCTCCCTTACCATGGAGCGGCAGGAAACATTCCGGATTCGGTTCAGCCCTCTCTCATGCCGGTCTTCTTTCTTTCGTGCGACCAAAGGCCTGGCATATGCGCGGATAACGTAAGAGGACCGGAAGAAAATTATTCCCCGATGCCGAATCCGAAAAATAAAAACTCAACGACGACTCATATAAAATCATCGTTGAGTTCGGTGCCCGATAAGCGCTGAACGGGCTTAGTTTACTTTAGTGCAAGCGTAACACCTCCACTTCCTGCATCAATATCTACCGGGGTACCGCCGCCATTGACGGTCCCGCTGATACTCTGTTTTTCCATAGAGCCGCTGAAATTACTAAGGCCTTCTGTTTTGATACGGTCACCATGAATATCCAGGTTCAGTCCCTTGCCTTTTGGGATCTGCAAATGAACACTTCCTCCTGAATTATTCAATTTTACGAACTTGCCTGTTTCCAGTATTTCCACGTCAATATTACCACCACTGGTAGATGCTTCCAGGCTTCCGCTCATGGACGTCATTGAAATATTGCCCCCTGATGTGTGCGTAACCAAATCGCCACTAATTTTTTCAGCGTCCACATTTCCGCCGCTGGTAGTTGCCCGGATATTCCCACTTAAATCATTCAGTTCGATGGAACCTCCCGAGGTATTCAGGTGAATCTGACCGGAGCAATGTTTGGCTTCGATGCCTCCACCACTGGTCTCCAGATCAATATCTTCTTTAGAATCGGAAACATCGATTCCTCCGCCGGAGGTCCTGCCATAAATTTTACCGGTTAGTCCCTTCACTTCAAGACCACCGCCGCTGGTATAGAAATGCTGTTCACCGGTCAGGTTTGAAATACTGATTCCGCCACCGCTGGTATTAAGATGGGTGGCACAAGCAACAGGAACATAGATGTTATATGAGATACTGATCTGGTTATCACGGTTACTGAAATTTCTTTTGGTTTTCGCGGTTGCTGTCAATTTGTTACCTGAAACCGTCACTGAAAAATCATAATCCTCTGCTATGATCTTATCGACTTCCTCTTTGGTATAAGTATTATGACGGCCATTGCCGCTCACATATACTTCAACTCGTGCTTCCGACGAACTTACGCCCGTTACCTGGATTCCCCCGCCGGAAGTTTTTGCATCCACTTGGTTGATCGCATTTGAAGACAAGGGTTTATTCAGGTATAACAGTCCCTTTGGGGAATTCTGTGCATTCACCAGCAAGCCGGTGGCAACCAATAGAAAACTGAAAATGATTCTCATGATCTGAATATTTAATTGATGAATTGTAGAAGATTTATCGGACAAAATGTTTCCATACGAATGTAGCCACCCCAATGCCAGATCTGCAACTAACTAATAATCAAATCGATAATCAAATATTTCCGGGTATAACTGACCGGTTTTGATACGGTGTCCGTCCGGTTTTTCGATCACAAGACCCTTCCCGTTTCCACAAGGACAGCATTATTGTTAAAATGTTGCAGCAAACCCCTCCTTCGGGCTAACTTTCTGAAGATTTTTTCCCTGTCCCATTCTGACCCTTCCGATCGTCATGTGTTTTTAAAAATAAAAAAATTACAAAATGAATGAGTTCTTATTAATCTTCAGAAGAGATTTTCAAATGTCAGAAATACAACCTTCACCGGAACAATTGCAGAACATGATGAAGAAATGGCAAAACTGGATGGGCGGTATAGCTGCCAGGAATAAACTTGTGAGCTCCGGAAACCGTTTGTCTAACGAAGGAAAGGTGTTAACACCGGGCGATGTAGTAACAAATGGACCGTACGTGGAAATTAAGGAGCTAATTGGTGGTTATATCATGATCAGTGCCGATTCCCTCGAGGAAGCTGCAGAGATTTCAAAAGGATGTCCGATCCTCAGTATAGGTGGCAGCGTAGAGGTACGCCCTGTCATCGCGATGCAGATGTAAATTCTTCTGAATTGATGTTTATTGTATGAGCGAACAAGAGTTACTTCCGCATTTATTCCGGACCGAATATCAAAAAATCATATCAGTCCTGGTTCGCCATTATGGATTTGAGCAACTCAGTGTGGCTGAAGACATAGCCAGTGATACTTTTTTAATCGCTGCTGAGACCTGGGGCATTAAGGGATTGCCGGAGAACCCGATAGCATGGCTTTACACAGTAGCGAAAAACAAAAGCCGCGATCTGCTCAGGAGAAATGCGGTTTTTAATGAAAAGCTCCGGCCCGCATTAAAAGCAGAACTACATTCCATTCCGGAAACTGATATTGATTTGTCGGAAGAAAATATCAAGGACAGTCAGTTACAAATGATGTTTGCCCTTTCCGATCCGGTTCTTTCACCCGAGTCACAGGTAGCGCTGACACTTCGCATTTTATGCGGCTTTGGCATTGATGAAATTGCGGACGCGTTTTTAACCAACCGGGAAACCATCAACAAGAGGTTGTTCAGGGGAAAGGAAAAATTGAGAAGCGCCCGTATTAAAATTAGCCTGCCTGCGGCAGAAGAAATTAATAAGAGAATTGACACCGTATTAACAAGCCTGTACTTGTTATTTAATGAAGGCTATTATTCATCCAGTCAGAATAGTGTATTGAGAAAAGATTTTTGCCTGGAAGCCATGCGGCTGACAGGATTGTTGGTTGAGAACGAAAAAACCGATAATCCGAAGGTTGATGCATTGTTGGCACTCATGTGTTTTCATGCGTCCCGTTTTGATGCAAGAACAAATGAAAACGGAGAGATCATTCGGTATGACGATCAGAATACTGAGTTGTGGAATGATGAGCTTATAGCTACCGGTCATTATTATTTGAACAAAGCATCCCGTGGAAAAGAATTAAGCCGGTATCACCTGGAAGCAGGAATCGCGTACTGGCATACGATTAAAAATGACAGTCAGGAAAAATGGGAAAATATATTACAACTGTATAACCAGCTGTTATTGCTCAGCTATTCACCCTTGAGTGCCTTAAACAGGACCTACGCATTGTCCAGGATTTGTGGAAAACAAGCGGCAATCCTGGAAGCAGAAAAACTGGGACTGACCAAAAATCATCTTTATCATGTGTTGCTGGGCTGGCTATATGCAGGTGTTGACAACGAGAAAGCAAAAGAACATTTGAATCTGGCACTTGTATATGCCAACACGGAGACGGAGCGGATTGGCATTCGCAAAGAACTCCTGAACTCCTGAAAGTATGGAAGAATGGAAGAATGGAAGTAAAAAAGCACTTCCATTCTTCCATTCTTCCATACTTCCATACTTGTTATTTAGTGTACCGGCTTAAGCTTCAACACCAGTATATCATGTGAATCGAGAGTCCGTTCGAGTTTTTTATCTGTCTTCCCCAAATCTTTTTTCATCCATACATCACGCAGCGTAAATACTTGCTTGTCAAAGTGAATATCCATTGCTGATTGCGCATCTGAGATATTGAGTTGTTTCCAGTCCAGTTCCAATTTTCTTGTACTACCCGTGCGGTTGAAAAAGCAGAGGGCCAGTTCGCCGTTTTTCAGGGGTTTTACCCAGAGTTCCAGACTGTCAGGTATTGCCATTTTAAATGCGGCAATGCCGCGTGCATCCTGGTCGATATCGATCATTTCCTTATTTGTCAATATCCCGCGTGTCTCTGCTGTCATTTTACGCAGATCATTCCCGGCGGCCAACGGCGCGGCCAGCATACACCAAAGAGAAAAATGGGACCTGTCCTCAACTACTGTCATTCCGTTACCTACTTCCAGCATATCGGGATCATTCCAATGATTCGGCCCGTTATATTTACGGATGGCTTCCTGCAAATCAAGAATGCTCAGCACCGATTGCGGTGTCCAGTTTCCAATGGGTTTGCGAACCACAAAACTTGCGCTGATATCTCCGGTGGACCGATACAATTCTCCAACTCCACCAGCCCAAAGCCAGGGTTTATGATCTCCCCATTCGCAAATACTAAAGACAATCGGTCTGCCTGTAGCCCGGAGGGCTGCACTCATCGTTTTATATGCTTCCGGTGCATTGAGACTGTCAGTGTTACACCAGTCATATTTTAAGAAGTCAACACCCCAGGATGCATATAATCTGGCGTCTTCATATTCATGGCCACGGGTGCCCGGATAACCGGCACAGGTTTTTGATCCGGCGCAGTTATAGATTCCGAATTTCAATCCTTTGGAATGAACATAATCGGCGAATGATTTCATGCCATGCGGAAATTTTACCGGATCCGCGACCAGGCTTCCGGATGGATCCCGTTCCATGGCCATCCAACCGTCATCCAGAACAAAATATTGATACCCGGCATCACGCATGCCTGAACTCAGGTACACATCTACCATCTGCCGGAGCATGTCTTCATTGATCTTAGTTTGAAAAGTATTCCAGGTATTCCAACCCATCGGGGGTGTTGGAGCCAGTTGGCCGGTGAGCAGAGTATCAGAAGGGCTGCTTTTTTTAATCGCCTCATTATTTTGGGAAAAGAGGTTTATTGTGTTGACAAGACCCAGAAAACATAGCAGAAAGACTTTGAAAAACTTCATTTTGTGATTTTTTAAAAAGTTACCCGTAATACCAGAAAAAATTGAAAAACTCAGAGGATTTGATATGTACGCCCCTTAAGGATAAAAGTAGTCAGAAAAAAGTGAACTCATTTATGAATCACCGGTGTCTGTTAAACGGGCGAGACCGAATGGACCGGGACGTGTTAACCGTATGCTGCTGATTCTATCCGATTTTTTTGTCTCGAATTACCGCACACCTGCTGTTCGATTACGGACATTTTTGTTTGTTATCTCTGCGATAACCCTTTGTGTCCCAAACCTGTAACGCATGGCACTATCTTGGATTCCCATTTGCAAAACTGATCGGTATGTTGAAAAGCTATCTGACAATCGCCTGGAGAAATCTGATGAAGAACAAGATTTTTTCATTTATCAATATAACAGGACTGACTATTGGCATCACTGTGTGCATGATGATTTTTCTTTTTATTATGAATGAATTCAGCGTAGACAGATTTCATCGGGACGCTGACCGGATTTACAGGGTTATGCGCGAATATGATAAAGGCAAACCACCCGTTGCATATTTATCGGGCCCCTATGGCCCGGCTTTAATAAACGACTTTCCGGGTCAGATTAAAAAATCGGTTCGCGTGCAGGTAGATCGCGGACTTGTTTCATTTGACAACAAGGCTTTTAGTGAGAAAAAAATTTATGCTACTGATGAAGATTTTTTTGAACTCTTCAGTTTTCCTCTTTTAATGGGCAACCCACATACTGTGCTGAAAAATCCGGGGAGCGTTGTACTGACAGAAAGCACAGCTATTAAATACTTTGGAAGTCCGGGTAATGCCATCAATAAAACGATTGACATGGATAAGATGCTTCATCTGAAAGTAACCGGCATCGCAAAAAATGTTCCTTCCAATTCACACTTGAATTTTGATCTGGTCATGCCATTGTCAAATTATGTTCACGACGATGGGTTTAATGTTTGGATAAATAACCGTCTGTTTACCTATGTGCTCCTGGATAATCCCGGAAGTAAAGAAGTTTTGGAAAAACAACTTCCATCATTTATGGAAAAATATATGGGGAAGGACATGCTCAACTATGGTTTTCATTTTGATCTTAAACTGACGGCCTTGAAAGATATTTATTTTGAACCACTGTCTGGTTTTGATAATGTGAAACACGGGGACAAGAAGGTTGTATATATATTTCTTTCCATTGCTATTTTGATATTGGTCATAGCCTGCATCAATTTTATGAATCTTTCGACCATCCGGGCAGTCGAAAGATCAAAGGAAGTTGGTCTTCGTAAAGTGATGGGGGCGTTGAGAAATAATCTGATATGGCAATTCATTGGCGAATCCATTTTGCTTACTTTTATTTCCTGTGCGCTTTCGATCGGGCTGTTATTGATCCTGATGCCATCTTATGATCATTTACTGGGATATCAGTTAATCGTTTCCTGGAACAGTTGGCCGATTTATCTTTTCCTGGCAGGTGTTATTATTATTGCCGGTTTTCTGGCTGGTAGTTACCCGGCTTTTTTCCTGTCCGCATTTTCTCCCATACAGGCGTTGAAAGGTAAACTCAGGTTGGGCAAAGGGGGATCTTTTTTCAGGCAGTCACTGGTTATGCTGCAATTTAGCATTTCGGTATTCCTGATCATTGGAACGCTTATTATCATCCTTCAGATGAAATATGTTAAAAGCAAAAATCCGGGTTATGACGAATCACAAACGATCGTAATACCTATCGATAATGATGATTTCTATAACCATATGAATACGTTCAAAACGGAATTACAGAGTCATTCGGATATATATTCTGTTTCCATGATGTCCGGAGAGCCCGGAGGCTTTTTTGATCTGCAGGGTTTCAGAGCAGAAAGCAAAAATGATGAAACACTTAAATTCAGATCAGAATATGCCGATTTCGAATTTGTAAAAACACTCGGTCTGAAAATAATTGCCGGTAGAGATTTTTCATCTTCCTTCCCTACGGATACAGCCGGTTCAGTTCTGATCAATCATACGGCTGCATCATTGCTTGGATGGACACCGGACCAGGCGATTGGGAAATGGATCCGGAATACTGTCCGGGACAGTGTGAACCGAAGGATAGTCGGGGTGGTCGAAGACTTTGATTTTCTTTCCCTGAAACAAAAAATGGATGCACTGGTTATTTCTCCCAGTATGGACAGAAGGGTGGCTGTTGTTAAAATGAGACCTGGTAACGTTACGGCTTCCCTGAAGTTAATCAAGGATGAATATAACCGCGTGGCGCCGGTCTATCCATTTGAATACAGTTTTCAGGATCAGAAATTCGACGAGTTATATAAAACAGATCTTCGGCAGCAAACCATATTATTCGTTTTTGCCGGACTTGCTATTTTTATCGCCTGTCTTGGACTTTTTGGACTGGCGTCGTTTACTGCGGCGAAAAGGACCAAGGAAATCGGAGTACGTAAAGTACTGGGCTCATCTACCGGAAACATTGTTGCATTGTTATCGAAAGACCTGCTCAAGCCCGTGCTGATGGCCACCTGTGTAGCCATTCCCATAGGTTACACGGCTATGGATAACTGGTTGAATAATTTTGCTTACCGCACGCCACTTCACTGGTGGATTTTCGTGACGGCCGCCGGTACAACTATTCTAATCGCTTTGATTACTGTAAGCTTTAAAGCGGTTCAGGCTGGTTTGGCAAATCCGACAAAGAGTTTGAGGACGGAATAAGCCGGAGGCGGGAGGCTTAAGGAATCCTCACGCTTCAAGCCTCCTGCTTCCTGCTTAATCAGGAAATTTCTTGTCATTAATGTACTGAATAATGCCAATCAGGCTCTGTTCATTGATTTCATGTTCGTGTATAGTAAAAAAATCATCCAGTAATTTGGATTCATCCCGGAGCGCCCGTCTGATATCCTTTTCCTTCAGGTATAATTTTCGGAAGAGATTATTTCCCGGGTAAGTAATATAGTATTCATAGTAATCAACATATTCATCAAATTTTCTGCCTTTTGTGTAATATCCTTCGCTCGAAAAATCTGCCTGGATAAATCTTGTGAATAATCTTTTGTACAGGGAATATCCTTTATCTGATTTCAAAATGGGCATCAGGAAAAAATTATCGCTGATCCAGTTTACCTTTTCAAAGGTAAAAACTGTGTTATCATCCATGAGGTTAAAACTGACTACAGAGTCTTCGGGATAAAACAGGAGTTTGTTGTCCCGGTTGATGGCATATACCACATTATTGATCTTGTCGAAGTTGAACAGCATTGGATTTCCAGGTTCTGGCAGCAGTTTATGATTCGTCAATTCCACCCTGCCCTTTATCCAATTCCCGGTCAGGTAAACACTTCCGACTGTTTCTTCTTTTGAAAAAAACTCCGTCATGTTCCGACCCCGGCGCATGTCGTCCGGCATCGGGCCATTTATATCTTGCTGTGCTAAAGCAGGATAAAATACGGAGCCTATGCATATAAAGATGCAAAAAAAACAGGGTGCGATTCTTCTATGTGCTCCCATTACTATGAAATTTTTACACACCTGAAGCCAACATGATTGGATGAAGAACGATATTCTCCTTTACCCCGGCTTCCCACCATATACCGCGTACAATATTGATCCGTACATAAAAAGGAACCGCCGCGCTGAACCTTCTTTTTTTCTCGTGGCTCTGCAGGATCCAACGAATCATCTGGTCCTTTGGGATTATCAGAGACTTTATTCCTGGCCAGTGTTTGATAATAGTCAGCCCTGTACCAATCGCTGCACCATTCCCAAACATTCCCTGCCATATCATATAATCCATAAGTATTAGGAGCAAACTTTTTTACCGGAGCGATCCCGACAAATCCGTCTGTGCCCAGGTCCATCTGCGGAAATTTCCCCTGATAGGTGTTGGCCATCCATTTATCGTTCAATTTGAACGTATTGCCCCATGTATACAGTTCACCGGTTTTACCACCCCTGGCAGCAAATTCCCATTCCGCTTCAGTCGGTAATCGCTTGCCTGCCCATTTCGCATATGCTTCCGCATCTTCTTCCGCAATATGCACCACAGGATAATTTTCCTTCCCCGTAAGGTCTGATCCGGGACCGGTAGGATGTCTCCAATTAGCGCCGTGTACATAGTTCCACCAGTTATAACTATTCGACAAATCATTCGTCGCATTGGGTATGAACACAACGGAACCTGCGACCAGATTTTCTTCCGGCGCATCCGGGAATTCTTTTCTGGTTGGTTTTGTTTCGGC
>Ga0193753_10001573_pt1 | contig 19301 bp, 12 predicted proteins | sample H1c2metaG_FD_144925 | JGI IMG/M metagenome (GOLD analysis project Ga0193753, IMG submission 144925) | Soil microbial communities from a riparian zone of the East river system, Colorado, United States - H1c2 | ecosystem: Environmental > Terrestrial > Soil > Riparian zone | place: USA: East...
TTTCCAGTTTCTTCATGGTAAAATATTTAAAATGAACAATGAGAACTCTTTTTTATCCAGGTTCGTACCATCTCCTGTCTCAATGGCCATTGATGGGTTTGGATCCAAAACCGGTGCAAGAATAATTCAAATGGGAAGGGAAGAGAAGGGAAAAAAACGGGAAAAAGAGGAGGGTTTCAACAGCAACTTATCAAGATATTAAGTATCGACCAATCAACTTATGAAATATTCAATATTCTCCGAAGGAGTCCGGAGTTCTTCGGACAATACGCAATATTCCCCAAGGGGGTCCTTTGGACAATGCTCAAGTGTCGTGATATGCGGGAAGGCTGATTTAGCGAGGCGCTGTCTCGGCGGGGTCTGGCGTAGCCGACCCCGATGGATGTACATATACTCATACAGCAAATTTTGGACCGCTGCTATTCACGATTGACGATTCACGATTCACGTCTTTAGTATGCAACCGGTGTGAATGTTTCTGTTAAAACTTTCAAAACGCCTCTCATTTCATAAAAAAATGTTGTAAACCTTCCAGCCTCTCCTTTGAATGTAATTCAGCTGTATCTTCTCACTCAATTCCTAAATACACCAACTATTTGACTCCTCTCTACGCTTAAGTCACGAAAAACATATTCCCACGAGATGGAAAAATATTTGTTCACCGATGGAACGAATGTGATTAGGGAAGTGCAGTCGAAAGAGGAGTTAACCACATTAATACAGTCGTCCGGCGACCGCAATAAGGTCCGGATATGGGTCTTCAACACCAATGAATGGGTGACCTATGCCGAGTTTGCCCGGCAGGCCAACCCCATTCCGGTCTTTCAAAAGAAGGTCATTGCCGTTGCGCCTTCCATACCGAAGCCCGCGACGGAGGAACTGCCTCCCCTGGTCAGGGCCGATCGCCAATACCGGTGGCTGAAGAAGGCATTCTTCGCCATCCTCGCCGGCGTTACCGTCTTTCTCGTTTATAATTTCACCCGCATCCGGTGGTCTCCCGTAGCCGCCGCCAATATCAATTCTCTTCGGCCCGCGAATGTTCCCGTCATGGACATGGATTCCCTCATTCAATCCATCGAAGTGGTAAGAGGGCAAAAACTCGATAAGGTAACCCGCACCAATCTCCGCATCCGCAATACCTGGCCCGACCGGTTGGTCTTATCCGTAACCGCAGGAAGGGACAGCAGCGCCGCGGGCATCCGGTACCATGATCCCGAGATCGTCTTTGATAATTCGACCGGCTATCAGGTGGGACAGGCCATCGTACGGTTCACAGTGTGGAAGGAAAATCAGCCCACTGCCATAGACACGATTTTCTTTAAGGACATCGGTTATGCCCTGCCCTCCAAACGAACGTTGAAGGGAAGCTTCAAAGGCGATAGTCTATCCGTGGTGTTCAGCTCCATTACCGCCCCCTCCTTCAATTTCTGCTATGCAGAGAGCAAGGAAAGCAACTATGGCAATCTCAACGACCGGTGGTTCTGCAAGCAATAAATCAATCAATATCCGATCAACAATACTATTCATTCTTAAATCTTTTTAACCAATGGTGCTCTATTATTTGCCCCTGCTTATCCGGAGTGACCGGTATTTCATTAGCAAGCTCGACGGAGAAACGGGAATGGGGAAGGAGACGGATTATAATTTCGTAGTGCCGGCCGATGACCGCGTACTCACGCCGCTGATCACCATTGAAGATCCGGGCAAGGTGGTGCTTAACCAGATGGCGCCCTCCGACAGGCAGGATATTCCCCTGCGGGAATGCGAGATAAGCTTCCGGCGGAAAGGAAATGATTTCGAACTGCTCATAAAGAAGGCCGCCGCATTCTCCGTCATTCCCTTCTATGATCCCGAGACAGGCCTGCGCCTGGACTATTCCGCGGAGCAGAAGAGAGTATGTGCCGGGTATTATAAGCATCGCGTGGAGCAATATCCTTTTCATATTTATGTGACGCTGCAGTTCAGTGAAACCGAATCGTATTCCTGTAAATTCCAGTTCACCATCGCACGTTCCCGCGAATGCCAGCGCGTAGTGATCGACTTCGGCAGTGAGGCCAGCCAGGTGGGCTATAAGAATTGCGGCCCGCAGTCGGCCGTCGTTCAATACGACATGCTGGAGAATATCATCAGTCAACTCAATATCTCGGATCGATCGAAGACCTGGCGGAGAGACGATTTTCTCAACAACGAAACAGGACAGCCCATGCTTTACCGTTCCTTCTACGCGGTGAAGAAAAGGCTCGACCGCGCCACCCGCGTGAACTTTCCATTTAATTTTTCCAATGATCTCGCCAATGACGAGATACGCCTCTTCATCACCCGCAATGAAGTGGCGGCAACGCAGGAGTTCTTCCGGGACAACTACGAGATCATCCCTAATCTGAAGTTGGGTATTGAGAAGAGTCTTCAACTAATTCTCGACCATCACACAGAGGACTATAGCATACGCTCGCACAAGAAGGAGCTGATCAGCGCCGTGCTCTTGCGGATACTGCGGCTGATGATCAGTACGAAACCAGACTTCAGGCAGGGCGGTATCATCGTCACGCTGCTGGTGCCTAATATCTATACGCAGCACGATGTATTCGAGATGCTCAACGAATTAAGGGTGCGCACCCCGGACCTGCTTTCTTCCCTCGGTATAGAAGAACGCCAGCTTTATATAGAATACGAGACGATATCCGAAAGCGATGCCGCCTTCATGGGCTACCAGCAGACACACTCCGCCGAGGCGAGGCTGTCCAATGGAGAGATGGCCCTTGTGGTGGATTGCGGCAAGGGAACCACGGATATCTCCATCGTAATGGCCGATGACAATGAGAATTATTCCAGTTTCTTCCGGACCGGTTTCGCCGGCGCGGGCAATGTACTTTCCTATGCATTCGTGGAAGATTTCATTACCCTGGTATTGCGCGCTATCCCCGGCAACAATGAAATATCGGTCAAGGATTTCATCACCCGGCAGATGCTCGATCAAAACCTGACGGTGGATGTGCTGAACTTCCTTCAATTCATAGAGGCGCAGAAGAAGAAATACAACCTCTTTCAATCGATAAGCACCGAGTCTTTTTCCGCACTCGCCGAACAGTCACTGAGCACGGAGCGCTCCATCGGCAATCTCCATAAGGACCAATCGACACTCCTGCAGTACGCGGAAAGTATTCTGCGGGACCGTAACATCCGCTGGGACGAGGAAGTGACCGGCCTCATCGGTAAGGCGAGGGAATGCATCGTTCATTGTATCATCGCCAGTATCCGCGATGTGATCACGAAGGATATCAAGAAGAGAATAAAGGTGGTGATGCTGAGCGGGCGCGCCTTCTACTTCGACGATCTCCGCCAGAACCTCGAGCAGGAGCTCAGGAAATTATTGGGTGATGGGATCCGGATCAATATCATCCCCGGCGGACGGTCGCTTAATAATAAGAACGTTGCCCTGCATGGCGCCTTCAGCGGCGCCTATAAGATCACGGACTTTACAGGCATCCCTATTGATCAGAAGGAAGGACTCGCAAGGAATAATGATGTTCTTAATAATAATAATTTCCTCTATCGCGGCATCAAGATCGAACCGGGCAATGATATTTTGTACAATACCTCGATCGTACGAAGAAATAACCAGCAGTTGAAGGCCTTCAAGAATAAGACGGTGGATATTTATTTCACACGTGATAATATCTATCTGCGTCTCATGGAGAATCAGAAAGTGAAGGACGTCCGTTCTCTCTACAGTATCCTCACTTCGAGCGCGGAGGTCTATTCGCCATTGCAGGACATGAAGGCTATCTCGATGTTCCCCGGTTTCAATGGGGAGCTGGCATCCATCGGCACTATTTACAATGATATGATCCGGGAGAACGAGACCGCATCGTTGCAACCGGTAAAGAAGAAGAGCGGCATACTTCAATTCTTTCAATTCTAACCTCGATACTATGAGATATCTTTTTTTATTTATCGCCTGTTCAATCATGCTCACGGCCGGCGCGCAGCAGCTCCGGATCGTTGATACGCTGTCGGCATCGGAAAGGACAACGCGTAATCCTATCCTCCTCCGGGCGGAACTGGATTCTCTTATTGCCGTGTATGGCCCTGCGCCTTCCAAACTGGCAATACAGCCGTCGACGGTCCAGGCGGAAAGCAAGTGGCCACTGTATGCGGCGCTGGGTGGAATTGTAGCGTTGCTGATCATCGCATCGCTGCTATACTTTCTCCTGCGCAGCCAACAGAGATCCACCCGCACCATTCATATACTTCATAAGCAGGTCAAACACCTGGATGGATTGGTGTCGGCCGTCGATAGCGCCGGTCACCAGGTTGCCAGCCTTTCAAAAGGAAAGAATGGCGCGGCGGCCCCGGAGAAGAAGATACAATACCTCACCGCGCAACTGGACCAGGCGCGAAAATCGGTAGAGGAGTTCGAAGGTCTCAAGCAGCAGATGACGCAAGTGTATAAACTCCGTAACTACCCCGGTTTCTCCAAGGAAAAAACAGAGATACATGTGTTGAAGGATATGCTGGAAACGGAACGCTCGGTGGCGCTCTATGCCTACGAGCATTTCCTGAAGCCGGTGATTGCCGTGGCCGATGCCAACAAGAATAATCCCGCAAGGATCTCGCCACAGGAAAGGGAGAAGATGCTCGATCTATTGATATCGCTCGGCCTCCTGTACAGTGAATATCTCTATCTCCGTGTCAGCGATCTTGCCGTTGGCGGAAATATCGTTGAACGTATCGCCTCTTTTAAGAATGGCCATGTGATAGACCTTGCTCTGTTGAAGGAGTTGAATACGGATCATGGAAGCAGGGCGTTGGCGCTGAGGATCGCGTTGGATAAAATGGGTATTCACCGTCTTTCTTACCCGGTCTTCGAGGAGACCAATCTCAATCTATCATAACGAAAAATGCTGAAACTTCTCACCAGTCTCACCTTCCTTTATCTCTTTGCCATCGTACTGCTGCTCGGGTATGGGTGGTTCTATTATAAGAGGTTTAAGAGATCCGCTTCGCCGCGTAAGAGTTTCGCACTCGTCTTCCTGCTTATCTGCACGGCATGCATCGCCTTTCTCTGGATCAATATCCAGGCGCCCCTGCGCCTTCAGACCTTCAGTAATCTCGATCATCATTTTATCCGCCAGGATGGATTTCTAGTCAACCAGTCCATCGACCTCGGAAGAGCGGATACCATCAATACAGACAATGCCGCTTATAACAGTTTCCATTTTTCCCGCAAGAATGGCGCGGTCACGCTGCAATCGGAGTACTCCGAAGAGCCATTCTATCTCAGCGGTGAAAAGGGTTATCGCATCATGTCCGTCAATTATCCTGCTACAGGGCATAGCCTTTCCCTTGTTACGGAAGGCCGGAAGATCGCAGTGGCCGTTTCTGGGGAAAATTCCTTCCGGGTAACGATCGGTGACAGCAGCTATGAAAAGGATATGACGCTGCGAAAGGCATCGACGGCATGGAATGTTTTCCGCGATGACGATGCCTTCATCAATTCCGATCATTATACGAATGCAGGCGTCACGGAATGCCTTCGGAATATCCTGTTCCTGCGCGACGATGTCTCCAGGCAGGAAGGAGGCGAACTGAAGTTTTTCCTTTCAGCCCGCCTATTCAATTACGCGCGGCAGGTTAGCTATGATGGTAAAATGATTTCCCCCGCCGATCAGCGATTCAGCGCCGCCATACCCGATGGGAGTTCTTTTGCGTGGGGACTCGGTTTTCTCGATAACAACCGCAACCAATACCGCACAGAGTATAGAGGTAAGGATAGCTTTCTCCTGTTGAATAAATACCCGGTCGCTTACCCGCTCACGGAGGAAGACCGGCAGGACTGGAGCCGTCATAGGGTAAGCAAGTTCCTGGTAGGAGATCCGCTGGCCATCCAGGATGTGCCGCTGGTATTCCGGGAGGGCTTCATGTTCTCATCTTTGTCAGATGCACGGACCAATTCTTTTTCACCCGTATTGCTCAGCTATGAGAAGGGCGCGAAGAATGATCCGCTGGATTTGGTTGCGCACAGGATCGACCGGCCCGCAAGACCGATACCGATGAACGATGGAAAGCTACTCTTGCCCGCCGTTTCAGGCAGTTTCAGTTGGCAGTTCTCCGTGTATAATACATACGAATGGGACTTTGGGTCCATGCTGCTGTCTGCTTCTTCGTGGCAAAGACTTTTATTCGGCAGCCTGCTGTTCTATTTCGTAGCCGTTTTCCTGACGGCGCTGATCCGCCCTTCTCGTAAACAAAGCTGGGTGTGGCAGGTATTGAGTTGCGTCACGATCATTCTTCTCACCACGAGGTATTTCCTCTACTGGCGGTATAAGAGTTTCCCGCCCTACGAAGGAATGGATCTTCCCTCGCAACAACAATTGCAAAGCCTCAGCAATTTCCTCATCATCGTCTTCTCTACAATAGTATTGGGCATCATCTTCGGTGCGGGTGCGTTTCGTTATCTGTACCAGTTGTTAGCAAAGAAACGACTGCAGGGAAATTCAATTTCATCCAATGGCTCCATTAGCGCTGACGAAAAATGGAATACCTTATTGACAAAAAATTTTTCCTTTATCTCAAAGGTCGGGAAGAGAGTATGGTTCTTCGGCGGATGGTTATTCATTCTCCTCGCGGCAGGATCGGTTGCCGCCATCAATCATTTCGATGCGGGCGTTTGCCGCCACCTCGCCATCGGGCTTATACTTGCTTATTTCTTTTTCCTTTTCATTTCCTATAAATATTCACCACTCGTTAGCTCCTCGGAAAGGAGTTGGTGGCATCTTGCTACCGGGAAACTGCTTGACATCGTAATCAATAACCCGGTTAAGATCCTGTTATCGGTCAGCCTGCTGGCGCTGTTTGTATTTATCGATATCGGGTTCGCCATCGTATTTCTCAATTTTCTTTTATTCAACGAGGCATTTCTCTGTATCAACTATGGCATCGCCGGCCTCTCCGCAGGAGGGAGGAAGAACGCCGGTACATTCGCCTTGCTGGGCGCCGCATACCTCGTACTTTTCATCTTCAACCTGCTGTATGCGCCATTCGTCTTTAAATTTTTCCTGGAACTTCCTCCCGCCGCTTATATCGCCGGATACTTCGTCTTCGCGATTATCATAGCCTATACTATCACCCGGTTGCTTGCGCGATTAAGCAGGGCTAAAAGAAATATGGCGGGTCTTGTCTCGGCTGCCTTGTTATTCGCCGTTTGTTTCTTCTTCTTTCCCAAGGAAAGGATACTCAATAAGGCGGCAATGACCAAATACCGGATCGATGTGCTGGCCACTCCCGTGGACAAGGCCATACAGGCGGCATACGCGGAGGGGAAGACCTATGAGCCCGTTATCCGCGCTGCACAGAACCAGTGGTTCATCAACACCTTTATTTATGAGGCGCATAACCCGGCCGTTCAATCGGCGGGCTTCAATCTCCTGCCGCATGCGCCGCAGAACAAGGGCGCGAAGTATAATGCGCAGGCTACGGATCTGGTGACAAGCCGGTTCTTCATAGCGGAGCATGGCAAATGGTCCGTTCTATTGTATGTCCTCATCCTGTTGTTGCCCGTGATCATGCTGGCCTCATTCTATAAACTTTACCCGGATTTTACCAATCGTGTCAACTCTAACTACCCGTCGGTGACGGCCGGTTTCTCATTGTTGAATTATCTTCTCATCACGGCATTGCTGGTAATACTTGCCGCAACGGGCCGCTATATCTTCTTTGGCCAGGACCTTCCGTTTGGAAGCATTCTGAGCAAACAATCCATCCTGTTCCCGTCCGTGATCCTGCTTGCTACTGTGTTCCTCTTCAAGCGCGTTCCACTCGAACACTACGCCAATCGAAGGAAGATAGTGCCCGGCATGACGGTCTTCTTTCTTCTTGCAGGACTCCTGTTTTTCGTGAAGCCGTTATTCAATAAGAACAAGGAATTCGGCATCGCCGATCTCTCGAAGGAATTGGATGTGTACATCCGGCAGGATATTCAACCGGTGCTTGATCACTTCGATACGTCGAAGGTCACACGGCATTTACCGGCCCGCATGAAGGACGCGTTGTTCGCAGACTCGCTGAGAAAAATGATAGCGTCCGGATTCTTTAGCAACACCAATAAGTTCTTTACAAGCGAACTGATCGCATACAGCCGCTCCGGCTTCGCGCGGCATCTCGATCAGCGGAGGATACTCTACCTGGACCTGAACGGGGGACTGCAACTCTCGGTGAATCCGAATTACTTCAGGGTGGAGGCTCCGCCACATCTGCAGCAACTATGGACGGGTAACGTGTATGGCGATACTTCCGTGTACCATGTTTCATTATGGAATACCGGCGATGGTTTGCTCATCGAGCGTGAACTGAGCGAGGCGGCCGGGAAACTAGAGGCGCCTCTCACGAAGGGGATGACGCTTTCGCTTTACAATAATGCCCTGCACTTGCTGAACCTGTCGGTAAACGCGATCGACATTAAAGAAGGGCGCACTACCTACCGGTTGAATGCTGGTGATAGCCTGCGCATGAACAACCCGATGCGGATCACGCTGGTGGATATTTCCACGGGTGTGGAAAGCATACTCGTGACAGAGCCGGGTGCATTCATGCGCAATTTCTATGTCAATGGCAGCCGTTTCTATGAATATCCCATGAACAGCGGTTTCAACTGGGCCAGGAATTTTGCCGAGTCGATCTCATCAGAATATACTTCCGCCGGCAGCATACACCGGAATGCCTTCGTTTCCCTTGATGCGGAGATAATGGATTCATTGTCGCTGAGGATCTCGCACATGATGCTCCGCGATACATCTTATAAGAAGGATGCGGAGTATGGAATCTGCATTGCCGATGGAAATGGGCGCCTGATAGCGTTGTCCGATTTCATAAAAGAAATGAAGAGACCGGATCCCAATGACAAGCTCGCCTACAACAAGGCAATAGAAGGCGAGAATGGCTGGGTATCGCAATCCTTGTTGCGGAAGCAGATCGGCAACCTGAACCTGCTGCGGATGAATCCGGGCCCGGGATCAACATTGAAGCCGATCGTATTTTCAGCTATTGCCTCGCAGCTCAATCTCGACTGGGACCTGTTTGCCACGGAAGGCTTCTCGGAGAAACAACATTTCTATGGCTCGGAGAAAGTGCCTGAATACGATTTCGAAAAGAATAACGGGAAAATAGCGAAGATCGAAGATTACCTGAAGTTCTCCGACAACTACTACCATTCGAATGTGCTCCTCCTCGGCTCGTACCCGAAGCAGGCATTCGCCTCGCTGCTGCAGAAGGATTTCGTGAATCAGAAGCCTGGCACCGGTTTCCACTGGCCCTATTTCTCCTATGACGGGAATACCTACTGGCTGGATGGCTTTCAACACTGGCCTTCATATAGCAACGGCGAGTCAAATTTCGGATCGGACAGTTCCTTTACTTCGATCGGGTTGCTGAGAAACTTCGGTATCTACACGCGAACGACGGATAAGAGTTTCGATATGTTCGGCCAGCGGTACGACTCATTGCTTTTCCTGGATGCCTATCATAAATCCGGTTTCATCCTGCCTGAGTATGGGTTGTTCGATCAATATGGTTCAACGATCAACCACCGCAATCCCTACGATCTTTTCACGAGTTGCTTCAGGGGGCATGTGAAAGGAAGCAGCCAGGTACTGATAGCTCCTGCGAAAATGGTGGAGGCGTATGGCAAAATGGTCAGCCAGAATGAACACTACTCACTAACACTCGATCCGTATGCACAGGGAAAGGATTTTTCTCCCTTCTATGTGGATGAGGCGATCTCCTACAATCATTACCTCGATGTGATGCGGGAAAATGTATTTGCCGGAATGCGCGAAGCATTGTTCAATGGAACTGCAGGAAGGCTGGGAAGTATGCTGGAGAACGGCTCACCCTATTATTACTATGGTAAAACAGGAACCACGGGTGACGACGAATTAAAGAGCAAGTCGAAGCTCTTTGTAGTGGTGATCTCTTTGAAGGATATCAGTCAACCGGATTTCAATTTCAGGAAGAACCGTTTCTACACCATTTATTTCACGTCGCAGGCAGGGCCTGCCAAGCAGAATGAGGAGTTTCAGGCAGAGATCATTCGATATATAGAGGAGACTTCGGCATTTAAGAAATACATGAAGGAATAAACGTGAATCGTGAATCGTCAATCGTGAATTGCACACACTAATTGATTGAAGAAACATTGCGTATTCAACGAGAACGTGAGACGAGAACGTGAGACGTGAATCGTCAATCGTGAATTGCACACACTAATTGATTGAAGAAACATTGCGTACTCAACGAGAACGTGAGACGTGAATCGTGAGACGTGAATTGCAATCACTAATTGGTTGAAGAAAAGATTAGGTAGGGTAAAAAATAGGGGCAGTCTATACTGCCCCCGCTACAAGTTTTGATAATTTTCCTTATTAAAACTAGTAGTTCTCTTCCATGACCCCGGATATTGTGGCGCCGGGATACTCCGTATTAGAATAACCGTCCAAGTTGTCGGATTTAGAGAATGGAAAACGATCCACCTGTTCCACATACACAGGCCTTACTGACAGGCTGGTCGACATAAAATCAGCCTCTATTTCTTCGATGGTCTTCAGGTAGTCGTTTACACATTGCTTGATCTGCTTGTCAACCCTTATTATTCTCTCCTGGATAACCCCAACCAGGGAATTTCCGAGTTCTGTAAATGAGAAGCTACGCTCCATTGGGGTGTGAGTAATGTCAGGCATGCAAGCGATTTGAGAATAAGCGGGAAAATTCATGCCGAAATAAACCCCTGTCGCCGGGGCTATTTTGAAAATCAATTGGTTGAATGGAGAAACTGTTGACAACTTGGAAGCACTAAAAAAGAAGTCTGGGGTCGGTTGAAGAATAATTCAAATATGGGGAAGAAATCCCTGATAAAGGCGGGAAGAGGTGGTAAAAAATTTCCACAGGAAAGTGGGAGTGAGAGCGTGGGAATTGGGGAATGGTGGGATGATTTGGGTGCTTGTGCCGTAGGGACATCTGGTCGGTAGAATAAATTTGCGTGATGATTTCTGCGTTCCTTCGGAACGCTTGATCAGAACCGTCTCAGTATTAGTGGAACAATTGGTAATGGCATCGGCTTCTGCCGGCCCTCATCAATTTTGATCAGCTAGTCAGGCGTTCCGAAGGAACGCGGGAGATTTCCCCCTTTATTATTTTCTACCGACCAAATGTCCCTACGGGACAAGCACCCAAATCATCTGATCATTCACAAAATATTCATCCCCCAAAATCGCAAACCCTTACCGCCTTACCGTTCTTGCCGGCAAAAATGTAGCCGGTAAGAACGGTAAGGCGGTAAGAAATCGGGCGTTATTGAAAAACTATTTCCTTTCCTGTAAAGCCCCAGCTGATGAAGCCTAATCCCCAATTCCTATCTAAACAAGACAGATGCTACAAAAAAAAGATCCCCTCTACCAACGGCAGAAGGGATCCTTATCATTTAAAAATAGAACTAGTTCTTAGTAGCTGGCTTCTCGGCAGGAGGCGCAGTCTCCGGCGCTAATACTTCGCCAGAAATATGGATCACCTTAGGTTGCTCAACACCGGCCAGCTTGATGTACACATCCTTGTTGAATGGTCCAACGGCAGCAGCGCTGTACTGAACTTTTATCTTCGCAGTGGCTCCTGGAAGGATTGGCTTCTCAGGCTTCTCAGGAATAGTACATCCACAGCTCGCAGAAGCATTCTCGACAACGATGGGCTGGTCGCTCGTATTCTTGATCTCGAAATAATAGATAACAGGAGTTCCTTGTTTTATCTTTCCGAAATCATGTTTCTCCGTGTTGAACTTCACGGTTGATTCTTCCACTTTGGGTTGTGCCATTACTGCCAGGCTAAACATGGAGACAGTTGCAAAAAGTAAGATCTTCTTCATTGTCGTAATTTTAGAGGGTTTGTTTTTTCAGAAATAGTACAGAGGCATTGACCGGTGCAGCGCCTTCAGGTGCCTTCCAGACCGTACCCGTTATCTTTAATTGTTTATATTGACTTCCATTGTAGGTAATGTTGATCATCTTCTCAAAGTTTCCTTCCGCAGCGGCATTGTATCCCACTTTTATCGTGGAGGTGGCGCCGGGTGCAATCGGATCATGGCTCCACTCCGGTGTGGTACACCCGCAAGTTGCATGAACATCGTCCAGCTTCAAGGGCTGTGTCCCGTTATTGACCACTTCGAAATTGAAGTACACGGGTTTTCCCTGCGGGATCTTACCGAAATCATGTTCGGCCTGTTTAAGCTTCAAAGCGTCGTCCGTGGTGGCGGTGGATTGTGCCCCTGCAAAAATGAATGCGGGCAGCAATAAGGTAAGGCTAAGCAGTTTTTTCATAAATATGAGCTTTAAAGAGGGCAAATTTACAAGAAAGATGAGACTTTGCAAGGATGGGTTGCAGCCTTAACGGCCTATTTTTTCGGGTGGTGCAAGTGGGTCTAATCTCCTATTTTTGCTGCATGGAAAATGCAACTCCATTAACGATGCCCGCTGATACAAAATTGTCCTTTGATAAATTCAGGGAAGAAGTACTGAGCGATTACCGTTACGCCTGTATTAGCCGGGAAGCCAGTCTCTTAGCGAGAAAGGAAGTATTGACCGGCAAGGCCAAGTTCGGAATTTTCGGAGATGGAAAGGAGATTGCGCAGGTAGCAATGGCCAAATTCTTTCAACCGGGCGATTTCCGCAGCGGGTATTACCGCGACCAGACCTTCCACTTCGCCATCGGGCAAACCACTGTCGAGCAATTTTTTTCACAGTCTACGCCGACCCCGATATTAACAACGATCCCAACAATGCGGGCCGCCAGATGGTCTCCCATTTCTGCACACCCCTCACCGATGAAAATGGTGAGTGGCTCGATCTCGCCCATCGACTTAATATCGCCAGCGACATGGCGCCCACAGCGGCACAGATGCCGCGTTCACTCGGCCTCGCGCTTGCCTCCAATCTCTTTCGCAAGGTAGAGCAGTTAAAAAAACTCGATCATCTCTCGGATAACGGCAACGAAGTATGTTTCTGCACCATCGGCGATGCATCCACTTCCGAAGGACATTTCTGGGAAACCATCAATGCCGCCGCCGTTTTACAGGTACCGCTCGCCGTATTCGTCTGGGACGATGGCTATGGGATCTCCGTTCCAAAGAAATATCAGACCACAAAGGGATCCATTTCCGAGGCGCTGGCCGGAATGCAGAAACAACCCGATACCAATGGCATCAATATCTTCAGGGTAAAGGGCTGGGACTACGCGGGCATGTGTGAAGTATTCGATGAGGGTCTTCGCATGGCAAGGGAATTACATATTCCCGTACTCTTTCATGTAGAAGAGCTCACGCAGCCGCAGGGTCATTCCACATCGGGAAGCCATGAGCGATATAAGACACAGGAGCGCCTCGACTGGGAAAGAGAATGGGATGGAATGAAGAAAATGCGCGAATGGATAATCGAGAATTCACTCAGCGATGAAGAAGAGATCGAGGAGGTGGAACGCCAGGCAAAGAAGGATGTGAAGGCAAGTAAGGAGAGCGCCTGGCAAAAATACCAGGACCCGATAAAATTGCAGGTGACCAAATCCGCCGACCTGATCAATAATATGGCAGCCGGACTACCCGAACAGGCCGTTGCATTGCAGAAGATAGCCACTTCACTCACCACCAACCGCGAGCCGCTGCGGAAAGATGTGATGAAGGCGCTGTACGATGCCATTGGCCTCACCGACAAGAATGACCTCTCTTTCTGGACGAAAGATTACTATAACGACCTGCTCAAGGAAAACAAGGCCCTGTTCAACTCTCATTTATATAATGAAGGAGTGAAGGCGGCCATCAAGGTGAAACAGGTCAGGGGTACATACGATAAGGATGCGGTGCAGATCAATGGCTACGAGGTTTTGAATAAATACTTCGACCTGCTCTTCGGGCATAACCCGAAAGTGGTCGCCTTCGGTGAGGACCTCGGCCAGATCGGGGATGTCAACCAGGGATTCAGCGGGCTCCAGGCGAAACATGGCGCCGACCGCATCTTCGATACCGGCATCCGGGAACTGACCATCATGGGACAGGGCATCGGCCTGGCCTTGCGTGGTCTCCGTCCAATAGCCGAGATCCAGTACCTCGACTATCTTCTCTACGGGTTACAACCCCTGAGCGATGATGTAGCTACGCTTCACTACCGGACCTTCGGACAACAGAGCTGTCCATTGATCGTACGCAGCAGGGGCCACCGGCTTGAGGGGATCTGGCATAGTGGTTCGCCAATGGGAATGATCATCAACTCCCTTCGCGGGTTGTATGTGTGTGTGCCGAGAAATATGGTACAGGCCGTAGGCATGTACAATACACTATTGAAAGGAAATGATCCTGCGCTGGTGATCGAATGCCTGAACGGCTATCGCCTGAAGGAAAAATTGCCCTCCAATCTTTTGGAGATGACGGTGCCGCTCGGTATACCCGAGGTGATCCGCGAGGGTACCGATATAACGATCGTCTCCTATGGCTCCATCCTTCGCATCATACAGGAGGTGGCAACTACACTGGCCAAGGAGGGCATCGAATGCGAGATCATCGATGTGCAGACATTGCTGCCGTTCGATACTAATCATACTATCCTCGACTCGCTGAAAAAGACAAACCGGATCGTTTTCATCGATGAGGACGTTCCCGGCGGCGCTGCAGGCTATATGTTCAATAAGGTAATGGAGGAGCAGGGCGGCTATAAACATCTCGATGTGGCGCCGCGTACCATTACGGGGCAGGCGCATCGCCCGGCCTATGGCAGTGATGGCGACTACTTCAGCAAACCCAATGCGGAAGAGATGGAGAGAGTGGTGAAGGAGATGATGGCGGAATGAAATTAGCAAATGTGCAAATATGCCAATGTGCCAATGATCCTTATTACATTAGTCATTACTCATCGGAGCACGCAATAATTGGCACATTGGCTAATTTTCTAATTGGCACATTATCAAATTACCAAATTGTTCTCTCTTGCCCTCCAACTTCCTCACCATAATCGACATCCTCGGCACCTTCGCCTTCGCAGTAGCCGGTGCCTTTTCCGCCATGGAGAAGCGGCTCGATCCGTTTGGTGTACTGGTTCTTTCTTTCGTAACGGCCATTGGTGGCGGAACCGTCAGGGACATCCTCATAGGTAATCTGCCGGTAGGCTGGCTGGGAAATGCGACGGCCGTGATAGTGATCGCGTGTTCGGCGATCGCCGCGATGTTCTTCAGCCGGTACCTGAAACAATTCACCACCACACTGTTCATATTCGATGCATTGGGTCTTGGGCTTTACACCATCACGGGAATAGAGATAGCTCTTACAAAGGGATTCGGTAACGGGATCGCCATTGCCATCGGCACCATCTCGGCCTGTTTCGGTGGCGTGATCCGCGATGTATTGCTGAATAATGTCCCGCTTCTTTTCCGTAAGGAGATCTATGCCATGGCCTGCATAGCCGGCGGCACATTGTACCTGTTGCTGAAAAGGATCAACCTGGACGAAGACATTTCGAAGATCGTTTGTATTGCCGTTGTCTTCATCATCCGTGTTGTTGCATTCCGCTACAAGCTTTCATTGCCGCAGTTCTATAGTGAAAAGGGACCGGCACCATTAAAACCATAATTGAAAAATGAAACTTACTCTCTACCAGGTCGACGCATTTGCGAATAAATTATTCAGTGGTAACCCGGCTGCCGTTGTGCCCCTGGAGAAATGGTTGGATGCCGGCCTGATGCAACAACTGGCTATGGAGAACAATCTTGCCGAGACGGCATTCTTCGTTCCGTCGATAATCGATGGAAAGGTACAGAACGATGCATTCGATATCCGGTGGTTCACGCCTGCAATAGAGATAAATCTTTGCGGTCATGCAACACTCGCTTCGGCATTTGTATTATTCAACCTCCTCGGGTATGATCGTCCGAAGCTGGTATTCCATTCCAAGAGCGGTCCGCTTTATATTACCAGGAAGGATAACCTGATCCTGCTCGACTTCCCCTCCTGGATGCCGGAGAAAGTAGAGGAGTATCCACACGAGGTGATGGCGGCGATAGGCAATCCCGAGATAGCGGGTGTTTACCGCAATCGCGACCTGCTTATTGAATTGCACGATGAGGAGGCGGTGAGAAAATTACAGCCCGACTTTACTGGGTTGAAGAAGACGGGCGTGAAACTGATAGTGACGGCAGCGGGCAGGGATGTCGATTTCGTCTCGCGGTTCTTTGCACCTTCGGCCGGCATCGATGAGGATCCCGTAACCGGCTCCGCGCATTCTCAACTCATTCCTTTCTGGAGCTATAAACTGGGAAAGAATACCCTGCGCGCCAAACAACTCTCCAAACGCGGCGGCGATCTCTGGTGCGAGCAGAGAGGTGATAGAGTAGTGATGGGAGGGGAGTGTGTGTTCTATATGAAGGGAGAGTTTGTGTTTTGATAATGTGCAAATGTGTCAATTAGCTAATGTGCCAATTATCCTCATTCGATCATTCACATCTAATCGGAGCAATTCGAGTTTACAAATCATCAACTGTTTGCTCAGAGATAGATTGTTAAATTAGAAGTCATGGATAAGCCCATCGTGTTATTCGACGGTGTTTGCAATCTTTGCAACCGCAGTGTGCAGTTCATATTGAAAAGGGACAAGAGAAAATTGTTTCAATTTGCTTCTTTGCAGGGCAAGAGAGGGCAGGAGTTGTTGCGGAAATTTGATCTGCCCACCAATGATTTCAATTCATTTATATTATTGGAAGGAAATAAGATCTATACCCGTTCCGGTGGAGTGCTTCGTATCCTAAGGAGGCTGGGTGGCGGTTGGTCATTGTTTTATGCGTTCATTATCATTCCCCCCTTCATTCGTAATGGCGTGTACAATTGGATCGCCAGGAACCGGTATAAATGGTATGGAAAGAGAGAGGAGTGCTGGATACCAACACCCGACCTGAAGAGTCGATTCCTGGATTAAGTTTGCTCCGATGAGATGTGAATGATCGAATGAGGATAATTGGCATATTACCTAATTGGCACATTTGCACATTGCGCAGTCATACTATGCGCTCATATTGTGGAACACCTTCTGCACATCCTCATCCTGTTCCAGTCTCTCGATCAGCTTGCTCACATCCTCCGCCTGTTCATCGAGAGACGGTACGGTGGTATTCGGTATCCATTCCAGTTCTGCCGTGATGGGGGTAATGCCCTTATCCTCGAGCGCCTTTTGCATATTTCCAAAATCGGTAAAGCCCACTCGGATCACGAGGACGGTCTCACCATTCTCGCCCGTGCCCTCGCCTAGCTCCTCGAGACCGAAGTCGATCAGCTCGAGCTCAAGATCGTCGGCACTCAGGCCTTCCGGCTTGAGCTTGAATACGCCCATTTTCCTGAACTGGAAGGCGACACTGCCGCTGTTACCCATGGTGCCATGACCCTTATTGAAATGCGATTTCACATTGGCAACGGTCCTCACATGATTGTCCGTGGCCGTTTCTACCAACAGCGCCACACCATGCGGTGCATATCCTTCGTAAAGTATTTCGTCGTAATTGACCAGTTCCTTTCCCTGCGCCCGCTTGATGGCAGCCTCTACGCGGTCCTTAGGCATACCTACGCTGCGGGCATTCTGGAAACAACGGCGCAGGGCTGCATTGGAGTTCGGGTCGGGTCCGGAGGCCTTTACCGCAATGATGATCTCCTTCCCGATACGGGTAAACTGCTTCGCCATCCTGTCCCAGCGGGCAAACATCGTCGATTTGCGTACTTCAAAAATCCGTCCCATAGTGTGTGCCTTACTCGTTTATGATCTGTTTTTAAAACTCCCCGCACTGCTGCGGGGGCTGCAAATTTAACGGATTGCGTGGGAAATGAAAAACCGCCCCGTTTTGTACGGGACGGTTTTCTTTTTTATCTGAATATGATCTACTTCTTGGCTAACCGAGAAATGAACAATAGTGCATGTGCGCCGGCGAATACAAGGGAGAAATAAAACAACCCGGTATCGGAAGGATCGTTGCTGTGATGCAGGAAGGCCACAATGGCGAGGATCATCGCCAGGACAAGACCCGATCCGCCAATCACCTTGTTGCCCTGTGCACGGGTGCCGGGAAGGTTGGCCGATAACAGGCTCTTCCGGATGCCATACCAGAGGTACACATCAAAGCCAATGAGCATCCATACTATCAGACGTATCCACGTGTCGAGCGGCAGAAAGACCATCATGAAGAGACAGGTTGCCACTCCGAGAATGGGAACCAGCGGGACCAATGGCGTTCGGAAAGCACGCGGCGCCTCCGGCATCTTCTTCCGCATCACCAGCACCCCGATACAAACGAGTATGAAGGCAAACAGTGTTCCTATGCTCGTCATTTCACCCACCACTCTTGCAGGGATGAAGGCGGCAAACAGGCTCACGAACACGAGGAAAAGAAGGTTGCTCTTGGCGGGTGTTCTGAATTTAGGATGCACTTCAGAGAATACTTTTGGAATCAAACCATCCTTACTCATGCTGAAGAATACCCTCGATTGACCCAATAGCATCACCAGGATGACGGAAGCATAGCCTGCGAGGATGGCCACGATGATCGCCCTGTTCAACCAGGGATAATCTGCATGTACCACGCCTGCCGCATCCGCTTTTCCCATATGATCGATGGCAACGGCAACCGGTGCAATACCGTCCTTACCCTGGAAAGAAGTGTAATTGGTGACGCCCGTCATCACGTGCGCAAATAGTATGTATAGGATCGTACAGATGGCTAGTGAGCCGAGGATGCCGATCGGCATATCCCGTTTGGGATTCTTCGCCTCCTGCGCCGCGGTACTCACCGCATCGAACCCGATATAGGCAAAGAATACGATAGCGGCAGCTCGTATGATACCGCTGAAACCAAATTCGCCGAACTTACCGGTATTGTCCGGTATATATGGAGTGTAGTTATCGTTATTGATATATCTCCAGCCGAGGAAAATGAAGATCAGTACAACGGTGACCTTGAGTCCGACAATGACTGCATTCACCTTAGCACTTCCGCTTGTGCCGCGGATGAGTAGCAGACTTACAAGGACGACGATCAGGACGGCCGGAAGATTGACGATACCGCCATCCCATGGTCCTCCCATCATCTCCGCCGGCAAATGAATACCGAACCCTTCCATGAACCGCCCGAAATAGCGACTCCAGCTTATACTTACGGTTGCAGCTCCTACCGCGTATTCCAGCACGAGATCCCAGCCGATGATCCATGCAATGAACTCGCCCATGGTAGCATAGCTATAGGTATAG
>Ga0193753_10001574_pt1 | contig 19290 bp, 14 predicted proteins | sample H1c2metaG_FD_144925 | JGI IMG/M metagenome (GOLD analysis project Ga0193753, IMG submission 144925) | Soil microbial communities from a riparian zone of the East river system, Colorado, United States - H1c2 | ecosystem: Environmental > Terrestrial > Soil > Riparian zone | place: USA: East...
ATATCTGGTCCTGGAGCGCACCGACACGGGCTGGCACGTGGTCGCGAGCTTCTGGCGCTGGGCCTCCTGAGCGCTTGATAACATTCCGGCCTCATGGCCGAGCGACGCCGGATCTCCATCGACCGCGGCGAGCCGCTCGCCTCCACGCAGGGCGGACGGCTCTGCCCGCGCTGCGGCCGCGCGACGAGCGCCTGCGCGTGCCGGCCCGCAGGGGCGCGGACTGACTCACCGGCCGGACGGCGAGGCGGCGCGTCCGTGCCGGAGAAGGCGCCCTCGGACGGCATCGTGCGCGTGTCGCGCGAGACCAGGGGCCGCAAGGGCAAGGGCGTCACGCTCGTGGCCGGCCTGCGCATGGCCCCCGCGCAGCTCGACGAGCTCTGCCGCCAGCTCAAGCAGCGCTGCGGCGCGGGCGGCACGGTGAAGGACGGCGTGATCGAGATCCAGGGCGATCACCGCGATGCAGTGCTCGCCGAGCTGGAGTCACGCGGCCACGCGGTCAAGCGCGCCGGCGGCTGACGCGCGGTCGAACGCGCCGGCGGCCGGTGGCTGCGCATCAGGCGTGCCGCCGAATGGCAGCCGCGGATCGGTCGCGAGACGTCCGGGAGAAGTCGTGGCGCCAGCGGTCAGCGCGGCGGCTCGGCGAGGTAGGTGCTGCCGTCGCGCGCCACCTCGTACTGCTTCGACCCGCCGCGCGGAATCGAGAGCGAGCGCCACGACGGGCCCGCGGCGTGCCTCGCGAGCAGCACGATCTGGCCGACGTGATAGGCGTAGTGCGTGGCCTGGCGCTGCAGCGCCTGGAGCACCGTGTGCGGCTCGCCGCGGATGGTCACGGTGCGCAGGGAGTCCGCCGGCGCCAGCGCGTCCAGCGTCGCGAAGAGCGTGGCCCAGCCCTGCTCCCAGCGCTCCATGACCTGCGCGCGCGTCTCGCCCGGCTCGTGCACGAATTCCGCGTCGCGGCGGCGGTCGGCCTTCTCGCCGTCTGTCGTGAGGAAGTCCGTCCAGCGCGAGCGCAGGTTGCCCGCCACGTGCTTGACCACGAGCGCGATGCTGTTGGCCTCCGCGTCGTGCGCCGCGAAGAAGGCCGCGTCGTCGGTCTGCGCGAGCGCGCGCTGCGCGAGATCGCGATACTTGCGGAACAGCAGCCGCACGTCGGCGAGATAGTGCGCCGCGACGTCCGCGCGATCGTCCTGCATCGTGGAATCTCCGCCGCGTCGCGGCACCGGGGGCCTTGCCGTCGCGGCAGTGTACGCAGCGGAGCGCGGCGCGTCGCGCGTGTCGCGGCCATCGTGCATCGCGGCCATCGTGGAACATCGCGGACGTCGCGGCGCGCCTGCCGTGGCGCGTCAGGCGCGCGCGTCCGCGACGAGCGGCCAGCCGCGCCAGCCGATCAGCGCGAGGACGGCGCTCGCGCCGGTCAGCACGAGCATGAGCAGCGCCGGCAGCAGCGACCGCGGAGCGCGGTTGTCGAGCACGGCGCGCTGCGGCTCGCGCGGATCGACGAGCAGCGCCAGCGGCGCGCCCGGCAGCAGCGCGGCGGCCACCTGCGTGGCATCGCCGTAGCCCAGCGGCGGCGCCTCCTCGCAGGAGCTGTCGGTGGCCGCGACCAGCTCCCGGTCCTGCCACGGGTAGCGGCAATGAACGCGCACCGCGAAGGGCCTGCTGCCATCGGCGCTGGCGCGCCGCGGCACGACCTCCGCGCCGTCGATGACGCCGATCACCGGCTGCAGGCTCCCGACGCCGTCGTGGAAGGCGTAGCCGGCCGCGAGCGCGGAGGTGCCGTACGCCGCGCCGAGCGTGAGCGCGAGTCCGCCGAGGAACACGTCCCAGCGCCGGGACGTCGCGCGCTGGGCGCGGCCCGTCGCGAGAAGCTGCAGAGTCGCGGCGCGCATGTCCGGTCCTCCCGATCCGCAGGACGGAAACCCTGCGGCCCTTGCGCGGGTGCGGAGCGCTCGGGCGGCGTCCGGGTGTCGCGGCAGATGCTCGCGGCGGCGCACGCGGCTGCCTACAATCCCGCGCCCCTGTCCGGCGCGGCGGGCGCCGGCCGGCGCGCGAGCGTGGCCGGCAGCCCGACGCGCGGACGGCAGCCCGCTTTCCTCCCGGAGCCCTCGCATGTCCCAGCGTGTCGATGATCTGCGCCAGCGCAACGAGGCCGCCCTGCTCGGCGGCGGGCAGGCGCGCATCGAGGCCCAGCACGAGAAGGGCAAGCTGTCGGCGCGCGAGCGGCTGGAGCTGCTGCTGGACGAGGGCAGCTTCCAGGAGGAAGGCCGGTTCATCGAGACGCGCAACACCGCCTTCGGCGTGAAGAGCGTGCCGGGCGACGGCGTGGTGACGGGCTTCGGCACGATCGACGGCCGGCCGCTCGCGGTGTTCAGCCAGGACTTCACCGTGTACGGCGGGAGCCTGGGCGAGGCCTTCGCGGCCAAGATCTGCACGCTCATGGACAAGGCGCTGAAGGTGGGCGTGCCGGTCATCGGGCTCAACGACAGCGGCGGCGCGCGCATCCAGGAGGGCGTCGTCTCGCTGGGCGGCTACGCGGACATCTTCCTGCGCAACACGCTGGCCAGCGGCGTGGTGCCGCAGCTCTCCGCGATCATGGGGCCGTGCGCGGGCGGCGCGGTCTACAGCCCGGCGATCACGGACCTCATCGTGATGGTCGAGAAGACCAGCTACATGTTCGTGACCGGCCCCAACGTCGTGAAGACGGTCACGCACGAGGAGGTCACCAGCGAGGACCTCGGCGGCGCGCGCGTCCACGGCAGCAAGAGCGGCGTGTCGCACTTCCGCGCGGCCAACGACGCGGAGGCGCTCTCGCTGCTGCGGCGGCTGTTCGGCTACCTGCCGCTCAACAACCGCGAGGACCCGCCGCGCTGGGCCTGCGACGACGACCCGGCGCGCGCCGACGCCGCGCTGGACAGCCTCGTGCCCGAGAGCGCGAACAAGCCCTACGACATCCGCGACGTCATCACGCGCGTCGTGGACGTGCCGGCGGCGGGGCGCGGCGCGGCGGCCGGCGGCGGGCGCGGGCCCGGCGACTTCCTCGAGGTGCACGCGGACTTCGCGGCCAACATCGTCGTCGGCTTCGCGCGGCTCGACGGGCGGCCGGTCGGCATCGTCGGCAACCAGCCGGCCGTGCTCGCGGGCGTGCTCGACATCGACAGCAGCGACAAGGCCGCGCGCTTCGTGCGCTTCTGCGACGCCTTCAACCTGCCCATCATCACCTTCGAGGACGTGCCGGGGTTCCTGCCGGGCACCGCGCAGGAGCACGGCGGCATCATCCGCCACGGCGCCAAGCTGCTGTACGCCTACTGCGAGGCGACGGTGCCCAAGCTCACCGTGATCTGCCGCAAGGCCTACGGCGGCGCCTACGACGTGATGTCCAGCAAGCACATCCGAGGCGACCTCAACCTCGCCTGGCCCACGGCCGAGATCGCCGTGATGGGCGCGAAGGGCGCGGTGGAGATCATCTTCAAGAAGGAGATCGCCGCCGCGCAGGACAAGGCCGCCGAGGCCGCGCGCCTCATCAAGGAGTACGAGACCAAGTTCTGCAGCCCGTACGAGGCGGCGGCGCGCGGCTACGTCGATGCGGTCATCGAGCCGCGGCAGACGCGGGCGCGGCTCATCGCGGGGCTGAGGCTGCTGGCGACGAAGCGCGACAGGAACCCGCCGCGCAAGCACGGGAACATTCCGCTGTAGCGCCTGAGCTCAGTCGCTCGTGATCAGTTCCTGTCGCGTGATCGCCAACCTCGTCGCTTCAGTCGAGACGGGTTGATAGCGGGCTGACGCGAAGGGCACGAAGCCCGGGACCGCCGTGGCGGCGAATCGGCACAGCAGGCGCTCGTGCACCGGAGCGGGCGGCGGGTTCTTGCGATCGACGAAGGCGTCAAGCCGAGACCCGGCATGCCGAAGGGCATGCAGATCGTCGAGGAGGCAGCGTGGCACGAAGCCGAGGTGCTCCGAGTCGTGATTGTCGAGTGCCACGGCCAAGGAGTCCGACACGTTCTCGGGGTCAGGCCGCACGATCAGCTCCTCGTCGCGACGCAGACGCGCGATGCGTTCCTCCGCGCCAACGAGGTGGCGCACTCCGCGCAGGAAGAAACGGTAGACGAAGGCGTCGGTCCGTGCATCGAACGCCGGGAGTCCGAAGACCTCGATCTTGTCGGTCGGACGACGGCCGCCGGTCCGGGACAGGATGAGCAGCGGCTCGCTCGCATGGACGGGCAGGCCGACGCGACCCACATGGTCGGCGTAGTCCGGCCGGGAAGCGGGCATGGTGCGGTTCTGAAAGAGCGGGAAGAGATTGAGGCTGCCGTAGACCGAGTCGATCCGGGAAAACTCCGGGAATGGGGCGAAGCCGTCGGCCTCTGCATCATGAACACCCTGCACGTAGGCATACTCCCAGAAGGGTCCGGGACGACGCTCGCACCGCAGCAGGCGCCCGACGGGATGGATCGTGCTCGTGCGCTCGCTGCGCCAAGCGACGAACAGCACGTCGTGTACCAGGGTCATGAAACTCTCCTATCAAGCAGCCGAGCCCGGTTGGACATCAGCACGGCTTCCGCAAACCGCTTGGCCACTAGGCTCATCCGTTCCGCAGGCACGGCACGGATAGCTTCTGCGAGCTGCCGAGCCGGCACCGCACTCAAGCGTTCCAGCCACCGAGCGAGGGCGGGATCATAGCGCCTTCCCGCCCGCTGGAACGCATCCCAGGTCGTCAGCGGCTTTTCCGAACCCACATCGCCGTAGAGCGCGGACCTCGCCTTGCGTACGAACGAGTCCACACCGAATCCGCTGTCGCGGGTCTCGAGACGCCTCAGCCGCTCGTCATCCGTGAGAATCTGGCCGAGACTCGATGCGTGATCGAAGCTGGGCGCGAGGACCGGGGTTGCTCCCCGAGCCGTGTCGGAAGGCATGAGCACGCCCCAGTTCTCGTGATGGCGATCCGTATTGCTGATCAGCACGTCGAGCAGGAGATACCCGACGAAGACGGCGCCAGCCATCGACATGACCGGCCCATCGCGAAGATCCGGAGAGGCCGTGCACCGCTGATCCAGCACATCCAGAACCGTGTCCACCCGATGCTGGGCGATCCGGTAGCGACCGCCTTGGGGATATGACGGGTCCGCCTCAAGGAGAAGCGCATTTCCTAGAACGAGCTCTCCCGCGCGTGTGTGGTCAGTGAAGTCGAGAACGACGACTCCGGGATGGCCATCAAGCGTTGCAAGTTCCACCACGGCGTGGGGGATGCCGACGAGATCCGCAATCTCCGCGGCAATCTTCTCGGACCAGTCATCGCCAGTTGATGGCTGGAATCGATACTTGAAGAGCCAGCGCCTCCCGTCGGGTGCAATGAGCCAGAGCTTTCGCTTGGTCCCGAGTGTCTCTTCCTCGAGCGCCGTCCAACCGGAAACCTCCTGGATGTCGAACGCTCGCATGACGCTGTCCGTTGCAGGGGGCTGCGCTCGAGAGTCGCGAGGCGCGGGCAGATGCAGCCTACCGACAGCCGGTTCGAGGTTCGAGCCAACAGGCGCTGCGCCGGACGATTCCCGCTCGCAACGCGGATCGTCGCCGCTACGCTCTGCGGCCATGGCGAACGCTGCCCGACAGATCCGGCCGTTTCAGAAGGCCGTCACGGACTATTACCGCGCTCTCGAGGCATTCCGCAGTCAGGAAGTCGAGCATGAACAGGCAGTGCGTGCAGCGTTTCAATCGCTGGTGACCGAAACGGCGAAGCCGTTCCGGTGGGTGGCAATACCCGAACTCGGGTCCAAGAAGCGTGGCAAGCGAGTCATCCCCGACGGAACCATGCGCGACCAGTACCACATCCCGCGCGGGCACTGGGAAGCCAAGGACTCGGCCGATGATCTCGATGCGGAGATCACGGCCAAGTGCGACCTCGGGTATCCAACCGAGAATATAATTTTCTGGTCGCCCGATCGCGCAGTCCTCGTCCAGGAGGGCGAGCCGAGAATCGACCACGCGATCGGTGACGACGAGGCGGGCCGAGGCGCGCTCTGCGACATCCTCAACTCGTTCTTCACCTATGCGGCTGCACCGATCCTCGACTTCGACGAGGCCGTCAAGGAGTTCACGAGCCGTGTTCCTGAATTGGGCAACGGCCTCGCGTGCGTCATCGCCGATGCGCACAGGAACAACCGCCGGTTCAAGGACGCCTTCGCGTCATTCTTCGGTTTGTGCCGCACGTCTCTGAATCCGAACATCTCGGAGGCTGCGGTGGACGAGATGCTTGTCCAGCACCTGCTCACCGAGCGTCTCTTCAAGACGGTCTTCAAGAGTCCCGAGTTCGCGCGCCGGAACGTCATCGCAGCCGAGGTAGAGACGGTCATCGATGCCCTTTCCTCCACGGCGTTCACTCGAGAGCAGTTCTTGAAAGCGCTTGACCGCTTCTATCTCGCCATCGAGAACGCCGCGGCCGGTATCGCGGACTTCGCCGACAAGCAGCACTTCCTGAATTCCATCTACGAACGCTTCTTCCAAGGTTACTGCGTCAAGACCGCCGACACGCATGGCATTGTCTACACGCCGCAACCCATCGTGGACTTCATGTGCGCTTCCGTTGAGCATGTGCTCAAGGAAGAGTTCGGCAAGCAGATCGGAGACGACGGCGTCTTGATACTCGATCCGTGCACGGGCACAGGCAACTTCGTTGTGAATCTCCTGCGGCGCGCAGCGGCACGCGGCAGACGCCATCTCCAGCGCGTCTACCGCGAACAGCTCTTCGCGAACGAATTGATGCTGATGCCCTACTATATCGCTGCGCTTAACGCCGAGCACGCCTACTTCGAAGAGACGGGGACGTACGAGTCCTTCGAAGGCCTGTGCTTCGTGGACACGCTCGAACTCGCCGAGCCGAGAAATGCCGGACTCTTCACCGAGAAGAATGCGGTGCGCGTCGAACGCCAGAAGAACGCGCCGATCACCGTGGTAATCGGCAACCCGCCGTACAACGTGGGCCAGATGGTTCACAACGATCGGAATCAGAATCGCCCCTACAAAGTGATCGACGAGCGCATCAGGCTGACGTATGGCCGGGACTCGGCCGCCACGAGCGTGAGCAAGCTGAACGACCCATACGTGAAGTTCTTCCGGTGGGCGACGGATCGGCTTCGCGATCGAGACGGCATCGTCTGCTTCGTGTCGAACAACTCATTCGTGGACAAGTTCACCTACGACGGCATGCGCAAGCATCTCGCGAAGGACTTCCAGGCGATCTATCACATCGATCTGCAGGGAGATGTCCGGCAGAATCAGGAACTTTCTGGCACTCAATACAATGTTTTCGGCATTCAGCTCGGCGTCGGCATCACGTTGGCTGTCAAGCACAGGGATCTGAAGACGCGCGGCATCCGGTACGCCGCGGCCGCCAAGACACTGCGTCGCGACGACAAGCTCTGCTGGCTCGCGGCTCAGCGCTCGGTTGCAAACATTGAGTGGCAGATCCTCGCACCTGACGCCAAGCATACTTGGCTGGTGCCCGCCAATGCGAGCCAATTTGCTGGTTTCATGCCGATTGCTGAGAGAGCCGCTCGACGTGGCAGCTCCGGATCGTCGGGCGTAGTATTCAGGGATTACTCACTCGGCATCGCGACACACCGCGACGCGATCGTCTACGACTTCTCGCGCGACAAGCTAATTGAACGAGTGAGGAATGTGGCGGAGAGCTACAACGCCGAAGTCGATCGCTGGAAGCGTGCGCCGACGGGAACTGACATCGACGGATTTGTTCGCTACGAGAACATCACTTGGGACCGTGATCTCAAGAGTGACCTGAAGCGAGGACGGCTCTTGCACTTCGACGCTGGCCAGGTGCGGGACGCGATGTATCGTCCATTTACTCGCAGGCATCTCTACTTCGATCGCATGCTGAATGCTGAAGTGTACGGCTTCCACGGCCTTCTTCCGAAGCCAGCGGCGTCTCAGGAGAACAGGCTCCTGTGTTGCAGCGATATTTCCTTTCGGTCTGAGCGAGTCAGCGTGTTCGCAGTTCAGAGTCTTGCCGATCTCCATCTGTGTGCCACACTTGACGGGCACCAGTGTTTCCCATTCTATGTCTATGACGAAGATGGTTCCAACCGTCGTGAGAATATCACCGACTGGGCGCTAAAAACGTTTCGAGAACACTACAGGGACGCACGCATCACGAAGTGGAACATCTTTCACTATGTCTATGCAGTCCTGCATCATCCATGGTATCGCGAGACGTTCGCCGACAATTTGAAACGTGAATTGCCGCGCATTCCGTTGGCTCCGGACTTCGAATCCTTCATGCGGTCCGGCGAGAAACTCATGAGGCTGCACCTTGAGTACGACGATCCGAAGGCTGTCGCCGCGTTTCCGCTGAAGCAGGAATGGGCCAAGGGCACACCGAAGTCGTATCGCGTCGGGAGGATGAAGCTCTCGAAGGACAAGAGCGCGCTGTTCGTGAACGAGTCGCTCACGTTGAGCGGCATCCCGCCTGAGACTTTCGACTACCGGCTCGGGAATCGCTCGGCGCTCGAATGGGTTGTCGATCAGTATCAGACATGGACGGACAAGCGCTCGGGAATCGTCAGCGATCCGAACGCCTGGGGCGATGAACACGACGACGAAGAGTACATCGTGCGTCTCGTGAAGCAGATCGTCACCGTCAGCGTGGAGACAAACGCGATCGTTCATGGGCTTCCCGAAGTAGTGGCGGCCTCATGAAGACGGCGCTTCGCCTGCGAGTGCACCGTGACGCTTCAAACTCACAGGAACCACGGCCGAGACTGCAGTTATGGGCGCGTGGAACGCTGTCGAGATCACGTCCCGCGGAGGACAAGGGCGCGGGGCCGTTTGCCGCACCAAGGAGTACGAGCCGAAGATCTGCAGCCCGTACGAGGCCGCAACACTTGGCTGCACGGATGGGATGATCGAGCTGCACCGGCTCGCGCGGCTAACCGTGGGCCTGCGGCTGCTGGCGACGAGGCGCGATCGCAATCGACCCGCGAGCACGGGAACATTCCGCCGTAGGCGACAAGCGGGCATTCGGCTTGCTCCGAGAGACGCGGTTCGCGTAGACGAGCTTTCGAGCCTCGGCTAACGTCTGCGCCCGGATCACCTTCGGCCGGGGGATGCGTCATGCTGCGATCGAACGAGGCGGTGCCAGCTCTGCGCACCGCGCTCCCCGCGCTCTCCGTGCTGGCTGCCGGCTCTCGCGCCGGCGTGATCCAGGTGCCGGCACAGCAGCCCACGATCCAGGCCGCGATCGACGCGGCGGCCGCCGGCGACGAGATCATCGTCGCGCCCGGCACCTATCTCGAACGCATCGACTTCCTCGGCAAGGCCATCAGCGTGCGCAGCAGCGGCGGCGCGGCCGTCACCACCGTCGACGGCGGACACGCGGGCTCGACGGTGAGCTTCACGCAGGCCGAGACCTCCACCAGCGTGCTGCAGGGCTTCATGATCACCGGCGGGACGGGGAGCGTCGATCCCTTCTTCGGTGTTCTTGTCGGCGGAGGCGTGTGGATCCACGCCGCGGGACCGGAGCTGACGGATCTCGTCATCACGGGCAACAGCGCCTCGTACGGCGGCGGCCTGATCGTCGTGACCGGCGAGTCGCTCATCACGACGCTGAAGGGCTGCGTCATCCTCGGCAACACGGCGAGCTCGTCGGGCGGGGGCGTCGAGACGTGGTCGGGCAACGCGACCTTTGACACCTGCGCGCTGCAGGACAACGTGGCTGCGCTCGCGGGCGGTGGTCTCGCCAACGAGCGAGGCCACGTGACGCTCAGGCAGTGCGTCGTCTCGGGCAACGCCGCAGCCTCCGGAGGAGGCGTGTCTTCTGGCAGCGATATCATCGACGGCTTCGCGCTGCACATGCAGGATTGCCTCGTGCAGGGAAATCACGCCGACACGCTGGGCGGAGGCGTGGCCGTGAGCGTGGTCGGTGAGCTCTTCCTGGCGAGCTTCGCGCGCATCGAGTCCTGCCGCTTCCTCGGCAATGCGGCGCCGGATGGCGCGGCCGTGCATGCCGAGGGCGTCTCGCCCGGAAGCGTCGACATCAGCAGCTGCCTCGTGACGGGCAGCGCAGGCGCCTCCGCGGTCCGCGCGGTCCAGTCGGTCGGCGTGAGGAGCTGCACCGTGGTGGACAACGCGGGCTTCGGGATCTCCGGCAGCTCGCAGCTCTCAGTCAGGGGCTGCATCGTGCGCGGCAATGCCGCCGGTCAGCTGCAGGACGTGCAGGCGGAATGGTCCGACATCCAGGGAGGCTGGCCCGGCACGGGCAACGTGGATGTCGATCCGCTCTTCGTCGATGCGCCCGCCGGCGACTACCACCTGCAGCCGATCTCTCCGTGCCGCGACAGCGGCGAGCCGGGAGCGTCGTTCGTCGTGCTCGACATCGACGACGAGCCGCGCGTGCAGGGCGGGCGCATCGACATCGGCGCCGACGAGCTCACTGCGGACTGCAACGGCAACGGCCAGGCGGACTATCTCGACATCGCCGCGGGCCTGAGCGGCGACTGCAACCACGACGGCGTGCCCGACGAGTGCGCTCCGTTCGCGGACTGCGACGCCAACGGCATCCCCGATGCGTGCGACATCCAGTCCGGCGCGCAGCACGACTGCAACGGCAACGGCGTGCCGGATGCGTGCGACATCGCGGCCGGCACGAGCGTGGACGCCGACGGCGACGGCGTGCCCGATGAATGCCAGATCCCGCTCATGGTGCCTGGCGAGTATCCGACCATCCAGGAGGCCCTGAACGCGGCGAAGCCGTCGGGAGACACGATCGTGCTCGCGGACGGCGTGTACAGCGGACCCGGCAACGTCGAGCTCGACTTCCTCGGCAAGGCCGTGCTGCTCACGAGCGCGCACGGCAAGGAGCATTGCCGCATCGACGGGCTGCACGAGTCGCGCCTCGCGAGGCTGTCCGGCGGCCTCGGCGTGCAGATCCGCGGCCTGACCGTGGCCGACTGCTCGGAGACCAGCGGCGGTGCGCTGCTCTGTGAAGGCGACTCCACGCTCGAGCTGAGCGACTGCAGCTTCACGGGGAACGAGGGCGGGCAAGGCGGCGTGGCGCTCCTCCGCGACCACGCGGACGTGGGTTTCACGCGCTGCGTCCTTGCCGGCAATGCCGCCTTGATGGGCGGTGCGGTGCGCGTCAACGCGGGGACGCTCAGGCTGGAAAGCTGCACCTTCTGGGGCAACGCGGCGACGGCCCTCAACTCCAAGGGCGGCTCTGTCCTGGCGACGATGGGCGCCGACGTGCAGCTGCTCGACGTGATCCTGCGCGGCGGCACGGCGCTCCATGGCGCCGAGCTCTATGCGCAGGACGCGGGCACGGTCATCACCACGAGCTTCAGCGACGTGCAGGGCGGAGAGGCCGGCGTGGGGCTCGCCACCGGCGGGAGCCTGGCGTGGGGCGCCGGCACGATCGACGCGGACCCGCTCTTCAAGGGCGCGGCCTCCGGCGACTTCCGCCTCGCCGGCGGCTCGCCGTGCACCGACAGCGGCGATCCGTCGGCGCCGCTCGACGCGGACGGCACCCGCGCCGACATGGGCGCGATTCCGTTCGTCGGCTGGGAGGATCTGGGCCAGGCGCTCGCGGGAAGGACCGGACTGCCGGTGCTCCACGGCCAGGGCACGCTGATCGCCGGCGAGAAGGTGGTGCTCGCGCTCTCCGGCGCGGCTCCGCACGCGCTCACGTTCCTCGTTCTCGGCGGCTCGACGCTGTTCGCGCCGTTCAAGGGCGGCACGCTCGTGCCCGCCTTCGACGTGCCGCTGGCCGGACCCGTCACCGACGCTGAGGGAGCCGGTGCACTGAGCGGCCGCTGGCCGCTGCAGGCACCTCACGGCTTCACGGTCTTCCTGCAGGCGTGGATCCCGGATGCAGCGGCGCCCGCGGGCTTCAGCGCGAGCAACGGCCTGGCCGCCGAGACGCGCTGAGCGCCGCACGAACTGCATGCGTGCGAAGGTCCGTGGGACGCGCGGTCGCGTGCGGTCTCGAATGAATCACGATTCATTCCGTTCATTCATTCCGTCCATTTCCGGCGAGCGGGCCGCCGAGGCCGCCGAGGCCGCCGAGGAGCTGCGGGCGAGCGCGGTCCGCGCACCCAGGCCGCTGCCCGACCTCTCCCCTCCATGAGGGCAGCGCCTTCTTCCCGCAACCGCTGCATCAGCCGCACGACCGATGCGCGGCCCCATCAGGGCCGCGGTCGCTCACGCCAAGGCGCTTGTCCGCCGCCTCACGGCGTCGTCGCGCGCAGCCCGTTGCTCGCGGCGAAGCCCTGCACGGCCGCGCCATCCTGGATCCAGAACTGCATCCACACCGAGGTGGCGCCGGGAACGCCCGCCGGCCACTGCGCGGAGAGCGTGAAGCCGCCGGCGTCGCCGGTCAGCAAGCCGGGGATCACGAGGTTCGCGGCGGGCCACAGCGTGCCGCCCTTGAAGGGCGCGTGCAGCGCGCTCGTGCCGACGACGAGCGTCGCGAGCTGCGCCGTGGCCGTGCCGCTCAGCGTGAGCAGCACCTCCGAGCCGGCGAGCAGCGGGCCGCGGCCGTTCAGGCCGGGCAGTCCCGCGACGCCGGCGATGCCGACGCCCAGCTCCGTCCACGGGTCGTAGGGCACGGCGCCCATGTCGGCGGGCGAGCCGTCCGCGTCGATCGGGCCGGCCGGATCGCCCGTGTTGATGCACGGCGAGCTGGGCGCCAGGCCGTAGTCGCCGGCGGGCCCGTCGATCCACTTCGGGTGCGCGTCGATGTTGCCGACGCCCGGCCAGCCGTTCTGGATGTTGCTGTACGAGATCGTGACCGCCTCGGGGCCGAGGAAGGGCGACGGCACGCCGCGCACGATGCTGTTGCGCATGGTGAGCTCCTGCCCCGTCGGGTTGATGGTCGAGCCGTCGAAGGTGCAGTTGGTGATCGACGTCGTGCCGAAGAGGCCGCCGTGGATGTAAAGGTGATCGTGCACGAAGGTGCAGCCGAGCACGGCGGCGAAACCTTCGTCGTCGAAGCCGATGCCGACGACCTGCGAGCCCGCGCCGTTGCCGAGGAAGCGGCAGTCTGTCACCGGCGGCGAGGAGACGCCTCCGCCGAAGATCAGGCCCTCGCCCGTGTTGCCGGAGAAGGTGCAGCGTTCCACTTCGCCATTGCCGGGCAGGTGCAGACCGATGCCGATGTTGTCCGCGATCAGGCAGTCGAAGGCGCGGAAGGGCTTGCCGCTCTGGACCGAGATGGCCGCTCCGTTCGGGCCGGACACGTTGCCGGTGAAGGTGCAGTGCTCGAGATCGATGCGCGCGCCGGTGAAGGGCGCCGTGCCGATGGCGCTCCCGTCGCCCGCGGCGGTGTTGCCGCTGAAGGTGCAGTCGATCGCGGTGACCACGCCGGGGTAGACCACGCGCAGGCCGGCTCCAAGGGCCGTCGGCTCGGTCAGCGTGTTGCCCGTGACGACGCAGTCGCGCAGCTCGAGGTGCGCGTCCTCGATCACGAGCACTCCGGCACCGCCGCCGAAGGCCAGCAGGCCGCCCGTGATCGTGAAGCCCGTGAGCCTCGTGCCGTTCTCCTCGTGATTCATCAGCGTGACGACGGTCCCCGCGCCCGCCGCGTCGATGGTGGTGACGGCCGAGCCGCCTTCGCTGCGGATGTCGAGCGTCTTGCCGAAGTACTTGATCTGCTCGACGTACGTGCCCGGCGCGACGAGGATCGTGTCGCCGCTCGTCGCGGCGAAGATCGCCTGCTGGATGGTGGGGGCGTCGGCGGGGACGTGCAGCACGCCGGCGCTCGCCGGCAGCGCGGCCGCTGCCATCGCCACAACCAGTCGCAACGCCCGGCCTGACGGTCCCGACTCACTCATCGACGTGTGCATCGCGATTCTCTCCCTGGTGTTCCGGTGGTCCGCCCGCCGAACGCGAGCTGGCAGGTGTTCCGAGTGCCCGACGCGGCAGCCTATCACCGCGCTCAGAAGCTCGCGTCGAGCAGCACCAGCGCGGAACCCGTGCCCAGCGTGCAGTCGCCGGCCGCGCAGGTCGCGGCCTGCAGGTACAGCGCGATGCCCTGCAACCCGGCCCCCAGCTCGGGAACCGTGAGCGACAGCGGGAGCTGGCCGCTCGGCGGCAGGGGCAGCAGCGGGATCACGAGCAGCGTGCCGCCGAGCAGCAGGTCGCCGTGCTTGCCGGGAAGGAAGAAGCCGCCCGGCATGGCGGAGAACAGCAGCAGCGCGCTGTCGCCGGCCTGGCCGTCGATCGTGAGCGGGAGCGTGCCGCCCTCGCGGGCCGGCGTGGTGGTGGTGAGCACCGGCGGGTTGCCCGGCACCGGCATCAGGGTGCCGGACAGCAGCTTGATGTTCTGGCCCCCGGACGCAGGCATGCCGCAGTAGGGGGCGCCACCGGCCTGACCGCCATGGAAGTGGCAGTCGGCGTAGCGCACGTCGGGCAGCTCCCCGCTGAACTCGCCGACGCGCATGCCGTCGCCGCCGGCCTTCGGCGGCTCGCAGAAGGTGATGTCCGAGAAGCCGGTGCCGCCCTCTCCACCCTGCAGCCAGCAGTCCACGAGCGTGACGCTGGCCGACGTCAGCCCGGCCTGCACCGAAAGGCCGTGGCCACCGGGCGAGGCAGGCTTGAGCAGCGGCGGGAAGGTGCTGTTGGCCGCGTCCTGGCCCTCGCCTCCGGTGAGCCGGCACGTCACGATCGAGGCGGTCGAGCTGACGATCTCGCACCCGGAGCCCGCCGGGTTGAAGGTCGTTCCGAAGCCGGTGAGGCCGCAGCCCACGAGAGTGACATCGGCGCAGCCTTCCACGCGCAGCGAGGGTTGGCCGCTCACCACGGTGCAGTCCTCGACCCACACCGCGCCGGCGCAGTCGTGGAGGTGCAGCGTGAAGCCGACGAGGAGATCGCCGCCGGCGATGGGCCAGAAGCTGTCGAAGCTCAGGCCGCGCAGCGCCACCGTCTGGCCCGCCGGCAGGTTCTTCACGACGGAGTTGCTGAAGAGGTCGGGCCCGACGTCCACGGTCGCGCCCGTGTCGGCCACGATGACCAGGCCCTTGCCGTCGATCGTGATCCCGTCGTAAGTGCCGCTGCGCACGAGCAGCACGTCGCCGCTCGTCGCCGCGTCGATCGCCGCCTGAAGGCCGGTGAAGTCGGTGCCGGGCCCCCCGGCCGCATCCACGACCAGGACGCCGGCGGACGCGTGCGCGGCGCGGAGGAGGAGCAGGGCGAGGGCCGGGACGAACGGAGCGCGAGGTGTGAGCATGACCTTCCCCATCGTGGCGGCGGATCGAATGTCACGGAGTGTCACGCCGCTCCGGAATTCCGTCCATCGGGCGCCGCGCCGGGCGTCACGGCTCGAGCTGGATGGTGAGCGCGTTGCTCAATCCGATCGGCTCGCTGCCGGCGTAGCCGGCGATGATGAACTGCGCGTGAATGTTCACCGGGCCGCCCCCGCCGGGGATGCTCGGGAGCAGCAGGTTGCCGGTGGGGAGCTGCGGGAAGGTGAGGAGCACGGAGCCCGCGAGACTGGGCACGAGCGTGCCGCCCTTGAAGGAGGCGAAGCCGAGGCCCGCGGAGAGCAGCAGGAAGGGTGAGCCGTTGAAGGGCGCGCCGGTCAGCTTGAAGTCCGCCTTGCTGCCGCTCGCGAGCTGGCCGCCGAAGATCGAGAAGTTCGCGAAGTGCGGGCCCTGGAAGCCGATGTCCGGCTGGAAGTGGAGCTGGCCGAGGCACAGCGCGCCGCCGGCGTTGCTCGCCGCCCCGTCGCTGTCGGGCCGGCCGACCAGCAGGTCGGGCCAGCCGTCATTGTTCACGTCGCGGCCGCCGTCGAAGCTCGCGTGCACGCCCACGCCCGAGCCGGTCAGGAAGTCGTGCGTCTTCACGAGATGGGCGTCCTGCCCGTCGAACACGCGGACGAAGCCGCCGCCCGAGATCACGCCGGCCTCCGTGCCGCCGATGGCCAGCTCGCCGTGGCCGTCCTTGTCCACGTCGCCGGCGACGGAGACCCACGTGCCGAAGGCTTCGGCGCTCATGATGCCGTCATAGGTGCGCACGAACTTCAGCGTGCTGCCCTCGAAGAGCGTCGCATGGCCGGGGCCGAAGCCGAACGTGCCGCCGCCCGGCGCGCCGACGAGCACCTCGCGCGCGCTGTCGCCATCGGTGTCGCCGGCTGCGCACACGGCCGTGCCCAGGTTCTGGAATTCCTGGCCGAACTCCTCGCCGATCAGCGTGTGCACCGCGCCGTCGTACACCCTGACCGTGCCGGCGTCCTCGCGGAGATGGAAGGGCGGGAAGAGGTCGATGAGATCCTCGCCCGGCGCGCCGACGGCGTACTCGCTGCGGCCGTCGCCGTTCATGTCGCCGAGGAAGGCGACCGACCAGCCGAACAGGTCATCCGCCCTGACGCCCTCGTGCCGCGCGAGCAGCGCGCCCGTCGAGCCGTTGTAGAGCTCCACGTAGCCGGCGTTGGTGTGGCTGCTGCCCAGGTCGTCCCAGTGCGGTGCGCCGATGAGGACGTCGGGCTTGCCGTCGCCGGTCACGTCGGCATTGCCTGCGAGCGCGTCGCCGAAGCGCGCGCTGGTGCCGCTGCCCACGAACGTGCGGATCACGGCGCCGGTCGCGCCGTTGTAGAGCGTCACGACGCCGGCGTCCGTGTAGGGGAAGGGGCCCGTGAACACGTCCGCGCGCGGCGCAGACACGAGCACGTCGGGCACGCTGTCCCCGTTCACGAGCCCGGCCAGCGCCACGACCTGCCCGAAGGTGTCGCCGCTGTTGTTGCCGTGGAACACCTTCAGCGGCGTGTGCGGCGCCTTGCCGCTGATGATGTACGCCGAGCCGATGCCGGAGTCCTGCGGCCCGCCGATGATCATCTCGGCGTGGCCGTCGGAGTTCATGTCGGGCAGCAGCGCGACGGACTCTCCCCAGTGCTCGTTCGCGTTGACGAAGCTCTCGTCGAGCTCGTACCAGGTCTGATTCTGAGCCCTCGCCGGAGACGGCAGCCCGACGAAGAACGCGACCGCGAGCGCCGCGCCGAGCGGAAAGCGGAAAGAGCAGAGAGCGGTGGGGCGTGTCATCGGCTGGCCTCTCATGGGGGGTGCCGGGTGCATCCCGGTCCCGAGGAGAGCCGGGAAAGTCCGCCCGCGTTTCCGTCCCACCGCGCGCTGCCAGGCGTGGCGCATCCGCTCCCAGCGGCCGCCGTCTTCGGGGCAGAAGGCCGTCCTCCCGCCGCCGTCGGGCTGGCGTCCTGATGCGGTGTGCCTGCGAGAGGCAATTGCGGAACGGACCTGGTGGCTGCATGCTGCCCGCGAGCGTTCGCCGCGCGGATGGCGAGCCGTCCGGCGGTCGCACGGTGCGGTTCCGGAACGGCGGAATGTTGCGGCCTCGGGAAGACAGCGGAATGGACGGCAGGCTCGTGGGGATCGTCGTCCTGGCGCTGGTCGGCCTCGGAGTCATCGTGACGCTCGTCATGTGGGGGGAGGAACGCCAGTGGGCCCGGTCTCCCACGGGCCTTGCCAGACGCAGCAGGCACAGCTTCCGGCTCGTGCGCCCCGGGCGCATCAACCGGTGGTTCCGTCGGCGCTGGCTGGCGCCGGCCGCGCTCTCGGGGGATCCGGATTTCGACGGCGAGTGGTCGGCGGACTCGCGCGATCGCGAGCTCATGGCCGCGCTCGTGAGCCGGCCGGAAGTGCGCGACCTGCTCCGGTCGCTCGCCCGTCTCGAGTTCACCGTCGTGGAGCAGACGCGGTCCTCATTGCGCCTGAGGCCGATGCGGGCGCGCGGCAAGCTCTCCCGCAACGAGGAGCGTGCGGAAGGCGCACGCCGCGCGCTGGTGCAACTCGATGCACTCATCACCGAAGTCAGCGGCACGCGCGACTTTCCGCACCGGCGCACGAGCTGGCGCGTGTTCGCGGTCACGGCGTGCTTCCTCGCGACAATGAGCCTGTTGTGCGTCAGGTTTTTCATCAAACGAAGCGACGTGCCGCAGCCGCCGCAGGACACGCTCATGCTGCTCTCGCTGGCCGCAGGCATGCCGCTCGCGCTGTTGAGCACCGTGGCCTTCGGCAGGTTCCTGAAGGGACATGCAGGCCCGCATGAGGAGATCGTCGCGCCGGTGCTCGGCATGGCATTCGCCTGCTTCTTCGGCGTCGGCATCGGTGCGGCGGAACTCAATGCGCGATTCGATCCGGGTCCGGTCAGTCGGCTCGAAGGATCCGTGGTGCGGGTGCTCCGCGGCCCAGCCCATGGTGGTCGTGGAGACGTCCTCGTCGCGACCGTGCCCGGGCGACGGGAGACGATCACGGTGCCCATGTCGGCAAAGCGCACGGCAGGCATCGTGCCCGGCCGAAGCGTGGTGCGGATCGACACGAGCCCGGGCTGGCTCGGCATCGAGCGCTGGCTCGCGGTGGATGTGCTGCCGGATGCCGACATCGGCAGCGGACGATGAAGGACTGAGTCCGGGCCGACTCGCGCTCACATCTGCCAGTGGGGCAGGCGGTAGCGCTCCGGGTCCTGCTCGAAGAGCGCGCGGTTCGCGTCGCTCTCGAAGTAGAAGGCCACGCCGCCGTGGTGGGCGAGCGGGGCGCCGCGCTGCGGGCGGAAGCGCTGCTTGCTCACCGGGTCCGTGAGCAGGCCGCAGTTGGCCAGCGGGTCGGCAGCGAAGCGGTCGCGGCTGCGGTCGTCCGCGAAGAACCAGGCCTCGTAGTTGAGGCGCACGCAGTGGCGTGCGTCGAGCACGGCCGGCCGGGCCGGGTCGAAGTAGTCCTGGAAGCTCAGGCCCTTGCGGTTCACGGCGGCGGGCACGTCCTGCACGAGGACGTCGGGGCACGGCACTCAGCAGAAGCCGATGGGCTGCCCGTTGATGTAGACCGGCGGGATCTTCGGGTTGAGCTTGTTGCCGAGCCGGATCGCGCACGTGCTGTTCTGCGAGACCTGCCCGTCCACGTAGCGCAGCCGCGGGTGCTCCTCGTCGCCGCTCGCGACGAAGACGACGCCGTCGTCACTGAGCACCTTCATCATCGGAGGCATCGCGGACGGCATGCCCGCGGCCATCGCGTCCCCCGCGCTGGTGCATGAGGTGTGGATCAGCGCGCCGAGCGCGATCGAAGCGGACACGAGCACCCTGCGCGCGACCTGCATGCCGAAGCTCTCCGGGGAGTGCGCGACTCTACGGCCCGGCCCGCGGTGCGTTGGTCTCACATCCGGCGCGCGGCCGCGCTCGCGCCCGACCCGGGGCGGGCGGCGCGAGCCGCCGCGCAGCCCCCCGGCATGCAGCCGCCGGCTGCGCTCCGACTTTCAGCGCTCGGGATCCGGGCTGAAAGTCGGAGCGCAGCCGGC
>Ga0193753_10001575_pt1 | contig 19281 bp, 18 predicted proteins | sample H1c2metaG_FD_144925 | JGI IMG/M metagenome (GOLD analysis project Ga0193753, IMG submission 144925) | Soil microbial communities from a riparian zone of the East river system, Colorado, United States - H1c2 | ecosystem: Environmental > Terrestrial > Soil > Riparian zone | place: USA: East...
CAACTTCCGCGCCTCAGCCTCTTCTACCTTCACTAACCCCGCGGCACTCTGCTGCACTGCACTCTGATAGATTTGGCGGGAATGCCAAAAGCCGAACTCAAGCCGCGAGGTCTCCATTGGTTCGCCTTGGCGTTGCTCGTGATCTCGATCTGCATCAACTACGCCGATCGAGGAAACCTGGGAGTCGCCGCCAAAAGCTTGGAGCGCGAGTTGCACCTCGGGCAGGTTCAGCTCGGAACGCTGTTGGGCGCATTTTCCATCACCTATGCTGTCTCGCAGATTTTCGCCGGCAAGCTCATCGATCGCTGGAACGTGAATTGGCTCTACGCCATCGCTTTCTTCCTCTGGTCCGCGGCCACCGGCGCCACTGGGCTTGCAAACACCGTTGCGCAAATCTTTTTTCTTCGCCTGCTGCTCGGAGTCGCCGAATCCATCGCCTATCCGGCCTACGCGCAAATGATCGTCACCAGTTTTCCGGAGGGTCTTCGCGGAACAGCCAACGGATTGATCGACGCGGGCTCGAAGCTCGGTCCCGCGATCGGCGTTCTCCTCGGCGTCGAGATGATCAATCGGTTCTCCTGGCGAGGTATGTTTTTCATTATTGGCGCCGGCAGCCTCATCTGGCTGATTCCCTGGTGCCTGGTCGCGCACAAACTGCCGGGTAAGCGCATAGCAGGAGATGCCGCGTCGTCCTGGTCCGCCAGTTACTCCCAGCTTCTCTCCTCCCGCGCCTTGTGGGGCACCGCGATTGGATTATTCGGCGGCAATTATGCTTGGTTCTTCTTCCTCAACTGGTTTCCGTACTATTTCGAGCACGAACGTCACTACACACACGGCACCCTCGCCATCATGGGCTCGCTGCCATTCTGGACGATTGCCGCTTCGTCCACATTTTTCGGCCTCTTCGCCGATTGGATGATTCGCCGTGGCGGTCGTGCCGGTAACATTCGCCGCCTCTTCGTATGCGCTGGCTTGTCCGGCTGTGGTGCGCTGATGCTCGCCGCCATCCTGACGCCGGGAGCGCTCTCGAGCAATATACTGCTGCTCGCCGCCTGTATCTCGATGGGCGCATGGTCGTCAAATCATTGGGCGTATTCGCAACTCCTGGCCGGTCCCGGCACCGCCGCCAAATGGACTGGAATTCAGAATGGCTTTGGCAACCTGGCTGGTTTCGCTGGACCTTTCATCACCGGATTCGCGCTCAATCTAACGCATTCCTTCTTCGCCGCGTTCGCCATCACCTGCGGCGTGCTGTTCATCGGAGTACTAGCGTACTGGATCTTGGTAGGCGCGCCGGTGCAGATTTTTTCCACAGATCGGCTGGCAAGCGAGGATCAGTTAACGTATATTAAAGACGCAGCCCACTGACCAGGGCCCCTCAGGCAGGTGCATCTCTCCGTTCGCTTTGCGTCCTAAACTTTTAGCCTGATCCTCACAGTACATCGGTGTGTGGCTTGCTGTTTTGGTCGACAGTTTCAGCCGCTACCGGACGACTTGGCGCTACATGCGTGTTTTTTGCACGCGCGCCATCCGGCGGGTGTCTACCTCCGAGCGCCCGCCGTCCTTCTTTCCCGCAGGCATAGAATTGATAGCGTGTCAAAATCTATGCCTAATGCTTCCCTCTCGCGACGAACGTTATTGAAGGCCGCCGGCGCTTCCGCCGCCTTCCTTCCCGCCACCGGTCTCGCTCAACAAGCCGCCCCCACCGGTCCCACCACTTCGACAGTCGAAGACCGCGACCGCCGCATGCAATGGTGGCATCAAGCGCGCTTCGGAATGTTCATTCACTTCGGCCTGTACAGCGTACTGGGCCGCCACGAGTGGGCCATGGAAGAGGAAGGCATTCCCGTCGCCGAATACCAGCAATTGGCCAAGCAATTCAATCCCAAACCGCACGCCGCGCGGGCTTGGGCCAAACTCGCGAAACAGGCCGGCATGAAGTACATGGTTATGACCACCAAGCATCACGAAGGCTTCTGTCATTTCGACACCAAGCTCACCGATTATTGCGCGCCCAAACAAGCGGCCGGCCGCGATCTGGTCGCAGAGTTCGTAGAGGCTGCGCGCGCCGAAGGTCTGCACTTCGGCTTTTACTATTCGCTGATGGACTGGCATCATCCCGACGGCGCTCGCTGCCTGACGGACGAGGCCGCCCGCCGCCGCTTTGTCGACTACATCCACGGCCAGGTCCACGAGATCTGCTCCAACTACGGCAAAGTGGATGTCCTCTGGTACGACGTGAATTGGCCGTTGACGCCCGAAGGCTGGGAATCCGAGAAGATGAATAAAATGGTGCGCGGCCTCCAGCCGGACATTCTGATCAACAATCGTTCCGGAATCCCGGAGGACTTCACGACTCCCGCGCAGCGCATCCAAGCGTTCGCCGCGCCTTGGGAAGCGTGCATGACGATGAACGATAGTTGGGGCTACCAGCGTGCCGACGACAATTGGAAGTCGCCCAAAAACGTAGTGCGCAACCTGCTCACTTGCACGCGTGATAGCGGCAACTACCTTCTAAACATCGGTCCAAAGCCGGATGGTTCCATTCCGCAGCCTTCCATCGAAATCCTTGGCTCGGTAGGCAAGTGGATGGATAAACACGGCGAGCTGATTCACAAAGCCGATCGCTGCCAGGTCAAGCACTCGGAGTTCGCCCAGTTCACGCGCCAGGGAAACACGCTCTTCATTCATGCGCATTTCTGGCCCGGCGAAACGTTAGCCATCGGCGGCCTGAAACAAAAGGTCCTCTCGGCCAAGTTGTACGCCACTGGCCAGACCGTAAAATTCGAACAAGAAGAATTTCGCGTCCGCTTCATCGGCCTTCCCGCAAACGCGCCCGATCCCATCACCACCACGCTAGCCGTCGAATGCGATGCCGAGCCGACGCAGGATCAAGACGCCATTCGCAAACACCGCAAACGCGAAAGCGTCTAAGGAAATGTGGGGCAGACGGTCTTGCCGTCTACCTTTTTCGCATCAGCGTGACAAAATAGACCGACTGCATGGGCATAAACTCGGTTTGGAATCAGCCGTACCTGCTGTTTGGACAGACGCTCGGAGTATCGGCCCTCATCGCCGCGCTGCCGATCTTCGCACTTTTACTCCTCCTTGGACTCTTCCGGAAGCCCGCCTGGATAGCCGGCGTCACCGGCCTCGGCGTGACCTTCGTGCTCGCCCTATTCGCTTACCGGATGCCGCCCGGCGCCGCAATCAGCGCCGCTCTATACGGCGCCGCGTTCGGACTCTTTCCAATTTCCTGGATCGTCTTCTGGGCCATCGCGCTGTTTCGTGTCACCGTCGATACCGGCAAGTTCGAAATCATCAAAGCCTCGGTCGGGCGCTTGACCTCCGACCCGCGCCTGCAAGCTATCCTGATCGGCTTCGCGTTCGGTGCGTTCGTCGAGGGGGCCGCCGGCTTCGGAACGCCCGTCGCCGTCGCTGCCGCTATGTTGACCGGCCTCGGATTTTCGCCGTTCAACGCCGCCGCTATTTGCCTGCTCGCCAATACCTCGCCGGTAGCTTTCGGTTCCATCGGCATTCCGGTGATTACGCTTGCCGGCATTACCGGCCTACCGCTCGATCGGCTCAGCGCCGACGTCGGACGCCTCTGCGCCCCCATCTCGCTGATCATCCCCGCCTATTTGATCGTCGCAATGGGCGGTTGGAAAGCCCTCAAAGGCTTGCTCCCTGCCGTGGCGGCCGCCGGCGTCGCCTTCTCTGTTGTGCAATTTTGCGTTTCGAATTTCATCGGCCCACAACTCACCGATATTCTGAGCTCGCTCGCCGCCATGGGCGCTGTCATCCTGCTTCTGAAATTTTGGAGCCCGAGTCTGGCGCCGAGCGCAAGCATGCACGAAGCCATTTGCGGCGTCTGCGCCGCTCCACAAGAAACTGCCGCCGAGCGAAAACACTTCTCGAACCGCGAAGTCTTCGATGCCTGGCTGCCCTACATCCTCCTCGTCTTGTTTGTATTGCTCTGGGGATTTAAGCCCTGGCAAGCGGTCCTCAACTCCGTCAGCTTCACTTTTCATTGGCCGGCTCTTCACAATCTCGTGCAGCGCATGCCGCCCGTGATCCCACAGCCCGCGCCCTACGCCGCAGTTTTCAACGTCAACTGGTTCGCGGCCTCCGGCACGTCCTGCATGTTCGCCACTATTTTCTCCGCCCTGGTGCTGAAAGTGCCTGTAGCGGCGTTTCTCCGATTGATCGTCTCGGTCACGCGCCAATTGATGTTGCCGACCTTTACCGTCGCCTCCGTCCTCGCCATGGCTTTTCTGATGAACTATTGCGGCGCTACCGGCACCTTAGGCCTGGCCTTCTCCGCCACCGGCGCGTTCTTCCCGTTCTTCAGCGCTCTGCTCGGTTGGCTGGGTGTGTTTCTCACCGGCTCCGATACTTCTTCGAATGCGCTGTTCGGAAGCTTGCAAGTGGTCACTGCCGGCCGTCTCGGGTTGTCGCCGGTTCTCATGGCCGCCACCAACTCGAGTGGCGGCGTCTTGGGCAAAATGATCAGTTTGCAAACCATCGCCGTAGCGGCGGCTGCCACCGGCATGTCGGTGCCGGACCAGGCCCGCTTATTCCGCTTTACCCTGAAGCACAGTATTCTGCTCGCGTGCGTCGTCGGCGGCCTGGCTATGCTCTACACCTATGTATTGCGATTCCACTGAGACTATAATGTGATCACCGCCGTAAATTTCCGCCTGGATAAGCGCCATGGGTAGCCCACAACAGCCGACATACATTATTCCCCCGCCATCTGGACCAAATTGGAAGACTCCGTTGTTAATCGGAGCCTTGGTACTGCTAGGAGCCTCTAGCATTTTCCAGTTCGTCCAGCTAGAGCGCATCCGCACCGACACTAAGGCCGACATGACGAAGCTCACCTCCGACATGAACGGCGCCATCGAAAGGATGCGCATCGATTCGAACGAAGAAGTGCAGCGCTCCCGCAAGAGCGTCGACGATCTGCAAAGCCGTCTGGCGGAACAGCGCCGCGCGGCCGAAGCCGCGGTTGGCCAGGCCAAGATCGACGCACAGAAGCGAGTCGAATCCCTGCAGGCGCGCGTCGCGCAAGAGCAAGCCGCCCAGGCTGCGGCGATTAGCACTGTGAAGCTAACGGCCGACACCGCTACCACGCAGTTGGCCAGCGTTTCGACCGACGTGGGCAACGTCAAGACCGACGTCCAGAGCACCAAGAGTCAACTCGAGCAGACCATCGCCAATTTGAAGCGCGCCACCGGCGAGCTCGATAGCCACGCCAGCCTGATCGCAACCAATGGAAAAGAGTTGCAGGCACTGCGCGATTTGGGCGAGCGCACCTATTCGGAATTCACTATTACTAAGAGCAAGAAGGCCACGCGCGTCGCCGACATCATGGTCGAGTTGAAAAAGACCGATCCGAAACGCAACAAGTTCACTATTGCGATCACCGCCGACGACAAGACGGTCGAGAAGAAAGATCGCAATCTCAACGAGCCGATTCAGTTCTACACCGCGAAGGCGCGGCAGCCCGATGAAATCGTCGTGAACCAGGTCGCCAAGGACAAGATCGTCGGCTATCTTGCTTCGCCTAAGGTGCAAACCGGCCGCGGCGGATCCTAAATTCTAAAACTGGTCTAAACTGGAGTCGTATGAGATATTCCGAACAATTGATTGCCCCGATGCGCCAGGACTTGACGGAGTTCGGCATTCAGGAAGCGCGCACCGCCGCCGATGTTGACCGCCTGCTGTCTCCGAATAGCGGAACCGTGCTCATGGTCACGAACTCGGTGTGTGGTTGCGCGGCTGGCAAAGCGCGTCCCGCCGTCGGTCTGGCGCTTCAGAACGTCCACAAGCCTGATACGGCAGCCAGTGTTTTCGCCGGTGCGGACGTCGAAGCTGTTGCCCGCGTTCGCGAACTCCTGCCCGGCATTCCGCCGTCCTCTCCGTCCGTGGCGCTGTTCCGCGACGGAAAGCCGGTGTTCACCTTGCATCGCTTCCAGATTGAATCGAGCGATGCGGCGAATATCGCCAAGCTTCTGACTCAGGCCTTCGATCAGTTCTGCGTAACCGCGAAGCTGTAAAGCCCGCGCTTCTCGATAAACGCCCGCACTTCTTCCGGTAGCTCCGGTGTTGCCTCTCCCGTCGCTAGTCGAGCTCGGATCGTCGAGCTCGAAACGGGCAGCGCTAGTCCATCCAGGCGATGCACGCGCGCGCCTTCGGGAATTCGATACTCACTCTCAGGCCGCGATACAACCACAAACTCGGTAAGTTGCACAAGCTCCTGCCAGCCCTTCCAGGTTTGTAGTTCGTCGAAAGCGTCCCCGCCCACCAGAAAAAACAACCGGTCGCTCGGATCGAGATCCTTTCGTACCCGCTTCACTGTGTCCACCGTATAGCTCGGCCGCTTGCCTTCTTCGAGTCGCGACGCGGCAAAACCGGAGTATGGTTTGCATGCGATCTCGACCATACGAAACCGGTCCTCGTAGGGCGTCACGCCGGCTGCCTCTTTGTGGGGAGGATTGCCCGCCGGTACAAATAGAATGCGATCCAGCGCGTACTTCTTCCGCGCCTCCTCGGCGATCTGCAAGTGGGCCAGGTGAATCGGGTCGAAGGTCCCGCCAAACAAACACACCTGCTGTGGCGTCTGGCCCTCAGTCCTCGGCATGTTTCCGGTAGGGATCGCTCTTCAAATTCGGTTCGCTTGCTATCTGCTCGTCCGCCGCCTGGCTCGCCAACTCGTCGCAGCGATTGTTATCTTCATGCACGGCGTGGCCTTTAGTCCACTTCCAGTGAGCCGTGTGCTTACTAGCCAACTCATCGAGTAAGACCCAAAGGTCTTTGTTAGTTACCGGCTTCTTCGAGGCCGTCCGCCAGCCATTGCGCTTCCAACCCGTGATCCAACTCGTGATCCCGTTTCGCAAATACTCGGAATCGGTAATGATCTCTACCGTGCAGGCCTCGTTCAACGTTTTCAGACCTTCAATTGCCGCTGCCAACTCCATGCGGTTGTTAGTTGTATACGGGCTGCACCCATATAATTCGCGCTGGTACTCGCCATAGCGCAGAATGCAGGCCCAGCCGCCTCGGCCGGGGTTTCCTTTGCAGGCCCCGTCTGTAATAAGTTGAACTTGTTTCAAGCGACTTCGGCGCGCTGCAACTGCTCGCAGAAAAACGCGTCCACTATCTCGAGAATCTGCTTGACTTCATGGGCGCGATAAATCTCCACGCGCAGCTTCGATCCATTGCGAACCCCATGCGTGAAGTAAGTCGCAAACTGCTTCATCTTGCCGATCGCGTCCGGCTCGCCGTGTTCTTCGAGCATGAGATAGTAAGTTTTCATCATGCCATAGCGTTGGTGCTCGGCCTGCACGGTATAAGAGCCGGTGCGAAGATACTCGTCGATCTGCCGGAAGATCCAGGGATTCGAGGAAGCCGTCCTGCCAACCATCACCGCGTCGCAGCCGGTCTCGCGATACATGCGCACAGCGTCTTCCGGAGTCGTGATATCGCCGTTTCCGATGACTGGAATTTTGACTGCGGCCTTTACTGCGGCGATCCGCGACCAATCCGCCCGTCCGCTATAGCCCTGCTCGCGCGTGCGCGGATGTAGCGCCACCGCCGCCAGGCCGCAAGCTTCGGCCAGCTTCGCCATCTCCACCGCCACCAGTTCGTGGTCGTTCCAGCCCGCTCGAAACTTGCAAGTCAATGGAATCCGGATTGCCGCGCGCACTTTTTGTAGAATCGCTTCCACTAGCGGCAAATCGCGCAGCAGCCCGCTTCCGCCGTTGCACTTCACGACCTTGTTCACCGGGCAGCCAAAATTTATGTCGACGATGTCGAACCCGCGCTGCTCGCAAACCTTCGCCGCTTCCGCCATTACCTCCGGGTCGGAGCCGAAAAGCTGGCAGGTGATCGGGTGTTCCTCGGGCTCGAAATACAGGTACCGGAAGTTACGGTTGGGCTTCTTCGCATGCAGCGTGCTCACGACGCCGTGCGAGCTCGTAAACTCCGTCATCAGCAGCCCACAGCCACCCTGATTCCGGATAAGCCTCCGGAAGACGGTGTCCGTCACTCCCGCCATCGGCGCGAGTACTGTCGCCGGACGTATGGGGATAGGCCCAATCGAAAAGCCAGCAGGGAAGTCCAAGTACCTATTTTAACCGGGCCATACGTTTCTCATAGTGGGGAGTTAAAGTATGGAGCCGTCCAGCCTGGTAAAGGTGACCGGTGCGTTCGCCGCCGGCGTGGTCCTGGCCCTCGGTGGGGCCTTGATTTACGTGAAGACCACCGCCGCACCCGCGCATACGGTGCAGCCGCTGATCATCCAGCCCGCGCGCAACCCGCCTGCGGCAATCCCGCCTGCCGCAACCCAGGCTCAGCCGCCCCCCATTCAACAGGTCCAACAGGTCGAGACCAAGCCGCCCGCAGTCGTCCACCGCGTCCAGCGCGCGCGGCCCAAGCCAGCCATCCCTCACGATCCGCCTACCGTCGTCCAGGTCGCCCAAGCCATTCCGCCTCCCGTTCCGGCGCTCCCCATGCGCCCAGCCGTAAACGAAAGCCAGGCGCCCATGGGTCCCCAACTCGGCGCGCCCGCACAACCCGAGCCATTGCCTCCGCCCGCGCCCCACGTCGTCACCCTGCAATCCGGGACGAACTTAGTCGTGCGCCTCGGCGAGACCGTCTCCACCGATCACAACTACACCGGCGACACCTTTCGCGGCACCCTCGACGCACCCGTGGTCGTCGACGGCTTTATCATCGCTGAGAAGGGCTCCAAGGTCCTAGGGAAGGTGGCCAGCGCGCAAAAAGCGGGCCGCGTCGAAGGTTCGGCCGAGTTGCAATTAACGATTGTAGAAATCAATACGACCGACGGCCAGCGCATCCCGGTGGAAACCGGCATCTTCGACAAGCGAGGCTCCGGCAGGGGTGGCGAAGAAGCGGCGAAAATTGGCACCGGGGCTGCGCTCGGCGCAATCATCGGCGCCATCGCCGGCGGCGGCAAGGGTGCGGCCATCGGAGCGGGCGTAGGTGGCGGCGCGGGCACCGGCGCTGTCCTCCTGACCCACGGCAAACCGGCTCTCCTCCCGGCCGAAACCCGGCTCACCTTCCAGCTCAACCGCCCCGCCACCATCACCGAAAAACTCAATTAGAGCCGTGGGGCGGACGGTCTTGCCGTCTGCCCTTGGTTTGTCTACCCTTTGCCGGAAAGGAGCGCATGATCCGGTCCACCTTCTTCCAACACCTTCCACTTAGGCCCGTCCAAACGCCGCGGGCTCAAATCAATCTCGCCAATCTCCTCCAACTGCGGAGCGTTCGCCGGACTCAACTCCTTAAACTTCCGCGCCGACGTCAGCACATTCTTTTCGAGCGAACCCACCGTCTGGTTGTACGTCTCCACCGTTTTCCCAATCGCATCGCCCAGCCTGGAAAAATGCTGGCTCATGGTCAACAGGCGTTGATACAACTCCTGCCCCATGGATTGGATCTTTTCTAAATTCTCCGCCACCGCCTGCTGGCGCCAGCCGTGCGCCACCGTCAACAGCAGCGTGATCAGCGTAATCGGTGTAGCTATCAACACCCGGCGCTCCACGCTAAACTCGAGCAGCGTAGGATCGTTATCGAGAGCCGCGCTGAACAACGATTCGAGCGGCAAAAACGCCACCACAAATTCAGGCGAGCAACTAAGCCGTTCCCAATACGCTTTTTCGCCAAGCGATTTCACGTGGTTCTTTATCTGGTTCGAATGATCCTTCAAATGCCGCACGCGTTCCGTATCGTGCTCGGCCTCGATCGCCCGCAAATAGGCTTCGAGCGAAACTTTCGCGTCCACCACGATCTCGCATCGATTCGGAAGCCGCACAATCAAATCCGGCCGCTGGTTGGTTTCCCCGAAGAGCGTCTTCTGCTCCGCGAAATCACAATACTCCAGCATGCCCGCCATCTCGACCACCCGGCGCAACTGCATTTCACCCCAGCGCCCACGCTGCGTCGGCGATCGAAGCGCGGTCTTGAGTTGATCGGTCGATTGCCGCACGCGCTCCTGAAGCTGCGTCAGCGCGTGGACCTGCGTGGTCAATTCGGAATAAGCGCCGATACGCGAACGCTCAATCGCTTGCACTTGTTCTTCAAATCGCCGCAGCGACTGATTTACCGGTTCGACCAAATGCTGCAATTGGTCGCGGCTTCGATCCAGAAAAAGTTGGCTGTTGTTTTCAAGCGCATCCGCCGCCAGCGCCCGAAACCGGTCTTCGAGCTGCCGTTGCGTCTGCGTCAAAAGCTTAACCTGCATTTCCGCTCCCGCGGCCGCGCGCTGCGCCTCCTCGAGTCCCAACCGGTCCCGCTCGCTCTGCTCCCGCGCTTCGCCCGCCATCTCGCGCCAGCGTCTCGCTTCGGAAAGCTCATAAGCTGCGAAGCTGAAAGCGCCTAGCAACCCGATCAGCGTCAGCACCAACAAAAACGTCATTTGCGGAAGCCTGTCTCCGTTTTGAATTGCTCCAAGGAATTAAATACAATCGGACAATAAACGGCGCGGTCGGGCATGTGCCACATGCGGCTCACGAACGACCCATTTCCCTTCACCAAATGCGGAAAAAGCTCGCAGGTCTGCGGCCGCGCCTCATATACCGAGCAAAGGTTGTCCTTCAGAAAAACGCAGCCTTCCGAAGTGCGCTTCAAAATCCGTCCCTCTTCCGGCGATTCCACCGTATACTCATTTAAAAAATCCGCTGGCCGCGCGCCCAAAAAACGTGCCAGCCGCTCGGTATCCCGTTCGCTCACCGGCGTCGTCGCGACCCGGCAGCAATTCGCGCACGCCGTGCAGTCCACCGCGGCCTCAACCTCTTGCGCGATCGCCTTGAACCGCCGCTCGACAAAGTTATGGCTCTTCAGCCAGCCGCGGAATCGCTGGTTTTCATCCCGCCGCTTCTCGCCCAGCCGCTTGATTTCGACCAAGCCCGTGATCATGCCTCTAGTATCTCGCCCCTGGCGATAATGAAAACGTGACGGATCAGTTATCGCTGTCTATTTGGCTCGAACGAAACGCTCTCCCGCAGCGCATGCGCCACTTTGAGAAACTACTGCGTCTCTTCCCCTTCTCCCAACGCGAGCAGGGGCAGTCCACCATGCTGGTTCGCGCCGTCAGCGCGCATGAGCCGCCGCTGCTCGAACGCCCTGTAAACGGGCCCGCCGACGTGGACGAAGCCTTGCGCATTTTCAGCGACTATTCGGGCGAAGACGTCTCTTATAGCCTCGAAAGCTGGTGGGACCTATGGCAATTTAACGGCGATTGGCTGCTGGCTCCGGCGCCCGTCGGCTTATCCTGTTTTGGCCCCGAATTCGACAATGCAGCCGGCTTGCCTGTGGCCGATCAAGAAGACCTGCGCATCGATTTTGGAGTCGATGCCCACTTTCTTCCGGTGGAAGAAATCGCGGGTGGCACCAATCTCATAGCTTCGAACATCCGCAGCCTGCTGCGTCTCGTTCACGAACTGGATTCCACTCTTCCGGTGCACAAGCGAAAACTCGAAACCGAATCCGGCGAGAACTTTGCCGACCGCCTCCAGCATGCTCTTGCCGAAGGAAATGCTGTTACCTAATAGCTAAACTAGAACAGAGTCAGCGGAATACTCTTCGAGCTGAGCGATAAGCCCGCGGTGACGCGATGTTCCGTTACCCCGCCGTAGTTGAATAAACCGGCATAGCTGATCAAATCATAACGGAAGTCCGCGGATATATGCCGCCTCACTACATAACTGTAAGAAGCGCTCAAACTGCCGCTCGAGTAAGTCTGTGAAACGCTATTGGCAATGCTCGAAAGGCGGTTATAAGAGCCGCCAAAACTGATATTCGAACGCCGCGTCGAGTACGAATAAGTGGAGCTTAGGAATTGGCTGCGCGAGGTAAGAAACACTCCATTCCCAGGTGTCACGCCCTGGCCCCCGCTCACCGAAAACGACGAATGCCGCAAGTAGTGTGTCAATGAGCCCTGGAAGGAGGGAACCAGGGAAACATTGTCGTAAGGACCCGTCACGTAGCCATTCACCGTCTGTTGCCCTAATATGATCGAAACCGGAACCGTGATTGTGCCGCTCGTGTGCGTCCGATTGACGCCCGCCGTTACGGATGCCTGCCAGTGGTTCGCAAAAGTGTGAGTGAGCGTGAGACTGCCCCCATCCAGGGTCGACGATCCCACGGTCTGTGAATAGGTGTAGTAGCTGTGCGAGTAAGTGCCTGCCAGCGTGGTCTTGCCAGTTAAACGGTAGACCACGGAGAATAAGCCCGAGACGCCCCTGCTATCCAGTCCACCCGCATAGTTATAGTCATTCAAGAAGAATTGGCCGCCGAAAACGTAGCTGAGCCGCCGGCTTTGCTGGTACGTGAAGTTTACCCCAGTGCTCAAAAAGCGCGTCTCGGGACTGAGCGGGTTTGTCGACACTGTGTTCCCCGAAGTCGGCCCAATACTATAAAACCCACCCCCATACAGCAAAATTCCTCCGTTTGCCGTAATCGATGTAGTCCATCTGCGGCTCATCCGGACTGTATACTCCAGCGCCAGGTTTTGATTCGTGCCTCCACCATAGCCGCCCGAGCCATAATGCCGGTAGTCTCCCCGGTAGCTCAACGAGAACGCGGTGTTTCTGGTCAGATGCGATGCAGTCACGCCACCGCCGACGCTATAACCGACACCGTTCCCGTTTACTGTCTGTGCGCCTTGCAGTGTAGCTAGATTTGTGTCGAAAATGACATCTCCGAAGAGCGTATAGTTGACGAAGTCGTGGTCAAAAAACTGGCCGGCGAGCGTTACCGGTAGGCCGCGCACTCCGCTATCATCCGGCTCTGGGGTAGAGGCCTCCTGTGCAACGACAGTAGCCGCGGCAACGGCAAATACCGCCGCGCCTCGTATCAAAATTCCCCAGAATTGCTTTTGCCGATGGAAACGCGCTACCGGCGGCGGGTAATTACTTACCTGAGTGAACGGGAGTTTATGCATCTAAACCTCTTAAGTCTGCCGAACGGGATACTCTCTGTCAAGCAAAGGTTGCTCGCCAACTAGCGTCCTGACACTATCTAAATCACCCTCTAAGTCGCCGGGTCCGCCGAACTTTGCGCCGCGAAGCGCCGGCTCGATGCTTCGCGCAAGACCGGTGAGCACGCTGCCCGGCCCTACTTCAACGAACCGTCCCACCCCACGCCGGGCCATCTCACGTATACTATCCGCCCAGCGTACCGGGTTCGGAATCTGTTCATACAAACCCTGGCGCGCTTCCGCTCCGCGCTCGACCAGCCGGGCCTTCCAATTGTTGATCAGCGGAATAGATAGGTCGCGGAATTCCGTGGCATCCAGGTCTCCTCGTAGGCGCATTTGTGCCGGCCGCATCAGTGAGCAATGAAACGGAGCGCTCACCGCCAGCGCCACCGTGCGCCTGGCTCCGGCCGCTTTGGCGATCGCCATCGCTCGCTCCACAGCCTTGGTATGACCCGCGATCACCACTTGGTCGGGCGAATTCAGGTTAGCGGCGCTCACCACTTCTCCTTGCGCCGCCTCTTCGAGAACTTGATCGAGTTGCTCGGCCGGCAGCTTGAGAATCGCGGCCATGGCGCCCACGCCCTCCGGCACCGCCTCTTGCATATACCGGCCGCGTTTTCTGACAAGCCGCAGCGCATCGCCGAATTCCAGGCTGTTGGCGGCCACCAGCGCCGAATACTCGCCCAGGCTGTGGCCCGCCACCAGCGCTGGCTTATATCCGCTTTCCTCCATCACGCGATACGCCGCAACTGAAACCGTGAGCAGCGCAACTTGGGTGTTCTCCGTTTTCTTTAACTCTTCGTCCGGCCCTTCAAAGCACAGCCTCGAAACCGGAAATCCGAGAATTCTGTCCGCATCCTCAAACACCCGGCGCGCCGCCGGATACTGTTCGGCCAACGCTCGGCCCATCCCCGTGTATTGGGACCCTTGGCCGGGGAACAAAAATGCAATATCGCTCATGTCTATGCCTTCCTGGGCCTGACCGGCCGGCTCGTTGGGCTCCCATCATCTTAAGCCGCATGCGCCGGCGGGACAACTGGGATATAGTGAAAGCAGAAATGAAAAAGAAACCGGTCCCGGAGCCGATCATCTCGCCGCGCATTTTGGAGATGGCGAAGAGGTCGATTGAAGTGGATCGCGCCGTCATTTCCCACCGCTGTGCGGTTTGTGGAGCTGCTTCCACTCCCTTGACCGGCCCGCCCTCCGGCAAAGACGAAGATCTCTGCTGGGTCTGCCGCCGTCTGAAGATCAGCGCCTGGCGCGACTCCGATCAACAGCTATCAGCACAGGAATAGAAGCCGTCTTCTGACTCCTGTCGTCTGACTCCTGTCTCCCGTTATGTCCGCCAGCACGCCACCAACGGCCTTCTCGACGTTGATTCTGGGAAGGGACGATTCCGACCTCATCGGCCGCATCCGAAGACGCGACCCGCAAGCCCTGGGCGCTTTCTACGACCGTTACGGCCATGCCGCTTATACCTTGATTTTGCGCATCGTCAACGACTCCGCCGCCGCCGAGGATCTCCTCGCCCAGACTTTCATTCAAGCCTGGAATCGCTTGGCCGGCGTGAAAGACGATCGAGCAACGGAATTGAACCTCTGGATACTGTGCCTCGCCCGCAACAACGCGTTTGAGTATTTGCGCTCCATCCGAGGCTGGCTCGGCAATACTCTGCCCAAGCTCAGTGCATTGGAAACAATCTCTTTATATAAGGACACCGCGCGCGAGCGCGACCCGGCGCACTGGCGCGCCCTGCAAGCCGCCTTCACGAGTCTGACCGGAGCCGAGCGGCAAACCCTGGAACTAGCCTGTCTCGACGGTCTCTCGACTGCCGAGATGTCTATTCGCCTCGACCAGCCCCTTCCCGAAATCAAGAACTGGATCGCTTCCGCCCTCGCCAAACTAAGCGCTGCCCGCTAATCGGTCGAATCCTTCCAATGAGGGCTCTCATCAATTAGACGGTTATCGAAACGTCAAAGTGATGACAATTCGAGCCGGGAGACGAAAAATGAGCAAACTAAAGAACAAGGTCGCCGTTGTAACCGGCGCGTCCAAAGGAATCGGCGCGGGCATCGCAAAAGCCTTGGCCGCCGAGGGCGCCTCCGTGGTCGTAAACTACTCCTCGAGCAAAGAGGGAGCCGATCGTGTCGTAGCGGAGATTGCGCAAAACGGTGGCAAGGCCGTCGCGGTACAAGGAGATGTGGCCAAGGCCTCCGATGTCCAGCGCATCTTTGCGGAGACTAAGAAAGCCTTTGGAAAACTGGATGTGCTGGTGAACAACGCCGGCGTCTACGAGTTCGCCCCGCTCGCCGAGATTACCGAGGAACAGTTCCACCGCCTGTTCAATACCAATGTATTGGGACTCCTTCTGGCAACCCAGGAAGCGGCTAAATTTTTTGGGCCAGAAGGCGGCAGCATCATCAACATTGGCTCAACCATAAGTCAGATAACACCGCCGACCACTGCCGTGTATACGGCAACAAAGGGTGCGGTCGACGCCGTAACGCACGTGCTTGCCAAGGAGCTTGGGCCCAAGAAAATTCGCGTCAACTCCATTAATCCAGGGGTAGTCGAAACAGAAGGAGTCCATGCGGCGGGATTCATCGGAAGTGACTTCCTAAAGCAGTTTGAGGCGCAGACTCCGCTCGGCCGCATCGGCCAACCGGCGGACATCGCGCCGATCGCCGTGTTTCTGGCATCGTCGGAATCCGGATGGTTGACGGGCGAAACCTTGCTAGCCTCCGGCGGCCTGCGATAATCGTTCGCCGCCAACCCACACGTCCCGCACCTGGAACTTCGCGTCGAAACGAACCAGGTCGGCGGCATGACCGGACGCGATCGTACCGAGCTGGTTATCGCGTCCGATAAGCCGCGCCGGCGTGTGGGTGGCCATCCGCACCGCCTCGTGCATCGGAACGCCCACGTTCTCTGCCATGATCCGCACCTGGTCCATCATGCGCGTCGCGCTGCCCGCTAACGCCGAGCCGTTCGCGAGCAGGCAGTAGCGCTCGCCCACTTTCGCTCGCACGGTGCCGAGCGCGAACTCGCTGCCGGCCGCGAGACCCGTGCCCGCCAGTGCATCGCTGATCAGCGCCAATCGCCCCGCGCCTTTTGATTGATAGGCGAGCTTCAACAAAATTGGCTCGACATGGACTCCATCCGCGATGATTTCGCAGGTCAGGTGGTCTTCCGTCAAAGCGTACTCCGCGAGTCCAGCGACCCGGAACAAACCGCGCTTCTCCGCGAAAGTCATCGCATTGTAAAGGTGCGTGACCTTATCGAGTCCCACGCCCAACGCCAGACGCATGTGCTCTTCGCGAGCTTCCGTATGCCCCGCGCTCATCACGATCCCCGCTTTTGAGCCGCGTTCAATCAACGCGAGCGCGTTCTCCATCTCCGGCGCGACAGTCATTTGCGAAATTCCAGCCGCTCGCTCGACAAGCCAGCCGATCTCTTCGTCCGTCGCCGCGTGGAGTAGTTCAGGATCATGCGCGCCCGCCTTAGTGCGAGCAAAATGCGGCCCTTCCAAATGAAGCGGTAGCAGGCGCGCCTTCGAACGCGTTCGCGCCGACTCCCACGCCTCGAGCGCCGCCGCTATTCGATCGTAAGTCGTGGTCGCGAGCGTCGGACACAGCGCCGTCGTTCCGTGCGCGAGATGATAGTCGGAGATCCTCAGCAACGCCTCGGCCGTCCCGTCGAGCGCATCCGCGCCATTGCCGCCATGCACATGTATGTCAATCAAGCCCGGCGAGACAAATAATTGCTGGCCGTCCTGCCATTCGACGGCCGGCGGTCGCTCGCCTTGTCCGAATGCCGCAATGACCCCTTCCTCGAAAGTGATCCAGGCACTCTCTAAAACACGATCGAGCAAAACCAGATGAACGGAGTGAATTCCCTTCATGACGCTCTTTCGATACACGCTCTCCAATACTATGATGCGCGGTAGAGTGATTCGGGAATTTGCGCTAGCGTCGATTCGCTCACCCGATCCGGTGTGAGTCCGTAGAATTGCTGAAAGCTCATAATCAGTGGCCGCCACTTGTCAGGGTCGACGCGGTTGGAATCGCCGTCGACCAGGACGGAATCGGCGAGATGCACTCTGCGGACACGCACTTCGATCGATACCAACCGGCCGTGCAACTTCTCGTCCCGTTCGGCGAGGTGGTGGACGGATTCGAGCGTCGCTTCCATCTGGACCGGGCATTCAAGCACGCGCGGCGCGCCTACGGTGTCCGACTCGATCGGCGTCAAACCCGCCAGCCCGAACTTTTCCCGCTCGTATCGATAACCACGTGCCACCTTCCAAGGCGGAACTGGATTCGAGCCTGTTGTCAGTGCGAGCCGGTTCACCGCCCCAACCATCCCGGCCGACGGCAAGTTAAGCACGCATTCGCCGGTGCGACGGATGTTCTGTGGAGTCTTAGAGTGCGCGCCGAGCCCCAACACGCACCGCCATGTTAGCCACCAAGCCGACGACATCGGCGCCAGGTTGTACGACCCGTCCTCGTTGACCGTGCTGATCAGTACCACCGGCGTCCCGAAATAAAGAATTGCCGGCTCGCTTCTTATATGCATCCTCTTCGAAGTATGCCGGCCGGAAGCGTACCGCACACTCCGATTCTTGCGGTCAAACCCGCTTACTAGAAAATGAACTTCAAAGCGGCTTGCATCGATCTATTTCCGTTCGCGTTGTTCACGACACCGAACAGCGTCGTGTTCGCCAGATCCAGGCTCTGCGGATTAGCCCAGGTCTTCATGTTGAACAGGTCGTAGATCTCCCAACGGAAATCGGCGTGGAGTCGCTCCTTGATAGGGAACGAACGAGAGATGGTGATGTTCGTCCGAACCGTGAAGGGTGAGCGCGTCGCACCGTTGAAACGCGCGGCGTTCCCGAACGGGGTTTGCGCAGGACTAGTAATACGCTGGAACGCCGACGTGGTGATGTAAGGCTCCTTGTTCGGATCGAATCCATCTCCGGACACGGGAGAGCGCCAGTCAGTCGTGAGCACATTGGGGCGGTTTTGACCGCCGAAGATGTAATTGTTATAGCCGGTGTCGATTACGCCTTCCGGGTATCCACTCTGATAAAAGGTGTAAGTGGCCACGTTCCAGTTACCCACGATGTGGCCGGCCACGCCGGATGTTACAAATTGGCGGTGTGGTCCAAACGGCAGATCGTAGGCGGCGGTCAGCTTGAACATTTCCGGGATGTCGAGCACGCTATACGATTTCTCCAGGCGGCGGTTGTAGTTATTCTGAGCGGCCGAGCCACCGACATTGTTCCCGACGCCGACAAAGCCTGCGATCCACGGCTCGGACGAATCCGCGTCGGTCAACAGCTTGGACCACGTGAAATCGGCCACCATGCTAAGGCCGTTTGAATAACGCTTCGTCGCTTTGAGGATGAGCGCATGGTAGGTCGAATTTCCATTGTGCATCGTCATGCCGGGTTGACCGATACCGATGTATTGCGGCCAGCGGCGAAGCGCCTGGCCGAGAGTGGCATGATCGCCGAGCAGTGGAGTGAAATTGGCAAACGGAGCGGTGAAGCCCAGGGCCTTGACTTTCGGATCGGTGATAGGCGCATTGAGCAGGCTGCCAAGATACGCGTACTTCGGATCAATCTGCATATCGTTTTCCCGATTGGACGGCAGATGCGTTCCTTTACTGCCCGTATAGGTGATGTCGGCGACGACGTGACCAGGGAGCGACCGCGAAAACGCAACGTTCCAACTGTAAGTGCTCGGCGTTTTCTCTAAATCGCTGGGCATCCAGAACGTTACGCCATTCGGAGTTCCGAATGCAGGATTGATAAAGGGAGGCGCCTGCCAAGCGGGAAGGCCCTGATCCCACTGAAACGCCGGAGTGACGCCCGTGTTCGGCGAAGTGAAGTTAGGCGACGACGTGAAGCCATCGTTGGCGCCGCCTAATCCTGGCGATTTTTCCGGGGCGTAGAAGATACCGAATCCCACGCGCACGACGGTATCTTTGACAAATTGGTAGGCCAAGCCCGCGCGCGGACCCCAACCATGCGAATTCGACCAGAGGCCGCGGCTTCCCAGCCTCCCGGCGCCGCTGCCGAGAAAGGTAAGGGCGCCCAGGCAGCCTCCGCAGGCCGGGTTCGCAACATCCGGATTGAAAAGCGAGAACTGATCGTGCCGTTCGGTCACGCCCTCGTTGAGTTCGTAGCGCAGCCCGAAATTCGCCGTAAGCTTTGGAGTGATCTTCCAGTCGTCCTGTACAAAAAACGCATGCGAGCGGAAGAGCATCTCCTG
>Ga0193753_10001576_pt1 | contig 19279 bp, 15 predicted proteins | sample H1c2metaG_FD_144925 | JGI IMG/M metagenome (GOLD analysis project Ga0193753, IMG submission 144925) | Soil microbial communities from a riparian zone of the East river system, Colorado, United States - H1c2 | ecosystem: Environmental > Terrestrial > Soil > Riparian zone | place: USA: East...
GAACCTGGTACTGCTGCTCGACGTGAGCGGCTCGATGAACTCGCCCGACAAGCTGCCGCTGGCAGTGCGGTCCATGGAGCTGCTGCTCGGCAGTCTCAAGCCGTCCGACACCGTCGGCATCGTGGTTTACGCCGGCGCCGCGGGCACCGTGCTCGAACCCACGCCGGTACGCGAGAAGGAAAAGATCCTGAGTGCGCTGCGCAGCTTGCAGCCTGGCGGCTCGACCGCCGGCGCCGAGGGCATCGAGCGCGCGTACCAGCTCGCCGAGGCGAGCTTCCGCAAGAACGGCGTGAACCGCATCCTGTTGGCCACGGACGGCGACTTCAACGTCGGCATCGACGATACCGAACAGCTCAAGGGCTACATCGAGCGCAAGCGTGCCAAAGGAATCTTCCTGTCGGTGCTCGGATTCGGCCAGGGCAACTATCGTGACGAGCTCTCGCAGGCGCTGGCGCAGAACGGCAACGGCGTGGCGGCGTACATCGACACGATCAACGAGGCGCGCAAGGTGCTGGTGCAGGAAGCCACGTCGTCGCTGTTCACCATTGCCAAGGATGTGAAGCTGCAAGTGGAATTCAATCCGGCCACCGTGGCGGAGTATCGCCTCGTCGGCTACGAGACGCGTTCACTGCGACGCGAGGACTTCAACAACGATGCCATCGATGCTGGCGACGTGGGCTCGGGCCACACCGTCACCGCCATCTATGAAATCACCCCGGTGGATTCGAGCGCGCGCATGGTGGACGAAAGCCGCTACGCTCAAAACCGCCGCGCAGAATCACGTGGCAGCCGTGACGAATACGGCTTTCTCAAGATTCGCTACAAACTGCCCTCGGAGTCGCAGTCACGGCTGCTCGAGCGCCCGATCCCGCTGAAGACCCCGACGTCCGCCGCACTGCTGCGCGAAGTGAAGTTCTCGACCGCGGTGGCCGGCTTCGGACAGCTGCTGCGCGGCGGCATTTATACCGGCACGCTGAGCTACGAAGACATCATTGGCCAGGCGCAGTCCGCGACGGGCGAGGATCGTTTCGGGTATCGCAGCGAGTTCGTGCAGCTGGTGCGCAAGGCCCAAGCCGCGCAGCGTTAGTGAATTTGTGCAGCCGAATAGTTCGCTATTTCTGCGTCTTCACCTTGAAGCCCGCGGGAATCTCGAACTCCGCAGCATCGAGCGCCGGGGTTTCGATCTTCGTGACGGTCGTGGTGATGTCACTCTTGGCGGCCTTCGCCAGCAACGCTGCCATCGGATTGTCGCCCGAGGCGCTGATGGTGACGTGACTCTCGAGCGCCATGCCGGCTTCGGCCATCTTGCGCGTGAGCGCCGCGTAGGCTTTGGCCTGTGCGGCACCGGTGGGCGACTTGGCCGCGCGCGGATCGCCGAAGATGAAGCCCGAATCCGCCGCCGCCTTGTAGAACTTCTGGTAGTCGGCGAGTCCCGGCACCGAGGTGCCGAGGCACACCGTGCCCGACAGCTCCATGGTGAGGTCCATGCCCCCGCCGGCCTGACCCGTCGGGCTGAACGGCAGCGACAGATTCACGTCGTGGACCGTGCACGGGAAGCCGGCGATCTGCTTGGTCTGCGCGGTCTTCTTCAGCGTCGCCTGCATGGTTCCGACGCCCACTTTCTGCAGCTCATCGGCGATGGAGTCGAGCGGCGTCACAACGGCGGACTTCTTCTTCTCATCGAGATCGACGAAGCGGCGGCCGTCGATATCGATGATGAGCGTCTGCATCTTGCCCTTGTGTGCCTGCTCACTGCGCATGCGCGTGCCCTTGATCTTGCTGACGCCTTCGCCGTCGACGTTGATGAACGCGGCTTTGCCCGCGGTCATGGTCGTGACCGTGACATCGGCGTGGGCGGCGGCGGCGATCGCCAGCAGCATCGATGCCAGGAAAAGTGCTTTGGTGTTCATTGTTTTCATGAGCCTGTATGCCTGAAGCGTTGCGGGAGTTCTTGTCTCGACCTGCCGACAGCTTGCGAGTCGCGACGCTAACTAGTCAAACCACGCGATGGTAACGCGTCACATCGAACGCGGCGCGGATTCGTTACACTGCCGTCGGGTAACGGCGGGTGACGATGTGAAACGGCTGATTTGCCTGGGCATTTGTGTGGTGGCCACGACGTTTGCCACGACTTTTACCGCGACTGCCGCCGGCGTCGCGGGCTCGGTGCAGCTGTTGCCGTCACCGATCATGCTGCCCAAACGCATCGGACCCATGCGGTTGTCGGGCGAGCCCCACAAATACGACGATCCGCGGCTCGGTGTGTCGTATCAGTACAGCGGTGAAGGCTCGTCGCTGACTGTGTATGTCTACGACGCGGGCCAAGCCGATCTCGCGGACGGCGCGGACACCATGCCCGTCTGCCGCGAGTTCGAGCTCGCAAAACAGGGCGTGGAGCAGACCTACCAAAAGACGCAGCTCAAGTCGCAGCAGTTGGTGCGCCTGAATCCCCCCGACGATTCACCACTCATCCGCGAAGCGCTCTACGAGTACGAGCGCGAACAGCATCCCACCATCTCGTTCATCTGGATCACCACAGTCGCCGGGCACTTCGTGAAATTGCGGTTGAGCATGGATCCGCGACTGCGCGATGAGCTGCCAGACGCGCGCCGAGGGCTGCTGTCGATCGTGGGCGACGCGATCAAGCCGTATCTCAAACCGGTGGCGCCCAATGCCAAGCCCGCCGGAACGTCGATCAACGTCAATTTCGGCGGAGCCTCGGACGATGCCGGAGCGGGGCTCATGTACCTCATGCTGCTCAGTGCGGTCGCTGATGACGCGCCCGAACAGGCGCCGGTGTGCGGTGGTGAATTTGTCCCGAGCCTCGAAACGGAGGCCGGCATCTATCGCGGCATGTTCGCCGTGGGAGAGGGCCTCGCGAAATCCAAAATCGGCAAACGCATGGCGCAGATTGAGAAGGCGGGGTTTCTCGAGGAATACCTGTGGGTCGACCGGCATCGCGAAGCGTGGGGGACGGCGGCACCCGAAGGCTTGACGATCCCCGGGTACCAGATCTGGCGGAAGAAAAATCTCAAGCGATTTCAGTTACCTGCGTTCGGCACGGTCACCATCGAGCATCCGCGGCCGCTGCCGATGGAACCGCTCGCCCCCTGAGTCCACGGGGGTTGGGCTCTTATAGAAGAGTCCGGTTGCAAATAAGAATTCTTCTCATGTAGCGTTCGCACTCCTTTTTGGAGCCGGACGCCGATGGAATCCCGCCGCCGCATGCAGCTGTATCGCACCACGCACCTGTTGCATTGGATAAGCGCGGCGGTGTGCTTTGCCGCATTGACGCTGTTCACGGTCACCGGCATCACGTTGAATCACGCCGGTGCGATCGGTAGCCAACCCGCGATCACCAGCGGCAGCGCGCAACTTCCGCAGCCGCTGCGTGCCGCACTGCGCGGACCCGTCGAGGCAGGTGCGCCGCCACCAGCGTCAATCACCGCGTGGGCTGAGCATGCATTCGACATTTCGCTGAGCGGCGCCACCGCGGAGTGGTCGGAAGAGGAACTGTATTTGTCGGCGCCGGGACCAGGGCGCGATACCTGGCTTTCCGTCGACCGCGCCAGTGGCGCAGCGAAGTTCGAATCCACCGATCGCGGCTGGGTCGCGTATTTCAATGACCTTCACAAGGGCCGCAACACCGGCAGTGTCTGGACGATCTTCATCGACGTCCTGGCCAGCGCCGTCCTGTTCTTCTCACTCACGGGCCTGGTGTTGCTGTGGATCCAGGCGCGCCAGCGCACCTCTACCTGGCCGCTGGTCGGTGGCGGCATCGCCATCCTCGTCGTGCTCATGATCCTGATCGCGCATTGAACGCAGTTAGTAGTTAGTCGTCATCCAATCGTCGGAGCAAAGAATGATTCGCATGTCCCGTGTCGCGCTGGTGCTGGCGCTCGCCGCCTGCAGCGGAGCCGCGCCCGCCGCCGATCTCAGCTTGAGCGTGGAGATCCCGCAGTTGCCGGTGGCCGAATACCATCGCCCCTATGTTGCCATCTGGATCGAGGGCGCTGACCAGTCCATTGCCGCGAATCTCGCGGTCTGGTACCAGCTGCGTGGCGATCACACCAAGTGGTTGCCGGACTTGCGCCAGTGGTGGCGTCGCGGCGGCCGCGATCTCAAGGTCCCCGCGGATGGACTCACGGGCGCGACACGTCCGGTGGGCCAGCATCTGCTGAAGTTCGACGCTGCGCAGGCGCCGCTCGCCGCGCTCAAGCCGGGTCAGTACGCGGTGGTGGTCGAGGCGGTTCGCGAGGTAGGTGGCCGGGAAGCCGTGAGAATCCCTTTTGAGTGGCCCATCAAGGCGGCAAAACGCGAGACGTCGAAGGGCAGCAAAGAGCTCGGCGCGGTTGCGCTGTCGCTCAATCCGTGAGGGCCGGCACATGAAAATCTTGTTAGTGGTTGCGTTGACGATGCTCACTCCGGTCATCAGCCAGGCGGCGCGTCCGTGGCTGCTGCCATCGCAAACCGTGCTGGCGCGTTCCGGCGGCTGGGTCGCGGTCGACGCGGCCATGGCCGACGATCTCTTCTCGTTCAACCAGGGTGCGATGCCGCTCGATTCGCTGGCAGTCGTAGGGCCCGATGGGCAGCCGGTGGCGCCGCAGAATCTCGCCAAGAGCCGTAGTCGCGCCAGTTTCGACCTGGAGCTGCGGCTGGCGGGCACGTATCGCATCGCGGTGGCCGACGACGCGGTGATGGCACGCTGGGAAGAGGATGGAAAGCCGAAGCGCTGGCGCGGCACCGCCGCCGAAATGGCGACCGGAATTCCGGCGAACGCAACCAAGCTCGAAGTCGAACAGACGCAGCGTCGCGTGGAAACATTCGTCAGCGTCGGTTCGCCCTCGGCCTTGAAGGCCGTCTCGGGAAGTGGAATCGAGCTCGTGCCGGTCCAGCACCCCAACGATCTCTACGCGCACGAGACGGCGAAATTCCGTTTTCTCGTCGACGGCAAACCCGCGAAAGACCTGGAGGTCGAAGTGATCGCCGGCGGCACGCGCTACCGCGATTCCCCGGATCCGCAGACTTTCAAGACCAACCAGGATGGAGAAATCGCAATCACCTGGCCGGAGGCTGGAATGTACTGGCTGGAAGTCTCGCTGGAAGATGAAAAGGCCACGGTGCCCGGCGTAAAAACACGCCGCGCTTCATACGCGGCCACCTTCGAAGTGCTGACCCAGTAGTTTGGTGCGCGCCTTCGCCGCCGTGGTGAGCCTCGCGTTTGCCGGCTGCGCCGTGCAGCCGGAAGCGACGCTGTCTGGAGAAGCCCTGTTGTCCGGAGAAACAATGGGCAGCGCCTGGACGGTGAAAATCGTCGGTCGACTGCCGGCGTCGGCCGAGGATATGCGCGCCGGCGTGCAGGGGCGGTTCGATGCGGTGAACCGGGCGCTCAGCACCTATCGCCCGGACTCGGCGCTGAGCCGCTTCAACGACGACGGAACCGGCGAGTGGCTCGATATCGATCCGGAACTCGGCGAAGTGCTTGGGTTTGCGTTGAGCCTCGCCGAGCTCAGCGGCGGTGCGTACGACGTGACCGTGGGCCCACTGGTCAATCTCTGGGGATTCGGCCCCGACCCGGCGACGAACAATGTACCGGCGCCTGCCGCCATCGAAGCGGCTCGTGCCCTGGTCGGCTGGCGCAGGGTTGCGGTCGATGCCGCCGGTCGAAAGGCCCGCAAGGAGCCGGGGGTGCGCGTCGACCTGTCGTCGCTCGGCAAGGGGCGCGGCGTCGATCGTGTCGCCGAGTACCTCGATGCGCGCGGGGTGACTAACTACCTCATCGACCTGTCAGGAAAGTTGCGCGCCCGCGGGCGCAACCATCTGGGTGCGCCGTGGCGGGTGGAGGTGGAGAAGCCCGTCGCGGACGCATCCTCGATTGCGGTCGGGCTCGATCCCCAGGTCATCACGCTGCGCGATGACAGCGTGGCGACCGCCGGCGACTATCGGCGCTTCTTCGAATCCGGAGGCCGACACTATTCGCACATCATCGACCCGCGCACCGGCTGGCCTGTGACGCACAGCACCGTGTCGGCGACGGCAATCGCGGCTGATTGCATGCACGCGGACGCGCTTGCCACGGTATTGATGGCGATGCCGCCGGAGGAAGCCATGAGCCTGGCAAATCGCCTGCAATGGCCAGCGCTGTTGATCAGCCATGCCGGCGATTCATACCGCGTGATGCGCAGCACCGCCTGGCCCTCGCCTTGAGCGTGTAGGCGTGCACTGGCGCCTGCCTCACGCAGGCGCCGACAATCCCGGCGGCTTGTTAGCCGCGGCGCTGGTGCAGAATTCCCGACGTGAGCAGATCGCGCAGTTTCTGGCAGATCCTGAAGGGCACGACGGACAACTGGCTCGAGGACCAGGCTTCGAGCATCAGCGCCGCGCTGGCATTCTATTGCGCATTTTCACTGGCGCCGCTGCTGATCATCATCGTTGCTATCGCCGGCTGGATCGTCGGCGGCGACCTGGCATATACGTACGTGGGCAGCCAGCTCACGATGCTGTTCGGCAAGCAAAGCGCCGACCTCATCCTCGAAGCCATGCGGGGATCCCAATCTACCGACGGAACCTGGGCCACCGCGGTCAGCGTCGTCATGTTGCTGGTGGGCGCGAGCACGGTGTTCGCGGCGCTCGAAAGCGCGTTGCAGCAGGTGTGGGGCGGGCGACATGCTCAGCCGCGCGGCTGGCGTTCGTTCCTGCGCGCACGCCTCATCTCCTTCGGCTTCATCCTCGCGATCGGATTCCTGTTGCTGGTGTCGCTCACGCTCACCACCGCACTCGGCGCGCTGCGCGGTTATATCCTGCGTCACTTCGAGGGCGTGGTCGGGATGCTGGCGTCGCTCGATTTCCTGCTGTCGATCGTGCTTGGCACCGGGCTGGTGGCGCTCATGTACCGCTATCTACCGGCGCGGCGTCTCGCCTGGCGGCACGTGATTACCGGCGCGCTCGTCACGGCGCTGATGTTTCATCTGGGACGGTGGGGAATCGGCCTGTATCTGGGGCACGCCATCCAGCCTACGGCCTATGGCGCGGCGGCTTCATTCGCCGTGCTGCTGCTCTGGCTCTACTACTCAGCGCAGATTTTTCTGTTCGGAGCCGAATTCACCGCCTGCCTGGGGCAGTCGCGCACGCCGAAACCGCTGGCGGGCGAGAGCGCGTGACTATTCGCGCTTGATGGTGAACTTGCCGAACGAAATGCCAAGGTCCCAGCCGCGGCCGGTGCCGTGCAGGGCCAGCGAGACTTCGCCCTTGGTCATCGCCTGCGCACCGGTGGACTTGACCGCGCCCGCGCTCGCCTCAGCGTTGGCGTACTTGCCGAAGATTTCTTCGATGTTCTTCACATTCGAAAATTCGCCGGTGCCGTCCTCGATGCTGGACTTGCCGGCAGTCAGCCCGCCGCCGCGCGCTTCCAGGCGCACCTTCGCCGACTGACCGTTGTTGCAGGTGACGGTGCCCGTGCCACTGGCGCGCTTGTACAACGCCGACCAACCGCTCATCGAAAATTTCATGCTGCAGTCGACTTTGGCGGCGTCCGCCTGGGCGGTGAGGCTGGCTGCCAGCAGGCTGGCGATGAGTCCGAAGCGGGTATATTTGTTCATGGGGCGGCACGCTACCTGTGCCCGCGGGGGATGGCAAGAATGAAGCAGGTTCCCATCAAGCGGGCCATCGAGCGCGTGCCCGGTGGCCTCATGGTCGTGCCACTGTTGACTGGCGCGCTGTGCGCCACATTTTTTCCCGCGGCGCCGCAGTTTTTCGGATCGTTCACCGGTGCGTTGTTTACCGGCGCGCTGCCCATCCTGGCGGTGTTCTTCGTCTGCACCGGCGCGAGCATCGACTTCCGTGCCACTCCGTACATCCTCAAGAAAGGTGGCACGCTGTTCGCCGTCAAGGCGGGCATCGGCATCTTGTTAGGCATCATCCTCGGGCGGCTGCTCGGTGAGGCGCCGATTTCCGCGGGAGTATTCGCCGGAATTTCCACGCTCGCCATCGTCGCCGCGATGAACGACACGAACGGCGGGCTGTACATGGCGCTCATGGGCCAGTACGGCCACCCGCGAGATGTTGGCGCGTACACCGTGATGTCACTGGAATCAGGGCCGTTCCTGACCATGGTGACTCTGGGTGTTGCCGGACTGTCAGCGTTTCCATGGCCCACGCTCGTTGGCGGAATCCTGCCGTTGCTGGCCGGAATGCTCATCGGCAACCTGGATCGCGAGATGCGCGAATTCCTGAGTCGCGCGATCCCGGTCCTCATCCCGTTCTTCGCGTTCGCGCTCGGCGCAAATCTCGATCTCGGCAAGGTCTGGCTCGCCGGATTGTTAGGCCTGGGACTGGGTGTGGCCGTGGTCGTGGTCACTGGCATTCCATTGTTCTGCGCCGACCGGCTCACGGGCGGCAGCGGCGTCGCAGGTGTTGCCGCGGCATCGACGGCCGGTAACGCGGTAGCAGTGCCGGCGATCATCGCGAGCGCCAATCCTGCATACCGGGACGCGGCCGCGCAGGCCACGATACTCGTGGCGGCGAGCGTCGTCGTGACCGCGATTCTGGTGCCGCTGGTCACCGCCTGGACCGCGCGCCACGTTGGTGAACGGATCCGGTAGATGGAGCAGCGTTGGTTCATTCTCGCCGACGATCTTACCGGCGCGGCGGATAGCGCGATTGCGTTCGCGCGCCGGCGGCTGCCGGCGAAGGTTGTGTGGGGAGAGGCGCGCCCGCAAGACCATGCGGATGCGATTGCGCTTGCCTATGACGCCGCCACGCGCGAGCTCGAAGCTGCCGATGCCGCGCGCTGTCACCGCGAGGCATTACGGCGGTTCCTTCTTCCCGAAACGCGTGTATTCAAGAAGATAGATTCCACGCTGCGCGGGCACCCCGCCGAAGAGATCGCTGCAATGCTCGACGTGATTCAGGCGCATGAGCCTGGCGTGCGAGTGGTGATTGCGCCCGCGTTTCCTGCCACGGGGCGCACGGTCCTTGGCGGTCGGGTGCGCGTTGATGGGGTTGCCTTGCCCTTCACGGAGTATTGGCCCGCGAGCCGCGAGCCGGAACTCGCCAATCTGGTGAACCTGCTCGATAGCGCGGGGGTGCACGCGCGTCACGTTCCCTTGTCGGCGGTGCGCGGGAATCCGTCCGAGTTGAGCTCCGCGCTTGCGAAGAGTGTGGCGGTCTGCGATTCGGAGACTGACGATGACCTCGAGCGCATCGCCGGCGCGAGCCTGGATGGCAGTAGCCCGACGTTTTGCATCGGAAGCGCAGGCTTCGCACATGCGCTGGCGCAATGCGTTTCGCGCGCGAGCGAATGTCGCAGTGTTTCCCACAATCGCGCACCCGCAACACGTGGAGCGCTCCTGGTCGTTGGTTCACGTGCCAAGGCATCACGTGCCGCACTGGCGCAATTGCGGACGCTGGACAATGTCGAGGGCATCACCATCAATCCATTGCTGCTCATCGGCGATCTGCAATCTCCGGCGCACGTCGCGCTGGCAAGGAGAGTCGGCGACTCGCTCTCGCGCGGGGTCGATGTCGTGATTGATATCGAGCCAACCGAATCATCGCCGCGCGGAGGAAACCCGCAGCTCGTTTCCGCGCTGGCGCGTTTGCTGATGACTCCTGCCCGGCAGGCAAGTGCACTAGTTGCCACCGGCGGTGAGACGGCAGGCGCGCTACTGACGCGTCTCGGCGTACAGGGTTTGCAACTCGTGGATGAGATCGAGCCCGGTATTCCCCTCGGCCTTACACTCGGCGAGGTTTCGGTCCCCGTCGTTACGAAGGCGGGTGGTTTTGGCAACGAAGAATGTTTGAAGCGCATCCTCGCGAGGCTTCGCTTCATCAGGCAGACAGGCGCCGTCGCATGAGTGTTCCGACGATTGCGATCACGATGGGTGATGCCGCGGGCATTGGCCCTGAAATCATCATGAAGGCGCTTGCGTCTTCGGATGTGCGGGCGATATGCAATCCGCTCGTGATCGGCGACAGCGAGCGCCTGCGGATCGCGGGCAATCTCGTGAACACCCGGCTCCATGTCGAATCGCTCGACGATCCCGCCGAAGCCTCATATGGGCATGGTGATGTGGAGTGCATCGACCTCAATTTGATTCCCGCGGGCCTTCCATTCGGTGAGACGTCGGCCGTGGCCGGTGAGGCCGCCTATCGATATATCGAGCGCGCAGTACGCATCGTGGAAGCAGGGCAGGCGCAGGCGATCTGCACCGCGCCCATCAGCAAGGAAGCGCTGCATGCGGCCGGGCACAAATATCCAGGTCACACGGAGCTGCTCGCGGCGCTCACGCACACGCCTGAAGTTTCGATGATGCTGGTCGCGCCGAAACTGCGCGTCATTCACGTGACGACGCATATCGGTCTGCTGGACGCAATCGAACGCATCGACGCCGCGCTGGTGGCGCGCGTCATAGGCCGCGCGCACGACACGCTGGTGCGCGCCGGCATGACCGATCCACGTATTGGTGTTTGCGGCATCAATCCGCACGCCGGTGAAAACGGCTTGTTTGGTCGCGGCGAAGAAGCCACGAAAATCGTACCGGCGGTGGAGATATGCCGCGCCCGCGGCTGGAACGTCACGGGTCCGCTGCCGGCGGACACGCTGTTCTTTCTCGCGGCGCGTGGCGATTACGACATCGTGGTTGCGATGTACCACGACCAGGGGCACGGTCCGATCAAGGTGCTTGGCCTCGAGTCGGGCGTGAATATCACCGTTGGCCTGCCGGTGGTGAGAACGTCGGTGGACCACGGAACGGCCTTCGACATCGCGGGCAAAGGTATCGCCGACGAACGCAGTCTCGTCGAAGCGTTGAGGCAGGCGGCCGAGCTCGCTGTCCGGTAGGGCCGCCTCGCAGCCATCCTTGCGCGCCCGTTTTTTCGGATCGCCAACGTGCGCCCGCGATCGCGGGCGAAATTCTCGATCATTGGTGAAGCTGTGCTAGCCGGTAGCGTTATCAGCTCTGTAGGCTACCGATCCGCAATGGTGGGGCCAATAAATACGATTTTGGTCGAGCTAATTGCCGATTTGTGATAAAAAACGCGCCGATTTGATTGACTATGCGCAGTAATGATCGATTGTGACCGCTAACAATTGATACAGCGCACTGATTTTTGGAGCTCCCAAAAGGGTGTTCCGCCGAGTCCGAGAAGTGCACCTTGTCCGCGCTCTGTGCGCTTTTCGACAATCGGAGCGCCGCTAGCACCCCTTCGCTGGCGGCGCTCCACCTTATCCCCACTGTCGTTTCTCACCGCTTCAACGGGCGATCGCACGCGCGTTTCTGCCCACGTCTGAACGAATTGCGGCCGATTCGGCGCCAAGCTCGATCGTGACAGACCGATTTTCGGTCTTGCTCAAGCAAATTCGCTCATACATGATCGGCTAGCAACGGGGTAGAGCGCGGAAACTCAAGCCCCGTTTCGGTCTGGACGGCCGGCGTCGTCAGCGCTTGTGCGCGGGCGAGCGGCGCAGATAAGTCTTAAAAACGAAGGGGAAATCATGAACAGCAATCGAAGCGCGGGCCACGCCCGCGAAATTCGCACGTGCGTATTTCTGTTGACCTGGTGTGCATTGGGCACGGGATCGATCGCAACAGCGCAGGACCAGAGCGCGCCGAAAGTTGAGGAAGTCGACGAAGTCGTCGTCACCGGGTCGCGCATCAAGCGCAACGTAGAGGACGCTTCGACACCGCTCGCGATCATCGACGCAGAGGAATTCAAGCTGTCGGGCTCGATGAATGTCGACAAGGTCCTGAGCGACCAGCCGCAGTTCGTCCAGGCGACGAACGGTGGTGCGACGGCCAACACGGTTCCCGCCGGCTCGGCAGCCGGCGCTGCCTACGTGAATCTGCGCGGCTTCGGTCCCACGCGCAGCCTGACGCTGGTCAACGGGCGACGGTTTGCCATCTTCGGCCCCGAACAGGTCACCGACCTCAACACCATTCCGACCGCGTTGATCGAACGCACCGAAGTCGTCACGGGTGGTTCGTCGGCCGTGTACGGCTCCGACGCCATCACCGGTGTCGTCAACTTCATCATGAAAGATGACTTCGAAGGCGTTCAGGTCGGCGGACAGTATGGCTTCGATAGTTCGACCAACACGCCGACCACCAACGTCGACCTGACCTTGGGTGGCAATTTCGCCGAAGGACGCGGTAATGCGGTGGTATCGCTGAACTACTACAAGCGCGAAGGTTTCACCCGCGACGATCGCGGCGACTGGGCCGCGCTGCCCTATGGCGAAGGGTGCGTCACCGCCGACTCATGGAGTGACAGCCTGATCGGTGTCGCCAATGGAGCGTCCGCGGCCAACTGCGCGGCATCGGGCGGCAAGATGGGTTTCGTCTTCTCCGGCAGCGGTGACATTCCCAATGGACGCTTCACGCTGACGCCGGCGCAGCTGGCAGCTTCACAAGCCCAATTGACGGCTGCCGGACTCGCCGGAATGGGTGCCAACGGTTTCACCTTCAACGATGCCGGCACCACCCAGCGGCTGACGTTAAGGCCACAGGATGATTTCAACCTGACGCAATTCAACTACCTGCAGGTGCCGCAGGAGCGCTGGATGCTCAACGCATTCACGCACTACGACTTTGCGCCCAAGGCTACCGGCTACCTGGAATTCCATTTCAGCAACAACCGCGTCAATCAGCAGCTCACGCAGGCCAACATCGGCGGCGACTTCCTGTTCAACACCAACAATCCTTATCTCGACCCTTCAATGCGGGCGCTGTTGGTCCAGCTCGATGCGAGCGAAACCGGGCCCAGGACTCTCCAGCAGGGTCCGATCGCATACACGACGACTCCGAACGATGGTCTAGCTATTCTCACGGCAGGACGGCGCCTCGTGGAGTTGCCCTTCCGGTACAACGTCGACGACCACAACGTCTGGCGAACCGCCCTGGGTCTCAAGGGCGATCTCGGCGACGCTTCCGAGAAGTTCCTTCGCAATCTGTCTTACGACGTGTACTACAGCTTTGCGCGCTCCGAGGACAGCAGCCGGCAGCAAGGTGCTGCCTCGCGCAGCCGCTACGCCGCCGCGTTGCTATCCGTCGGCGCGGCGCCACCCGTGGCGAATATCTTCGGGCAGAACCTGTCCGAAGCGGCCGTGAACGCCATCAAGATCAACGCTACCAACACGACCAATGCGGAACAGAAGATGTTCGCAGGCACGATCGGTGGTGAAGCCTTCGATCTGCCGGCGGGAGCGGTGGGCTTTTCGCTCGGAGTCGAGTGGCGCAAGGCCCAGGCGGAGTACATCCCGGACGAATACCTGCGTTCGGGTGACGTGATCGGTTTCAATCCAGGGCTGCCCACCGAAGGCGAAGTCACTTCGAAGGACTATTTCGCCGAGGTGCGTATTCCGATACTGGCTGACCTTCCATTGATCAAGAATCTAACCGCCAATGGCGGGTACCGTAGCTCGGACTACGATCTCGATGGTGTCGGCAGAGTTTCGACCTATCTCTATGGTCTCGACTGGCGGCTCAACGGGTCGGTCGGATTCCGCGGGCAGTTTCAGCGCGCCATTCGCGCGCCGAACATCGGTGACCTGTACGGCGGCCTGCAGCTGAATTTCCAGACGTTGACCGACCCGTGCTCGAGTCGTGCGGCTGTCGGAAATCAAACGGCGGCGGTTCGTGCAGTTTGTGAAGCAACCGGCGTGCCGGCCGCGGCCGTGTTTACTGCCGGAGTGCAGCCGGACAACATCATTCCAACGCGGTCTGGCGGCAATGTGGATCTCCAGGAAGAAAGCTCGGACACGCGCACGTTCGGTGTGGTGTTCACGCCCGAGTTCCTGCCTGAGCTTGCCGTGACCGTCGACTACTTCGACATCAAACTCGACGGTGCCATCTCCCAGCTCGGCGGCGGTGCGCAGAACACGCTGAACTTGTGTTACCTGACGGTTCAGGACGCCAGCAGTGACTTCTGCCAGGCTGTCCATCGCAACACGGCTACGGGCGGGATCACGGTCCCGTTCTCGCTCGATGTATTGCAGGCGAACATCGGTGCGTTGGAAACCTCAGGCATCGATCTGCAGGCTCGTTATGGGTTCGACGTGGGCTGGGGCGGTATCGGCGACGCCGAAGGCAGCCGATTCAACATCAGCACGGCGTGGACCCATACCGATGAGTTCACGGTGACGCCCATGCAGGCCGTTCCGACGAACAAGAATCGCTGTGTAGGTGCGTATGGTTCGACCTGCGGTGAGCCGATTCCGGAGTTCAAGGGCGTCACGCGCGTCACCTGGACCACAGGCCCGTTTGGCGTGAGCCTGAGGCATCGTTACATCGATAGCGTGACGACCGACCGATATGTGCTGCCGAAGAGCGCGGGTCTCCCCACGCCATCGCTGGCCACGTTCACGAATCCGAAGTTCGATGCGCAGAACTACCTCGACCTCTCGTTCACCTACGACTTTGGCGAGAAGGCCGAGATCCACGCGGGCGTGAACAACGTTCTCGACACCGACCCTCCGATCGTTGCCGGTTTCGGTGGCTACGGAAATACCTTCCCCGCGACCTATGACTACGCCGGAATGACCGTTTTCGTCGGCGTCACGGTGAAGACGTTCTGACAGACTGCGAGTTGATGGGCGTCGCCGGCACCCCCCGCTGGCGGCGCTCTTTTTTTTCTAACTAGTGTCGCTCAGCGCGGGACGAGAATGTCGCGCGTCACCTTGCGCACATCGTTGGCGCCGGTCAGCGCCAGGCTCACGCCCAACTCCTTGCGGATGATGTCGAGCGCGAGCGAAACGCCCGCTTCGCCGCGCGCGGCCAGCGCATAGAGAAACGCCTTGCCAATGAGGCAACCTTTTGCGCCGAGCGCCAGCGCCTTGAGCACGTCCTGTCCCGAGCGCACACCACCGTCGAACAACACCTCGCAGCGGCCGTCGACGGCTTCGACGATTTCCGGTAGCGCGGAAATGGTCGAGCGTGCGCCATCGAGTTGGCGGCCGCCATGATTGGACACGACCATGGCGTCGACACCGTGGTTGCAAGCTAGTCGCGCATCCTCGGCGTCGAGGATGCCCTTGATGATGATCTTGCGCGGCCAGCGTTCGCGCAGCCACGCGAGATCCTTCCACGTTACCGTCGGATCGAACTGTTGGGCGATCCACTCGGAGAGTGTCTTCAGACCGCCCGTGCCTTTCATGCGCGCTTCGAGATTTCCAAAGGAGCGTCGGCGGCCCGTGAGGACCTTGAGCGCCCAGGTGGGTCGCATCGCCACCTCGAACATGTTCTTGAGCGTGAGCTTCGGCGGAATGGACAGGCCGTTTTTTGAATCGCGCCGGCGCAAGCCCTGCACCGGCATGTCGACGGTGAGCATGATGGCCGAGCAGTTCGCGGCCAATGCGCGGTCCAGCAGCTCCGCGTTGAAACTGCGATCACGCATCAGATAGAGCTGGAACCAGAACGGCTTCTGCACGGCGCTGCGCACGTCTTCGATCGAGCAGATGGACATCGTGGAGAGGCAGAACGGAACGCCGAAAGCCTGCGCAGCGCGCGCGCCCAGCATTTCGCCATTGGCGTGGAACAGCCCTGTGAGTCCGGTGGGCCCGATGCCCACCGGTATCTCCCAGCGCTCGCCAAGAATCGTGGTGGCGAGTTGCTGCTCGGACACATCGACCATGACGCGCTGGCGCAGTTGAATGGCGGCGAGATCGGCGAGATTGCGGTTGAACGTGACTTCGTCGTACGACCCGCGGTCGGCGTAGTCGAAGATGGCGCGAGGTATGCGACGGCGCGCAGCCTCACGCAAGTCAGCTATTGAATTGAGGACAATCATGTCCTCAGACTATGCCACCACCGAGGCTCGGTTTGCCCGGCCGCATTTCGGCGCATTTGCCGCGATATCCGCTCTTTCGGTAAGCCGCGACCGGGTCGATGGCAGCACCCTTCGCCGAGCGAGCCTGCGCCAGAATCGGCGAGACATCGGTGGTGAAGCCGCGCTTCAGCGTCTGCGCGGCCATGAGCACGTCATTGCCGATGCGCGCTTCGTGCAGCGCCTGGCGATCCACGATCAACGCCTGCGCGTAGGCGCGCTGCAGCTCGATGGCGCTGGTCATGAGGCTTTCCACGGGGTCGGTCACGTTGTGAGACTGGTCGAGCATGTGCGCGGGCTTGAAGTTAGGGGCTTTCGCCAGCTCCGCCTCCACCAGCTCATTGAAAACCAGGAACAGGCGGAAAGGCTCGATGGAGCCCGCGTCGAGGTCGTCGTCACCGTACTTCGAGTCATTGAAGTGGAAGCCACCGAGGCGCTGGGCATGCACCAGACGCGCCACGATCACCTCGATGTTCACGTTGGGCGCGTGGTGGCCGAGATCGACGAGGCAGTAGGCCTTGGGTCCCAGGGTCTGCGCGGCCATCAGCGAGCTGCCCCAGTCCTGGATGACGGTGGCGTAGAAGGCGGGCTCGTACATCTTGTGCTCGATGAACATCCGCCAGTCGTCGGGCAGTGCCGCGTAGATAGACTTCGTCGACTCCAGGTAACGCTCGAATGCGCGGCCGAGATGCGACTGGCCGGGAAAATTCGCGCCATCCCCGATCCACACAGTCAGCGCCTTGGACCCGAGAATCTTGCCCGCGACGATGCACTCGATGTTGTGCGCCACAGCCTGGGCACGCACTGCCGCATCGGTGTGCGTAAGGCTGCCGTATTTGTAAGAAAGCAGTTGGCCAGCCTGGTCCTGGAACGTGTTCGAGTTCATGGCGTCAAAGCCCAGTCCGAGCGCGGCGCCATGTTCACGAAGTGCCTTGAAGTCGTCCGTACGGTCCCAGGGCAAATGCAATGACACCGTCGGAGTCGCGCCGGTCAGTTTATGAATGACCGCGCAGTCCTCGAGCTTCTCGAACACATTGCGCGGCTCACCCTGGCCCGGGAATCGACCGAAACGCGTGCCGCCGGTGCCCACGCCCCACGAGGGAACAGCCACCTTCAAGGTCGCCACCGCGCGCGTGATTTCATCGATCTTGATGCCGCGGCGCTCGAGCTGGACGCCGAGCGCTGTGTAATCGGACGCGAGCGCGGCGGCCTGCGATTGATTGGCCGACGCGATGAAGTTCGCATCGCGCGGATCGGCGTAGTTCATAGACCCCTCTGAAATCGCTAGCGCGTAAAGGCCCCGGCGTTGCCGGCATCGACGTTCACGATGTTGCCCGTCGATTTGGCGGAACGCTCGGAAGCGAAGAATGCCACCGCTTCAGCCACGTCTTCGGGATAAACACTGCGCTTGAGCAGACTGCGATCGCGATACACCGACTCGAGCTCATCCACAGTCTTCTTATACTGGGCGGCGCGCTGTTGCGCCCACTCGCCCTGCCAGATGCGGGAGCCACGCAACACCGCGTCGGGGTTCACCACGTTGACGCGGATACCGAGCGGCGCGCCTTCGAGCGCGAGGCAGCGTGCCAGGTGCAATTCAGCGGCCTTCGCCGTGCAGTACGCCGCGGCGCCCGGGGAAGCGGCGAGCGCATTCTTCGAGCCAATGAAAACGATGGAACCGCCGATGCCCTGGGATTTGAACAGCAGAAAGGCCTGGCGCGCGATCAGGAAATATCCCGTGGCCAGGATGTCCATGTTCTTCTGCCAGAGCGCGAGAGTGGTGTCCTCGACCGGCGCGGCCGAGGCGATGCCGGCGTTGGAGATGCAAATGTCGACGCCGCCGAATTTCCAGGCGCTGTCACGAAAGCCGGCGATCACTGCTTCTTCGCGCGTCACATCCACCCAGGAACTGGCGACGACATCGGCGCTGTACTTTTTCTTGAGCTCGGCTTCCGCACCAGCGAGGGCGTCGCGATCGATATCGCAGAGCACCACGCAAGCGCCTTCGTCCATGAGCCGCCGCGCGGTCGCGAGGCCGATGCCACCGGCGCCGCCGGTGATGAGCGCCACACGCCCGGCCAATGCTTTCGGCTTTGGCATGCGCTGCAATTTGGCTTCTTCGAGATCCCAGTATTCGATGTCGAAGGCTTCCTGCTCGGGCAGGCCGCGGTAGTTTGAAACGCTGGCCGCGCCACGCATGACGTTGATGGCGTTCACATAGAACTCGCCGGCGATGCGTGCAGTCGCTTTGTCAGCGGCAAAAGTAATCATGCCGACGCCAGGTATCAGATACACCACGGGATTGGCATCCCGCATTTTCGGCGAGCCGGGCCGCTTACAACGGTTGTAATAGCCCGCGTACCTTTCCCGATAGGCCTCGATGGCGGGCGCGACGCGCGCGACGAGTTGCTCCACCGTGTCCCGCGCCGGATCGAAAGGTAGCACCAGCGGCCAGATCTTCGTGCGCAGGAAATGATCGGGACAGGAAGTGCCGAGCGCGGCGAGGCCGGCAAGCTTTTCCCCACCCACGAAATCGAGAACGGTTTCGCTGTCGTCGAAGTGCCCGACCTTGATCGTGGGAGCAGGACCCGTCTCGGGCACGGCGCCCAGAGCTGCACCGGAGATCAAGCCTCTGATGGTCGGCATGATACCGGCCGCAATCTCGCGGCGCCGATCGATGGTCAACGCCTGCGTCGTGACCGCGCCGAAGGGACGCTTGCCGCGGCTGTGCTCCGCGAGCCAGGTCGTGGCGCGATTGATGATGTCGAGCGTGTTCTCGTAACAGGCTTTCGAAGAGTCGGCCCAGGTGAAAAGCCCGTGAGCTTCGAGCACCGCGCCCTTGAGCCTGGGATTTTTCCGCGTCAGCTCGCGCAGCTTCAGCCCGAGTTCGTAACCGGGCCGGATCCATGGCAACCAACCGATCTCGTCGCCGAAGATCTGCTTGGTCAGCGCCTGCGAATCGGCCGATGCAGCGATGGCGATCAGCGCGTCGGGATGCATGTGGTCGACATGCGCGCGATTCACGAGGCCATGCAGCGGCGTATCGATGCTCGCCGCGCGCGGATTCAGGTTGAACGCGCAGTGGGCGTACAGCGGCACCAGCGTGCTGTCGCTGTCCCTGTTTTGGTAGAACTTCTCCAGCGCGAGAAACTTCTCCATATATAAGGTGGAGAAGCCATCGAGTTTCAGGGTCCCGAGGTCGCCGCCCGAGCCCTTGACCCACAGCACCTCGACTTCGGCACCGGTTAGCGGATCTCTTTCCTTGACCTTCGCCGACGTATTGCCGCCGCCAAAATTGGTGATGCGCTTGTCGCTGCCCAGGAGGTTGGAACGATAAAGCAGCAGCTCCGCGGGTGAGAGCCGGGCCGCGTGAACGTCATCCCATCGATTTTCGATTTCGAGTGACGCCTGGGGCGCCATCTGAACCACAGTCATCCAATGTCTCCGGTCTGAACGGCGC
>Ga0193753_10001577_pt1 | contig 19278 bp, 15 predicted proteins | sample H1c2metaG_FD_144925 | JGI IMG/M metagenome (GOLD analysis project Ga0193753, IMG submission 144925) | Soil microbial communities from a riparian zone of the East river system, Colorado, United States - H1c2 | ecosystem: Environmental > Terrestrial > Soil > Riparian zone | place: USA: East...
GCGGGATCGCGGCGCTCGACCCGGCCGGGACCCGCAGCAGCGAGACCGGCGCGCCGGCGGGGCGTGGCACCTGCGCGATCTCGATGGTCTCGTCGGGCCCGGGCCGGAACGCCAGCTCCTCGCGGGTCAGGTCGCGGACCGTGGCGCGGTCGGTCGCCACGGCCAGGGACAGGCGCGGGAGCTCGGCCAGGGTCTGCGCCCGCGCCTCGGCCCCGGCGGCGGCCTCGCGCAGCCCGCCCTCGATCGCGCCGACGACGCGGCCGATCGCCGCAACGTCCGGCTCCCCCGCTGGCAACCGGGCCAGCGCGGTCACCCCGCTGGCGGCGGCCGCGCCGAGCGCCAGGACGGCGATGCGCGCGCCCCGCCTCACCGGCTCCTCCGGGCGCGTCCTCCGGTCGGGAGATCGACCACCCGTGCGCTACGGCGGGAGGGCCGCCGCGGTTTTCGGTCAGCCGCCTCTCTTCACATCGACATCGAACCCTTGCGGAACTCGGAGCGCGCGATGTGCACGTTGATGCAGACCGGCTTGCCGCTCGCCGCCAGGGCCTTGGCCTGGTCGAGGATCTCGTCGGTCCTGTCCGGATCGTCGAGCAGCAGGCCGACGCCGCCGTATCCCTGCGCCACCACGTGGTAGTCGCTCCGGCGCAGGACGGTGCCCACCTCGTCGCCGAGGATGTCGACCTGCTCTCGCGCGATCTGGGCCCACGAGCCGTCGTTTCCGACCACGGCGATCGGGGCCAGGCCGTGGCGGACGTAGGTGTCGAACTCGGCCAGGCTGTAGGCGCTCGAGCCGTCGCCGTAGATGAGCCAGATCTCGCTCTTGGGCCGGCACAGGGCGGCGCCGGTGGCGAAGCCGCCGCCGACCCCGAGGGTGCCGAACACGCCGGGGTCGAGCCAGCTGAGCGGCCCGCGCGGCCGCAGCACGTACGACGCGGTGGCGACGAAGTCCCCGCCGTCCACCACCAGGACCGCGTCGTCGGCCATCTTCTCCTCGAGGCGGAGGAAGAACGACAGCGGGTTGACCAGCTCGGTCTTGCTCGCGCCCTGCGCGGCGATCTCGGCGTCGCGGCCGGCCTCGCGCCCCCGCAACGTCTCCATCCACGGCCCGATGCGCGCCTCGGCCGATCCGGCGATGGCGGCCAGATCGGCCAGGAACTCGCCCGGGTGGGCCTGCACGGCGATCTCGGGGCGGCGGTTCTTGCGCAGCTCCGAGGTCGAGAGGTTCACGGCCACCAGCGTGGCCTTCTTGCCGATGCTGCGGCCGTAGCTGAGGCGGAAGTCGAACGGGAAGCCGCACACGATCACCAGGTCGGCCTCCTTCAGCGCCTTGCCCCGGTGGTGGCGGAGCTGGAGCGGGTCCTTGCGGCCGAGCAGCCCGCGGCCCATGCCGCCGAGGAAGGTCGGGACGCCGAGCCGGCGCACGGCCTCGGCCACGCGCTCGGGATCGCGGACGTTGACCAGCGTCTGGCTGCCGATGACCAGGACCGGCCGCTGCGCGGTGGCGAGCTTGTCGGCGACCGAGCGGACCACGCCGGCGGTGTCGCGCGACGGCGGCGGCAGGCTGGCCACCGCTTCGGAGAAGCTGGGCACGCGCAGCTCGGTGCGCAGCCCCGCGCCCGGCGTGCGCGGGCCGTGAAACTGGCGGTAGAGGTGGCCGCCCAGGTAGAGCTTGAGCACGCGCGCGCCCAGCCCCTTGGCGTTCTCGACGCCGCTCTCCTTCATGTACCAGCCGCGGACCAGATCCTCCTTGTAGAGGAGGTCGACCGGGACCTCGAGGAAGACCGGGCCGGGGACGCCGCTGGTCGCGACCTCGAACGCCTGGTCGACCGCCGGGCCGAGGTCGGCCATCGCCTTGATGGTCGTGGCCCACTTGGTGAGCGGCCGCATGAGCGACAGCTGATCGATGTCCTGCAGCGAGCCGCGCCCCTTCAGCACCGTGGCGGTCGCGCCGCCGAAAAGGACGATCGGCGACTGCGCCATCTGCGCGTTCTTGAGCGCGGTGATGGTGTTGGTGACGCCGGGCCCGGCGGTCACCGCGGCCACGCCCGGCACGCCGCTCATGCGCGCGACCGCGTCGGCGGCGAAGACCGCGTTGCCCTCGTCGCGGACGTCGACCACGTGGAGCCCGCGCCGCTTGGACTCGACCAGGATCGGCGAGATGTGTCCCCCGCAAAGGGTGAACAGGAAGCGCACCCCTCGGCGCGCCAGCACGTCGGCGATGATCGCCCCGCCGTTGTCAGCGGGCTTTGTGGACTTCATGACCTCTCGTACCACAGAGCGCGCGGCCGTGGCCGCCGGGGCGCGTCACCCCTGTGGCCGTGGCCGTGGCCGTGGCGGTGGCGCGGGAGCGCGACCCACCGTGAGGCGGGTGCCACAGGCCAGGCGCGGGTGTCGGGGCTGCACCCCGAGAACTCGACGAGAAAGGGCGCGATGGCGGATTGGCGTGGGGCTTGCTCGACTGACTGCCATGTCGAACACCGAGCCGGGCACCGAGCCGGGCAGCGAGCCGGGCAGCGAGCCGGGCACCGCGCCGGGCACCGCGCCGATCGAGGAGATGCGCGCCGCCGTCGCAGCGCTGACGGCCCGCGTCGAGCAGCTCGAGGCCGCCGCGCGGGGCGGGACGCCGCCGCTTCCGGTCGAGCTCGGGGTCGCGGTCGGGGTCGGGGCCCCGTCGCGGTCGCGCGCCGGCGACGCGCGCGCGATCGAGTCGCGCCTGGGCGGCTACTGGGCCGCGCGGGTCGGGATCGTCAGCCTGGTCACCGGCCTCGCGTTCTTCGTGGCCCACGGCTTCGACCGGATCGGGCCGGTCCTCAAGGCGGCGCTCGGCTACGCCATCGCGATCGCGCTGGCCGGGTTCGGTCGCTGGGTGATGCGCCGCTACCCGGCCCTGGGCCGCATCCTGGTCGCCGGCGGCCTGGGCGTCGCCTACTACACCACCTACGCGATCCACTACGTGCCCGGGGTCCAGCTGATCGCGAGCCCCGAGATCGCGTTCGTGCTCCTGGCCGGCTCGGTCCTCGGCATCATCTTCGTCGCGCAGGCGATGCGATCGGAGACGGTCGCGGGGCTGGCGCTGTTTCTCGGCCTCCACACCGGGATGGTCAGCCAGGTCGGCGTCTTCACGCTGGCCTCGAGCTGCCTCCTGGCCGCCGGCGCGGCCTACTTCATGGCCCGCAACCGCTGGGTCATCGTCCCTCTGTCGACGCTGGTCGCGGTCTACTCGACCCTGGTCACCTGGCTGCTCGGCAACCCGCTGACCACCGCGGCCGGCGTGGTCCACCCGCCCGATCACCTGGCCACCGCGCTCGCGTTCGTCGCGCTCTACTACGTGACCTTCGCGGTCGCGGTCGCCGCGGCGCCGCCGCGGTTGCCGCGCGCGGCAGGGACCTCGTTCGCGCTGCTCAACTGGACCGGCGCCGCGCTGGTGGCGGCGTACGAGATCACGCATCACCACGCCGGCGGCCTCGGCATCGTCTTCGCGCTGCTGGCCGCGACGTCGCTGGCGCTCGCCTGGCTCGGCGTCCGCCGGCTCGGTCGAGTCCCGGTCTTCCACCTGCACCTGGCCCTGGTCGCGGCCAGCGTGGCCCTGGCCGCGTGGACCACCCTCGACGGCGCGCCGCTCATCCTGTCGCTGTGCGTGGTCGGCGCCGGCTCGGCCGCGCTGGCCCGCGCGCTCACGTCGAGGGCGCTCGGCGCGACCGGCGCCGCGATCCTCGCGGTCGCCTTCATCGCCCACGTCACCACCAGCCCGGACGATCTCGTGGTCGCCCTGGCGCTCATCGCCAGCCTCATCCTCCACGAGCGACTCACCACCACCGCCGATCGCGTGGGTCGAGCGGTGGCGGCCTGCGGCGTCGCGGCGGTCGCCCTGACCACCGCCACGGCGACGGTGCTGCCGCCGCTCATCACGGTCGCGTGGGTCGTCGCGGCCGCGGCCATCTTCCTGCTCGGGCTCCGGCTCGAGGCGATCCACTACCGGCTGGTCGCGCTCGGGGTGTCGGGTCTCGCGCTCGTCCGCCTGTTCCTCCACGACCTGGCCGCGCTGTCGGCCGGCTACCGGATCGCCTCGTTCCTGATCGCGGGCGCCCTCCTGCTCGGCGTGTCGTTCACCTACACCCGCCGCCACGAGCGCGAGCGCGACCCGCCCGGCTGAGCTCGGCCGCGCTCAGGCCTGCCGCGGCCCGCCGTCCGCGGCAGGTGCGGCGAACATGCCGCGCCGGTACTCGACGATCTTGCCGGCCACCGCCGAGGCCGCGACGGTCAGCGGCGAGGCCAGGTACAGCCGACCCGGCCCCGACCGGCCGCGAAAGTTGCGGTTGATCGCCGAGACGGTCACCTGATCGCCGGTCTCCGACACGCCAGGGCCGCACCCGATGCAGGCGCCGCAGCCGGGCGAGATCACCTCGACCCCGGTCCGCCGGAACAGATCGAGGTAGCCGCGCTCGGCCGCGTACGCGGCGACCTCGGCCGAGCCGAACTGGAGATAGAAGCGCACGCCGTCGGCCACCTTTCGCCCGGCCCGGGCCGCCTCCTCCATCACCTGGGCGTAGAAGTCGATGTCGTCGCGCTTGCCGGCGGTGCACGAGCCGCCATACGCGATGTCGATCCGCACGTCGCCCAGCTCGCCGATGATGGCGCCGTTCTTCGGATCCGACGGGATCCCGCGGTCCGGATCGCCCGGGGTGGCGACCATCGCCGGCACCTGGCCGAGGTCGATGCGGTGGACCCCGCCGCCGTAGGACGCGCCCGGATCCGGCGCCACCACCCGGCGGCGCAGCTCCTCGACGGTGACGCCGTCGCGGCGCGACGCGATCCAGCGCAGCATGTCGTCGTCGCACTCCATGACCCCGCTCCGGGCCGAGCACTCGGTCGCCATGTTGGCCAGGGTCGCGCGCTCGTCGGGCGGCAGCCGGAACAGCCCCTCACCGCCCCACTCCATGACCCGGTCGAGCGTCTCCTCGCGCCGGGCGTAGCTGTCGAGCACGTACAGCATCACGTCCTTGGCGGTGACGCCGGGCCGGAGCGTCCCGACCAGCTCGAACCGGATCGTCTCCGGCACCTCGATCGGCGTGAACCCCCAGCGCAGCAGCGCGGCGTACTCGGTCGCCCCGACCCCCCAGGTCAGCGCGTTCGACGCGCCGCCCATGCACGTGTGGCTGTCGGTGGCCTGGATGAAGTCGCCCGGCTCGATGATCTTCTCTCGCGCGACCTGGTGGCAGATGCCGGGCGAGACCCCGTCCACCGCGTTGAAGTTGCGAACCTGGGTGTGGGCCTGGAACTCGCGCTGCAGCCGGCGCAGCCGCTCGATCTTGGGCGAGAACGGCGCCATCCGCGCCACCCCATCGGCATAGATGAGGTGGTCCTCGAACACCGCGAACTTCGAAGGGTCGGCGATCCGGTAATCCGCGCCGTACTCCTCCGCCAGGAAGTAATGAACCTGCGCGGTGGTGAACTCGTGCGAGTACCCCCCGTCCACCTTCACCATCACCGCGTCGCCGGACGCGACGAATTCACCCTGCCCGGGCAAAAGGTGGCGGGCGAGGATCTTCTCGGCAAGCGTCATCGGCCGCGCCGCCGTGTCGGCCCGCGGAAGCACCAGCTCCCCGGCGTCCAACCGCTGGCAGAACCGGAACAGCCCGCCCGACTCGATGATGAGCTGCGTGATCGGATCCCACCCGCTGGCCAGCTCGGCGATCGGGACCGCCTCACCCCCCTGCAGCCGGCGCAGCACCGCGTGGTCCGCCATGTGCAGCCCGATGTTGATGTTGTTGCGAGCGTGGATCGGCGCGAACGAAGCGGCCACCGCCAGGCGGATGCCCGAGAAGTACTCGGCCTGAGCGGCCGTCTCGCGGCTGGAGCCCACCCCCTTCCGCAACCCCGACACGATCACCTCGAAGTTGCCGTTCCTGAGCGCATCCTCCTCGATGAGCCGCTTCCCATCGACGATGAGCCCGGCGTAAGCATTGCGAGCGATCACCGCCGGCTCATGGTCGAAGCAAACCCACGCCGGCGTCATCGCGTCGGTATTGATGTCATCGAGCAGGTCCTCGACCCGGACCTGGTCCATCGTCAGGTCGAGCTCACCGCGAAGCTGCCGGCGGATCAGCTCCGGATCCTTCGTCAGAAACAGCACCCGCTTCCCGGGCGTCAGCTGAAACGTCGCCGCGTTGGCCATGGTCGACTTGTACCGCAGCACGGCCCGCCGCGGGATCCGCAGCCCCCAGCCGGCCGTGACGCGGTGCGCCGAACCGAAACCCCGGCCACGGGGTGCAGCCGGGCGAGTCAGCGGCCGCGAACCCCGCCCACATCTGATTGCGTCCACGAGCCTGGAGCCTCCACCATCGCTTGAAGGAAGACGAAATGTCCGCAGAACGGCTCAAGGGACGTCACGGTTTACACAACCTCCTCGCCGACTCCTATGGAGTCGAGATCCCGGAGAGCGACTTTGGGCCCATCGTCGTGCTGCTCGATCGCACGGAGCTGACACAGCGGGCAATCACGGATCTCCTGGACCGCTTCACGCCGCATCCGTGGGGGGACTGTCACCAGCGGATGCTGCAAATCCTCGCCGGCGATGTACAGGTGCCACCCGAGGAAGTGGACAGGGTCGAGCAGAAGCTGGCTCTGCATGGATACCGAGATCTGCCAGATTCCTTCGAGGCACCATCGGCATCAGCCGTCGACGAGCGAAGCCGTCTACCGGAAGACGATGGGCCTGACAACTTGCATCGGATGCACGCGATGCTCGCAGTGCATACCCGATCGAGATCCCGCTATCCGACTACGGGGCGGCGATCCACGTGCTCAGCCGCCTTCAGGTGTCGGTGCCGGGCATTCTCAAACTGCTCAGCCGATTTCACCCTCGCGGAAAGCTCTCGAGCAGGGACGAGGTCGAATCCATCCTCGGAGGCGATCCCCCCGTCGCGGACGAAGACGTAGTCCGGGTCGAAGCGAGGTTGACCTCGCACGGTCTCGCCGAGCTCGCGAGCGTCGCGAATCCCCGGTGGGTAAGGACCAAGGACGAGCCTGATCCGAAGACCCGCTGGTCTTGGTCGAGCTGAAACTCCGGGCCCTCACGATCGCCTGAAGGAAGACGAAATGTCCGCGGAACGGCTCAAGGGACGTCACGGTCTGCACAACCTCCTCGCCGATACATATGGCGTGGCGATCCCGGCGAGCGACTTTGGACCCGTTGTTGTGCTGCTTCATCGCGACCATCTGTCGCACAGGGCGATGGCGGATCTCATGGATCGCTTCACGGCTCATCCATGGCCGGACTGCTACCACAGGATGCTGCAGATCGTCGCTGGCGACGAACAAGTGCCATCTCATGAAGTGGACAGGGTCGAGCAGAAGCTGGCTCTGCATGGATACCGGGACCTTCCGGATCCCCTTGAGGAACCATCGCCATCAGCGAACGACGAGCCGAGCCGTCTACCGGAAGACGATGGGCCTGACAACTTGCATCGGATACACGCGATGCTCGCAGGTGCATACCCGATCGAGATCCCGCTCTCCGACTACCGGGCTGTGATCCACGTGCTCAGGCGCCTTGAGGTATCGGTGCTCGGCATCGAGAACCTGCTCCACCGATTTGCACCTCAGGGAAAGTTCCCGACCCAGGTGGAGGTCGAAGCCATTCTTGGAGCAGATCCTCGTGCCGCCGACCAAGATGTGGCTCGGGTCGAAGCGAAATTGACATCGCGCGGCCTCGCCGAGCTCGCGAGCGTCGCGAATCCCCGGTGGGTAAGGACCAAGGACGAGCCTGATCCGAAGACCCGCTGATCCTGGTCGAGCTGAAGAATCTGGACCCTTCACGATCGTTCGAGGGAGACGAAAATGTCCGCGGAACGGCTCAAGGGACGTCACGGTCTGCACAATCTCCTCACCGACGCATATGGCGGAGAGATCCCGGAGAGCGACTTTGGACCGGTCGTCGTGCTGCTGGATCGCACGCCGTGTACACAGCGGGCGATGGCCGATCTCATGGATCGCTTCACGACGTATCCGTGGGATGAGTGCTACCAGCGGATACTGCAGATTGTCGGTGGCGGCGAACATGTGTCCTCTGATGAAATGGACCGAGTCGAGCAGAAGCTGGCGCTGCATGGATACCGGGACCTTCCGGATCTCCTCGAGGAGCCATCGACATTGGCCGTCCACGACGAGGGAACCCGTCTACCGGAAGACGACGGGCCTGACCGATTGCATCGGATTCACGCGATGCTCGCAGGTGCATACCCGATCGAGGTCCCGCTGTCCGACTACGTGGCTTTGATCCAGGTGCTCAGGCGCCTTCACCTATCGGTGCTCGGCATTCTGAATCTGCTCGGCCGATTTCACCCTCGCGGAACCCTCCCGTCCCGGGACGAGGTTGAAGCCATTCTCGGAGAGAATCGTCGCGTCGCCGACCATGACGTGGCCCGGGTCGAGGCGAGGTTGACCTCGCATGGCCTCGCCGAGCTCGCGAGCGTCGCGGATCCCCGCTGGGTGAGGACCAAGAATGAGCCTGATCCGGAAGATCCTCGGGTTCCCGTCGACCTGAAGAAATACTGGCGCGCCATGGTCCGCGACGCCCCGAGGGTCTCCAGTCGGCCGAAGACTACGCGACCGTGGTCATCGCGCTGCGAGACGCCGGGCTCGGCGATGCGGAGGTCCGGCTGCTGGTGTCGACGTTCATGGAGATGCCCGAAGGCGCCGTCCAGGCGGACATCGATCGCGTCGGAACCGGAATGTGGCCCATGGACAGGCGCTACGTCGACGAGGCTCTCAGGCAGTCGCTCGGCTTTGCGTCCTCATGAGCCGTACCCGGCCGCGCGCAAGCCGGGCGGGGCGATGACGGCATCGGGCGGCTCTGACCTGGTCCCGGCGTGCACCGGGAACCCGAACCCCGCGTGACGCGAAGCAAGATCGTGAAAATCCCTCGGCCGCGGGGTGGTCGAGGGTGGGCTTCGCCCGGTGAGGGCGATCGAGCGCGGCGCCCGCCGCCCCGTCCCCGGTCGGCCCGTCGCCAGTCGGTCCATCGCCCGCCGGCCCGCCCGCCCGCCGGCCGTCCGGCGCGACTTTGCCACCGCCTGTAGCGGCGGTCGCGTGGTCGGCGCGCGTGGAGGCGCTATTCTTGCTCCGCCCATGCGCTCGAACGTCCTTCCGCTCGCTCTCCTGGCGGCGCTCTCGGTGCCGGCCTCGGCCTGTCACTATTACTTCGCGGAGGACGACGAGCCGCCCCCTGCCGACGACGACGGCTCCGACGATGTGTCGGACGAGGGGGGCGGTGGCGACGACGTCATCGACGGTGGGGTGGTCGAGCCGGACGCGACGCCGGTGTGCGATCCGTCTGCGATCTTGCCGGACGGCTACGCTCCGGTCGCGGAGGTTTCGACCGGCACCGTGGTCAACACGCCGGACGAGGAGCGGCCGCAGACGTTCACCACCGTGGTCGACGCGAGCGCGGGCGGCTCGGCCGGGCAGGCCACGCAGCCCTTCCTCTATCTCGATCTCGAGGCCGAGGGTGGCGCGGCGGCGGTGGCGATCGACGACGTGGCCGCGTTCCAGTCCAGCGACTGGGACATCGCGCTCAAGCGGTTCGTCATTCGCGCCAACAGCGGTGATTCCGGTCCCGGCGACGAGGAGGTGGCCACGGTCATGTCGGAGGAGCTGACCGCCGACGACGATGTGCCGTCCGAGCTCTTCGCCGACGAGGACTGGACCGGGGCCGAGTGCTCGCTGGTCCAGGACAACACCGGCGGTCCGCGCACGCGGTTCAGCAACTGGTACCAGGTCCAGGCCGGGCGGTTCGAGCCGCGCCCGGTCGTGCACCTGGTCCGCCTGGGCGGCGGGCGCTACGCCGAGATCGACGTCGTCACCTACTACGGCGACGAGTCCGCCCCGGACCGGAGCGGGGTGTACGTCCTGCACTGGCGCCGGTTCCCGTGAGCCGGGCCGGCGGGCGGCGCGGCGGGCTGGTCGCCGACGATCTCTTCCGTCGGCTCTGCCGCGCCCGCGACTTCCTGCACGAGTACCACGCCGAGCCGCTCGGCCTCGACGAGCTGGCCGGCCAGGCCGGGCTGTCGCGCTATCACTTCCTGCGCCGGTTCCGCGACGCGTTCGGCGCGACCCCGCACGAGTACCTGACCCGGGTGCGGCTCGGCCGGGCCAAGTCGCTGCTCGCCGCCGAGGGCCACTCCGTCACCGACGTGTGCCTGGACGTCGGCTTCTCCAGCCTGGGCTCGTTCAGCACCCTCTTCGCCGAGCGGTTCGGCTGCCCGCCGAGCGCCTGGCGCCGCCACTTCTGGCAGGTGGCGCGCGGCCCGGACGGCATCGCGCCGCTCCACGTGCCCTGGTGCTTCGCGTCGCTGTACGGCGCGCCGGTCTGAGTCGCAATCCTCGAGAAGCGCGCCCGGCGCTGGCGTGGGAAGGTGCGCTCGTCCGCTCGGCCATCTCGAGCGATGAAGGAGGACCGGCATGATCCAGCGCATCTCTCACTCCAGCGTGTACGTCATCGACCACGAGCGCGCCCACGCGTTCTACACCGAGAAGCTCGGCTTCGAGGTGCGCACCGACGCGACCATGGGCGACTTCCGCTGGCTGACCGTCTCGCCCAGGGGCCAGTCCGACTTCGAGCTGGCGCTCATGCACCTGCGTCCGTCGCCGATGATGGACGAGGCGACCTGCGCGACGCTGCGCGCGCTGGTCGAGAAGGGCGCGTTCGGCGGCGGCGTGCTCGAGACGGCCGATTGCCAGAAGACCTACGAGGAGCTGGTGGCGCGCGGGGTCGAGTTTGCGCAGCCGCCCACCGAGCGGCCATACGGAATCGAGGCGCTCCTGAAGGACGACTCGGGCAACTGGTTCAGCATGACCCAGCGGCGCTGACGATTTCGGCGCGCGGCCGTGCAACCGGGGCGGGAAGCCTGCATCCCGCTCATGGAGCCGGTCTCCCGGCTCGATCCCCGTCCCCCGTGTCCGCAGGAGCTCCATGTCCTCGATTCGCCTGATCGCGATCCCCTCGCTGGGCCGCCTCTCGGCCCTGGCTCTCGTCACCCTCGTCGCCTGTGGCGGCGATTCCAGCTCGAACAGCGACGGAGGAACCGGCAGCGGCGCCGACGCCGGACCGACCGGCTCGGACGCCGCGCCGCCCGCGGACGCCGCGCCGTCGTCGGCCGACGCCGGGCCGGGCGAGGCGGAGTGCGAGTTCCTGGGCTGCCAGGACGACCACGGTCGCACCTGCGACGACGACCCGCTGGTGGTCGACTGCAGCGAGTTCGGCGCCACCTGCGGCGACTTCACCGACACCGAGAGCGGCGCGCCGTTCCAGTGGTGCGACTGCGGCCAGCTCGAGGAGTCCGAGGGCTTCTGCCTCGACGGCCGGCTCGGCATCACCTGCCTGGGCGGGCTGGGCGGCCTGTCCGACTGCGGGCCCGGCATGCAGTGCGTCGAGCGGCCCGAGGGGCCGTTCGGCATCGGCTGCGAGTGCAACGACTTCGCCGACGGCATCTGCCCGGGCGTGTCGTGCGGCGGCGACCCGGACTGCAAGACCTGCACGCCGGAGTGCGACGCGCGCGAGTGCGGTGACAACGGCTGCGGCGGCAGCTGCGGCGCCTGCGAGACTGGCTCGACCTGCAACCCGGACGGCACCTGCGAGGACATCTGCATCCCGGACTGCGCCGGCAAGGAGTGCGGCGACGACGGCTGCGGCGGCACCTGCGGCACCTGCGACGGCGAGTGCGGCAGCGACGGTCAGTGCGAGGGGACCTGCGTGCCCGACTGCAGGGGAGCGGAGTGCGGCAGCGATGGCTGCGGCGGCAGCTGCGGCACCTGCACCGGCGATCTCAGCTGCAACCTGGACGGGCGGTGCGACTGCAGCTTCTTCGACACCGTCACCTACCAGTTCACGCTGGCGCCGACGGCGGACTGGTCGGAGATCTTCGGCGTGGAGGTGACCGCTCGCCACATCAACGTGGACGGCAGCGAGGCGCAGGCGGACTCGACACTCCTTTGCGACCGCGACAGCTGCCCGGGCGGCGAGCGGACCACGACCTGGAGCAAGATCTTCCTCGGCTGTCGCGAGCGGGTACGGGTCACGCTCACCTATCACGTCCTGTTCGCCGGCAGCTGCGAGGTGGAGGAGATCGTCGAGGGAACCCCGCAGATCGTCATCCCGGCGCCGACCCTCGACGGCGAGGGCGGCTGCACCGCCGGGCCGATCGCCGGGCTCGGCGCTCGCGCTCAGGGAAGACCGGGGCCGAGCTCGATCTCGAGGAAGCTGGTTCCGGCCACCCGGCCGTCCAGGTAGGCCGGGATCTCGCGGAACCCGAGCGCGCGGTAGAGCGCGCGGGCCTCGGTCATGGTCGGTAGCGTGTCCAGGCGCAGGGCGCGGTGGCCGGCCGCGCGCGCGGCCCGGATGGCGGCGCGGGTCAGGCGGTCGCCCAGGCCCCGCCGTCGGAACCGGTCGCGCACGTAGAGCCGCTTCATCTCGGCCACGCCGCCGTCGAGCGGGCGCACGGCGACGCACGCGGCCGGCTCGCCGCGCACCGTGATCGCGAACAGCGCGCCGCGAGGCCCGGCGTACGAGCCGGGCAGGCCGGCGAGATCCGCGTCGATGGCGGCGGCCTCGTCGTCCTCGGCGAGCGACGCGCCGTACTCGGCCACCAGGCCGCGCACCGCGGCCAGCTCGTCCGCCGTGGCCGGCTGGATCAGGCGGACGCCGTCGCGGCGCGACTGGTCGGCGGCGGCGAGCAGCGCGACTGCCGGCGGCGGCGTCTCTCCGACCAGCGCGCGCCGCTCCGGCTGGAACAGCGTCCCGGTGAAGAAGCGCGGACCGGCCAGCTCGAAGCCGCGGGCATCGCCGTCGCCGTCGCGCGCGGTCACCGTCACGCCGGCCGCGGCCAGCCGCGCCTCCCACGCCGGATGGAGGCCGTAGCGGCAGTGGTAGCCCTCGACCGCGCGCTCGGCCCGGTACGCGCGCGCCAGCAGCGAGCCGGGCGCGAGGATGACCTCGCCGCGCTCCTCGACCAGCGAGCAGGTGAGCGGCGCGACGACCGGGTCGACGGCGTCCGGGTCGAGCTCGGCGTGCGCGGCCGGCACCGCCAGCACCGAGCGCGCGATCTCGAGCAGCGCGTGCTGGAACCCGCCGCAGCTGCCGAAGAACGGGATGTCGCCGGTCCGGGCGGCGCGGATGGCGGCCAGCGCCCCGTCGGTGTGGCGGTAGGGGCTGGCCGGGGCGCACCAGATGGCGTCGAAGCCGGACAGCGCCGCGCGCGCCGCCGCCGGATCGGCCGGCAGCTGCTCGGTCGCCAGCCAGATCGGCTCGGCGGTCACGCCCAGCTCGGCGGCGGCCAGCCGGATCGCCTCCGGGATGGCGCGGTGGGCGAGGACGGCCGGGTCGCGGTCCCCGACCAGCCCGATCGCGAGGGCGTCGCTCATCGGCGCCAGTGTCTCACCGCGGCCGCGCGCGCGACCGTGACACCGGCCCGGGTCGGCGACCGATCAGCCCGGCTCGGCCTTGTAGCCGACGCCGTCCATGCCGCCCTTGAGCCGGACCAGGACCTTGGTCTTCTGGCAGCAGGTGCGCGACGCGTCGATCGTTCGCACCACGTCGACCCACGGCAGGGTGGACGGCAGCTCGACCTCGACCTGCTCGATCTCGAACGCCCTCACCTGCTCGCGGACCAGCTCGCGCAGGTACGCGCGCTCGATGTACTGCTTGGTCGACGACTGCACGCACTTGGCCTCGATCGCGCCAGGCGGCTGCACGCACGCCTTGCCGTCGACCAGCGCCAGCACCTGGAGCGCCGGTCCACCCGGCCACTCGTCCTCGAGCCGCATGGAGCGCAGGTGATGGGCCTGGCCGACCAGGACGACCGGCTGCGCCCCGGCCGCCGCGACCTTGCCGACCAGCGCGCGCACCTGGGTCCAGCTCGCCTTGCGCCCGATCGCGAGCCGCACGATCTTGGCCCCGGCCGGCACCACCGCGGCGTCGATCGTCTTCTCGTCGACCGCGAGGGTGGCCCCGTCCGGCGCGTCCTCCACGCCGTCGGCCTGGGCCAGAAGGATGCCGTCGACGGTCGCGTCGCCCTTGGCCGCGCAGCCGGCCAGCCCGGCCGCCAGCGCCATCGCCGCGGCCGCCGCCGTCATCGCTCGCGTCGCCTGGCCTCTTGCCGCCAGGCCTGTGGTCCGGTGCATCAGGCCTCCCCGGCGCGGACGCGGCTCTCCGCCACGTTCGACGCGCGAGCGTTGTGGGCCAGCTCCGCCTCGGCCGCGCCGACCGCGTCGGCGATCATCCGGTCCTGCTCGGCCGGGTCGCTCCAGCGCGCCTGCGACTCCGCCGGCAGCGTGTCGATCGGATCGAAGTAGAGGAACAGCCCCTTCTTGACCGACGGCGCGGTGTAGACCGCGATGCCGGTGTCGCGGTCGTAGTGCTCGTAGGAGTGGACGTTGCGCTTGCCGCCCCCGCCCGGCGCGTCGCACACGAAGGTCGGCGTGTTGAAGCCGGCCGTGTCGCCGCGCACGTGCTTCTCGATGTCGAGCCCGGTCTGGAGCGTGGTGCGCAGGTCCTCGACCCCCTTCACCAGGTCGTGCATGTAGACGTAGTACGGGTGCACGTTGCAGAAGCTGAGCCGGCGGACCAGCTCGCGCATCGCCGGCACCGTGTCGTTCACCCCGCGCTGGAGGACGCTCTGGTTGCGGACCGTGATGCCGCGCTCGAACAGGAGGTCCATCGCGCGCTTGGTGATCTCGGTGATCTCGTTCGCGTGGTTGAAGTGGGTGTGGAGCACCACCTCCTTGTGGAGGGCGCGGCCGCGCTCCACCACCCAGGTCAGCTCGCCCAGCCACTCGTCGTCGGTGAGGATCTTCTGCGGCATCACCGCCGGCCCCTTGGTGGCGAACCGGATGCGCAGGATGTTGGGCATCGCCAGCAGGGTCTCGCCGATCTGCCGCACCTGCGAGGCTCGCAGGTTGTACGAGTCGCCGCCGGAGACGACGATGTCCTCCAGCTCCGGGCGCGAGCGGATGTACTCGAAGACCTGGCCCCAGCGCTCGCTGGTGGTCTTGAGTGACACCTTCTGCACGTTCTCGGTGTCGAGCCCGACCGCGTAGCTGCGGGTGCAGAAGCGGCAGTAGACCGGGCAGGTGTCGAGGGTGAGGAAGAGCGCCTTGTCGCGGTAGCGATGGGTCAGGCCCGGCACCGGCGCGTCGGCCTGCTCGTTCAGCGAGTCGAACGTGAGCTTGGGGTGGTCGGGCAGGAGCCGCGACGCGACCGGGATGAACTGGCGGCGCAGCGGATCCTCGTACGGCTTCTGCCAGTCGATGAGGCTGAGCAGATAGGGCGAGACCCGCACGCTCATCGGCGAGCGGCGGAAGCCGGCCTCGACGTCGGCGAAGAACTCGGGTGACACCAGGTCCTGCACCGTGGCCAGGAGCTTGTCCGGCCGGGTGATGGTGTTCTTCATCTGGAAGCGGTGATCGAGGAACTCGGCCTCGGTCACGCTGCGATAGGCCGGGATCGCCTGCCAGAACGGACCGCCCAGCAGCTGCCGGTGGGTCAGCTCGGCCGGGTCGACCGCCGGTCGAAGCGGCCGGATGCCGGGGTCGGCGCTGGCGGTGTCGCCGCTGTCGGGGCGCGTCTGCTCCGGCGCGCCCCCGTCGGCTCTGGTGGGCTTGCCGGTCTTGATGGTCACGGGCTCCATCCTGCTCTCCTTGTCTCCTGACGTCTCACTCGGGGCGTGCACTCATGGCACGCGTGGTTCACGCGACCGGAGCCGCGGAGACGTCGGGGAAGTGGAGAACGTTCCCGAAGAACCACATCGACTTCACACGTTATCGGGTGAAGCAGGCGATGTCAAAGCCCCTTCATCCATCCAGGAGGACGCGCGCTCAGCGAGGGTGACACACGCCTTCCGGATCGGCGGTCAGCTGCTCGCGCAGGGAGCGGGCGTGGTCGAGCAGGCGGCCGCGCACCTCCGGGTCGACCTTGTGGGCGTCGAGCGTCTCCCCGAGGAGGACCAGGCGGCGGTCGAAGTGACCGACGGTGATCGGCACCCGGGCGTGTGCCTTGCTCATCGGCCGGCCGGTATAGGCGACCGCGCCGCCGAGCACGCCGGCGGCCATCTCCCACTCCTTCTGGATGAGGCGCTCCTTGTTCTTGCCGGTGAACAGGAAGCCGATCATGGTGTCGGCGAAGACGCGGTCGTAGAAGTCCTCGAGAACCCGGCGGAGCGCCTCGCCGCCGATCCGGTCGAAGAGCGAGCTCACGCCGGCTCCGCGAGGGCGACGGGCGCGGTGGCCGCCCCGGCGACGCGCGCGACCGCCACCGGCACGCCGCTGAAGCTGATCGTGCCCGACAGCTGGTCGATGTGCTCGTCGTCGGTCAGGTCGTTCACGCTCGCGCCCGGGTGGGCGGCGGCCACCCGCAGGCCGATGCCGGGCCGGTCGTGGCCCCAGCCGTGCGGCAGGCTGACCACGCCCGGCATGATCTCGTCCGACACCTCGACCGGCACCACCGCGGCGCCCACCCGCGAGCGCACCTCGGCGCGGCCTCCGTCGTCCAGGCCCAGGTGCGCGGCGTCGGCCGGGTGGACCAGCAGCGTGCAGCGCGGCTTGCCCTTCACCAGGCGCTGGCTGTTGTGGAGCCACGAGTTGTTGCTGCGCAGCTGGCGCCGGCCGATGAGCAGGAACGGCCGGTCGGCCGGTGACGCCGCGGCTCCGTCGAGCCAGCGCCGGCGCAGCCGGTCGAGGTCGGCCTGGTACTCGGCGGGGGCCAGCTGGATGCGGCGGTCGTCGGTGTACAGCGCATCCGGCAGGCGCGGCTCCAGCGGTCCGAGGTCGACCCCGTGCGGAGCCTGCTCGATGGCGGCCAGGGTCAGCCGGCGGCGCCGGTACGGCCCGAGGCGGAGGCCGAGCGCGGCGATCCCGCGCGGTCCGAGCCGGCGACCGGCCCGGCGCAGGAGAGAGCCGCCGGCGCGGCCGAGCGCGCGGTCACCCAGCTCCATCCGGGTCATGAGCTCGAGACAGATCTCCCAGTCGTGACGCTGGTCGGCCGCGCGCGGGTACAGCGCCCGCCACGCCTTGGCTCCATTCCTGACCGAGACCAGGAACGCGGCCAGCTCGAACTGATCGCGCTCGAGCGCGAACGTGGGAGGCAAGATCACGTCGGCATGACGGGTGGTCTCGTTGACGTAGAAGTCGATCGAGACCATGAAGTCGAGCTCGCCGAGCGCGCGCTCCAGCCGCGAGCCGTTCGGCACCGACAGGACCGGGTTGCCGGCCGAGGTCAGCAGCGCGCGGATCCGGCCCGGGCCGGGCGCCTCGATCTCCTCGGCCAGCGCGGCCACCGGCAGCTCCCCGCCGAACTCGGGCAGACCCCGCACCCGGCTGCGGAAGCGGGCGAACCCGCCCCGGTGCCCCACCCGTGCGGCGGCGCCGAGCAGGTCGAGCGGCGGCGTCGAGAACATCGCCCCGCCGGCGCGATCGAGGTTGCCGGTGATGAAGTTGACCAGGTTGATGAGCCAGCTGGTCAGCCCGCCGAACTCCTGCGTGCAAGACCCAACCCGGCCGTACACCGCGGCGCTACTGGCGCCGGCCAGCTCGCGCGCGATGCGGCGAACCTCGTCGGCCGACACCCCGGTCGCCCCGGCAACCCGCTCCGGCGAGAAGTCGGCGACCAGCCGTCGGACGTCGTCCTCGCCGCTGGCCAGCGCGGCCAGCCGCCCAGGCCGCTCGAGCCGCTCGGCGAAGATCGTGTGCAGCACGCCGAGCAGCAGCAGCGCGTCGGTGCCGGGCCGGATGAAGACGTGGCGATCGGCCAGCCGCGACGTCTCGGTGCGGCGAGGATCGACCACGACGACCTGGCCGCCCCGCGCCCGAAGCTCGGCGAAACGGCGCTTGATGTCCGGCGCGGTCATGAGGCTCCCGTTCGAGACCGCCGGGTTGGCCCCGAGCACGAGCAGGTACTGCGTGCGATCCAGGTCGGGTACCGGCAGCAGCAGCTGGTGCCCGAACATGAGCAGCGACGACAGCATGTGCGGCAGCTGATCGGCCGAGGTCGCCGAGTAAAGGTTCTTGGTCCCCAGCCGGCGAAGAAAGATCTGGCCGAAGGTCAGCAGGCCGAAGTTGTGAGCCGTCGGGTTGCCCTGGTAGACCGCCAGCGAGTCCAGCCCGTGCTCGCGGCGGATGGCGAGCAGGCGAGAAGCCACCAGGTCGAACGCCTCGTCCCAGCCGATCGGCTCGAGCGGTCCGCCCCGTGTCCGCCGCGCCAGCGGCGTGCGCAGCCGATCCGGATCGCGATGCACATCGACAAGCCCCATCACCTTGGGGCACACATAGCCGCGGCTGAAGGGGTCCGCCTCGTCCCCGCGAACGTCGGCAATGGCGCCATCGCGGTCGACCGTGATGCGGATGCCGCAAGAAGCCTCGCAAAGGTGACAGCTCTGGTGATGCACGCGGCTGGCGTCGGGGTCGCGCCCGGCGTCGGAGGCGCTGGACCGGGACCGGCGGAAGGGCATACGCATCACCGGAATCTACCCCACGCGGAGGGCTGGCCCGGCTGGAGGGGCGACGCGGAGGCCGCGGCGAGGCCGCGCGGAGGCCGCGGCGAGGATCCATCCCGGCAGCCGCGCGTTTTCTCTGTCACGGCCGGGCCCGGCCCGGTCACGATCGAGCACCCCGATGAAGGTGACGAAGCCAGCCCTGAGCGAGGCCGCCAGGGCCGCGAGAGCCGCGAGAGCCGGATGAGCGTGAGCGAGAGAGCCGAATGACCCGGGCAACGACCGACCGCCCGCTCATCGAGGCCACCCTGGCCGGCGACACCCGCGCATTCGGCGCCCTGGTATCGCGATATCAAGACGTTGCGTTCGCGGTGGCCTTCGCCGCGACCCGCGACGCCGCCGCGGCCGAGGACGCCGCGCAGGAGGCGCTCGTGGTCGCCTGGCGTCGCCTCGGCGCGCTGGCCGACCGCGACCGCTTCGCCCCCTGGCTGTGCGGGATCGTGCGCAACGTCGCGCGAGAGGCCCGGCGCCACGAGCGCCGGCACGCGCCGCGAGCCAGCGAGCCGAGCGCCCGCCTGACCGATCTGCCGTCGCCAGAGCCGTCCCCCTTCGACCAGGCGGCGGCAAGCCAGGCACTCGCGGCCAGCCTCGCGGCCCTGGGCGGCCTGTCGCCGCGCTACCGCGAGCCGCTCATCCTGTTCGTGCGACTCGATCGCTCGCACGCGAGAGTCGCGGCGACCCTGGGCCTGTCCGAGGAGGCCGTGCGCCAGCGCCTGTCGCGAGCCCGCCGCATGCTGCG
>Ga0193753_10001578_pt1 | contig 19278 bp, 21 predicted proteins | sample H1c2metaG_FD_144925 | JGI IMG/M metagenome (GOLD analysis project Ga0193753, IMG submission 144925) | Soil microbial communities from a riparian zone of the East river system, Colorado, United States - H1c2 | ecosystem: Environmental > Terrestrial > Soil > Riparian zone | place: USA: East...
GGGAGTGGCTATGATGTTGCCGCCAGTTGCGAATGCGGCCGCAGTCACCGAATCCGACGTCAACGTGACGACGCCGGACGGCACCGCGGACTGCTACTTCGTGCATCCGGCAAGCGGCACAGCTCCAGGCGTTCTCATATGGCCGGACATTTTCGGATTACGGCCGGCATTTCGACAGATGGGCAAACGGCTGGCCGAATCGGGGTATTCGGTGCTGGTGGTCAATCCGTTCTACCGGACCAAGAAGGCTCCGACCGCGGACGCCGGCGCCGCAACGCCAATCGACCAGCTAAGGCCGCTCGCGCAAGCTTTGAACGCGCAAACGCATATGACAGATGCGAAAGCGTTCATCGCGTGGCTGGACGGGCAATCCTCGGTCGCAAAAGATCGCAAGATGGGGACACAGGGTTACTGCATGGGCGGCCCGATGGCGTTTCGTACAGCTGCCGCGGTACCTGACCGTGTCGGAGCGGTCGCCTCTTTCCACGGCGGCGGACTCGTGACCGATCAACCGAACAGTCCTTATCTTCAGGCGGCGGGAAGCAAGGCGCAATTCCTGGTCGCGATCGCGGCGAACGACGATGCGCGATCACCCAAAGACAAGGACGTTCTCAAAGAGACTTTCGCCAAAGCGAAGCTGGCCGCGGAAATCGAAGTGTATACGGACTCCGCGCATGGCTGGTGCCCGCCGGATTCGCGGGTTTATAACGAGCCACAGGCCGAGAAGGCATGGAGCCGCTTGCTCGCGCTCTACAAAAAAGCGCTCGCTTAACGATCGGTGCTGCGGCGAGCGTCACGGCTGCAACCAGGACCAACGCGAGCATCCCGCGCGTCCATGTCAAGCTGGCGGCCAAGCCGGTTGCCGAGAAACCGACGCCCGTCACGGCCGTGAGCCAGGCAGCGAGGCACAACGGGCATTTCGGCAGCAATACCAGCGCCGCGCCGGGGAGGATCGAAGCCGCGGCCTTAGAGAGCCGCGGGGCGAGGCGGCGCGACTGTGCGCTGCAGCACTGCCCGGTCATCACGCATTTTCCTCGTACTTGTCGTGGTACCGCACCCATTCCATGCCGAACTTCATGTGGTCCTCGTCGCGGCCCTTGGGCGTGAGGTCCAGGTAGTTGTACGCGCCCATCATCACCTCCACACCACGCCCGTAGGTCGAGTAGGTGTGAAAGACATCGCCTGCGTCGTCCTTGTAGAATATGCTGACGCCGGGCATTTCTTCACCCAGGAAGGGCTCCATGCCGTAGTTGTAGTAGAACTCGCCCTTGGCCTTTTCTTCCTGCGTGAAGGAGACGGCGAAATCGTAGTTGAAGCTGGTGCCATGCGAGGACACCCACTTGAACTGCCAGTCCATGCGCTGCTTGAAGCGCTCAAGCTTGGCGATCGGTGCGCGGGAAATCGCCGCGAACGAAGTGTCGCGCGCGGCGAGGTGCACTCTCGCGCCGTCGATGTGGTCGGCCATGAAGGAACAGCTCTTGCAACCTTGCTCCCACTCCGGGGCGAACATGAAGTGCTGCACCATCAGTTGGTGGCGGCCTTCGAACAAGTCGGCAAGCGTGCGCGGGCCCTCGGGCGCGGCGAAGACGTAGTTCTTCTCGACGCGTTCCCACGGCAGTTCGCGGCGCTGGCGGCTCAGTTCATCCCGTTTCCGGGTGAGTTCCTTTTCGGCGGCCAGGTGCGTCAGGCGCGCCTTCCGCCATTCGTCTCGTGAAACTACTTGGTGTTGAGCTTGTGTTGCAGTCATCAGATTTTCCTTTCTTTGGTTTTCGGTTACCCCTTTTTGAGCGAGACGCAATCCTGGGCGATTCCTTCCAACATTTGTTTCCAACCGCTGGTCATGCCCTTCCGATGCGCCGGGTCAATGAAGCCCATAGCGCGATGACGGAAGTCCACATGGGTTCCGCCGGGCCGCTGTTCAAGCTTCACTTCGATATGGTTCAGCGCCGGGTACGACATGATCAGGGGGCCGCTCAGCTCGAGCAGGACGGGCGGCTTGATCACCTGCAGATGTCCCCACAGGTGGCCGATGCCGTTGCCGCGATCGCGGAACCAGCGGCCGCCCGGCCATTGTTCGAGCGTCAACTGCATCGATTCACCTTGCTGGTTGGTAAAGCCTTCCCCCATGCGGTGCAGCACGCTGCGAAAGACGTCTCCAATGTCGGCCTTGATGTCGATGCTCTGTGTGTTGTCCAGCGTTAAATCTTCGATCGTCATGAATACGTTCCTCTCTTGTACGTGACTCAATAGTAACGTGACTTTTGGGTAACGTCAAGAGGATTTTTCGGGGGATTAGGGATGAAATGCTGGCAAAGTTGCCGCCCCAAAATCCGAGCGAAGGCGGCCTGTTCTTTGAATCTGGGATGCTTGCCGGGCCAAGTCCGTTGAATCGACACGCTAATGATCTTGAGTCGCTCGCCAGGAAGCTTCCCCAGCGAGCCATAACCGATCCGACCGTGCTTTTCTGTCTGCGTTCGTTTTCTCGACTTAGGTTCCTTTTTACCGGTCGCGCCCTGGGTCCCTGGCCTGGGCATTTTTGCTGTCGGTTTGGCCTTCAGCGCAAGGGGTAGCCCCTCATCGGTCTTCAGCGGAATGTGGATGTTGTCGCCCGTACGTGGCACCTTTTCAGTACTGCGCGTTTTCATAAACACTGGACACACGCTTATAATGGTTGTGTTGAATGCCGGGGACGGGATTCGAACCCGCACGCTTGTCAGGGCTGCCAATTCCAAATTGGATGCGTCTACCACTTCCGCCACCCCGGCATAAATAGCCTAAATACTGGCACCACGGCCCGATCTCACGCCCTCGCAAGGTAAGGATCGGGCCTTAGCGTTTATGCCCATAGCGGCGGCGCCGTTAAGCCGCCAAGGCTAATTATCTTCTCATGCAGGTCAGTGTAGCAGATCAAATAGGGCTAGTCTGGCACTTTTATCGGATATTTTATCGATCAAGGCTTGATTGCACGTCGGGCTCTGCTAAAGTGGTGGGCATTAGGAGATATTATGGACAACGCCACGGAAACCCAGGAGGCAAAACTCGAGAAGGCGCGGCACCGCAGCCCCAATTACCCCGGAGTCAGCCTTAAATTGGCGGTCGCCAAGATCACCAAATGGTTTGAGCAGGACGGAGTCGTGGCTTCGCCGAAGGATGCCGCTCTTAAGCATATGGGCTTTGATAAACTCACCGGGGATGCGGGGAGGCTGCTTTCCGCGCTGAAAAGTTTCGGATTGATTCTTGAAACGGACGGGCGGATCAAGCTAAACCAGCGCGGGATTGACATTGTCGCCTACAAGCACGGCGAGCCCAAGAGGGATGCGGCCCTAAAGGCTGCCGCCCTAAGTCCTCCTATCTATAAAGAACTTGCAAAAGAATACCCCGGACTGTCCGTTTCAGATACTACTCTCAAGTCTGTGCTTATCGCTGATAAGAAGTTCAATCCGAAGAGCGTGGACGACTTCACTAGGGGATTAAGGACGACGTTAGCATTTGCTGGATTATCAAATACGCCAGCGATAGAATCGCAGCGTGACAAGGAAGATGGTGCTGATAACCTGCGCCCCCAGCCTAAAGTCGGCGACCATGTACAGTGGGTCTCCGGCGGCGCGCTCCAGTTTTCTGAACCCATGCGGGTACGCGGCCTATCTGACGATGGCGAATGGGTTTTCATCGAAGGGAGTGATACCGGGTTGCCAGTGGAGGAATTGACGATAGAGGAGCCGGCCAAGGACATAAAATCGGCGGCCGCAAAGGTTCCACCAGTCAACATCGAGTTAAGGCATCCACAGCAAAAGCAACTACTAACGCAAGCACTCGTAATCTCGATACCCCGAGACTTTAGGGTTGATATCAGCGTTAAGGGAGACGAACTGAAACGAGAAGACTTGAACCGGATTAAAAGTCAGTTCAATCGCTGGATTGAAGGCATGGAGGAGGCCTTCGACTAACCTGCATTCTTTTGTTGCTTAAGCATGAGCCGCTTTCCCTCGGTGCCCTTCAGCGCCTTCGTGGTCCGCTCGTCATCAGACAATTTGCGCCCGTTATAAACTAAATCGCGCTCCGCACAATACGAGCCGAGATACTTCTGGCTCACGTGGTGATGGATGCCGTAGTTACTGCGCTCCAGCAGTGCAAAGAACGATTCCACGGTGTTCGTAGTGACATTGATCCAGCTTCCTTGCGAACGTATTCCTTGGCTTTGTGGTTCACAGTAGAATGCTTTGCGGACTCTGGTGCCATGAAGTAGTAGACTGGGCTCTCGTCAGTCACCAGATGGGTAGAGGGATCGGTATGTTGTTTCGTGATCGGCCTGATATTCGCGAGTGTGGTGCGCGATACCGGGAACGAGCGAACGTCGCCACCACGTTCTAGCAGCGCCAGCACCGAGGTCTTCTTGCTCTCACGTCCGCACTTAGAAATACTGCTTTGTATAGTGCATAATTCACGAATTTTTCGCTGGAAAAGCGCGGCATGGACACGAATCCGGCCCTACGCTTGCTCCTGCTTCAATTCCCAAGAAAAATCGTGGAACACGCGCAGTTGATTGCCGTCCAGATCGGCGACCCTGAACTCGCGCAGGCGCCATGGCTTATCCTCCGGCTCAGCCAGGATCTTCGCCCCAGCTTCCCGCCAACGATGGTAGAGTTCGTCGACTTCGTGCCTGCTATTTAGATTCAGCCAGACTATGATGGTCCCGGCACTACCGTAGTGTTGGCGGAAGGGTGCATTCGTCAGGAACATACGGCACTCCCCTTGCGAGATGCCGCCGATCCCGCCCTCGTCGTTACCCCAATCGAAATGGAAGCCGAGTACATTCACGTAATACCCGGCAGCCTTCTCGACATTGCTAACCGGAATCTCCGGAACGGCCTGGGGGAAGTACGTGAGCATGTCTCCAGCCTACCCGGGAGCGGGCAAGCGGATTTCTACTTCGAGTCCTTGCGGCGAGCGATTGCGGCAGCGGACGATGCCGCCGCAGGCTTCGATGCAGCTTTTGACTATGGCGAGGCCGAGTCCGGTACCGCCGGTTTCGCGCTGCCGCGCGAATTCGGGGCGATAGAAGGGTTTGAAAATCTCTTCGATTTCCGCGTCAGGAACACCGGGGCCTTGATCGGAAACGCGGATCGAAACGTCTTGGCCGACGCTTGACGCCGATACCTGAATGGGGCCGGCGTGACCGGCGTAGCGGACGGCGTTACGAACGAGATTCGCGAGCGAGCGGAACAGAAAATCGGGCTGGGCCATGACTTCGAGACTGGCGTCGAGCTCGGTCTCGATGACGACCGACGGGGAACCCTCGCGCTCGAGTACGCTCTGCACGGTTTGGGCGACATTCACGCGCGTGAGGTCTTTCGAAGAAGATCCGATTTGCGATTTCGAGAACGACAACAGCTCGTTGATGAGTCCGGACATGTGTTCGGCTTCTTCCTGCACGTCGCGAACGTAGGTTTTTTGTCCGTCGGCGGCGCGCTGTTCGAGAATGCCGAGAGCCATTTGCATACGCGCCACCGGGGAGCATAACTCGTGAGCCACATCGCTCAAAAAGCGTTTCTGGCCGTGCACGTAACTCGAAAGACGCTCGGCCATGCGATTGATGGCGCGGCTGAGGTGGCCCAGTTCATCCTTACGGCGAGTGGAAAGCGCGATCTCGAAGTGACCTTCGGCGATCTGGCCGGTGGCGCGCGTGATGTCGGAGATGGAACGCGTAAGACCGCGGATGAGTGGGACCCAGCAGCAAAGCGAAACCAGGATCACGGCGAGCGAGCCCAGGAGCCAAGGGCGGTAATCGAAGAAGAACGGTTCGGTCCAGAACGATGGAAATTGCCACACGAGATTGCCGCGGATGGGATGGTGGGCGGACTCTTTCCAGAACGGGACGTGCGTGGCGACCCAATACATTTGCGGGTCCTTGACACGAGTGAAGAGGATAGGCGGACCCGGCGGGCCGAAGTGTTTTGGGGTTATGAAATCCAGAACGCGCTTGGGCGGGGAGACCGGCTTGCCGGCGATTTGTTGTCCATCGCCATCGAAGAGGAAAAATTTTGCAGGATAGTTTTGGGAATACTGCTCGAGGGCCTGGTCCCAGGTGGACGGCGGCCGATTGGGCAATTCCAGAGCGACCAGGCGCGAGACGGAAAGAATTCGATCACGCGTGGGCGTGTACAAGAACGATCCCAGCTCGACGCCGTATTCGATGCGCGCGAAGACAGCGACGATTACACCGAGCATGATCACGTTCAAGAAGGCGAGCAGGATGATCTTGACGGAGATGGAGGTGCGAAATTTCATGCGAAGTCCGCTCCGGGTTTGCGCATCATATAACCGACGTTTCGAACCGTGACGATGAAGCGCGGGGTCTTTGGATCGTCGCCGAGTTTGCGGCGCACGGAGGAGATGTGCACATCTATAGAACGATCGAAGACATCGAAGTTGCGGTCGGCGACTTCGAGCAGCAGTTGCTCGCGAGTTTTCACGCGGCCGGCGGCTTTGGCGAGCGAGAGCAGCAGATCGAATTCCACTGTCGTAAATTGCAAGACCTGGCCCGCGAGCGAAGCGGCGCGCGCGCCTTCACTCAATTCGAGATCGCCCACGACGATGGCTTGCGATTGCGGTGCGGCGGACGCGGCGGTAAGGATCGAGCGGCGGATGACGGCGCGCAGGCGCGCGAGCAATTCGCGAGTAGAGAATGTTTTGGGCAGATAATCGTCGGCGCCCAATTCGAGGCCGACGATGCGATCGGGCTCTTCGCCGCGCCCAGTGAGCATTAATACGGGCACGCTCGAATGGCTGCGCAGTTTTTTGAGCACCTCGAAGCCGTCCATTCCGGGAAGCATGACGTCGAGCAGAACGGCGGCGAAGGAACCGCCGAGCGCGGTCTCTAAACCAGCCGGGCCGGTGTGCTCGATCACGACCTCATAGCCAAGCGGCGCCAGGTAGTCGTGAATCAAACGGCAGAGCTTGGTGTCGTCATCGACAACCAGAACACGCGTGCGCGCGTCGAGCGGAGCGTTCGATGCAAGAGCTGACATTTTCGTGCTAAACCCCATTAGACAACGAATTGAAAGCGGAAAGCGGCCGTTTGCCCAGCCTTTACATTTCTTCGCACAGGCTTCATACAGGCTTTACGTGCGGATGGTCCACTGAGATCAACCCAATACCGGTCGCCCTCTCCGTACTTAATCCCTCAACCCCAAACTTGACCGCGGAGAGAGCGACCGGACCTTTCCGCAGGAGCTTATGGTGACACGTGTGTTTTCGATTATCGTGGGGCTGGCCATAGGGCAATGCCTCTTCGGGCAGCAGGCCGGGAGCGTAGAAGGAAGCGTCAAGGACCAGACCGGCGGCGTGTTGAATGGCGCGGCGGTCACGCTCACGGACTCGGCCGGACATAGCACGACAAGCAAGACACGAACGGACGGCGGCTATACATTTCGGGGCGTGAGTCCGGGCACCTACAGCGTGTCGGCTACGTATCCGGGATTGGCGCAGGCGGGCGCGGCGTTGGTAACGGTCGCGAGCGGACGAGCCACGGCGAACGTGGTGATGAACGTCGAGAGCCAGAAACAGGAACTGAACGTAACCGAAAGCGCGGCGAATCAAGTGAGCACGGAGCCGGCGAATAACGCGTCGGCGCTGGTGCTGCGGCAAGAGGACCTGGACGCGCTGCCAGACGACCCGGACGATTTACAGGCCGATTTACAGGCATTGGCGGGGCCTTCGGCGGGGCCGGGCGGTAGCCAGATCTTCGTGGATGGGTTCACGGGCGGGCGTTTGCCGCCGAAGGAATCCATTCGCGAGATTCGCATCAACTCGAATCCGTTTTCGGCGGAATACGACAAGCTTGGCTATGGTCGCATCGAGATTTTCACTAAGCCGGGCTCGGATAAGTTTCACGGGCAGAGCTACTACGGCACGAGCGACGGGATTTGGAATTCGCGCAATCCGTTTTTGAGCGACAATCCTCCATTTCGTACGCAGTTGTTTGGCGGCAACGTGAGCGGGCCGTTGGGGAGCAAGGCCAGCTTCTTTGTCGACGTCGACCGGCGCACCATCGACGACAACGGGATCATCAACGCGCAGGTGTTGAATCCGGCGACTCTCACTTCCGCGCTCAATCAGAGTTACTTTCCGACGCCGCAGCGGCGGACTACGGTGAGCCCACGTTTGGATTACAGACTAGGCGCGAATCATACGCTGAGCTTGCGGTATTCGTATCTGGACAACGACCGGCTGTCGGGCATCGGATCGTTCAACCTGCCGGGTAGCGGGTATACGCAAAACAGCACCGAGCAACTGGTGCAGCTTGCGGAGACTTCGGTATTGAGCCCGAGCGTCATCAACGAGACGCATTTTCAATACGCACGCGATAAGGTCATGCAGATTAGCCAGTCAACCGCGGCGCAGTTGAACGTGGCGAATTCGTTTATCAGCGGCGGCTCGGGCTATAGCGCGACTGGATTTCAATCCGCCTACGACACACAGAATCAATACGAGCTGCAGAACTACACTTCGCTCACGCACGGGACTCACACAGTGAAATTCGGCATACGCGTGCGGGCGAATTCGATCGGCGACTACTCGCCGAAGAACTTCAACGGCGGCTACACATTTCAGGGCAACACGAACCTGAGCTCACTCGATCAATACCGGATGGCGCTGCTGCTGCTCGGCCAAAACTATACGAGCGCGCAGGTGTCCGCGATGGGGTATGGGCCATCGAAGTACACGGTCACGGTGGGAAATCCTTACATCGGAAATTCGCAGGTGGACTTCGGGCCTTTTGTGCAGGACGATTGGCGCGCGCGGCCGAATCTGACACTCAGCTTCGGCTTGCGTTGGGAAGGGCAGACAAACATTTCCGATAAGAGCGATTTTGCGCCGCGATTCGGCATCGCTTGGTCGCCGGGAGGCACAGGCAATGGACGTAAGAAATTTGTGATACGGGCAGGCTGGGGATTATTTTACGACCGGTTCGCGGCAGCGAACGTGTTGACAGCGGACCGCTACAACGGGACCAACCAGATCAACTATTCGCTATACAATCCGACCATCTTCGATAGCAGCTTTTCGACTACGTTGCCGCTGAGCGCATTGACGCTCACGGACTCGCAGCAAAAATATGAGATCGACAGCCATTTGCACGCGCCGGTGTTGATGCAAACCGTCGTGGGAGTGGAGCGGCAATTGTTTTCGCGCACGACGCTTTCGGTGAACTTCGTGAATTCGCGCGGGACGCATTTGCTGCGCACCGTGGATATCAACGCGCCGCTGCCGGGGACATATCCTCTTGGGACGGTCGCGGCGGCGACTAACAGCCTGGGCGTGCGGCCGTATGGCGACGTTGGCGATATTTATTTATACGAATCGACGGGTATTTTCAAACAGACGCAAGTCAATGTCAGCGTGAATAGCACGATCGGCAAGTGGGGCACGTTGTTCAGCAGATATGCGTATGGCATGGCGCATAGCGATACGGACGGACTGGGGACGCTGCCGGCGAATCAATACGATTTTTCGCAGGAGTATGGACGCTCGGCGCTGGACGTGCGGAATTCGCTGTTCCTAGGCGGCTCGTTTGCGGCGCCTTGGAAGCTGCGGGTATCGCCGTTCTTTGTGGCGCACAGCGGAATTCCGTTTAACATTACGACGGGCACAGATTTGTATTTGACCGGGCAAGTGGCGGCGACGGCGCGTCCGGGTATCGCGACCAGCGCAGGCGCCAATGTGGTGGCGACGCCGTACGGTCTATTGGATGCGATTCCGGCGGCGGGTCAAACGCTGATCGAACGCAATGCCGGGAATGGGCCCGGATTCGTAGAGTTGAATCTACGCGTCAGCAGGACGTGGGGATTCGGCAGCACGAAATTTCAAGGGCCATCGGGAGGCGCGACTTCGCGGCAAGGCGGTGGGCCTCCCGGTGGCGGCCCGGGCGGAGGAGGTGGTGGCGGCGGACGCGGTCCCGGCGGTCCGGGCGGCGGCGGTGGGTTCGGAGGTGGCGGTGGACCTCCGCGGCTTGATTCGTCAACCGAGCATCGCTTCAATTTGACGCTTTCGGTGATGGCGCGCAATGTTCTGAATCATGAAAATCTGAACACGCCGAATGGGGCTTTGACGTCGCTTTACTTTTTGCAATCGACCGGGATTACGGGCGGATTTGGGCCGGAAGCGACAGCGAGTAATCAGCGGCGGATTGATTTGCAGTTGCGGTTCTCGTTTTAGAGTGTCCGGCAGAGCTGTCTGCTTTTTTGTAGAATAAAGAAAGACAGACAATGTTACAGAAAGAAAGACCAGCGACAAGTCTCAATGTCAAAGATCCGGAGGCCCATCGTTTGGCCGAGGCTATCGCCCAAGCGACTGGAGAAACCATAACCCGGGTTGTTACGGAAGCCTTGCGTGACCGCTATCAACGGCTCAAAGGACGCCGGAGCAAAGCCTCCGTCGAAGAACTGCTAGCGATTGCCAAGCGCGCTTCGGCACACGTGAAGAGACCGTATCTCGATCACGCCGCGTATCTTTATGATGAACGCGGCTTACCGAAATGATCGTCGACACGTCCGCTGTCGCGGCGATTCTATTTGGCGAACCTGAGGCCGCCCGTTATACAAAAGTCATTCACGACGCCGATCGCTGCCTGATGAGTGTGGCCAACTTCGTCGAGCTTTGCATTGTTGTTGAGGGTCAGTTGGGCACGAGCGCGGGCCGGCAGTGCGACATGTTTTTTCAGAGAGCCGGGATCGTGATCGAACCGGTGACGGTGGAGCAAGGGCATCTGGCGCGACAAGCTTTCCATTATTTCGGCAAGGGCCGTCACCCGGCCAGTTTGAATTTCGGCGATTGTTTCGCCTATGCCTTGGCGAAATCCATGGGTGAACCGCTGTTGTTCAAGGGGAAGGACTTCAGCAAGACGGACATCGAACCGGTCGTGGGCCCGCGGCCTACTTAAACAGCGACAAATCGATGGCGTCGCCCATGGCTTTGTAGCCGGCGTCGCCTGGATGGAGGTGGTCGCTGCTATCGTAGGCGGCGAGCATGCGATCGGGATGGGCGGGATCGCGGACGGCTTTTTCGAAGTCGATGAAGCCGTCGAAGGCTTTGCCGGTGCGTATCCACTCATTCACCGCTTTGCGCTGCACTTCTTTTTCGGGCGTGAAGTAGCCCTTCGAGACTGTGCCTTCGAAGGGCGTCAAGGTCGCGCCGAAAATTTTGAGGCCGCGCTGGTGGGCGCGCTCGATCATTTGTTTCAAGCCGGCGATGATGTCTTGGGCGTCGACGTTTTCCGAGGCAGGCGCGGAGGAGCCAGCGTGGCCAAGGTCGTTGATGCCTTCGAGCACGATCACGTACTTGACGCCGGGTTGGGCGAGGACATCGCGATCGAAGCGCGCGAGAGCGTTGACGCCGAAGCGGACGTTGGTGACACCGTCGTGCAGAATGCGATTGCCGCCGATACCCATATCGACGACGGCGATGGGCGCACGAGTGTGGCGCGCGAGCAGGCGGCCGGCTAAGATGTCGGGCCAGCGGGTGTTGGCGTCGACAGTGGAGTGAGCGCCATCGGTGATCGAATCGCCGAAAGCAACGATGGTGGACGCGGAGGCGCGCGCGAGCACATCCACGCCGGTTAGAAAGACCCAGGACGTGATAGTCGGTGCGTCTTCCGGGAGAGCGGCCGTGGCGGTGAGATCGCCCGAGCCCAGATAGGACGTTTGTTGCGCTGAGTAGTGAATGCCCGCGCCGGCAGCCGCCTTTGCGAGGAAGATACTGACGGCGAGGTCGCTGGCGGCGGCTACGTCGAGCGAGACAGGATCGCTCAACACCAGAGCGTTGGCGGGGATGGTGACGGACGCGCGCCCGCTGAATGTCAGCGCACGATCGGAGCCGGCGGCAATTCCGGATTTTTGGCTGCGTAGGGCGAGGTGCGCGGCGGCGATCTCGACAGGCTCGCTACTGTAGGCATTCGAGAGACGGACACGCACGGAGCCGCCGCCGACGCTCACGTGAACGATTTCGCGCAGTGTTTGATTTTCGAATGCGAGCTTGGCGGCGCGGATCTGTTCGGGCTCTGCTAGCTGAGGGGCGGGACTTGTGGCCCAAGTGGAGACCCAGCGGTTTGCTTCAGCCGCGAGAAGAGGGGACGCAACCGCGCAGGCCAGAAGGAAAGTGATCTTCGTTTTCATCTTTAACAATGCGTTATCGTATCGCGTCCGGAAATTCGCCCGCTTACAATCTGAATAGTGGCTTCCGGGAATTCAAAAATCTACAAGGTGGCGGGTCTGAGCCTGCTCGGGTTCTGTGCCGTGTCGATGGGTATGGATCGAGCGAATGTCGGGCCGCTTGCTTCCCAGGTAGCTGGGTTTTGCGGGGCGTTTGTAGGAGCATTGGTGGCGCAGAAGCGAGCGCGCTCCCATGGGCGTCCGCGCGAGGATGAGCCGGAGAAGCCTGATCAATAACCCTGAGTAGATATATGAAGCTTTCTGTGGATTGGTGGTCTGTCATCACGGCGCTGGGCGCCGCCGTCTTAATCAAGTTCGGCATCCTGCCGCACATTCCATGGTGAACGGGGACCTATGAAAGCGCTTCCGGGGCTTTTGCTGCTCGCCGCGATCGGCTACCTAGGCAAGCTGACTGAGCAGGGGATTGCGAGCTACGGCAAGGCGCACCATTTGCATTTGCCCAACATTGAATATGTGCTGTGGGCGATTCTCTACGGGCTCATTCTGGCGAATACGGTGGGCGTTCCACGCGTGTTTCGCGCCGGCGTCGCGACCTACGAATTCTGGTTGAAGCTGGGAATTGTTTTCTTGGGAGTGCGATTCCTGCTGGGCGATGTTTTGAAGCTGGGCGGGCTCAGCCTCGGGTTCGTGGCCGTTGAGCTCGCACTTTCCATTTTGCTGATGAGTTGGTTGGGAAAATGGATGGGCTTGAATCCGAAGCTGACGTCGCTACTCGCGATCGGATCGTCGATTTGCGGTGTGTCGGCCATTATTGCGGCGAAGGGGGCGATTGATGCCGACGATGAAGATGCGTCGTATGCGATTGCGGCGATTCTCGCTCTTGGAGCCTTCAGTTTATTCGCGTTTCCGGCGATCGGGCATGCGCTAGGCATGTCGGACCACGCCTTCGGCTTGTGGGCGGGGTTGGCGGTAGACAACACGGCGGAAGCGACCGCGGCAGGCGCGCTGTACTCGGACACAGCGGCCAAATTCGCAGTACTCGCGAAGACGACGCGCAACGCCACGATCGGGTTCGTAGTGTTGGGCTATGCGCTTTACTGGGCGCGCAAGAGCCAGAAAGAATTTTCCGGAAGCCGTGTGGCGTTTTTGTGGAACAAGTTTCCGAAGTTCGTGCTTGGCTTTCTGCTGATTTCTTTCGCGGCGACGCTAGGAGTTTTCACGAAGGCACAGATGGCGGATATCGCGAATTTGTCGCGCTGGGCTTTCTTGCTGACGTTTGCCGGAGTTGGGCTGCAGACGAACATTCGGGAATTGCGAAAGCAAGGATTGAAGCCGCTGGCCATCGGCGCGATTGGCGAATTTGCGATTGCCGGTATAACGCTCGCGATGGTCGTCGGCGCGTCGCGCGCGTTTGAGCTATAGACTAGTTCGGTGGAAACGAGGCGTGCATTTTTAGGAGTGCTCGCGGCGCCGGCATTTGCGCCGGCCGCGGGCGATTGGATCGAACTGTTCGACGGCCGCACGCTCGATGGTTGGCGAGCCAGCGAGAACAAGGGCTCCTGGACGGTGCGCGATGGCGCGCTTGCCGCGGACGGCGCGAAGTCTCATCTTTTCTATACCGGGCCCGTGCATGGCGCCGATTTTCGCAACTTCGAATTGGAAGTAGAAGTTCTTACCCGCGCCGCTTGCAACTCGGGGGTTTACTTTCACACGCGCTACCAGGAGAAAGATTTTCCGCAGAAAGGCTTCGAGGTCCAGATCAACAACACGGCCTCGGGCGAAGGAAATTATCGCGAGCGGAAGAAGACCGGATCGCTATACGGACTGCGCAACATCTATAAGCAGTTTCTGCCCGACGACAAATGGTTCAAGATCCAGGTGGCGGTTCGAGCGAAGAATGTGCGGGTGAGCCTGAACGGAATGCTGGTGGTCGATTACATGGAGCCGACGCCGCCTGTGATTCCGGATGGGATGGAGCGCGAGCGGTTCCTCGATCATGGGACGTTCGCTTTGCAGTGCCACAACAATGGATCGAAGGCGTTCTTCCGGACTGTTCGCGTGCGGCCGCTACCAGACCAGTTGCCGGCCTCCGTTTTGGCGCCGACGGTTGATGATGTGTATCGCGAGGTGATCAACATTGGCCGGCACAATGTGCCGATGGTCGATTATCACGTGAATCTGAAGGGCGGCCTCAGGCTTGAAGCAGCGCTTGAGAAATCGCGGCGGGACGGCATCGAATACGGCATTGTCGCGGGCGATGCGCGCAGTATGCAGCATCAACCTGTGTTTCTGGGCATGCAGAGCCGCGCGGTATCGCGGCGCACGGCGGCTTTGTTCGATTACATCTTGAACGACTCTGTTGGCTGGACCGATGAGCGGGACATGGACGCGCGCGTGGCTCACATCGTTGACATTCTCGACCGCGAGCCGATGGATATTTGGGCAAGCCCTACGTATCTGCCGCCTCCGCTGGCGAAAGATTACGACACGCTTTGGACCGAGCAGAGGATGAAGAAAGTGATCGACGCTGCGGCGCGGAATCAGGTGGCGATTGAAATCAGCAATCGCTATCGCATACCGAGCGCCGCTTTCATTCGCGCCGCGAAAGCGGCGGGATGTAAGTTCTGTTTCGGCTCGAACAACACGGGCGATGCCGATCTGGGCCGCTGCGAATATGGCATCGAGATGCTGAACGCGTGTAAGCTCGACTGGCGTGATTTCTTCGTGCCGGGGGCTTGGACCGTGCGCGCGGCAGAACGCCGAGGCTAAACCGTACAGAGTTCGACCGCTTGGCGCAGCGATGTCATGGGGTCTTTTGTCGGCACGAATTCGTGCGCGAAGTAGCCTTCGAAATTGAGATCGGCGATGGCTTTCGCCACAGATCGCCATTGCAGTTCCTGCGTGTCGTCGAGCTCATGGCGGCCGGGGACTCCACCGGTATGAAAATGTCCGATGTATTGGAAGTTGTCCCGGACGGTGCGGATGATATCGCCTTCCATGATTTGCATGTGATAGATGTCGTAGAGCAGTTTGACGCGCGGCGAGTCCACGCCCTTCATCACTTCGACTCCCCATGCGGTGTGATCGCACTGATAGTCCTTGTGATTTACCTTGCTGTTCAGCAGCTCGAGGCAAATCGTAATTCCGCTGTCCTCAGCCATCTTCTTCACGCGGCGCAGACCCAGGATGCAATTGTCGCGGCCCTCGTCGTCCGGCATACCTTTGCGATTGCCGGAAAACGTAATCACGTTTGGAAGCTTGGCTTCAGCAGCTAGCCGAATCGCTTCGCGGGCATCTTTTTCGAGACGGTCGTGACTCTCTTTGCGATTCCAACCGTCGGGAATAGTGCCCGCGCCGTAGACCATTGAAGGCACAAGGCCATATTTCTTCACGGTTGGCCACTCTTCCGGCTTGACCAGATCGATGGCGCTCAAGCCCATCTCCGCGCCTTGCCGGCACAGATCGTCGAGATCCATTTTTTGATAGCACCAGCGGCAGGCAGATTGTTTGAGCCGGCCTTTCGGGGCCGCGTGGGCGCTATGGACGCCGGCTGCGATCAGGGAAGCCGCCGCCGTTTTGAGGGCGGATCGTCGTGTCGTGGGCAAAGTTTGCTCCTTCGTCCTAGACAGCTTATCGTAAGAGCCGGTTATTCCGCCGCTGCTAGCACGGGCAATGGCTTTGTCTTCGGCTTGCGGCCGATGGGGAGCACGACGAGGGTTGCCGTAACGCACATCAAGCCGGCGAGGAGGAACGCGCTGGTGTAATTGCCGAGATAAGTACGGATGGCGCCGGCGCCGAAAGCGGCGAGCGCGGCGCCGAGTTGATGACCGGCGACGATCCATCCGAACACGATGGACGATCGTTCTTTGCCGAAGAGATTGGCGGTCAGGCGAACAGTGGGCGGAACGGTGGCAATCCAGTCCAAGCCGTAGAAGACGGCGAACAGCGAAAGACCATAGAAGTTGATGTCGAAGCTGAAGGGGAGATAGAGAAGCGACAGGCCACGCAGGCCGTAGTACCAGGCGAGCAAGTAGCGATTGTCGAAGCGATCGGAGAGCCAGCCGGAAGAGGTAGTGCCGATCAGATCGAAGATGCCCATGATGGCGAGCAAGCCGGCGGCTTTTACTTCCGGGATACCGTGGTCCATGCAGGCGGGGATGAGATGAGTGCCAATCAAGCCGTTGGTGCTCGCGCCGCAGATGAAGAAGCTGGCGAAGAGCAGCCAAAAATCGCGGGAAGGCGCGACGGAGCGTAAGACGGTGAGAGCGGATTCGCGGGCGGGCGATGGGGCGGATCTGGAATCGGGATTGGATTGATCTCCATACGGCAGCAGTCCGAGATCGGTGGGCCTTTCGCGTATGAAGAGCAAGGCAAATGGAATGATGGCGGCGGCACAGCCGGCAATGAGGAGCGCGGCGGAGCGCCAGCCCTTGCGCTCAACCAGAGCCGCGAGTATAGGCAGGAAAATGAGTTGGCCGGTAGCGGTGGAGGCGGTTAGCACGCCCATGACAACGCCGCGTTGCGCGGAGAACCAGCGGTTGACCATGGTCGCGCCGAGCACCAGCGCGGTCATACCGGTGCCGCAACCGACGAGGACTCCCCACAGCATGACCAGTTGCCAGGAGGCGGTCATGCGGGTGGTGAGCGCGACGGCCGTCGATACCACGAGCAGCGAACCGGCAATGACGCGGCGGACGCCAAAGCGATTCATGAGCTCGGCGGCGAACGGACCGATCAGGCCGTAGAGCACGAGATTGACGGAAATGGCGAATGAGATAGTTGCGCGCGACCAGTGAAAATCGCGCTCGAGCGGAACGATCAGAACGCTGGGAGTAGCGCGGACGCCGGCGCCGATGAGCAGTGTAAGGAACGTAATCGCCGCCACGACCCACGCATAATGGAAGGTGCGCTTGGCGGGAGAGAAGGTCACCCAGTCATGATAGCAGCTATGATAGAGACAGGTCTGTATCATGTCAAGTGAGCCACGGAAAACGGCGCGGAAGCGGATTCTGGACACCGCCGAGGAGTTGTTTTACCAGGAAGGCATCCGGGCGATCGGGATCGATACGGTGATCGAGCGGTCGGGCGTCGCCAAGATGAGCCTGTACCGCAATTTTGCATCGAAGGAAGAACTGATCGCGGCATTTCTGGCGCGGCGGAACGAAAAATACTGGGCTTGGTGGGACGGGATTATGGTGCGGCATCCGGAATCGGCGGCGCAGCAGCTCGAGGATTTATTTACGGCGCTGCCGGAGCGAATCTGCCGGCCTGGCTATCGCGGCTGCTCGTTCTTGAATGCGGCCACGGAGTTTCCGGACGCCGGGCATTTGGGGCGGCAGGCGGCGCTTGCGCACTATGAGGAGTTGCGGCGAAGGTTGCTTGCGTTGTGCCGGCGCCTTAAGGCGGCGAAGCCGAAACAGTTGGCGGATCAGCTTTTGCTTTTGATCGAAGGCGCGTATACGACGGGCGGGATTTTGGGATATCGGGACGCGGTGAAATCGGTGACGAAGGCGGCGCGGGAGTTAGTTCTATCTCACGCCTCGTGAAGTATTCATTAGGATAATTGGCGTGGATCGTAAGGAGCTTCAAGTCCTTGCTCAGACCCGGCTCGCGGAATATTGGGATGGATAAAACGGCATTGGTAGCGACTGATTTCACTATTGGCACGAAGCTCGTCGGAGCTCTTGACGAATCAGATCTATCGATCCGTGTCGCTCTTTGGGCCTCTTTGTCGGAATATGAGAACTGGCGGTTTGTGCTATCGTCCCCGCGCCTGGACGATGCCGGCCCATTGGCGGGCTATCGGCTAGTGAACGATACGCTGGATGCCGCCGGGTTCAGCACCGAATCTCTCCCGTCGCTCTTGATTCTGAAGATGTCGGATCCGTTCATACGCAGTTTGCGCCGGATGTTTGCGAAATCCAAGAGCGTGGAAGGGATGCGTTTGGGTGGCCAGCTGATAGGAGATCGCTTTGTCGAAGATGGTCTCGCCTACCGCGTTCGATAGCGTTCTGGCCCCGTCGGTTGGAAATCCACCTTACTTTATTACCGGTGGAGGTATTCCTGTCGTTTCGAAAAGAATATAAGAGTGAGCGTTTTGTGCCATTTTGAACCGCGGACGAGCTCCATGTTGGCTGTTTGCAACGGGTTTTGGATTGGCATACGGCGTGCTCATAGAGTGTCAGGCGAGGACAAGCACCATGACACAAACAGCAACTTATCAGCCGATGAGAGAGCCGTTCGAACATTTCGTGATCTTGCAGTTGAGCGAGATCCGGGAGCGCGAAAGCCGGCTGCGCAGAACCTTAGAAGGCCTTTCGGACGTCGATGCGTCCTGCCGTTCGCAGGTTCTGGCCACCGAACTTGCCCAATTGCGTCAATGCGCCGACAGGCTCGATCAAATGATTGACACCATGACGGCGGCGCCAGAGTTCGTCGTTTAAGCGACGCTCGATTCCTGCAGCGCTTCGATCGGGTGTTTGTACTTGCACTCCGTGTTCGGGCACTGCGCTACCGGTCCCGCCTTGAGGAATTTCTCGATCAGGTAGCTGCTGCCGCAGTCCGGACACTTCTCCTGAAGCGGTTTGCCCCAGGCCACGAAATCACATTCGGGATAGCGATTGCAACCGTAGAATGTACGGCCGCGTTTGGAGCGGCGTTCCACGATCTCCCCTTCAGAGCAATTCGGACAACGCACCCCAATGGTTTTTTGCTTGACGTACTTACACGTCGGGTAATTGCTGCACGCAACGAACTCGCCGTAGCGGCCAAACTTCTGGACCAGGTGATTGCCGCACTGCGGACACTTCTCTTCTAACGCAACATCTTTACGCTGCTCGCCGCCGATCTGCTTGGTGGTCTTGCAGTCGGGATAACCGGAACACGCGAAGAACTGTCCGAAGCGGCCCTTCTTCAGAACCATCGGGCGGCCGCAATTTTCGCAATACTCGGTTTCATCCTGCTCGCCGAGATCGGCCTTATCGACATCCGGGAGATCGACCGTCAGCTCGCGCGTGTTGGTGCATTCCGGATAGCCGGTGCAAGCGATGAAGCTTCCGTGCTTGCCCCACTTGATGACCATGGGCTTGCCGCATTTTTCGCAGACCAG
>Ga0193753_10001579_pt1 | contig 19275 bp, 12 predicted proteins | sample H1c2metaG_FD_144925 | JGI IMG/M metagenome (GOLD analysis project Ga0193753, IMG submission 144925) | Soil microbial communities from a riparian zone of the East river system, Colorado, United States - H1c2 | ecosystem: Environmental > Terrestrial > Soil > Riparian zone | place: USA: East...
CGCGCCGGATGCCGATCTCGCGCGTCCGCTCCGTGATGCTGGCGAGCATGATGTTCAGGATGCCGATGCCGCCGACGAGCAGCGACACGCCGGCGACGATGGGCAGCACGATGTCGAACACGCGCTGGGTCTTCTGCCGCGAGGCGAGCATCTCGAGCGGCACGGTGATCATGTAGTCCTTGCGCGGGTGCAGGTTCTCCAGCACGGCCTGGATGCCGCGCGCCGCGCTCATGACGTCCTGGTCGTCGGCGACGACGCACAGGATGCTGTTCAGCTCCACGCGGCTGGTGTCGGTGCTGCCCGCGCTCGCGGCGGACTCCAGGCCGATGCGGCTGAGCACGGTCTCGTACGGGATGTAGACCTCGAGCGAGCGGTCGTCGATGCCGAGCACCAGGTTGTTGGGGCTCTGGAATTCGTTGTCCGGCAGCACGCCGACGACGTGGTAGTACTCGTGGCCCAGCTTCAGGTCGAGCTTCAGCGGATCGCCGAGGTAGCGCGCCTCCTGCAGCAGGTGGTTGCGCACGACGCACACGCGCTCGCGCGTGGCGCCGTCCTGGCTCGTGAGCGAGCGGCCGAGCCACGGCCGCAGGTTCAGCCGCTCGAGGTACTCCGGCGTGACGCCGCGCACCTGCGCCTGGATGCGGCGGCTCTTGAACCAGATCCACTGCTCCACGTCGTGCACGAGCAGCACCTGGGAGATCACCGGCAGCGTGGCGGCGATCTGCCGGGCGTCGTGGAAGGTGAGGCCGTACTCGAGAGCGGAGCCGGTCGTCGCGCCCTGCACGTTCTCCTCGGGCGGCGGCTTCTGCGTGCTGACGATGATGTTGTGGATCCCGAGCTCGCCGATGTCCTTCATGATCGTGCGGCGGGCGCCTTCGGCGGTGGAGATCATGGACATCACCGAGGCGACGCCGAAGATGATTCCGAGCGCGGTGAGGAAGCTGCGCAGCTTGTGGCGCCCCAGGTTGCGCAGCGCCTCGCGGATCAGCTCCAGGAGCATCAGGACGCCGTCCGGCGCGCGCCGTCGCCCGCCGGCGGGCGGGCCACGCCGGCCGCGGCGAGGAGCCCGGGCGAGCGGCCCGTGTCGGACTCGATGCGGCCGTCGCGCATGGAGACGCGCCGGGGCGCCTGCTCCGCGATGCCCGGGTCGTGCGTGATGAGCAGCAGCGTGCTGCCCGCGCGGTGCAGCTCGTGGAACAGCTCGAGGATCTCGCGCGAGGTGCTCGTGTCGAGGTTGCCCGTCGGCTCGTCGGCGAGGATGAGCGCCGGCCTGCCGGTCAGCGCGCGCGCGATCGCGCAGCGCTGCTTCTCGCCGCCGGAGAGCTGGTTGGGCACGTGGTGCAGGCGGTGCGACAGGCCCGCCTTCTCCAGCAGCGCGAGGCTCGTGGCGCGGCGCTCGTCGCGCGGCCGGCGCGCGTAGAACAGCGGCAGCTCCACGTTCTCCAGCACCGTGAGGTGCGGCACGAGCTGGAAGGACTGGAAGACGAAGCCGATGCGCGTGTTGCGGATGCGCGACAGCGCCGCGTCGCCGTGCTGCGCGACGTCCTGCCCCTCGATGAAGTGGCTGCCGCGCGTCGGGGAGTCCAGGCATCCCAGGATGTTCAGCAGCGTGGACTTGCCCGAGCCCGAAGGCCCGATGACCGCGACGTACTCGCCGGGCTGCACCGCCAGGTGGATGTCCTGGAGCACGCGCAGCGCCGCGTCGCCCGCGCCGAAGACCTTGTCCACGCCGCGCAGCTCGACGATGGGCTGCACGCGCAGCACCTCGACGACGGCGGCGCCCGCGCCCGGCGGAACGGCGGCCTGCTGCGGCGCCACCTCAGCCGGCCCGGCGCGCGGACGGGCAGGCCGACGACGGCGCGCGCGACGACGCCGCGCGCGACGACGCCGCGCGCAAAGACGGCGCGCGCAAAGACGGCGCGCGGCGCACAGCGAGCGACGGCTGCGCAGCGGCGAGCGACGGCTGCGCGGCGGCGCGCTCCGGCGCCACGGCGGAGGTCGGTGCAGCCGCGGGGAGCGCGGACGTCGTGTCGACCGGCGTGGTTTCGACCGGTGTCGTGTCGGCCGGCGTCGTGCCGGCGGGCGTCGTGCCGGCGGGCGTCGCGGCGCCGGCGCCGGCCTCGGCGCCCTTGTCCGGCGGCGCGTCCGGCGCGGCGGCCTTCGTCTTCTCGCCGGGGAGCCGCGGGTTCCAGAGCAGCACCTGCTGGCCGGGCGCCAGGCCCTCCGTGACCTCGATGGAGGTGTCGTTGCTCTGGCCGGTCTTCACCGCCACGCGCCGCGGCCGGCCGTCGGCGTCCTGGACCCAGCAGAACTGGCTGCCCTCCTCCTCGAAGACGCACTGCAGCGGCACCGCGACGACCTGCGCGAGCCGGCCGATGAAGATCTCCGCCTTGGCCGAGATGCCGGGCTTGAGCTTCAGCTCCTCGCTGCCCTTGAGCGTGACCTTCACGTCGAACTTCTTGACCTCGGGGTCGTTGCCGCGGTCGCTGTTGTTGCCGGCGATGTCCGCGACCTTCGTGACCTCGCCGTCGAGCACGAGGCCCGGGTAGGTGTCCATCGTGACCTTGGCGGTCAGGCCTTCCTTGAGCTTGTTGATGTCCGCCTCGTGCACCTGCAGCTTGACCTGCATGACGCGCAGGTCGGGCAGCGTGAAGAGCACCATCTCGCCCCAGACCTCGCCGCCGAGGCGGATGTTGTTGCGGTACCACGGCTGGTTCGGGTCGCCGTACAGCACGATGCCCGGGTGCGGCGCCTTGATGGTCATCTTGTCCAGCTCCTCGAGCTGCTTGCCGAGGCGCTTGTTCTTCATCGCGAGGCTCTTCGCGGCCTGCTCGACGGCGACCTCCTTCTGCCGCGTGGTCGCGGAGGCGCGCTTCTCGGTGTTCTCCTTGTCGCGCTGCGCGTCGCCGACGGCCACGTCCTTCTGCTCGGTCGTCATGGGCAGCGTGTACTTCTCGAAGATCTGCAGGTCGCGCCCCGCGCCGGTGAGCTCCACGTCCTTGCGCTCGAAGTCGATCTGGTCCTGCTCGAGCTGCGACTTCGTGATGTAGGTCTTGTCGAAGAGCGCCTGGCTGTCCGCGGCCTTCTTCTTCGCGTGGCTGTACTCCGTCTCGGCCTGCTTGATCGCGACCTCGAGCTTGCGCCGCTCGCTCGGCGCGTCCCCGTCCTGGTAGCGCTCCAGCTCCTTCTGCGCGCGGTCGAGCGCGATGGCCGCCTTCTCCGTCGTGGCGGTGTTCTCGCTGAGCTGGATCTCCAGCTCCGTGCGGGCGGTGTTGAGGTCCGCGTCGCCCTGCACGATGTCGAGCCGGAGCTGCTCGATGTCGGTCTCCAGGTCCTTCGTGTCGAGGCGCGCCAGCACCTCGTCCTGCGCGACCTGCCGGCCTTCCTCGACGATGAACGTGATCTTGCCGCTGCCGTCGGTGCCGGCGGAGATCTTCTGGCTGTCCTTCGCGACGAGCGTCCCGTTCTCGATGAGCGTCACGGTCATGTCCGCGCGCTCCACGACGTGCAGCATGGCGGCGGACGTCGCGCCGGCCGCTGCCCCCGGCGCGGACCACTGCCTCACGCCGAACGCCGTGGCCACCCCTGCGACCGCGAGCCCCGCGAGCACCACCGGCATCCTCATGGCGTCCACATCCCCCTCGCGTCGATGAACAGGAGCCCCAGGTCGCGCAGCAGCGTGAGGCGCGCGATGAAGTGCTCCGCCTTGAAGTCGATCAGCGCGTTCTGCGCGTCCACCAGCGACTGCCGCGCGTCGAGCAGGTCGCGGTTGTCCACATCGCCCGCCTCGTAGCGGATCTCGGTCACGGCCACGGCGCGCAGCTCCTGCTCGATCTGCTGCTTCTGCAGCTCGATCTGCTGCGCGACGCGGTCGAGCTGGCGGAGCTGGTCCTTGATGTCGCGCTCCGTGTTGTCGGTGAGCCGCGTGTACTCGCGGCGCGCGCGGTCCAGCGCGACCAGCGAGCCGCGGTAGACGTTGCGCTCCGACTGCCGGTTGAGCGGCAGGTTCAGCGTGAGGCCCAGCTTCGCGGACGGGCTCTCCGGGAACACGTCCGCGACGCTGTCCTTGGCGTTCGCCAGGCCGTACCCGGCAGCCAGCCCGAGGTCCGGCCGCAGCCCGTCGCGCGCGATGCGCACGGAGCGCTCGCTGTCCTCCAGGCGCTCGGCGGCCGTGACCAGGTCCAGCCGGTTGTGCAGCGCGACCGCCACCGCGGAGGCCGGGTCCAGCGCGACTGGCACGAAGGGCGGCTCCTCGTCGGCGATGACCACGGGCGTGCCGCTGGACAGCCCGAGGCGCAGCTTGAACGCGTCCACGTCCGCCTCGTACGCCGCGCGCGCCGTGAGCAGGTCCGTCTCCGCGTTGATGGCGCGGCGCCGCGCGAGGAACACGTCCTCGTCGCGGTTCCGGTCCACCTGCCGCAGCGCCTCGGCCTTGATCTGGTCGAACTGCGCGTCCTTCCCGTTCTGCTCGAGGTTCAGGAGCCGCTGCCGGCTGCTCACGAGGTCGAAGTACTCGTCCGCGATGCCGATGCTGAAGCTCTCGCGGAAGCGCTCGAAGTCGCGCACCGCGTAGACGATGTCGCGCTCGCCCTGCGTGAGCGCCTCGTGGCTGACCTCGTAGCCGGAGCCGCGCAGCAGCGGCTGGATGAGGTTGACGTTCAGGCTGCTGGTGAAGAACGGGTCGGCGCCCGCGTCCTGGCCGCCGCCGAGATGGCTCGCGGCGAGCGTGCCGAAGACCGAGAGGCCCGCGCCGGTGGGGAGCACCTGCGTGACGCCGAGGTCCCAGCCGAGCACGCTCGACGACGGCGCGTCCTTCGCGTCGCTCCAGAGCGAGGCGACGGTGGACGTGAGCTGCGGCCCGAAGTCGTAGCGCGTGAGCGACAGCCCGAGTCCCTGCAGGTACAGAGACTCCTTCTCGTCGAGGAAGTCGCGCCCGCTCGTCACCGCGATGGCGAGCGCCGCGGAGAGGTCCAGGTGCAGCGGCTCCGCGGCCGGCGGGCCATCGGCCGGCGCGGCCGGCGCGGACGGCGCGTCCGCTGCCGTCGCGGGGGGCGCCGGCTCCGGCTGCAGCACGCGCGCCGCGCGATCGCCGAGCGTGGCATAGCTCGCGTCCGCGAGCAGCGAGCCCACCTCGACGTCCGCCTCGGCGACGTAGTCGGCCGGCCCCGCGCATCCCGGCAGCCCCGCCGCGAGCGCCGCGCCCACCGCGAGGCCCGCAAACCGCGCGCGCCCCGGGAACAGCGCGACGCGTGAGAACTGTGCGACGCGCCAGAACAGCGCGACGCGCGAGAACTGCGCGAGGCGCGAGAACTGCGCGAGGCGCGAGAACTGCGCGAGGCGCGTCGATCGCGCGCGCCTCGACGTCTGCACGCGCTGCAGGGGTCGCGTGGCGCACGCGGGGCGCGGCACGGCCTCGGTGGATGGTGGAATCCGCATCCCGACACTTCCGCGCGCGCCCCTCGCCGGGCTCGCCGTCCTTCGCACCCGTGGTCCGCGCACCGCGCGCACCGGCAACTCGGACGGCCAATGTATCGCACGGCGTCCCGGCCGGGAGCGGCGAGCCCGTGTCGAGAAACAGCGCGAGCCCGCACCGATCCTGCGATCGGTGCGGGCCCGCGGGAGGCGGCCGCGCGGTGAGGCGCGGTCAGCCGGTCAGGTGATCAGCGAGCGAGGCCCGGAGCCTGCGTCGCCGCAACGGAGTAAGGCAGGCCGACCACGGCCGCGACCTGGTCCATCTCGCCCTGCGCCGGAACATCGGCCATCGTCGGGCTGATCGGGTTGTTGCCGGTCCAGAACTCGACCGAGTTGAAGATGATCGCATCGCCCAGCATGCAGACGCCGTAGACGGGGATGATCACGAGGACCAGGAACATGCCCTCGTTGCCCCACTTGCCGTCGACATGGCCGTTCCAGTTGTGCAGCTTCTTGGTCAGGTTGAACGGACCGTAGCAACCGCTGGACAGGGTGGCGAGGCACAGCGCCGCGACGAGAGCACTCCGCTTCAAGGACTTCTGCATGTGACCGTCTCCGAGAGAGCTTGGTTTGGAAAGCGCGGGCGCCAAGGGTGCCGGCCACCGGCCGGGATGTGCCCGAACGCGCGCACTCTAACCAATCGCTCCAAAGGTCGATGCGAGAAGTTGCCGCGCCCGCAAGGGCCGCGCGGCGCCCTCCGCGCGGCCGTCACACGTGCGGTTGCGCCTTGCGACCGGCTCGCGTCTCGGCCGGCTTGACGTCCGCGGCCTTGCCGTCGGCGGCCTTCGCACCGGCGACGCTCGTGTCGGCGGCCCTGGACTCGGCGGCGCTGGTGTCGCCGCGCGACTCGCTGCGCGTGTCGTTGCGGCCGCGTGCGCCGCGCGCCGCGCCGGCCGGCGCCGGGAGCGCCAGCACGTGCGCCCCGGCGGACGTGCGCAGGGCCTCGGCCAGCTCCGCGTGGCAGGTGAGCACGACCACCTGCCGGCGCGCGCCGAGCTCCGCGAGCAGCGCGACGCCCTGGCGGCTGCGCGCGGCGTCCCAGTTCACGAGCACGTCGTCCAGCACGAGCGGCAGCGGCTGGCCGCCGTCCATCTGGTCCGCGAGCGCCAGCCGCAGCGACAGCTGCAGCTGCTCGCGCAGGCCGCGCGACAGCGGGTGGCCGGCCGCCACGGGCTGCGGCATGTCGGCCCGCTTCACGAAGAGCCGCGGCGCGCCGGCCTCATCCGTGCGCTCCACCTCCAGCCGCTCCCAGCGCCCGCCGGTGAGCGCGCGCAGGTGCGCCGAAGCGGCCGTGAGCACGGGGCTCTGGAAGCGCTCGCGGTAGCGGGCCTCCGCCTCGCGCACGAGGCCCGCCAGCAGCGCCATGCGGTCGCGCCGCCGCGCGAGCGAGTGCAGCTGCTCCTTCGCCGACGCGATGGCGCCGTCGAGATCGCACAGGTCGCGCCGGCCCGAGAGCGCCGCGCGCTCCAGCATCAGCTCGGCCTGCTCGCCGGCGAGCGTCGCGAGGCCGCCCTCGGTCTGCTCGATGTTGCGGACCAGCGCGACGCGCTGCTCCGTGGAGAGATCCAGCGTCTCGCCGACGGCCAGCGCGGCCCGTCCCTCCTCGCCGCGCTCCTTCCAGTCGGGGAAGCGCTCGTGCAGCGCGCGCTCCAGCGCGTCGGCGTCCTTCAGCCACTGCCGCGCCTGGTCCAGCCAGCGCAGGCCGGCCTCCGGGCTCCGGCCCTCGAAGTCGAGCTGCGAGAGGCGCCTCTCGAAGAGGGACAGCTCCTGCTCGGAGGCCTGCCGTCGCGCGTCGGCCGACGTGCGGCTCTCGCGCAGGCCGGGCAGCGCCCGCGTGGACTCCTCCGCGCGCCGCCTGTTGCCCAGCGCGGTCTGCAGCCGGTCCAGCCACAGCGTGGCGGAGTCCATCGCGTTGCCGGGCAGCACCATCTCGAGGCTCTCGGCCAGGCGGCCGCCGCGCGCCTCGCGCTCGCGGGCGCGTCGCGCCACGGCCTCGCGCTCGCCGAGCAGGCGCGTCATCTCGCGCAGCACGGCGCGCAGCTCTTCGAGGTCGTTGTACAGATCCTGCCCAGGCTGCTCGAGGCGGCCGGGCGCGATGGGGAGCACCGACACGTGCTGGGTCACCGCCGCACGCGCCGCAGCGCGCTCCGCGACGCGGACGGACACGCGCTTGACGCAGTCCTCCGTGCGCTGGCGCGCGGCGACGAGCCGGCGCTCGAGCTCGGGGCGCGCCGCGACGTGCGCGAGGCCCTGCTGCGTCGGCCCGAGCTGGCTCGCCACGGTCTCGAACTCGTGCAGGCCGAGCTGCGCGCGCAGCCTGGCGCACTCCTCGCCCTGCGCCTTCGCGCGCGCCTCGTCCGGGAGCAGCACCACGACCTCCGGCTTGCGCCGCAGGACCACGACGCCCGCGGCGGCGAGCGCGGCCGCCACCGGCCCGAGCAGCATCCAGCCCGCGCCGTGGGTCCGCACGAGCGCCGCGCCGAGCGCGCCCGCCGCCGCGAACAGCCCCAGCGGCGCGAGCAGCCGGCGCCCCGCGCCCTTCGGCTTGTCCTTCTTCGCTCCCGGGGCCTTGCTCGCCTCGATGTCCTTCTTCAGCGCGTCGAGCACGTCCTCGCGGCCCTGCAGCTCGCGCAGCAGCGCCTCGCGCGCGCGGAGCTTCTTCTCCGCGTCGCTGTTGGGGACGGCCTCGAAGTCCAGCTCGCACACGTGCGTGGCCTCGCGGGCCTGCCGCACCTCGTCCTGCGCGAGCTCGGGCAGGCGCCGCGAGTCCTCCCACAGCTTCACGCGCGAGGCGAGCTCCGCCATCGGCAGGCGCGAGAGCGTCTCGCGCTGGCCGGGGTCCAGGCGGTCGGAGAAGACCTGCGCGGCGCGCTCGGCGAAGAGCGCCTCCTGCGCGTCGCGGGCGCGGTCCAGGTCGTTGAGGTGCACGAGGTCCTGGTGGTGCACCGCGGCCTCGCCGACGAGCGCGCGGATCTCCTGCTCCACCGCGAGGATGGAGGTGTCCTGCAGCGAGAGCGTGGCGCGCTTCTCGTGGCCGGAGATGTCGCCGTCGAGACGCGCCTCCGCGGCGCGCTGCTCCTTGACCGAGGCGCGCAGCGCGGACAGGCGCCCGGGTGCGTCCTCGGGCAGGTCGTCCACCGCGAGGCGCTGGCCCGACTGCCTGCGGAGCTGCTCGATCTCCTGGAGGCCGCGCAGCACGGGCAGCAGGCGCTCGGCGCGCTGCAGCGTGCCGGCGATGTGCCAGGCCTTGCCCGCGAGCAGCTCGCGCAGCACGAGCTGCCGGCGCTGCCGCGCGGCGGCGGCGGCCCGCTCCCGCTCGAGCCGGCGCAGGTGCACGGAGAGGCGGCGGTGACGGCTGGCGCCGCGCGCCTCGCTGCGCCACAGCTCCGCGGCGCGCTCGTCGAGGTTGCCGGCCGCCTCGCGCGCGGTGCGCAGCGCGGGCAAATGGCAGCCGCCGAGCAGCCGCTCCTCCACGGCCTTCCACGCCGCGTCGTCGAGCGTCGCGAGCCCGGAGAGCGCCAGCGCGTGGAAGCTGTCGAAGTGTGCGCGCGTGACCGGGCCCACGCAGTCCAGCGGCCTGTTGCCGAGGTCGTTCGCGGAGGCGTCGGGGAACACGTTTCCCGCGGGATGCGCGGCGGCATCGGGCGCGGACGTCGTGGTCGCGCCGCTCACCGTGAGGGCGCCCTCGGGCGCGTGCCGCAGGCGGCGCGCGACGGCGACGGAGCTGCCGTCGGCGAGCGTGAAGCCCGCGCGGCCCGACAGCGGCGCGCCGTTCCACGGCGCGTAGCAGTGGTCGGCGCGGTCCGCCGGCGAGAAGCCGTAGAGCATCGTCGCGAGGAATTCGAGGAAGGTGGACTTGCCGGACTCGTTGTCGCCCAGCAGCACGAGCACGCGATGTCTGCCGAGGTCCTCGCCGCGCAGGTTCTCCAGCGCGCCGAAGCTCTCGATCTCGAAACGGTCCAGTCTCATGCGCTCTCCTTGAGCAGGCTCTCGCCGGCCGCGCTGTCGATCCCATGGAGCAGTGAGCGGAGGTAGGCGCGCTTGGCGGCCTCGTCGCCGCCGTCGCAGCCGGCGAGCGCGCCGGGCGCCAGCCGCGCGAGCAGCGCCTCGTCGGAGGCCAGCTCGTCGATGACCTGCAGCGAGAGCCCGAGCACGTGCGGCTGGCCGCGGTGGCTGCCGAGCGCGACGGGGCGGTGCACGCCGCACTCGACCAGCTGCAGCGCGAGCACGCCCGCGGGCAGCAGCTCCGCGCACAGCTGCTCGGAGAGCTCCTCGAGCAGCTCATCGCGCTGCAGCTCCGCGGCCGCGGGGCACGGTCCGGAGAGCTCCACGCGCAGCATCCAGCGCTGGCCGCCGTCGGCGGCGTCCGGGCCCGCGAGGCGCAGGAAGGCTTCCGTGACGGAGGCGCGCAGCGCGGAGAGGTCCGCGATCGCGGCGAGGTCGGGCACGTCCAGCGTCTCCCAGCGCACGCCCGCGAGCGGCCGGAACTCCGCCGTCACCGCGCCGCGCGGCTGCCCGGCGACCGGCGCCGGCACCGTGACGAGCAGCGCGCCGCGCGCGCCGGTCTCGCCCGCATGATGGCCGATGAGCGTGCCGGCATAGCAGGCCAGCGGCCCCGAGCCGGCCGGCGCGTCGCTCGCGCGCAGCTCCTGGCGGCCGTGCACGTGCCCGAGCGCCCAGTAGTCGTAGCCGGTGGCGGCGAGATCGGCGAGCGTGCACGGTGCCACGGCGGGATGGCGCTCCATGCCGGCGGCCTCGGCGACGCGCGCGTGCAGCAGGCCGACGGTCGGCACGGCGCCGTTGCCGGCCGGGAAGAGCGCGGCGAGGTTGCTGCCGTCGCGCTCGTCCGCGTGCCCGGCGGCGATGGCGCGCCCGACGAGCGCGCCGTCGCATGCGGTGATGGCGATGATCTGCGGCTCGTGGCCCGTCACGAGCGTCACGCGCGAGGTCGGCCAGGCCAGGCGCGCGGCGCGGCCGTCGCGCCCGCCGCTGTCGTGGTTGCCGCAGGCGATGACGACGTGGATGCCGGCCGCCGCGAGCCGCCCGACCTGCTCGAGCAGGAACTCCTCCGTGGCGAAGGTGAGCCGCTCGTCGTCGAAGAGGTCGCCCGCGATGAGCAGCGCGTGCACGTGCTCCGCGAGGCACAGGTCGGCCACGCGCAGGAAGGCGGCGCGGCCCGCGTCGTGCAGGCGCGCGCGCACGTCGTCGCTCGCGCAGCGGAAGGGCGCATCCAGGTGCACGTCGGCGCAGTGCACGAAGCGGAAGGGCGTCTCGCCGGCGTGCGGCACGGCGGCGGAATGGGACGGCTGGCTCATGGCGCGGCCTCGTCGCGGGGTGTCGGGCGGTGGTGGAAGGCCCGCCGGGAACGGCGCCGCGGCCCGGGCGCGCGACACGCCGGTCCGAGGTTCGCCCGTGGGCTTGCCGCCTATCGGCAGATTTCGGGCTGAAGTTGTGGCCTCGGCGGGCTGACGCGGCCGCTCCCGCCTCACCAGGCTGTCGCCTCTCAGATCCCCCGCAGCGCGGCGACGTCGTCCGTGACCAGCGCGTCCACGCCCCAGGCGCGCAGCGTGCGGGCGCGGTCCGGGTCGTTGACCGTGTACGCGAGCAGCGGCACGCCGGCGGCCTTGACCGCGCGCACGAGCGGCGCGGTCAGCCGGCTCTCCTCCGCGTGCAGCGAGACGCACTCCAGCGCGCCGAGGCGCTGGCGCCAGTCGTCGGGCACGGCCTCGACGAGCAGGCCGCGCAGCAGGTCGGGGGCCGCCTCGCGCGCCGCGGCGAGCGAGTCCAGCGCGAAGCTGGACAGCACCGGCGGCGGCAGGTGGGCGGGCCAGTGGCGCGCCGTCGCCATCGCCACGGCGCGGCCGGTCTCCTCCTCGCGCCCGGGGCACGGCTTGATCTCGATGTTCGCGCCCAGCCCGAGCTTGCCGAGCAGCGCGAGCGCCGGCAGGAAGCCCGGCACGCGCTCGCGCGCGAAGGCCTTCCCGAACCAGCTCCCCGCATCCAGCTTCGCGAGGTCCTTCCAGCGCATGTCGGACACCGGGCCGCGCCCGCTCGTCGTGCGCTCGAGCAGCTCGTCGTGCATGAGCAGCAGCTCGCCGTCGGCGGAGAGCTTCACGTCGAACTCGACCCAGGGAGCGCCGGCCGCGGCCGCGAGGCGCAGCGCGGCCAGCGTGTTCTCGGGCGCGAGCCGGCGCGCGCCGCGGTGCGCGATGAGGCGCGGGAGTGCGGCGCTCACGTGGGGTCGGTGTCGTCGGGTGAGGCCTTGCGCCCGCCGCGCTGGAAGTGCTCGCTGCCGTGCAGCGTGCGCGCGGTGTCCAGCGCCCGCGCCACCAGCTCGCGCGCGCCGGCGCGCAGCGACTCGCTGCCCTGCACCGCGCGCACGTTGCGCTGCATGTCCTCGGCCGTCCAGCCGCGGCTGTGCGCGATGAACGGGAACTGCGGGAAGCTGAAACCCAGCTCGCCGAAGAAGGTGAGCATCTGCCCGGCCACCGCCTGGATGTTGTCCTGCCCGCCCGTGATGATGAACGCCGCGACCTTGCGCTGGATGAGCACGCGGTTCGCGATGGTCACCTGGTTCTGGATGCAGTTCATGCGCTCCACCATGCGCACGTAGAGCGAGGACGGCCCGCCCCAGCGGATGGGCGTGGAGACGAGCACCACGTCGGCCCAGTGCACCAGCGCCTCGTAGACCGGCGTGAGCATGTCGTCCGCGATGCGCTCGGTGATCGCGCAGGGCCAGGTGCAGGCGCGCGCGGCCTTGCTGTAGTTTCCCTCGCACTCGCGGAAGGGCAGCTCGCGCAGGCGCAGCAGTCTCGTCTCCGCGTGCAGCTCGGATTCCGCGTGGGCCAGCGCGTGCTCCAGCAGGTGGTCGCTCGTGGAGAAGCGCGGATTGCCGAGGTCCATCGCCGTGGTGGAGATGCCGGCCACGCGCGGCCGCTCGTGCGGCTCGGAAACGACCGGCCGCGCCAGCGGGTGGCCCGGGTGCGGCAGCAGCGCGCGCGGGCTGGAGGGCGACAGGTCGACCCACACCGCCTCGCCGCGCACCTCCGCCGCGTGGGTGGGGACGGCCTCGGCGTCGTAGGGCGCCGGCCCGCGGCCGGTCTTCACGCTGTACTCCCAGGCGTGCCACGGGCACATCACGTACTCGCCGTGCAGCGCGCCGCCCGAGAGCGGGCCGGCCTTGTGGTTGCACGTGTCGGAGATCGCCCACGGCCGGCCCTCCAGCCAGAACAGCGCGAGCCGCGTGCGCTCCAGCGTGACCGGCAGGCTGCCGCGCCGCTGCAGCTCCGCGCGCGAGCACGCGGCCAGCCAGCGATCCGTCCCGGCCATCCCGTCCTCCCGTGCGCACCCGTCGCAGCGCGCGGCGAGCATAGCAGGCCGCGCGAGCCGGCTGATACCTTGGCCGGATGTCCGTGCAGCCCGACAGCGACGACCCGGCCGCCGCGCTGCACGCAGCCACCGCATGGCAGGAGGTCGCCGCGCAGGCGCGGCTCGCCGGGCCCGTGGTCGTCGTGCAGGTGGGCCTCTTCGCGATGGGGCTCGTCGACAGCGTGATCGTCGGGCACGTGGAGCACGATGCCGCGACGCAGCTCGCGGGCGTCGCGCTGGGCAGCCTCTACTCGTGGGGCGTGCTCGCGCTGGGCATGGGCACGCTCATGGCGCTCGACCCGCTGGTCGCGCAGGCGGCCGGCGCGCGCGACGTGGACGCGATCGGCCGCGCGGTGCAGCGCGGCGCGGTGCTGGCGCTGCTGCTCACGCTGCCGGCGGCGCTGGCGCTGCTGCTCGCGCGTCCGGTCCTGTCGCTGCTCCACCAGCCGCCGGCGGTCGTCGCGATCGCGGCGGCCTACGCGCGCTGGGCCATCCCGGGCGTGCCGGCCTTCTTCGCCTTCGTCGTGCTGCGCCAGACCCTCCAGGCGCTGCACCGGCTGCGGCCGATCGTGATCGTCATCGTGATCGCCAACGTGGCGAACGCGCTGCTGGACTGGGGCTTCGTGCACGGGCGCTTCGGCCTGCCGGTGCTCGGCGCGGTGGGCACCTCGCTGGCCACGACGCTCTGCCGCTGGATGATGTGCGGCATGCTGCTCGCGATGGCGTGGTCGCTCGTGGGCCAGCACCTGCGCCCGTTCCGGCGCGAGGCCGCCGACCGCGCCGCGCTGCTGCGCATGCTGCGCATCGGCCTGCCCATCGGGCTCATGATCGTGTCGGAGATCCTGGCCTTCGGCACGCTCACGGTCTTCATGGGCCAGATGGGCGCGACGCAGATGGCCGGGCACCACGTCGCGCTGAACCTCGCGGCGCTCGCGTACATGGTGCCGCTGGGGATCTCGGCGGCCGCGTCCGTCCGCGTCGGCCACGCCATCGGCCGCGGCGACGCCGCGGGCACGCGCCGCGCCGCGACCGTCTCGCTCTGCGCGGGCGCGGGCGTGATGTGCGTCTCCGCGCTGCTCTTCGTGCTCATGCCGACGCAGCTCGCGCGGATCTACACCGCGGATGCCGGCGTGCTCGCGATGGCCGCCACGCTGCTGCCCATCGCATCCATGTTCCAGGTCTTCGACGGCGTGCAGATCGTGGCCGGCGGCGTGCTGCGCGGCTCGGGCGACACGCGCACGCCGATGATCGTCTACATGGTCGGCTACTGGGTCTTCGGGCTGCCGCTCGCGCTCTGGCTCGCCTTTCCGCGCGGCATGGGGCCCGCCGGGCTGTGGTGGGGGCTGGTCGCCGCGCTGGCGCTCGTCGCGCTGGTGCTGCTCGCGCGCGTCCGCTCGCGCCTCGCGCGCCCGCTGCAGCGCGTGAGCGTGGACCGCGCCGCGCCCACCGCGGAGCGGTGAGCGTGCCGGCGCGTGCGTGTCTCGCGCTGCTCGCGGCCGCATGGCTCGCGCCCTCGTGCTCGACGTCGCCAACGCCGCAGGCTGCCACGGACGGCACCGCCGCGCCCGCGGCGCAGGCTGCCCCGGACGGCATCGCCGCGGCGGCGGCGCGCGTCGCGCGAGCGAGCGCCGACGCGCCCGCGCCCGCCGAGCCCGCGCGGGGTGGCGCGCCGGGCGTCGCGATCCACGACATCCAGGGCGCGGGACACGTCTCGCCGCTCGCCGGGCAGCGCGTGGCCGGCGTGCGCGGCATCGTGACCGCGCTGCACGCGGGCGGCTTCACGCTGCAGGCGGCGGACCGCGATGCCGACGACTCGCCCGCCACCTCCGAGGCGCTGCTCGTGCACACCGGCGGCGCGCCGGCGCCCGGCGCGCGCCCGGCGAACGGGACCGATGCAGGGCGGCGCGCCCCGCAGGTCGCCGTCGGGGACGAGGTGTCCGTCGCGGAGCACCGGCCGGAGAAGCGCGGCGAGCAGCTCGCCGTCACGGAGCTTGCGGACGGCCCGGAGGTCGTGGTCCTCGCGCACGGCACCGCGCTGCCGGCCGCGGTGCTGCTCGGTCGCGGCGGCCGCGTGCCGCCCGCGCGCGTGACCTGCGATGACGCGCGCGGCGGCGACGTCGAGCAGGGCGGCGCATTCGACCCGGACGCCGACGGCCTGGACTTCCTCGAGAGCCTGGAGGGCATGCGCGTCGCCGTGCAGGACGCGCTCGCCGTCGCGCCGACAAGCGGGCGCGGAGAGCTGTGGGTCGTGGGCGACGGCGGCTCGCTCGCGAGCGGCCTCTCCGCGCGCGGCGTGCTGGTGGCCACGCCGGGCGACGACAACCCGGAGCGGCTGCTGCTCGACGGCGGCACGGTGCGCCTGCCGCGCGTGGACGCCGGCGCGCGTTTTCCCGGCCGGCTCACGGGCGTGCTCGGCTACGCCTTCGGCAACTTCCGCATCGCCGTGCAGGAGCTGCCTCCGCCGCAGGGCGGCGCGCGCCCGGACAGCGACGAGCCGCCCGCGCGCGACGGCGAGCTGCTCGTCGCGACGCTCAATCTCGAGAACCTCTCCGCGCGCACGGCGGCCGCGCGCGTCGCGGCGCTCGCGCGGCAGGTCGCGCTCGCGCTGGGCGCCCCCGACCTGCTCGCGGTGCAGGAGGTGCAGGACGAGTCGGGGCCCGCGGACGACGGCGTCACGTCGGCGGCCGGCACGGTGGCGCGCCTCATCGCGGCCATCGCGGCCGCGGGCGGACCGGCGTACCGCTACGTGGACGTCGCGCCGGCCGACGGCGAGGACGGCGGCCAGCCCGGCGGCAACATCCGCCAGGGCCTGCTGTTCCGCGCCGACCGCGGGCTGCTGCTCGTGCCGCGCGGCGCCGCGGGCGCGCACGATGCCGTGGCGGTCGAGCGGGGCGCGGACGGCGTGCACGTCTCGGCGAGCCCGGGACGCATCGCGCCGCTGCACCCGGCCTTCGCGAACAGCCGCAAGCCGCTCGCGGCGGAGTTCCGCTGGCGCGGGCGGTCGCTCTTCGTCGTCGCGAACCACTGGAACAGCAAGCTCGGCGACGAGCCGCTCGCCGGCCGCCACCAGCCCCCCGGACGCGGCAGCGAGGCGCGGCGCACGGACCAGGCCCGCGTCGTGCGCGCCTTCGTCGAGGAGCTGCTCGCCGCGGATCCCGGCGCGGATCTGCTGGTGCTCGGCGACCTCAACGACCTGCCGCACTCCGCGCCGCTGGCCGTGTTGGCCGGGGGAGCGGTTGGCGGAGAGGCCGGCAGCGATGCTGGCGAGGCTGGCGATGCTGGCGAGGCCGGTGAGGTCGGTAAGGTCGGTGATGCCGGTGATGCCGGTGATGCCGGCGCGGGCCGTCCGCCCGGCCGTGCGCTCAGCGACCTCGCGGAGCGCCTCGCTCCGACGGAGCGCTTCACCTACGTGCACGAGGGCAACGGCCAGCAGCTCGACCACATCTTCGCGAGCGCGCACCTGCTCGCCGCCGGGCCGCCCGCCTTCCGCATCGTGCACGTGAACGCGGAGTTCGCGGAGCAGGCCAGCGACCACGACCCGTGCGTCGCGCGGCTGGTCCTCGGGGCGGACCGAGGCGCGGGGCCGGCGCCGGCGAGCGGACGCTGACGCCGCCAGCCCGCGCGTTGCGGGCGCACCGCAACCGGCGGCGCTCCGGTGACGAACCTGCGCGAGCGTGGCGGGACCGGCGGCGCAGCGCGTAATCTCTCGCCGCAGATGCAACGCCCCCGGCTCAGGACCTTCGTCGACGTGCGGCCGGGGGAGGTCGGCGCGCTGCTGCTCTCCTCGGCCTACTTCTTCTTCCTGCTCTGCGGCTACTCCGTGCTTCGGCCGATGCGCGACGCGTGGGGCATCGAGGGCGGCACCGACAAGCTGCCGTGGCTCTTCACGGCGACCTTCGTGACGATGCTCGCGGTCAACCCGATCTACGGGGCGGTCGTCTCGCGCGGCAGCCGCCGGCGCATCGTCCCGCGCGTGTACCGCTTCTTCGCGCTCAATCTGCTGGCCTTCTATGCGCTGCGGCGCCTCGACGTGGCCCCGATCGCCGTGGGCTACGTCTTCTTCGTCTGGATCTCGGTCTTCAACCTCTTCGTCGTCGCGATCTTCTGGTCCTTCATGGCCGACCTGTTCACCAGCGAGCAGGGACGGCGGCTGTTCGGCTTCATCGCGGTGGGCGGCACGCTGGGCGCCTTCGCGGGGCCGATGCTCACGCGCCAGCTCGTCGGGGAGATCGGCGCCGGCAACCTGCTGCTGCTCTCGGTCGCGCTGCTGGAGGCCTCCACGCAGTGCGTCGGCTGGCTGCTGCGCCACACCGAGGCGCGCGCGGGCCTCGCGGCGGGGCCGGAGGTGCGCGTCGGCGGCTCCCTCCTCGGCGGCATGAAGCTGGTCTTCGCGGACCGCTACATGCTCGGCGTCGCGGCGCAGATCCTGTGCCTCACCACGACCGCGACCTTTCTCTACCTGCTCCAGGCGCGCATCGTCTCGCAGAGCGTGCAGGGCGCCGACCAGCGCACGCGGGCCTTCGCGGACATCGAGCTCACGGTGACGACCATCGAGATCGTGCTCCAGCTCTGCCTCACCGCGCCGCTGCTGCGCCGCGCGGGCCTCGGCGTGGCGCTGCGCGTGCTGCCCGTGCTCACCGCGCTCGGCTGCGCGCTGCTCGCGGCGTGGCCCGTCCTCGCGATGGTGACGCTGTTCCAGGGCGTGCGCCGTGCGGTGCAGTACGCGATCTTCCGGCCCTCGCGCGAGCTGCTCTTCACGGTCGTGGACCGCGAGCGCAAGTATGCGAGCAAGGGCTTCATCGACACCGTCGTGTACCGCGGCGGGGACTGGGCCTCCGCGCAGGTGTTCGCCGGCCTGGAAGTCCTCGGCCTGAAGACGGCCGGTCTCGCTCTGGCGGGGCTGCCGGTCGTCGGCGCCTGGTACGCGCTCTCGGGTTTCCTCGCGCGGCGCCAGCAGGTGCTCGCGCGCGAGCAGGTCGCCGCGCTCGCCGCGACCGCCGCGACCGCCGCGACCGCCGCCTCACCGCCTTCGTCATCCCTCGCGAAAGGTTCCGCTGCATGAACGTCCACGCGCTCCGAAACTCGTCGATCCCGGCCCGCACGTCCCGCAACGATCGTGGCGGTCCGTGCGGGCTTGCACACGGCCTGTCGCTCGCCTGCGCCTCGCTGCTCGGCGCGGCGCTCCTCGCCGGCACGGCCGCCGCGCAGCAGGCCGCCGCGACGCCGGCGCCGCAAGCCGCGCCCGCCGCCGCGGCGCACGACGCCGTGCCGGAGCCGAAGCGCATCCTCATCCTGGGAGGCACGGCCTTCCTCGGGCCGGAGATCGTGGAGGCCGCGCTGGCGCACGGCCACCACATCACGCTGTTCAACCGCGGGAAGACACGGCCCGACCTGTTCAAGGACAAGCCGCAGATCGAGATCCTGCACGGCGACCGCGATCCGAAGAAGGACGAGGGCCTCGCGTCGCTGAAGGCCGCGATCGATGCCGGCGTGCGCTGGGACGCCGTGGTGGACACGTCGGGCTTCGTGCCGCGCCTCGTGAAGGCGAGCGCCGAGCTGCTCGCGCCGGCCATCGGGCAGTACGTCTTCATCTCGACGATCTCGGTCTTCGCGGAGGACGTCCCGCCGCACAGCGCCGAGGACGGGAAGCTCGCGACGTTGCCGGACGAGAGCAGCGAGGAGGTGATGCAGTACTACGGCGCGCTGAAGGCTCTGTGCGAGAAGGCCGCCGACGCCGCTGCGCCGGGCAAGGTCACGAACCTCCGCCCGGGCCTCATCGTCGGCCCGGGCGACGGCAGCGACCGCTTCACCTACTGGCCGGTGCGCATCGCGCGCGGCGGCGAGGTGCTGTGCCCCGGCGACGGCGCGGACCCCATCCAGTTCATCGACGTGCGCGACCTCGCGGAGTTCACGGTGCACTGCATCGAGACGGGCAGCTTCGGCACCTTCAACGTGAACGGCCCCGCGGCCGAGATGCCGATGCGCGCGCTGGTGGACGCCTGCGTCGCCGTCGCGAAGGACAGCTCCGCGCCGCCCGCGACGCTGACCTGGGTGCCGGCCGACTTCCTGGAGAGCCACCAGGTCGCGCCGTGGGGCGACATGCCGGTGTGGATCCCGCGCGGCCCCGAGATGGGCTTCTCGAGCATCGACAGCAGCAAGGCGATCGCCGCCGGCCTGCGCTTCCGCCCGGTCGCCGACACGGTGCAGGCCACGCTGGCCTGGTGGGCGGCGCTCCCCGAGACGCGCCGCGCCAAGCTGAAGTCCGGTCTGTCGCCCGAGCGCGAGACCGAAGTCCTCGCGGCATGGAAGGCGAAGCAGGCGGGGGGCTGAGCGTCGCACACCGTGGGTGCTGTCTGGCTCGCCATTCAGCTCGTGCTGATGGATGCCGCCTTTGGCTGGTACTCATTCCGGAACATCGACGCCCCGGGCTTCGCG
>Ga0193753_10001581_pt1 | contig 19257 bp, 15 predicted proteins | sample H1c2metaG_FD_144925 | JGI IMG/M metagenome (GOLD analysis project Ga0193753, IMG submission 144925) | Soil microbial communities from a riparian zone of the East river system, Colorado, United States - H1c2 | ecosystem: Environmental > Terrestrial > Soil > Riparian zone | place: USA: East...
GCAGGCGCGGTCGCGGCGGTGGCCGCTGGGGCGATCCCTCGTCGCGTCGCGGGCGCTGACGCGGCCTCACCGAGACGCGCCATGCGGAGTGCTCCCACCAGGTCGTCGCGTCGAACCGGCTTGGTCAGGCACGCGACGACACCGCGAGCACGGCTCTGTAGCGACAAGACCGGTGCCTCGACCGTCGTCACCATCAGCACCGCCGGCGGCACCGCGTGACCACGCCACCGCGCCTCTTGAAGCACCTCGAGCCCGGTGAGCCCTGGCATCTGATGATCGAGCAGCGCCAGGTGGAACGGCTCTTCGCCGGACTGCCGGGCAGTGAGCGCCTCGACGGCCTCCGCACCGGACGCCACCATGGTCACGTCGGCGCCCAGGCGACGCAGCAGGTCGTCGAGCATGCTGCGGTTCACGTGCACGTCGTCGGCCACGAGGATCCGGAAGCCCGACAAGGGAGTCTCCGACACAAACGGATCCTCCTCCACGTGGCTGACCGGCAGGACGACGCGGAAGGTCGAGCCCTGCCCCGGCCTGCTGTCGACCGAGATCTGCCCGTCCATCAGCGCGACGAGCCGCGCCGAGATCGTGAGGCCGAGGCCAGTGCCGCCAAACCGCCGCGAGGTCGACCCGTCGGCCTGGGTGAAAGGGTCGAAGATCGCGGAGAGCCGCTCCCCCGAGATGCCGATGCCCGTGTCTTCGACGGAGAATTCGATCTGTGCGCAGCCCTCGTGTACTGGCGCAGGCGCCGGCGCAACCAGGCGGGCGCGCAGCGTAATACCGCCGTGCTCGGTGAACTTCACCGCGTTGCCGAGCAGGTTGACGAGCACCTGCCGCACCCGGTGCGCGTCAAGGCGCACACGCGCGGGCAGCCCGGCGTCCTGTACGCAGGAGATCTCGAGCGACTTCTGCTGCGCCGCCAGCGCTACCGATCGCACGACCTCGTCAATGAAGCCTTCGAGGCCCACATCCACCGGCTCGAGCTGCATGCGTCCGGCTTCGATCTTCGAGAAGTCGAGGATCTCGTTGATGATGCCGATCAGGCTCTGCGCCGAGCTGGTGGCGATCGAGAGGTACTCACGCTGCTGATTGGTGAGATCGGTTTCGAGCACAAGCTCGGTCATGCCGATTACCCCGTTCAGCGGGGTCCGCAGCTCGTGGCTCATGTTCGCCACGAATTCGCTCTTGGCGCGGCTCCCCCCTTCGGCCCGTTCCTTGGCGGCCTGCAGCTCGCGCGTCCGCTCCTCGACCTGGTGCTCGAGCGTGTCCCGATGTCCGGCCAAGGCCGCGTCGCGGACCGCGATCTCGGCGAGCATGTCGTTGAAGCCTTTCGACAGGCGGCCAATCTCGTCGTCGCGATCCGCGCCGTTCACACGAATCGAGTAGTCCCGAGCTACGGTCACATCCGCCATCGCCGTGGACAGTGTCCGGATCGGCCCCACGATCGACCGCTGCATGCGGGCCGCCATGAGCAGGGCGAGACCCATCGATACCAGGAAGGCCACCAGGCCGATGAGCACGACGCGCCGGGTAGCCTCCTGCAGCTCGCCGAGGCTGGCCTTCACGTACATCGTCCCGACGACCGTGCCGTTGTGCACCACAGGCCGCGTGACGGCGAAAAAGCCGTCGTGCTCGCCGGTGGGCAGACCCTCGGTGCGTTCGGGCGGGGGAGCCACGTCGCGAGCGTAGAACGCGAGGCGGACGCCAATCCGGTTGTAGACCGCCGCGGCCGCCACATTCGGGCGGAAGCGCAGCGAGGCCAGCGTGTCGCTGGCCGAGGCGGCGTCATCGAACAGCAGCGCCGCCGCGCTGTTGGCGCTCAGCACATCGGCGAGCGTGCGCACATCGACGCGCATCTCCTCGCGCGAGGCCAGGCCCTCGGAGACAGCGGTGCTGCCCACGGCCAACGCGAGTGCCACGCCAATCGCGAGGGCAGTGATGACGGTGAGCTTCTGACCAACCGTGAGCGTACGGATATGCAGCGATGAGGGCACGACGATGCTTGACCAATCGGCGCTTCGTTGCCGGCTCTTGAACCCTGCCACCGCTCAGCCGATTACACCTGGACCACTTGTAATGCACTTGCACGGTCCTTCAGGGATTCCCTTGGTTCGGCGGCGAGCCTGCTGGCTTGCGTTCATTGGCCTGGCTGTGGGCCTGCTGGCCCCGCACGTCTCGGCCGCTGAGGCGCCCCACGAGGACGGCCGCCGCGTCAAAGCACTCTTCGTCGTGAATTTTCTCAGTTTCACCGGCTGGCCGCCGTCGAAGCTCGGGCCCGCGCCCGCGCGTCTCGTGATTGCCGTCGTCGGGGATCCGGATTTCGCGGCCCTGATCACCGCGGTGGCCGCGGGGCGTGATGTCGCCGGACACCCGATCGTGGTGAAGGCGGTGCAAGCGCCGGAAGGCGCGCTGGACGCGCATCTGGTCTTCATCGCCGGCTCACAAGCGCGAAACGTCCCGTCCATCCTGCGAGCCCTGGCGGGCGCCGAGGTACTGACAGTGGGCGATACCGACGGCTTCGCCCAGGAGGGCGTGGCCATCAACCTCTACACCTTCGACAGCCGGGTCCGGATCGAAGTCAACAGCACGGCGGCGGCCCGTGCGGGCCTGCGCCTCAGCGCCAATCTGATGCGGCTCGCGCGGGTCGTCGAGTAAGGCAACAGGAGCGGGAGAAGGCGATGAAACGGTTTCAACAGGCACTCTGGTCCGGAACGCAGGCGCTGACGCTGTGGCTGGCGCTGGCGCCTTGCGCGCTTGGGGCGCAAGAGCAGGACCCCGCGCCAGGGAAGCTGGTGGACAAGAGCCTCGAGGCGCTTCTGGATGTGCAGGTCGACTCGGTTGAAGGCGCCGCGCGCCATTCGCAGCGCACGACCGAGGCTCCGGCGTCGGTCAGCGTGATCACGGCCAACGACATCGAGACCTTCGGCTGGCGCACCCTCGCCGACGTTCTCAAGAGCGTGCGCGGGTTCCACGTGACCTACGACCGCAACTACAGCTACGTGGGCGTCCGGGCGTTCGGCCGGCCGACCGACTACAACAACCGCGTGCTGGTGCTGGTGGACGGACAGCGCGTCAACGACAGCATCTACGACGGCGCTCTCCTCGGCACCGAAGGCCCGGTGGACTTGAGCGTCGTGGACCGAATCGAGGTCATACGCGGGCCCGGTTCGGCGCTCTACGGCACGAGCGCCTTTCTGGCGGTGGTCAACGTGATCACCAAGCGCGGCGCCCAGGTGGGCGCGCGGCAGGTGAGCATCGAGGGCGCGAGCTTCGACACCTATCGTGTGCAGGCCTCGCACGGGTGGTCCGACAATCGCGGGCGCGACGTGATGTTCTCGGCGACGAAGTACGACAGCCGCGGGCAGGCGAGCCTGTTCTTTCCGGAGTTCGCGGATACCAACGGCGGCCTGGCCTTGAACCTCGACGGTGACAAGACGACCAAGCTGCTCGGGTCGGCCACCCTCGGGCGGTGGCGCTTCCAGTCGGTGTTCTCGGAACGGGAGAAGCGCGTACCGACCGCATCGTGGGGCACGACCTTCGGCGACTCACGGTATTTCACGGGCGACACGCGAGCCTGGGCCAGCGCTGCCTATACTCGCGAGATCAAGGGCGCGACGGTGCACAGCCGCGCCTATGTCGATCACTACAAGTACTACGGCGACTACCCTTTCAACCCGCTGGCCATCGACGGCTCACTGGCCGACGCCGTTGGCGGCGAGGTGTCGGTGCGGCACCGGATTGGGCGCCACGCGCTGACCGTCGGCGTCGAGCAGCGCACGAATATCCGGCAGAACCAGTGGTACGGTGATGACGCCACCCACCTGAGCATCGACGACCAGCGACACTCGAGCGAGCTCGCATCCTACGTTCAGGACGAAGTGGCGCTGACGCCACGCCTCACGGCCATCCTCGGGGGTCGCTTCGACTGGTGGAGCTTGAAGGGGGGCACCGGACGGCCGCGCCTCGGGATGGTGTATCGCACTGAGAAGGACACGGCAATCAAGGCCCTCTATGGCGAGGCCTACCGCGCACCCAACATGTACGAGCTGTACTACGGCTCGGAGCAAATCGAGAAGGGCGGCGACACTCTCAATCCCGAAGTCGTCCGGACGCTCGAGCTCGTCGTCGAGCGGCATCTCGGCCGCCGTCTGCGGGTGAGCGCGAGCGGTTACGACACGCGCATCACCGGTCTCATCGATCCCGAGTTGGTCGACGGCGGGGGCCTCCGCTACGTCAACAACGAATCGGCTCGTTCGACCGGCATCGAGCTCGAGGGCGAAACCCGCTGGCCCTCGGGACTGATGGTACGCAGCAGTCTCGCCGTGCAGCGCGCGCGCTCGGCCACGGTCGATCGACTGTCGAATGCCCCTGGTCAGCTCGGAACGCTGCAGGCCGCACTGCCCTTCTGGCGCCGCCAGTTGATCCTGGCCACCGACACCACGTACACATCGTGGCGCAACGCGGCGGGTGGCGAGCGCCTGCCCGCCTATTGGCTGAGCAACATCACCGCCACCTATCGGCCGCTGAAGTGGCCGATCGTGGTCGGGGCGACGGTCTACAACGCGTTCGACGCGACCTACAGTCACCCGGTAGGCTTGGAGTTCACGCAGATCGCCGTGCAACAGGACGGACGAACGGCGGCGCTGCGCCTGAGCGTGAACTTCTAGAATCCTCGGCGGGCCCGCCTGAGCCGCCCCAACCTGCCAAACCGTGCCGAGGGAGTAAGTCGCTCGTGTATGGCAGAATCGGCGAGCACCATGACCGACGGACGCCTGCAAGTCACTGATCGACAAGGCCGCCGCGTGATCCGGCTCGACCGTCCGGTCTTCCTGATGGGCCGGCGGACGACGGCCGACCTCCAACTCGTCAACGCCGACATCTCGCGCGAGCACGCGGAGATCGTGCGCGACGAGTCCGGGCAGTTCCTGCTGCGTGACCGGGCCTCCCGCTATGGCACCTTCGTCAACGGCGAGCAGATCACCGAACGGACCCTGCTCCACAACGACACCGTCCGCCTGGGCCACAGCGAAAGCACCGAAATCGTCTTCCTCCTCGACGACGAGGCGTCTGCGTTGCGCTCGGCGTCGAGCGACGTCGGCGACCTGGCGCAGATGGCCGCAATCCTCAACGGGCTCCGCGCGCTCGGATCTGGACGCGTGCTCGACGAGGTGCTGACCCTGGTGATCGACTCGGCGCTCGACGTCACCAAGGCGGAGCGCGGCTTCGTGATGCTGGCCGGCGCCGGCCACGAGCTGGAATTCAAGACGGCACGCGCGCGTGGTGGCCTGACGTTGTCGGGCACGTCCTTCACGACCAGCAGCAAGATCCCGCGCGAGGTGTTCGAGACCGGCACGAGCCGCATCGTCGGCGATCTCCTCGACGGCGATCTGGCCGGCGTGCACGGCGGCACGATCGCCATCGGCATCCGCCACGTCCTCTGCGTCCCGCTCCGTGTCTCGGCGCGCAGCGGCGCGCGCGACGTGAGTGAAGTCATTGGCGTGCTGTATCTCGACGGCCGCGAGCGCGGGACGCTCCTGTCGGGAGCCACGCTCTCGTCGCTCGAAGCGTTTGCGACGCAGGCCGCCATCGCGATCGAGAGCGCGCGGCTCTACGCGGAGTCGGCCGAGAAGGCGCGCACCGATCGCGACCTGCGGATTGCCGCCGACATCCAGCGCGCGCTCCTGCCCGCCGGCACATACGCCCGCGACACCTTCGATCTTGCGGCGGTGTCGGTGCCGTGCCGCACGGTCGGAGGCGATTTCTACGACTACCTCGACGTGACCGACGTGGAGTTCGGCTTCGCGCTCGGCGACGTGGCCGGCAAGGGCCCGCCGGCGGCGCTCCTCGCCGCGGTGGTTCAGAGCAATTTCGGCGCGCTCGCGCCGGTGAGCCACGACCCCGCCGACATGATGGCGCGGCTCAACAAGGCGTTGCTGCGGCGCGCGATCGACGCCAGGTTTGCCACGATGTGTTACGGCGTGGCATCCCCGTCGGGCGCGTTCAGCTACAGCAACGCGGGTCAGGAGCCGCCGCTCGTGGTCGCGAAGGACGGAATCCGTTGGCTCGAAACCGGTGGGCCCGTCCTCGGCCTGATCGGCTCTGCAACCTACGAGTACGAAACCGTCCAGCTGGCGCCGGGCGATCTCGTGATCGTCTGCAGCGATGGCGTGACCGAAGCACGCAGCGTGACCAACGAGGAATTCGGCCGCGATCGCCTCCTCGACGTGCTGCGCGGGATGCACGGCGCGAAGCCCGACACCGCGCTCGACCTGCTGCTCTCGGCCGTGAACCAGTTCGCCCACGGCGCTCCGCAAGCCGACGACATTACGGTTCTGGTCTTCCGCTATCTCGGCACCGCCGCAAAACCCTCGTCCGGAGCCGTTTAGTCCCCGACAGCGACGACTTCAGTTGGAGTCGGGCGACTTCAGTCGGAGCCGCCGGGGACACATGTTGACTGGGACTTTTTCGTAGATTTCCTGGCGCTGCAAGCCACGTTGACTCAGCCGGCCCGGATCTCTAAGCTGATCGTTTAGCGGCCAGGATGATCGGTCAAACCGTCTCTCATTATCGGATTCTCGAACCGCTCGGCGCCGGCGGCATGGGCGTGGTCTACAAAGCGGAAGACATCCGCTTGTCGCGTCACGTGGCGCTGAAGTTCCTGCCGCACGATCGGGCGCACGAGCCGCTCACCACCGAGCGCTTCCTGCGCGAAGCGCGGACGGCGTCGGCGCTCAACCATTCCAGCATCTGCACCGTGTACGAAGTAGACGAGCATGAGGGCCGGCCCTTCATCGCGATGGAGCTGCTCGAAGGGCGCACCCTCGCGCACAAGATCGACGGGCGGCCCCTCGACATCGGCGCGCTCCTCCAGATTGCGACACAGCTCGCCGACGCACTCGACGCCGCGCACACACGCGGCATCCTGCACCGCGACATCAAGCCCGCCAACATCTTCGTGAACGCGCGCGACCAGGCCAAGATTCTCGACTTCGGCCTGGCCAAGAACACGGCACCGTCCGGCAGGCAGTCGGCGACGATGATGGAGACCGAGATTCTCACCACCGCGCGCGGCGTGGCGCTCGGCACCGTGGCCTACATGTCGCCCGAGCAGGCGCGCGGCGAGGAGCTGGACGCGCGGACGGATCTCTTCTCGCTCGGCCTCGTGCTGTACGAGATGGCCACGGGGCGCCAGACTTTTCAGGGCAGCACGTCGGCCGTGGTGTTCGACGCGCTGCTCAATCGCGAGCCTCCGGCGCCGATCCAGCTCAACGCCAACGTACCGATGGCGCTCGAGCGCATCATCGCGCGCGCCATCGAGAAGGACCGCAACCGGCGCTATCAGTCGGCCGCCGAGATGCGCGCGGCGCTGGACGACGTGCGTCGCGAGCGTGAGTCGACGTCGCTCTCGAGTTCCGGGTTCGCGGTGCAGCGGCCTCCGAGCGGCGCAAGCTGGCCGTCTGCCTCCGGAACCGCGATTCCGGCAGCCACACCGACGTCGTCGTGGACAGGGTCGGCGGCGGTGCCGAGCGCCGTCTCCGGCTCGGTGTCGGCGACGTTGCCAACCACGACGCCAACCACGACGCCAGCCATCGCGCCGCCCGCAGCACCTGCAGCGGTTCACCCTGGCGTACCAGCCGCGGTGGCAGCCACTCCTGCGAACACGTCGCGGCCCGCCTGGGCGATATGGGGTGCCGGCGCTGCAGCCGCTGTCGTGGTGGTGCTGCTCGCGGGTGCGGGCTATCTGGCGATGCGACCGTCCGCGGCCAGTACACCAGAGTCCACGGCACCGGCACCCACCACGGCGGAGGCACCGGCTCCGACGGCGGAGGCAGCCCCGGCGCCTGCGACGACGCCCGCGATCGCGAGCGCAACAGCCAGCACCCCTGTTGCTCCCGGGCAGTCCGCCGGGACTGTCGCCGCGAGCCGGCCGGGGTCTACGAGGCCCGTCGTCGAGTATGCGGTCTCGACCTCGGCACCAGCAGTGTCGGATTCGAAGGCGGTTCCAGCCTCGAAAACGCTATCCGCTGCCAAAACACTGCCAGCTTCCACCGCAGTGCCCGCCCCGAAAGAGGCGCCCGCCACGTCAGCCGCGGCTGCCGCCGCAGGCGATGGCGCCTCGAGGATGCTCACCGCCGCCCAGGCCAAGATCGACGCAGGGCTCTACGACCAGGCGCTCGACGATCTGAAGCGGACGGTGGCTACCTACGCGACGAGCGCCACCGCGCCTGCGGCGCAGCTGCTGATCGGGGAGACGTACGAGAAGCAGAACCGCTCAGAGGACGCACAGGCCGCCTACGTCGAGCTGCGCAGTCACTACGGGAGCAGCGCGGCGGCGCCCGACGCCACCATCCGGCTGGCCGACCTGATGCTGCGCTCCAAGCGGCCCGATCGCGAGGTGGCCGCGCGCGGCCTATACGGTGAGGTGGCCGAACGTTTTCCCAAGAGCCCGAAGGCCCCGCTGGCCCTGTCGAAAAAGGGAGCCCTCGAAGAGCGGGCCAAGCTTCGAGCGCTGGACTCCGAGCTGAGCACGTCGGTTCCGGTATCCCTCGTCACCTACCGGATGCTCGTGCGTGCGTACCCCTCGGATCCGCTGGCCGAGCCCGCCTACGAGCAGCTGTCCGAGCTGTACAAGGATGCGAAGCAGTTCGGGCTGGCGGCCGAGGCGCTGGGAGAGCTGACACAGCGCTTCCCGGCCAATAAACGCGACGCCGCCTGGCGCGCGGGCGAGCTCTTCGAAGACAAGGTCAAGGACATGGCCCGGGCGCGTGCGATGTACGCCCTGGTCCCCGCCACGTCGTCTCACTACCGCGACGCGCAAAAAAAGCTGCGCTAACACCCCGATCACGCTGATGAAATGGGCTTCGCTGAGATAGGATCAGCGCCTGCGACAGCACGCGGTCGGGAGGACTCATGCAGCTTGAAGAGCGGATGGCAGGCGACGTCACAATTATCAAGGTAACCGGCGATATCACCCTGAGCTCCGGCGGCGACGTGCTGCTGAAGGACAAGGTGCAAAGCCTCCTGCAGCAGGGCAAGAAGAAGCTGCTCCTCGACCTGGGCACCGTCGCCTACGTCGACAGCGGCGGCCTCGGGCAGCTGGTGCAGTGCAGCGTCACGGCGACGAAGAACGGCGGCTCCCTGAAGCTGCTCCGCATGACCAAGCGCCTGAACGACTTGCTGGTGCTCACCAAGCTCGCCACGATCTTCGACTCGCACGACACCGAAGAAGCCGCGCTGCAGAGCTTCTAGCGGTCGCGCTCCCGGCTCGAGCCGCCGCGCGTCTCGACGGGCGGTAGAATCGACGCGATGCCCATCATCGTTCGCCTCGTGGTCAACGCGGTGGCGTTGTGGGTGGCCACTCAGCTCGTTTCGGGAATCTCGTACACGGGTGACGGCGTCTCGTTGCTGGGCGTCGCGCTCGTGTTCGGCGTGCTGAACGTACTGCTGAAGCCCGTTCTCCTGATCCTCACCCTCCCGTTCCTGATCCTCACGCTGGGCCTGTTCACGCTGGTGCTCAACGCGGTGATGCTGTGGCTGACGAGCGCCGCGTCGGCGTCTCTTAGCCTGGGCTTCCACGTCGATGGGTTCGGGGCGGCGTTCCTGGGCGGGCTGGTGGTGAGCGTGGTGAGCTTTGCGATGTCGCTCTTCGTCTCGTCCGACAAGGGCGCGTCGAAGAAAGACAGAAGGTAGGCAAGAGCCGACTTCACGGCCGGGAGCCCCAACACCGCGTCCCCAAGGCTGAAGGTTCTGCGCTGTCGGAGCCTCCCGGCGGCCGTCCGCTGTACGGCACGCGTGAAGCAGGGCCGGCAAAGGTCTGTCATGACGCCGCCCTGGTTAAGTCAACGCCGCCCCGAGCCAGACCGAACACTCTGCTTAGTCGTACGTAGGGGCGGGTCTTTAGACCCGTCGGAACCACACTTCCCCGCCCGGTGTCTAAGGCCCCCGGAGGGACATCGATGCGTTTCGGGACGGTCTTGGTGTGCCTGCTGGTCTCCAGTCTGTCTGGCGCTGCGCAGACCGGTTGGGTCGATCCGTCCCCGCACAAACAGCGGGCTGTCCAGGTTGGCCCCGATACGACGCTCGAAATGCTGGACTGGGGTGGCTCTGGCCGGACGCTGGTCCTCCTCGCACAATTGGGACAAACCGCCCACATCTACGATGAATGGGCACCCACACTGGTCGGGCGCTATCACGTCATCGGGATCACACGGCGCGGCTACGGGCAATCCACCGCCGCTAGTGGCTACTCAGCCGAAGAGCTCGCCACCGATATCGTCAAGGTGCTGGACGCGGAGAACGTACGCGACCCGTTGCTGGTTGGAAATGGATTCGCCGGCGAAGAGATGTCCTGGATTGCGGGGCACCTTCCGAATCGCATCGCTGCCCTCGTATATCTCAACGCGGCCTACGACCGCACCGACATCGCGTCCGAGGGTGCGCTCACGCGCCGGATTCCCCAACGGTCACCACCTGGGCCGCAGGACATGCAGAGTGTGGAGGCCATCACGCGGTGGGCATCGAAAGGGATCGGGTTTCCAATCCCCGAGGCCGAGTTCAGGCAGCTGGCGCAGGTGGCTCCGGACGGCCGCGTAACCGGCGAACGGACGCCGGCGACGATCGGGCAGCAGGTGCTCGCGGGGATGGTGAAGCCAGACTATTCGGCGATTCAGGTGCCGGTCCTGGCGATTTACGCCAGACCGGTGTCCGCGACCGCGTTTCCAGGATGCAACGACGTCACCGATGACGCGGTCCGTCAGGCCTGCCAGGAGCTCTTCATCTGGACGCTGCGGCAGCTGGGGGCCAGCGAAAAGCTGGTCGAAACCATCCCGTCGAGAAGCTGGATCGTCGAGCTCCATGGCGCAAACGCGTTCATGTTTCTCTCGAATCCCGCGGAGGTAGGGCGCGCGATGGACCGCTTCGTGGCGTCGCTACCGCGATAGGCTCGCACCCCTGGCATGCGCATGTCTTCGAGGCTCCTGCACTACGTCGGCGGCGTCGTAGTTGTGGCCCTCGCGGCCGGAACGCGCGTCGAAGCCCAGGCCGTTCCGGCCTGGTTCGAAGTCGTCTCCATCAAGCGCGTCGTCGATCGCTCCTACATGCTCTACCGGTTCGACGTCACGGCAGGTGGCCGTCTGAGCGCCGCGAACGTGAACCTGTGGGATCTCATCCTGCGGGCACATGGCCTGCCTGTTCTGCGTGTCGTCAATGTGCCGCAGTGGGCTGAGCGGGAGTACTTCGACATCGAGGCCAGAGCCCGCAGCGACATCCAGCCGCAAGACCTGGCGCCCATGCTTCGCGACCTGCTCCGCGAACGCTTCGGCTTGCGGACGCACACGGAATCGCGCGAGATGCCCGCCTACGCCCTGGTCGTGGCCAGGGGTGATGGTGCGTACGGTTCGGGGCTCCGGCCCGCCGCGAGGGATTGCGCCGCGTTCCTGCAATCGTTGCGAGAATGGGATCGCGCGCACCAAGGCGGCGCGCCGGTCAACCCCGCATGCGAATCTCGCACGACGGTCACGCAGGGGATCGCGACCCTTCGTTTTCCTGCGTCCACGATGGCCGACCTGGCCAGGCTCTTTCAGGACTGGGTGGGCCGGGTCGTCGTCGACGAGACGCAGTTGCCTGGCGAGTTCGACATCGCGATCCAGGTGAACGCCGAAGACGTCCCGGTCCTGCGCCAGCGCGGCTTGGCATCCGCTCCGCCGGCGTCCGATGGACCGTCGCTGCTCACGGCCCTGCGAGAACAACTTGGGTTGAAGCTCGAACCCGGCCGCAGACCGGTTGAAGTGCTCGTAGTCGATCAGGTGGCACTGCCCGCAGCCGATTGACCGCAGTGGGCGAAGCCGACACCGCGGCTTCAGAGCGAACGGCGACGCCTCAGCGTGGCCACAACGATCCCGGCGAGCACGCCGATACCAAGCCCAAGACCGACCGGCTGAACTGCGCTTCCGCTTACGACGACCCGATGGGGTGGAGTCGTCACGCGATAGCGCTGACCAATGCTGCCCGGGCCTCTGTTTCCATCAGCCTCGCTCGCTCGCAAGTTCTCTTCGACGATCAGCCTTGCCAATTCTCCGGTGACCGTCTGTGCCTTGCGTTCGTCGGAATGTTGAAACGAGACGTGCAAGGCGCCGCGATCGCTGAAGGCGACCACGCGCTCGCCGATATTCACCTGCTCCGTTCGTGCCGGACCCTCTGGCTCGGTCAACGTGACTGAGATATCCCTGCGGAGTCGCTGGACTGCGTCCGAAGCCGGCAGGTCATCCTGCGACGTGGGATAGAGATCGACGCTCTTGATAATTCTCTCGAGGTTCTGGTCACTGAATGCGGTCGTCGCGACGGCAAACGGAGCGGCCTGTGAGGTCTCGTCGCCCTGGATCGCGATGCTCATCGACGAAGCAAGGCGAGTAGGGGTCGCAAAGAACACGAGCGATCCGAGGATCGCTCCTAGCAGGCCACACGCCACCATCGACCGCAACGGACCTACAGAGGTGAACATCTCGACGATTCGCATTGTCAAAGCTCCACGCGTCAGATCGAGCACAGCCATCCAGCCCGCACCCGAATCCTCAATGAGCGCCTCCAGCTCCACGCCGTAGCGCCTGCGCCATGAGAGGGGATAGAGGCGAATGACCAGTCGAGCGAGCCGATTCACGCCCGCCTCAGTCGTTCCTGATTACTACGCATGACGTAGTATCGTGCCGCGTATGAGTGGCCATGTCAAGAGCCGCCGACAGAAGGCCGAACAGCGCCCTTATCTGGGCTTTCCTGAGGCGGCGCATCCTGCGGTATGCTCCCGCGCATGCCTCGAACAGCCGCCCTTTGCCTCGTCCTGACGCTGCTCGCCCCGACGGTCGCGAACGCCGCGGATCCTCCAGGGCAGTTCTTCACCCACGACGGCGTGAAGCTGTATTACGAGGTGTCCGGGCGTGGCGAGCCTTTGCTGCTGGTGCACGGCAACGGTGGCAGCACCGCCGACTTCAAGGCACAGCTTCCGTACTTCCGCCAGCGTTACCGCGTCATCGCGATGGACAGCCGCGATCAGGGCCGCTCCAGTGACAGTGCCGATGCGATTACATACGAGAAGATGGCCGACGACCTGGCAGCGCTGCTCGACCACCTGAAGCTCGGGCCCGTCAACGTGCTCGGCTGGAGCGACGGCGGCATTGAGGCGCTGCTGCTCGCGATGCGCCATCCGGAGAAAGTGAAGAAGGTGGCGGCGATGGCCGCCAATCTCAATCCAACCGAGGACGCCGTGCACGTCGAGGTGCTTGAAACGGTCAAGACCATGCTTGCCAACGTCCCGGCTACGGCGGGCGAGACGCCACAGGGACGGCGCCAGCTCAAGCTCACGCACCTGCTGTTGGATGAACCACACATCGAGCTGACGGCACTCGCAGCCATCACCACGCCCACGTTGATCCTGGCCAGCGACCACGACGTCATTCGCGACGAGCACACCGTGGCGATCTACCGCCACATCCCGAACGCGCAGCTGGCGATCTTTCCGAACGCCACCCACATGGTGCCATTCGACGACCCGGCGGCTTTCAATGCCACGGTGGAGCGGTTCTTCCGCACGCCGTTCGTGAAGAAGGACCGCGTGGCCGACATGTTCAAGTCGCTCGAGCGGCTCCGCGCATCACAGGCCAACAAGTAGGCAGCGCGAAAGGTGCCTCGCGTGGAGGGTTAGCCGAGTCTAGTTTTCGGTCGGTCGCGCGACGCTGTCGATCACCATCACTTCCACGGGCCCCTGGGACGGCTGCAACTTCAGCCCGAGCTGCTCTTGGATGGCGGTGAAGATGTCTGGACTGTCGCCCGGAGCCGGGTCAGGAGTGTTCACCGCCAGAGCGGGCGCCCAGCGAAGATCCACGTCATACGTACCAGTGAGACCTGTTCGGTCGGCGACCTGACGGCGGACCGCCGAGCCAACCAGCCTGGCCAGCTCTCGCATCGTCACCGCGCGACCGGTGATGCTGCCGTTCGACCCGAGCGAGTAGCGCGGTCCGGCGGCCTGCCGGAGAGCCGCACCGAGCCGACGTTCCTTCTTGGCGGGCACCAGCTCGTAGATCGAGCCCCGCTTCGTGTCGATGTGGTACTTGAGTCCAAACCGTTCGATGACCAAGGTTCTGATCATCGGAAGCATGTCGGCCGTCGCCGACTCCGCCAGGGCCGTGACGTCCCAACGATCTGTGTCCAACCATCCGGGCCCACCGATAAGGTCATCCTCTCGCGATCGTTCGAACGCCTGGCGCATCAAGAGACGAAGAGGGACGTTGGTGGACTGGAACCGACCGTCGGAAAAGCGATCGCCGGGACCGCCAACGTAGGGTGCCCCCGACTTGTTCTCTTTGATCGATGCAACCTCGAACGCGGGCTCGCGCGCGGACTGAGCATCGGAGCGGGTGACGCTCGCGGGGGCCAAAGTAGCGGCGATGAGCCATGGAACTAGCCTGCGAGTCGCAAGACGCATGGGCACGTTGAAAGGTCGGACGCTCCCTAAATATAGCGTTTCGCGCGTGGCCCGATCGTGGTGAACCTACGCGCGCACATAAACGGGACCGCGACCGGCGCGTGCTCCGCTGCGACCGCGAAAGATGCGCCAATTCGCGCGTGCCAATTTCGTGCACAGGCGCGGATCACGCGTTCGGGGGGTGTCATTGGCGCGCGCGGCCTCTTGTCCTTGGCGAGCCCTTGCGCGCAGCGAAATGCGCCACTACACTCCGCGCATGCGATCGAAAGACGGCCGCCGGGAGTTCTGTCAGACCTTGGTCTTGGGCACGGCCGCGGCGGCCGTTTGGGGCCAGCGCTGGCCCGGCGCCACCGTCCTGGCACAGGCGCCGGCGCCCGCGGCCACACCGGCGCCTCTCACCGTGACGAAGCTCAGCGACACGCTCATCGAGATCAGCGGTGGCGGCTCGAACTGCGTCGCCGTCACGAGCGCGGACGGCGTGGCGCTGATGGACGGAGGCCTGCCGGACCGCTCGGCCGACATCCTGGCACGCGTGGCGACCGAGACCGGCGGAAAGCCGATCAAGCTGCTCGTGAACACGCACTGGCACCTCGATCACACGGGATCGAACGAAGCGGTTGGCAAGGCGGGCGGCAAGATCCTGGCGCACGCGAACACCAAGCGCTGGCTCAGTTCGACCGTAGTGGTCGAGGCCCAGAACCGCACTTATCAGCCGCGACCGACGGAGGCCATTCCCACCGAGACGTTCACGACGCCCGGTAAGCTCACCTTCGGGACGACGCGCATCGAATACGGACCGCTGCCGCCAGGGCACACCAACGGCGACATGTACGTCTTCTTCCCCGACGCGAACGTGCTGATGGTGAGCGACGCGCTGGCCGTCGGCCGCTACCCCGTGATGGACTACTCCACCGGCGGCTGGATCGGCGGGATGATCGACTCCAACAGCACGCTCCTGACAATCGGCGATGCGAATACCCGCATCGTACCCGGCGCGGGTCCGCTCCAGACGAAGGCCGACCTGCAGGCACAGCACGACATGCTGGTCACGGTGAAGGCGCGCGTGGAGACGATGCTGCGTCAGGGCAAGGGGCTTCCGGACGTCGTGGCGGCGATGCCGACGAAGGAGTTCGACGCGAAGTTCGGCAAGCCCGATCTATTCCTCTCGATGACCTACACCGGCCTCCAGCGTCACACGCAGGAGGCCGGCGGCGTTCTGTAAGACGGAAGGCGGGCCTAGAGACCTGCCTCCACGAAAGATCTGGGAGACATTTCGATGACCATTCACGTTCCGCTGCGGCGCCTCGTCATGTTGGCTGTTCCACTCTTCGCGTTCGTCTTCGCGTGGAATTCGATCGCCGCGCAGAGCAAGGGCGGCAAGGATTCCGTCGAGGCACGGCTGCAGCGCTTCGTGGACAAGGAAGAGATTCAGAACGTGCTGCTCGAGTACGGCCGGTCGCTCGACGCGCGCGACTTCGCCACCTATTCGGGTCTCTTCGCAACGGACGGCGAATGGGCTGGCGGCTTCGGCACGGTGAAGGGCCCTGCGAACATCAAGGCCTTCATGGAAAAGAACATGGGCACGAACGGCAACCCGACGAACAACTATCACCTGCTGTCGAACTTCGTCGTCAAAGTGAACGGCGACACGGCCACGGCGTGGTCGCGCTGGGCCTTTGTGCAGCCGGGCGACCGCGGCGCCGCCATCGCGCAGGCCGGCCGCTACGACGACACCTTCGTCCGCGAGAACGGGGTGTGGAAGTTCAAGAAACGCCAGGCTTCGAATGACACGGGCCGACCAGCCGGAGCCGCGGCGCCAGCAACCGCCGCGCCCGGAGCGCCACAGCCACCCCTGCCGGCGCGCCCGAAATAAGAGCCAAGCCATGCCACGCCGCACGCCAATTGTTCCGGCTCTCGTCGTCGCTGCCGTCCTCGGCTCGGTCTCGCTCCTCGCCGGGCAGCAGCCGCGCCGCGTGGATGATGCGGCGCTGCGGAAGGCGGGATCGGGCGACGAGTGGCTCACCTACGGCCTCGACCAGTCGGAAACACGTTTCAGCCCGCTCACCGACATCGACGCAGCCAACGTCGGCCGGCTCGGTTTCGCCTGGTCGTACGACGTGGGCTCGGGCGGTGGAGGACAAGAAGCCACGCCGCTCGTCTGGAACAACACGATTTACGGCATCACGAACTGGAGCGTCGTCTTCGCCGTGGACGCGCGCACGGGCCAGGAAAAGTGGCGCTGGGATCCCTGGGTGAACAAGGTGGAGGTGCGGCCGGAAATCTGCTGCGGGGTGGTCAATCGCGGCCTCGCCATCTACCAGGGCCTCATCTACGTGCCGGTGATCGACGGCCGGCTGCAGGCGCTCGACGCGCTCACCGGGCGCGTGGTGTGGGAATCGCGCGTCGCCTTTCCGCAGGACCACTACACGCTCACGATGGCGCCGCGCATCGCCAAGGGCAAGGTGATCATCGGCGCCAGCGGCGGCGATCGCCCCACGCGTGGATTCTTCGACGCCTACGACGCCCTCACTGGACGCCGCGCGTGGCGCTTCTACACCGTGCCAGGCGATCCGTCGCAGCCGGCCGAGAACGCCGCGATGAAAAAAGCCGCGGCTACATGGGACAAGGAATGGTGGAAGCACGGTGGCGGCGGCGCCGTGTGGGACGGAGCGGCCTTCGATCCTGAGCTCAATCTCGTCTACGTGGGCACCGGCAACGCCGAACCGTGGCCGCAACAGCTGCGCACGTCGATGGGGATGGACAATCTTTACACCTGCTCGATCCTCGCGGTGGATGTCGATACGGGCGAGTTGAAGTGGCACTTTCAGGTCGTCCCCGGCGACTCCTGGGACTTCGACAGCGTGCAGCATCTCGTCCTCGCCGATCTGCCGATCGGCGGCCGCACCCGCAAGGTGATCATGCAGGCGAACAAGGACGCGTTCTACTACGTGATCGACCGGGTGACCGGTCAGTTCATCTCGGCCGCACCGTTCTCGCAGGTCACGTGGGCGAGCGGACTCGACCCGAAGACAGGCCGGCCCCTGGTGAACAAGGACGCCAACTACGACACCACCGCGGTGCTCATCACGCCGGGCGGCGGCGGCGCGCACAACTGGTCGCCGATGGCCTTCAACCCGATGGCCGGGCTGACCTACATCCCGACTTCCACGCTCAACACGTTCTCGTACGCGCAGGAGCCGACGTTCAATCCGCGGCCGGGCCTGATGACGGGCACCGTACGGCCCGCGCCCGCCCCGGCGCGGCCCGCGCCGCCGGCGATCGGACCGCCCGCGCTCGAGGGCCCGGGCGCGCGCGGCGCGCTCGTCGCCTGGGATCCGGTGGCCGGGCAGACGCGGTGGCGCACGCCCGGAGGCGGCGGCATCGGTGGCGGCGCGCTGACGACGGCCGCAAACCTCGTGTTCCAGGTGCTGAGCGACGGCCGGTTGATGGCTTACAGCGCCGACAAGGGCGAGAAGCTTGCGGAAATACAAACTGGCCTGCGCAGCGGCATGGGGCCGCCGATCACGTATCGCGTGAACGGCAAGCAGTACGTGGCCGTGATGGGCGGCGTGGGCCAAGCCGCGGCGGGCGGCAACGCAGGACCGGGCAACCAGCCAACCCCGTTCTCGCCAAAGCTGCTGACCTTCGCGGTGGACGCGGCACCGCCACCGCCAAGCAGCACACAATAAGGTACGTAGAGGCAGTAGCGTACGTAGAGGCGGGCCTTCAGGCCCGCCTGACTCGAGGGAGATCGTTGATGCGACGGAGCGTCTTGCTGCTGGCGGCCGGTGTGATATTCGCTGCGCCCTTCATGGTGGGCTCTCTGCGCGGCCAGGAGCCGGCGCCACAGCCACAACGGCCCAGCGTGCAGGTGGGTGTGCCCGAGGGACGCGCCGGCGGAGGCGCGCCCCAGGGTGGCGCCCGTGGTGCGCGACCGTCCGGCCCGCCGCGCGCGGTGCCGCGTGGCCCAGACGGGCACGTGTTGCTCGGCGGCGCGACACCCGCGGAGAAGGGCGTGTGGCTGCCCGGCCCCGTGATCCCGAACCCGCTCCAGGTCAAAGAGATTCCGTTCCAGCCCTGGGCCAAGGGCCTCTTCGCGGACCGCAACAACAACGAGCTCGAGCCGCACACACGGTGCAAGCCGTCGGGCGTGGCGCGCCAGTTCCTCACGCCGTACGGCGTGGAGATGGTGGAGCTGCCCGACATCCGGCGTGTCTTCGTCTTCGACATCGGCGGGCCGCATACCTTCCGCACGGTGTACATGGACGGCCGCTCGCACCCGAAGGACTTCGCGCCCACCTACTACGGCCACTCGATCGGCTGGTGGGAAGGCGACACACTGGTTGTCGACTCCGTCGGCTTCAACGAAGGGTTCTGGATGGACCGCGACGGCCTGCCCCACACCGACAAGCTGCACACCATCGAACGGTTCACGCGCACCGACTTCAGCGCGATGAAATACGAGCTGACGGTCGACGACCCGGGCGCCTACACCGCGCGCTGGAGCGGGTCGATGAACCTGCGGTGGGAGGCCGGCACGGAGCTCTTCGAGTACCAGTGCCAGCAGGCCAACTACGCCAGCGAGCTGATGGTCGGCCAGTTCGAGAAGGTCGATCGCAGCAGCTTCATCGTTCCATAGGAAAGCCGAGTCCGAGGGAGACCCAGTCGATGTCCACGCGTACCTTTATCGCCGGACTCGCGCTTGCCGCGAGCCTCGCCCTGCCCACCTCGACCTTGGCGCAGAAGCCCCAAGAGCTGACGGCGCTCGACTACATCCAGATCCAGCA